>Ga0335075_10017681_pt1 | contig 10596 bp, 12 predicted proteins | sample Lox_Sample_24_FD_206723 | JGI IMG/M metagenome (GOLD analysis project Ga0335075, IMG submission 206723) | Soil microbial communities from Loxahatchee National Wildlife Refuge, Florida, United States - Lox_Sample_2.4 | ecosystem: Environmental > Terrestrial > Soil > Wetlands | place: USA... | reverse complement strand
GTCCGGTTCTGAGTAGGCGTCGACGACGGAGATCACGTGCGGGTTCGGCACGCGGACGGAGGTGAACCCGGAGAACGGCGTCGGCAGGTCCGCGTCGTCGAACGACAGCGGCGGCAGCTCGAGCACGACCTGGCGGACGCCGTCGGTCGTCGACGGCGCCCGGTGCACGGTGTAGTCGCGTCCACCGGACGCGACGACCTCGGTGTCGGTCCCGCGGAGATCCAGGATCAGCCGCCCGAGCCCGCGCATCCCGTTGCCGCAGAACTCGGCCGACGACCCGTCCGGGTTGAAGAACCACGCCTGCGCGTGCTCGCCCGACGGGTCGTACAGGTAGATCCCGTCGCTGCCGCCGGTCCACGAGTCCCGGTCGCAGACCGCGCGGACGAACGCGCGCAGCTCGGCGTCGGTCCCCCAGTCGGCGGGCAAACCCTCAAGCGCGAAGATCTCGTTCAACGACCCATGGGTCTTGATCAGCTTCATCGTGGTCGAGCCTACCCGCCGGGCGAAGCCGCGGACCGTTCGATATCCGGATGCCGTTGACTTTGATCTTGGCGATCTTGACCTTGAAAGACCTACATCCCGAAGGCGGGGTAGGTGGAGAACCGGGCGCCGGCCGCGTAGTTGCGGACCGCGACCCGCGCGCGGTCGATCATGTTGGCGGGCAGCTCGGTCAGCGGGTACCAGCCGAAGTCGCTGTAGCTTCCGCTGCCGGCCAGCCGGGCGGCCGCGTCGAGGTCGGCCGGGCGGTCCCAGCCGTCGGCGGTCAGGAAGAACGCCATCCGCCCGTGCCCCGACACGTCGTGCATGACGTGCGCGAGCGACACCCGGGCGGAGTCGAGCTCGATCCCGACCTGGGCCCCCGCCACCCGGACGGCGGCCTCCACCAGCGTCTCGCGTTCGGCCAGGCGATCCGACGGCGGCTCGTACGCCCCGTCGCCGTAGCCGGTGTTCGCGCGCCTGCCCAGCAGCAGGTCGCCTTCGCTGAGCAGCAGCAGATGCACATCGACGATGAGCTGGAAGTGAGGGTTCTTCCTGGCCGCGTCGACGGTCATGGGATGCATCAGAGTTCTGGTCATGACGTGATGTCCTGCCCGCATTGCCATCGTGTTTCCCCGGTCCCCGTGGGCGTCGCGGGCCAGTACGGCCGCGTTACTCCCCCGGGACAGGAAAGGTACTCCAGGCTGGCTGTGGATCACCATGTGCGTAACCAGTGGGTAACTGCCTTCGCCCTGTGGAGCACTGCCTGTTTGGCGGCTGTTCACCTGTGGACATCGCGCGCTGCTTAGCCCGTGCATGCACGGCGTATGCGCTGTGGACAGCGGGCGGCGGCTGTGGACGATCGAGCTGCGTAATTTCTTTGTCAGACTTGGCTCTCGCTGCGCTCGCTGATCTTCTTGGTCTCCTCGTAGATGCGGAAAACCACCATGAACGCCTCGAGAACCACCCGCCACACGCCCAGCGTCAGCAGCACGTAGATCGGCACGACGATGATCAGCACGAACAGGCCGCCTACGAGCCCGCCGGTGCGAAAGCCGATGATGGCGATCAGCAGCGAGATCAAGGCCGTCCAGATCGTGAACAGCACGTAGAGGACCTTGATGATCTTCGGCGTGACGAAGCTCTTGAACGAGAAGTCGAACAGCGACCCGACGAACCCCTTCTCGCCGTTCGCCCGGGTCTGGCCGGGGCGGACGCCCGGGATGCCGCCGGGCAGCTGCCACTGGCTGTGGTCCTGGTTGCCGAAGCCCTGCTCCTGGCCGAGGTAACCCGCCTGCTCCTGACCCGGCGCGGCGTAGCCGGGCGGCGGGTAGCCCGGGGCTGGCTGCTGCTGCCCGTAGCCGTAGCCGTCGCCGCCTTGCGGCGTGTACGACTGCTGCTGCGCCTGCTGCGCCTGCTGCTCCGACACCGACGGAGGCGGCGGCGGCCACATCCTGGCCTGGGTCTGGTCCTGTCCGACCGGCTGCCAGGAAGGTTGCTCGGGGGGCTGTGCTGACATTGCGTGCTCCCGGGGGGTTAGGCCACTGGTCGTGGCGATAGACGGGCATCGCGCTTTGTCCACGTTATCCTGCCAGACACCTGTGTGGCTGTTCACCCAGGAGCTGACCCGACGGCTGGGCGGAACCGGGGTGTCGTCGTCGGCGCTGCACCCGGGGGTGGTCGCGTCCGACATCTGGCGGCGGGTGCCGCGGCTGGTGCGGCCGCTGATCACGGCGCGGATGCTGACGACCGAGCAGGGGGCGGTGACCTCTGTGTACTGCGCGACCTCGGCCGCGGTGGCTGATCCGGGCGGCGGGTACTACGACGCCTGCGCCGTCGTCGCGCCGAACCCCGCCGCCACGCCGGAGCTGGCGGAGCGGCTGTGGCAGCGCAGCGCCACGTGGACCGGCGTTGGCTGAATGCGTTTGACCAGCGCGCGGTCGTGACAGGCTGGAGGTATGGATCTTCCGGTGATGCCGCCCGTGGCCCCGATGCTGGCGAAGCCGGTCGACTCGATCCCGGTCGGCGACTACATCTTCGAGCCGAAATGGGACGGGTTCCGGTCGATCGTCTTCCGCGACGGCGACGAGGTGGAGATCGGTTCTCGGAACGAGCGGCCGATGACGCGGTACTTCCCCGAGCTCGTGTCCGCGTTTCTGGAACAGCTCCCGCCGCGGTGCGTGATCGACGGCGAGATCGTGCTGCCGGACTGGAAGACCGGACGGCTCGACTTCGAGGCGCTGCAGCTCCGGCTGCACCCGGCCGCGAGCCGGGTGCGGCTGCTGGCGGGGCAGACGCCGGCTCACTTCGTCGCGTTCGACCTGCTGGCGCTGGACGACACGGCGTTCGTTTCCGCGCCCTTTAGCGAGCGGCGGGCGGCGTTGGAGGCCGCGCTTGGGTCGGTCGCCGCGCCGGTGCACCTGACCCCGGCCACGACCGACAACGACGTCGCGGCGGAGTGGTTCAGCCAGTTCGAGGGGGCCGGGCTCGACGGGCTGATCGCGAAGTCCCGGTCCGACGTCTACACGCCTGATAAGCGGGTCATGTTCAAGGTCAAGCACGACCGGACGGCCGACTGCGTGGTGGCCGGGTACCGGCCGCACAAGACCGGCGACGACGCGATCGGCTCGCTGCTGCTCGGGCTGTACCGGGATTCGGGCGAGCTCGCCAGCGTGGGGGTGGTCGGGGCGCTGCCGATGTCCGTGCGCCGTGAGCTCAGGGCCGAGCTCGACCCGCTGGTGACGACGTTCGACGGGCACCCGTGGAACTGGGGCCAGGAGGCCGAGGGCACCCGCACGCCGCGCTCGTCCCAGTACAGCCGCTGGAACGTGGGCAAGGACCTGTCGTTCGTGCCGCTGCGCCCGGAACGGGTGCTCGAGGTCAGGTACGACCACATGGAGGGGACGCGGTTCAGGCACACCGCCCAGTTCGTCCGCTGGCGACCCGACCGGACACCCGCGTCGTGCACATTCGCGCAGCTAGAAGAGCCCGTCAGCTACAGCCTGACAGAAATTCTCAGTCAAGATCAGTTATTTCGAACGGACCGAAGGTGACTGCGGTGGCGAGCGAGAAGATCACGGTCGAGGCGGCGGGACGCTCGGTGAGCGTGTCCAATCCGGGCAAGGTCTACTTCCCCCGGACCGGGCACACCAAGCTCGACCTGGTGCGGTACTACCTCTCGGTCGCGGACGGGGCGCTGCGGGGGGTGGCGGGCCGGCCGATGGCGCTGAAGCGGTTCGTGAACGGGGCCGAGGAGGAGCCGTTCTTCCAGAAGCGGGCGCCTTCGTCGCGGCCCGATTGGATCTCGACTGCGGAGCTGCGGTTCCCGTCCGGGCGGACGGCGGACGAGGTGGTGCTGTACGACGCGGCCGGGCTCGCGTGGGTGGCCAACCTCGGCTGCATCGACCTGAACCCGCATCCGGTGCTCGCGTCCGACCTCGACCACCCTGACGAGCTGCGGGTCGACCTGGACCCAGTGCCGGGGGTGGAGTGGCCGCAGATTCTTTCTGTGGCGCTGGTGGCCCGGTCGGTGCTGTCCGACTTCGGACTTGTCGGCTGGGCCAAGACCTCGGGGTCGCGGGGCATGCACATCTACGCGCGGATCACGCCCTCGTGGTCGTTCACCGACGTGCGGCGTTCCGCGGTGGCAGTTGCCCGCGAGATCGAGCGCCGGGCGCCCGACCTGGCCACCTCGAAGTGGTGGAAGGAGGAGCGGCACGGAGTGTTCGTGGACTACAACCAGAATGCCAAGGACCGCACGGTCGCCTCCGCCTACTCGGTCAGGCCGCTGCCGGACGCGCGGGTGTCGACGCCGCTGCACTGGTCCGAGGTGCCGGACTGCGATCCGTCCTTGTTCACTCTCGACACCGTGCCGGCCCGGTTCGCGTCCGTCGGCGACCCGTGGGAGGGGATGGACTCGGCCGTGGGGTCGCTGTCGGGTCTGCTTGAGCTGGCCGCCGCCGACGAGGCGGCCGGGCTGCCCGACGCCCCCTGGCCGCCCAACTACGAGAAGCAGGCAGGCGAGGCGCCTCGGGTGCAGCCGTCGAAGCGGCGGGCACCCGCTTCGAAGGCAGGCGGCGCTGACGCAGGCGGCGCCGACGACAGCGAGCGCGTCGCGCCGAGCCCGACCGGCCGCCGCAAGTCGACCAAGCCGCTGATCGAAATCGCCCGCGCCGAGACCAAGGCCGAGGCGGTCGAGGGCCTCGAGCGCTGGAAGGCCCGCCATCCCGACGTCTGGCCGCTGCTAGAGGCGAAGGACGTGCTGACCGACTCCATGCGAGGCCGCAGCACCACCTGGACCAGAATCCGCCTCAACCTCGAGCATGTGCCCGAGGACCAGCGTCCTGCGCAGGAGCCGCTAGAGGTCGACTACGACCCCTGGGCCGGTTTTGACTTTGTCCGCGACTCTCCGGATGAAGGCAGGAGCGGCGGCCGCCCGGGGTGAGCCCGCGCACGTAACACGCCGTGAAAATTCGTCATACCGCTGTAACTTCGCGCGTTGCTGGCAGAGCTATCGTGCATGCATGCTGATCTCCCCGCACGAGCAGGAGCGCCTGCTGATCCACGTGGCGGCGGGTCTCGCCAGGGAGCGACGCGCCCGCGGGCTGCGGCTGAACTACCCCGAGGCGGTCGCGCTGATCACGTCGTTCCTGCTCGAGGGGGCTCGCGACGGCCGCACCGTGGTCGAGCTGATGGCGGCAGGCCGCACCGTGCTCACCCGGGACGACGTCATGGACGGGGTCCCCGAGATGCTGGGCGAGGTGCAGGTCGAGGCGACCTTCCCCGACGGCACCAAGCTCGTCACCGTCCACGAGCCGATCCCGTGAGCTCGGCCCCGATCGTCCCCGGCGAGATCCTGCCCGGCGAGGGCCCGATCGCGTTGAACGTCGGTCGCCCGGTGGTGACGCTGATGGTCGAGAACACCGGTGACCGTCCCGTCCAGGTCGGCTCGCACTATCACTTCGCGCAGGCCAATCCGGCGCTGCGGTTCGACCGCGATCTCGCCTGGGGGTGCCGGCTGAACGTTCCGGCCGGCACCGCGGTGCGGTTCGAGCCTGGCGTCGAGCGCGAGGTCGCGCTGGTGCCGCTGGCGGGCCGGCGGGTAGTGCCAGGGCTCCAGATCGGCGGGCGCCGGCTGACTGGGACCGGAGAGCCCGGTGAGTGAGCTCAGCCGCGAACGCTACGCGCTGCTGTACGGCCCGACGGCCGGCGACCGGATCAGGCTGGCCGACACCGCGCTGCTGATCGAGGTCGAGCGTGACCTCTGCGCCGGCGGCGACGAGGCGGTGTTCGGCGGCGGCAAGGTCATCCGCGAGTCGATGGGGCAGGCGGTCGCCACCCGCGCGTCGGGCACGCCTGACCTGGTCATCACCGGGGCTGTCATCCTCGACCACTGGGGCGTCGTCAAGGCCGACGTCGGCGTCCGCGGCGGCCGGATCGCCGCGATCGGCAAGGCGGGCAACCCCGACATCATGAGCGGCGTCCACCCTGATCTCGTGATCGGCCCGTCAACTGAGGTGATGGCGGGCAACGGGCTGATCCTCACGGCCGGCGGCATCGACTGCCACGTGCACATGATCTCGCCCACGCAGCTCCCTGAGGCGCTCGGCGGCGGGATCACCACGCTGATCGGCGGCGGCACCGGCCCGGCCGAGGGCACTAAGGCCACAACCGTCACCCCCGGCGCCTGGAACCTGGCCCGGATGCTCGAGGCAACCGACGCCTGGCCGGTCAACATCGTGCTCCTCGGCAAGGGCAACACGGTCTCCGGCGAGGCGCTGTGGGAGCAGCTGCGGGCGGGCGCGGCCGGGTTCAAGCTGCACGAGGACTGGGGCACGACGCCTGCCGCGATCGACGCGTGCCTTTCCGTGTCGCTGGCGGCGGGGGTGATGACGGCTATTCACACCGACACGCTCAACGAGGCCGGCTTCGTCGAGGACACGCTGGCCGCGATCGCCGGCCGGCCGATCCACGCGTACCACACCGAAGGCGCCGGGGGCGGTCACGCGCCGGACATCATCACTGTGGCCGCCCAGCCGAACGTGCTGCCGTCGTCGACCAACCCGACCAGGCCGCACACCGTCAACACCGTCGACGAGCACCTCGACATGCTCATGGTCTGCCACCACCTGAACCCGGCCGTGCCCGAGGATCTGGCGTTCGCGGAGTCGCGGATCCGCCCGTCAACCATCGCCGCCGAGGACATCCTGCACGACATGGGTGCGATCTCGATGATCGGCTCGGACTCGCAGGCGATGGGCCGCATCGGCGAGGTGGTGCTGCGAACGTGGCAGACCGCGCACGCGATGAAGGAGCGGCGGGGCGCGCTCGCGGGCTACGGCTCGGTTCGGTCGGACTCCGCTGGGGCGCGCGGCGCCGACAACGCCCGGGCCCGGCGCTACATCGCCAAGTACACGATCTGCCCCGCGATCGCGCACGGGCTCGACGCGCACGTCGGCTCGGTCGAGCCAGGGAAGCTGGCTGATCTGGTGCTCTGGCACCCCGCTTTCTTCGGAGTCCGGCCGCACGTCGTGCTGAAGGGCGGGTTCATCGCCTGGGCGGCGATGGGCGACGCCAACGCGTCGATCCCCACCCCGCAGCCGGTGCTGCCCCGCCCGATGTGGGGCGCCTACGGGACCGTGCCTGCCCGGACGTCGCTGTCGTTCGTCTCCCCGGCCGCGCTCGAGGCCGGCCTGGCCGAGCGGCTCGGCCTGGCCCGGTCGCTGGTCCCGGTCGACGACGTTTCCGGCCGGGGCAAGGCCGACCTGGTGAACAACGACGCGCGTCCGGACATCGCGGTCGACCCGGACACGTTCACGGTCCGCATCGACGGCGAACCAGTCGAGGCCGCCCCGGCCGCGAAGCTTCCGATGACCCAGCGCTACTTCCTGTTCTGATCATGGACCGCTGTAGCGCCGCTTTCGCCGATCCCGCCGCGTGCTCGGATTGCTCGCGTCGGGACCGGCGGGACGCCGGGGGAAGACGGGATGCCTGGGGAGTGCGTGACGTCCGACGGATTGTCGCTGTGGCCCACCGCGCTAAGCACGCCTTGGCGCTGTGGCCCACCGAAATAATAGGTTCGGCGCAACGGGCCACCGCGCCAATGCGGATCGAGCGCTGTGGCCCACAGCGCCAAAGAGGCTCGCGATGAGCGTGGCCGGACTGTTGCTGTCGGACTCGCGGTTCCCGGCCAGCGGGCACGCGCACTCGGGCGGCGTCGAGCCGGCCGTGACCGCGGGGAGCGTGACCGACCTGGCCTCGCTTGAGGAGTTCCTGCGGGGGCGGCTGCGGGCCGCGGGGCTGATCGCGGCCGGGCTCGCGGCCGCCGCGTGCGCCCGGGCCGGACGATCGCGACCGGAGCTCTGGGAGCTGCTCGACGCCGAGGCCGACGCGCGGACGCCGTCGCCTGCCCAGCGGGAGGCGTCGCGGCGGCAGGGGCGGGCGCTAATGCGGGCGGCGCGCGTCGCCTGGCCGGATGACGCCGCGCTGGCGAGCCTGGCGGCGTGGGTGGCGGCGAACCAGGGCGGCCTGCCGGGTGGCGGCGCGGGTGGCGCTGCGCACTCGGGTGGCGCTGCGCACTCGGATGGCACCGCCCGAGCGGATGGAGTTGCCGGCGGGGCGGGCGGGGCGCGGGCGGAGTATCGGGGCGCGCCGCATCATGCGGTGGTACTCGGGGTGGCTGCGGCGGCGGCCGGGTGCGATGCCCGCGAGGCGGCGCGGATCGCCGCCTACCAGTCGGTGGCCGGGCCCGCTAGCGCGGCGGTGCGACTGCTTGCCCTCGATCCGATGCGGGCTACCGCCGTGCTGACGCGGCTCGCCCGCGACATCGACCGGCTCGCCGAGCGGGCGGCTGCGGCCGCCGACGGCCCGGTCGAAGAGTTGCCCTGTCCGTCCGCTCCGGCCCTCGACCTGCTGGCCGAAGCGCACATTCGAGCGGAGGTGAGACTCTTTGAGTCTTGACCACGACCACGGTTCCGGCGCGCACGAGCACGGGACGCACGAACACCCGGTCCCCGACCGGGCCGCGCGGGCGCTGCGGGTCGGCATCGGGGGACCGGTCGGCAGCGGCAAGACCGCGCTGGTGGCCGCGCTCTGCCGGGCGCTGCGAGACGAGCTCAACCTCGCGGTCGTCACCAACGACATCTACACCACCGAAGACGCTGACTTCCTGCAGCGCGCGGGCGTGCTCGACGTCGAGCGGATCACCCCGGTCAGGACCGGCTGCTGCCCGCACACCGCGATCCGGGACGATATCGCCGCCAACCTGGACGCGGTCGAGGATCTGGAGGCGCGGTTCGGCGGGCTCGACCTGGTGCTGGTGGAGAGCGGCGGCGATAACCTCACCGCCACGTTCTCGCGGGGCCTGGCCGACCAGCAGATCTTCGTGCTCGACGTGTCCGGCGGCGACAAGGTTCCGCGTAAGGGCGGCCCCGGGGTCACGTTCTCCGACCTGCTGGTCATCAACAAGACCGACCTCGCTCCGCTGGTCGGGGCGTCGCTCGAGGTGATGGCGCGGGACGCGTCGGCCGTCCGGGAAGGACGGCCGGTGCTGTTCACCTCGCTGCGCGAGGACCCGCTGGCGGCCACCGTCGCGGACTGGGTGCGGGCGGCGGTCGGCGCGCCGTCGCCGCGCTAGGCAGAACGGACGCGGGTGACTCACCTCGAGGTCGCGGTGCCGCCAATCCCTGACCCGGCAGCGACGCCGACGGTCAACGGTCACGGCTGGCTCGGCCGCAATCGGATCAGCGCGGCGGCGGAGATCCTCGCAGTGGCCGGGGCGGGCGGGATGACGCGGCTGCCGGTGCTGGCGTCGCAGGTGCCGCTGGTGCTGCGGCGAACCCCGGAGGCTGTATACCTGGTTGGCGGTGCAGCCGGGCCGATTGGCGGCGACCAGCTCACGCTGCGGATCTCGGTCGGCCCGGGAGCCAGTCTGCGGGTCCGGACGGCGGCCGCGTCGATCGCGCTGCCGGGACCGGGCGGGCTCGAGTCGGCGCTGCGGGTGATGATCGACGTCGCGGCGGGCGCCCGGCTGGAGTACCTGCCGGAGCCGCTCGTGGTATCGGCGGGCGCCCGCCACGCGACGATCATCCGTGCGACCGTGGCCGACGGCGGGTCGCTCATTGTCCGGGACGAGTTCCTGCTCGGGCGGCACGGCGAGACAGGCGGCGCCTGCCGGACCGAGCTCCAGGTCAGCTACGCCGGGCGCCCGCTGCTGCGGCAGTCCCTTGAGGTATCGGGCACCGACCAGGCCGACCGGGGACCGGCCGTGCTGGCCGGCCACCGGGCGGCCGGAACCCTGCTGCAGGTGGGCCCGGAGCTCACCGAGCGGCCGGCCGACCTGGTCTCGCCAGTCGACGACAAGGCGGCTGCGGACAAGCCGGGGGCGCACCCCCCGTCGGTCGCCGCTATGCCCCTGGCCGGGCCTGGAATTCTGATCACGGCGCTGGCGGACGACGCGGTAACCCTCCGCAGAAACCTGTCGGCGACGCCATCGACCCGAACCCGGGCCTTGGGAACTAGAACTGGGACTTGAGGTTCTCGATTTCGCGGGTGTGGACGCGGAGCTGCTCGAAGGCAGGGCGCTCGCGGATCCGGGCCAGCGCCCAGCGGACGGCCTCGGCCCGGCTGCTGGCGATCCCGACCGTGATCAGCGTGTCGAGCGTCTCCAGGTCGTCGGCGCCGAGCCTGGCCATGACGGGGGTGAGGCCGGGGCCGCCGCCCCCCGGGCCGGCCGGGCCCTGGCCGAGCTGGATGACCGGCCGGGGCCCCGCACCGGGGTGGTCGACCGTGAACTGGAGCGTCACCCGGGTCGGGAGCCGGTCAAGCTCGCTCCTGAGCTCGTGCAACGCCTCCCGGTGCTGGTCGTGGAACGCGTCGAACGCCTGGCGGCGCTCCGGTTCGTCGTCCGGCGTCTCGATGATCACCCGGGCCAGCAGCTGTCCCGGCTCGATCGACGGCTCGTCGCCGTACCGGAGGACTTCAACCCGCCGGATAGGGGCACCGGGAAAACGTTCGTGCACCTTCTCGTCGAACTGCTCGCGGAGGTGCGCGAGCTCGGCTTCATCCATGATCGCCTCGCTTCGAAGCTACGTGTGTAATCAGCGTAACTCGCGTTACGAG
>Ga0335075_10017679_pt1 | contig 10596 bp, 10 predicted proteins | sample Lox_Sample_24_FD_206723 | JGI IMG/M metagenome (GOLD analysis project Ga0335075, IMG submission 206723) | Soil microbial communities from Loxahatchee National Wildlife Refuge, Florida, United States - Lox_Sample_2.4 | ecosystem: Environmental > Terrestrial > Soil > Wetlands | place: USA... | reverse complement strand
CGGCATGATGTTGAATCCGTCGGCAGCCCCTTGAACGGCCCATTCCTCGATCGTGTCCGCGACCTGCTCCGGAGTGCCGGCGAAGGTGCGGTGGCCCCGGCCGCCGCCAAGGCGCCCGATCAGCTGGCGGACGGTCAGCTTCTCCCGGCGGCCAAGTTCGACGATCAGCGTGTACCGGCTCTTGGCTCCCTCGATGTCGTCTTCCGTGGGCAAATCGGAGGGCAATGGCGAGTCGAGCGGGAGCTGCTCAGGCGAGAGCCCGAACTGGCGGGCCAGGCGGTCCCTGGCGGATTCGGCCAGGATGAGCTGGTCCAGCTGGTCGTCCAGTTCCCGCGCCTCGGCCTCGGTCGAGCCGGTCACCGGGACGAGACCGGGCAGGATCTTTACCAGGCCGGGGTCCCGCCCGGCGAGCTTCGCCCGCCGCTTGAGATCGGCGTAGAACGCCTGCCCGTCCGCAAGGGTCTGCTGCGCGGTGAAGACCGCCTCGGCGTGCCGGGCCGCGAAGTCCCGGCCGTCCTCCGACGACCCGGCCTGCACGAGCACCGGGTGCCCCTGCGGCGAGCGGGGAAGGTTCAGCGGCCCGCGGACGTCGAAGAACCGGCCGTGGTGGTCAATCGCGTGGATCTTCGCTTCGTCCGCCCAGACACCGCTTGACGGGTCAGCGACGACTGCGTCGTCCTCCCAGCTGTCCCAGAGCTTCCCGACCACGGACACGAACTCGTCCGCCCGCTGGTAGCGCTCGAGGTGGGACGGCTGAGAGTCGAGGCCGAAGTTGCGGGCGGAGGCGTCACCCGCCGTCGTGACGATGTTCCAGCCGGCCCGTCCGCCGCTGACCAGGTCCAGCGAGGCGAACTTCCGTGCCAGGTTGTAGGGGTCGTTATAGCTGGTCGAGGCGGTGGCGATCAGCCCGATGCGGGTCGTGGCCCGCGCCACCGCGGTCAGCAGGGTGAGCGGCTCGATCCGTCCCGACGGCCGGCGCCCCATGCCTTCCAGCGAGGGGTGGTCGGCCAGGAAGACGGAGTCGAACGTCACCGATTCGGCGAGCCGGGCGAGCTTCTCGAAGTACTCGATGTCCAGGTTGGCCAGCGGGTAGCTGCCCGGCAGCCGCCACGACGCCTCGTGGTGGCCCGTGTCCATCATGAACAGGTTGAAGATCAGCGGCTGGCCCTTGAACGATCCCGGCATCAGTCGGCCACCACCACGGTGTGCAGCGCGTCGCGGATGGCGCCCGCCTGCTCCGCTGCCAGCGGCCGCGCGGTGTCGACGCCGGTGGCGTCGGCCCGGATGTGTCCCGCGACCGGTTTTACGCCGGCTCCGGGCACCACGCCCTTGTTAACGTCCTGGATTACGGTCATGAGTTCACTTCTCCTAGTTCAGCTCGGTGACGCCGAGCGCACCGAGCAGGCGCTCGCGGTAGGTCTGGAAGCCCGCGTTCCGCGGTGAGCGGGGCTGCGGCAGGTCGACGTTCAGGTCCAGGCCGGCGCGGCCGTCGTGCAGGACGATCACCCGGTCGGCGAGCAGTACCGCCTCGTCCACGTCGTGGGTGACCAGCAGCACCGCCGGGCGGTGCCGGTCGCACAGGTCGCGCAGCAGGCGCTGCATCTTGATCCGGGTGAGCGCGTCCAGTGCGCCGAACGGCTCGTCGGCCAGCAAAAGCTCCGGCTCGCGCACCAGCGACCGCGCCAGCGAGGCCCGCTGTTGCTCGCCGCCGGACAGCTGGTTCGGCCAGGCCCGCTCGCGCCCGGCCAGTCCGACCTCCGCGAGGGCCTCCCGACCCCTGGCCACGGCGGCGGACCCGCCGCTCAGGCCCAGCACCACGTTGTCGAGCACGCGCAGCCAGGGCAGTAGCCGCGAGTCCTGGAACACCATGGACACGGCCGCGGGAGTCTCGACCGTGCCGCCTCCGGACGCGTCATAGTCGATGCCGGCCATGGCGCGCAGCAGCGTGGACTTGCCCGATCCGCTGTGCCCGAGCAGCGCCACGAACTCGCCAGGGGCGATCGTCAGGTCAAGCCCGTCCAGCACCGTCCGGGACTCGAACCGCCGGTCAAGCCGGCTGACCCGGACGAAACCAGACGTCAGCTGCCCAGCGTCTGCCGCCATGACAGCGCCCTCCTTTCGACGAGCCGCACGACGGCGTCGGTGACGAACCCGAACAGCCCGTAGACGAGCAAGCCGACGAGGATGACGTCGGTCTGGCCGTTCTCCTGGGCCTGGAACATCATGTAGCCGATGCCGCTGGTGGCGTTGATCTGCTCGACGACGATCAGGGCCAGCCAGGACCCCGTCACGCCGAGCCGCAGGCCGGTGAACCAGCCGGGCAGCGCACCGGGCACCACGACCTTCCTGATGAACTGCCACCGGTTCAGCCCGATGACCTCGGCCAGTTCCACGTACCGGGAGTCGATCCCGACGAGCCCGGCGTAGGTGTTGATGTAGACGGGCACGAGCACGAACAGCGCGATCGTGACGATCTTCATCTCCTCGCCGATGCCCAGCCAGAGGATCATCAGCGGGATCAGGGCGAGCGCCGGGATGGCCCGCTTGACCTGCATGGCACCGTCGACGACGGCGTCGCCGACCCGGTTCAGGCCGGCCGCCACCGCCAGCGCGGTCCCGACGACGACGCCGATGCCGAGGCCGGTCAGCGCGCGCTCGGCGGAGATCAGGAAGTCCGACTGCAGCTCGCCCGTGCGGGTGAGCTGGTACGCCTCGTTGATGACCGTCCAAGGCGCGGACACGAGCCGGGGGTCGAGCACTCCGGTCGCCGACGCGGCGCTCCAAACCGCGAGGATCAGGACCGGGCCGAGCACCCGACCGTAGGGGATGCGCTTGCCCGGCCCGAGGCGCCGGCGTCGGGCAGCGGGCCGGGGCGAAAGACCGGAGGCCTTTTCGGTCGCGGGTGGCGAGATGGGGCGCGGTTGACGCGGTCGCGACTGTGAGATCGTCACCGTCAGCTCCTGTACGTCGCGGGCACGGCCGCTGAGGCGATGCCCTCGAACCGGCGGTCGAACAGCTTGCTGGCGTCGAGCTTGTGGTCGTAGCCGCCGGCCGCGAGCAGTTTCGCGGTCTCCTGCTCCCAGGCGATGGCGCTGTCCCAGCTCGGTGGGAACAGCGGCTTCCCCGCCGAGTTCATGATCAGCTGCCCCTGCTCCGCGGTCAGGTGCTGGTTCTCCACGTAGTAGGTCTGGATCCACTTCGCCTGGTTCTCGTACTCCCAGACCGCGAACCGCGCCCAGAACGGGATGTACGCCTTGATCGCCGCCGCCTTCTCCTCGTCTTCCAGTACCGAAACTGGGGCCCAGAGGACGTCCAGGAGGTCGATGACGTTCGTCGAGATGACGTGCGCCCCCTCCTTAGCGAAGCCGTTGAGGTACTCCTGCAGGTCCGGCTGGCTCATCACCGCCACGTCGACCTGCTTGGCCTCCAGCGCGGTCGCGAACTCGTCGCTGGTGAGCGGGATGAGGTCCACGTCCTTGGTGGAGATGCCGGCCTCCGCGAGGACGCGCAGCAGCACCACGCCCTGGGCCTGGCCCTGGGAGAAGGCGAGCTTCTTGCCGCGGAATTGGCTAGCGGATGTCAGGTGTGAGCCTGGCGCGGTGACGGGCCAGTACTCCGGCTTGCGGTTCAGGCCGACCGCGACGATCTTGACGGGCAGCCCGGTGGACTGGGCCTGGATCGGCGGGATGCCCGCGTTCTCGGCTAGGTCCAGGGCCCGGGCGCGGAAGGCTTCGATGACGTCGGGGCCGGCCGTGAGGTTCGGCCAGCTCGACACCTTGAACGGCAGCTTGCCGATCTGGCCGGACGCCTGCAGCGCCAGCTGGGCGGTGACGGGCGCGATCACGAGCGAGGTCGAGCGGGACACCGTCTTCGGCAGCGGCGAGGACAGGCTGAGTGTGGTGGCGCCGCTCGCGTTGGCCGAGCAGGCCGCCAGCCCCAGCGCTCCGGCGGTGCCGGCCACCGCGACAAGGAAATCACGTCGCCCCATGGCCGGGCGCCGGTGAGCCAGGCCGGTGGTGGTCAGTCTTCGGTTCACAGAACTGAGATCCATAGTTAAACAATAGGAATTATCGACTACGGCCACAACATTGCAACAATCTGAATTAATGAGGACCGCGCCCGGCGCCTGAAGCACGCGTCAGGAGGCCTGGGACACGACGGGGCGGCGGCCCAGCGGGTCGGAGTAGACCGCGTCCAGCAGCACGGTTCCCGCCGCCACGGGCATGGCGTCGTCGCCGAAGCTGGAGGCGACGACCGCCCGGCCGAGGTCACCGTGCGGCGATCGCCCGGCCGCCGACTGGAGGATCTCCAGGCACCCGGGCACGTGCCGGATGCCCTGCTCGGTGACGACGAGCAGGTCGGGGTTGAGGACGTCGAGCAGCAGCGCCGCCGCGGTGCCGAGCAGCCGTGCGCGCTCGGCGAACAGGCCCACGGCCCGCTGATCGCCGGCCCGTGCCGCGGCCAGCAGGCTCTCGAACGCGGGTTCTCGCGTGATCCGCTCGGCTGCCGCGCGCAGGCCCAGGGCATGGCTGGAGACGGTGGCCTGCAGGCAGCCGCGGCGCCCGCATGCGCACTCCTCGGTGCTGCCGGCCAAGGGCAGATGGGCGATCGCTCCCGCCGCGGACTGGGGTCCGTGGTGGACTTGCCCGCCGGTCGCGAACGCCGCGTCGACCACGTCGCCGGCGAACAGGTGCAGCACGCTGCCGCGTGCGCGCGGATCGCCGAAAAGCTGCTCGGCCCGGGCGAGCGACCGTGCGTGGTTGTCCACCCGCACCGGCAGCCCCGTCGCCTCCGCCAGGATCCTGCGGACGGCGACGTCGCGCCAGCCGAGCAGCCCGTGCTCGATGACGACGCCGCCCTCGGGGTCCACCCAGCCGCCGACGGCGACGCCCAGGCCCGCCACCGGCCGGCCGCCGGCGTGCCCGGCGAGGAACTCCTGGACGCTGCGCGCGAGGCGCGGCAGCAGGTGCCAGGGGTCGGTGTCCAGGTGCGAGACCTTCTCGCTTGCGAGGACGCGGCCGCGCAGGTCCACCACCGCCAGCGTGGCGTGGCGCGGCGCGATGTGCAGGCCCGCGGCCACGCGGCCGTTGGTGTCGATCTCCACGGGCACGTGCGGGCGGCCCGCCGCCTTGCGCTCGCTGCCGGAACCGCCGCGCCCGCCGGTTCCGACGGGCGCGGACTCGCGCAGCAGGCCGGCCGCGATCAGGTCGGCCGTCAGCCGGGTTACCGCGGCCGGGCTGAGTCCGGCGAGCCGGGCGACCGTGCTGCGGGCGACCGGGCCGTGGTCAAGGACCGCCCTGAGCACGGCGCTGTCGTTCGCGGTCTGGCGACAGTCCGCGGTCCGGACGATGTCGCGACGTCGTACCGGACCGGGAACTGCAGCCATAGCGCAAGACTACTAAATCGCTCGGTTTTACCAAGAATAAGCGCGATGTTGCTCCTGAAGCCGCTCGTTACGACGGGCAGACAGTCCTGATGGTCGTGATCACTGCTCCGACGGCCGTCTTGAGCGAGCGCACGGCGGTTGTCGTTGCCCGCAGGTTTGCCGGTGACGGATGCGCCGCAAGCGCCCGCGAACGTTTAGTGATCGCGGTCAGATCAGCCCTGACCTGGTCCGCCTCGGCCGAGAATGCCGACCTGACCTCGCCTTTCAGCGCGACTAGCGCCGTCTCGATAACCGTCAGGTCAGCCGAGACCTTGCTGCTGGTACCGGCATTGGCGGTCACGCTGATGTCGCCAAGATTCGCCAGGGCCGGGCCAAGTGCCGTGACCTGCGCGCAGGAAACCGAGGGAGCCGCGGCCGGCGGGGCGCTCGGCGCCGGCGACGGGCTCGCCGAGCCGGCCGTGGTGCCGGTAGCGCCCGAGCCGCACGCCGCTAGCAAAGCGACGGCGCCAAGGCCCGCGATCGCCGGCAGCCAGAACCGCCGTGGCGGAAGCGGACTGGGCTCATGAGATGCGTTACTCATGCGGCTAACTGCTTACCGGCTGTCGCGGTTTAAACCTCCGGCCCTGTCTGCTCGGCTTGATCAGCTGCCGTCAGCGCCCGGCCTTGGCCTTAGCCTTCTTCGGCGCGGCCTTCTTGCTGGGCTTGATCATGTCCCGCCAGTCGGACTCGGAGACGTCGATGTCGAAGCGTTTCGCGGCCTTGAGAATCTTCTGCCATGCCTTGTCGCGCTCCGTATCGGTGACGCCCTCGACCTGATCGAAGCGAGCGATCGCGTTACGGACGTGCTTCGCGTCGATCAGCGGTTCCTTCCGCTCTTTGGTGAACGCGAAATCCCTGGCTGGCAGCTTGTCCTCCTCGGCAGTGCTCAGGCCCTTGCTTTGCTTCGGGATCTTGACTCCGTGCGCCCTGGCGCTCTGCGCCGCACGGGCCTTGACGATGTTCTCCCTGGCGGCTTCCTTCTGTCGCTCGGTGGCCATCAAGTCTCCTCTCGAAGTCAGTAATCGCCGGTTCACCGGGTGCGTACCCGAGATCGGTCGGTGAACACCGGCACCAACGCTGCTGTTGAGTCAGATTTCTGTCGAGCGTGCGGAGGTGGCCGACCCAAGTCGCGGGCGTTCCCGGTATGAGAGCGATGCGGGAGCGCGCACGGATCAGGCCGCGAGCCGGCGCGCGCCGGTGCGATGATCAGAACTCTCAGAGCAGCTGCGAAGGACTCGCCCTCATGCGCCTGGATCCGGCCGAAGCGCGGGCCCGGTTCACCGGGGCTGCGGTCCTGCGGCTCGCAACGGCGGGCGCGGACGGGCGACCGCACCTGGTGCCGTGCACGTTCGCCGTCGACGAGTCCGGGCGGGTGGTCATCGGGATCGACAACAAGCCCAAGTCGTCCGGCAACCTCCGGCGGCTGCGGAACATAGCCGAGAACCCGCGGGTGAGCCTGCTCGCTGATCGCTATGCCAGCGACTGGGCGCAGCTGTGGTGGGCCAGGGCGGACGGCACCGCAGCGGTTGAGCGGTCCGGGGAGGAGCACGCCGCGCACTGGGCGCTGCTGCGGGGCAAGTACCAGCAGTACGCCGGTCAGGTCCTGGACGGCCCGGTCATCGTGGTCACGGTTGAGTCGTGGTCCGGATGGGCGGCCTCGGACTGACCCGGCTCGCGGCTGGCGTGACTAGAGCTTTGCGGGGACCGTGATCCGCATCTGCGGCAGCATCCGGCCAGGGATCGACCCTGACGGCGTCTGGCCGACGCGTTCGGCACCCATCTTCCGGTAGAAGCCTTCGGCGTTCGGCTCCGCATCGATGTCGAGGTACTCGAAGCCGGCAGCGGCCGCTGTGGCCATCGCGTCCTGCCACAGGAGCCGGCCAAGGCCGGTACCGATCTCACTCGGCCTGACCCACAGGTTGCCTAGCTCGCCGAGAGGCGGCTCGCCGTCCACGCTGTACGCCCGCGAATTATCTTCCGTAAATGCCAACATTTTTGTAGTTTATTGACATTGGCGGGGAAACGGCGGCCCCGGCGGCTGGCAGGAGGTGCTGCGCGATGGGAATTGGCGGCGTCAGGCGCACCCGATCGAGGCGGGCGGGACGTTGGGTGGCCGGGATCACGGCGGGGGCGCTCGCGATGCTGTCCGCCACGACGGCGGCCGCGTCGGCCACCGACGACACCGGCACCAGCGCAAGCGCCACCAGCGCGGCCGTTAGGTCGCCGCTGCAGTCAGCCTGGCTGTCGGCGCTCGCCGAGCATCGCATCCAGCACGCCCTGATCGGCGCTTACGCATACGACGTCACGACCGGCAAGGTCCTGGCTGCCATCCACCCGGACTGGCTGCTGACGCCCGGCTCGGTGAACAAGCTGTATGCGAGCGCGACTGCGCTGGCCGACATCGGGTCACGCTTCCGGCTAGTCACCACGGTCAAGCAGGCCCAGCGCGGCGGGCCGCTGTACCTGGTCGGTAACGGCGACGGACTCGGCGACCCGCTCTATTCCCCGCCGGGACAGCCGGAAGCCGCGAATCAGCTGAAGGAGCTGGCCAGGTCCGTCGCGCGCAAGGTGCACAGGGCGGCCGGCGTCGTCGGCGTCAGTTCGCTGTTCAGCGGCTGGCAAGCCGGTCCAGGGTGGGACGTCAGCGAGGTGCCGGGCAGCGGCGATCCGCTAGTCTCCGCGCTTACCGCCGACTTCGACAGCGTCTTCGTGGCGGTCCGTCCTGCCGCGGCCGCGGGCAGAAGTCCGAGAGTGCGGCTGGACGCAACCGACCCGGAATGGCTGGCACCCGGCTTCTTCAAGATCGAGGACAAGGCCACGACCGGCCCGCGGGGCTCCGCCAACACCCTCTACATCAACTCCGTCATCGGCACCCGGACAGTTGTGATTACCGGCAGCATCCCGGTCGGCAGCGGCCGTAACTGGGGCTACCTGTCCATCGACGACCCAGCCTTGTTCGCCGCCGACTTGTTCGCCAAGTACCTCAAGCAGGATGGTGTGCGGCTGACCGCACCGGACAAGACCGGCAGGCTGCCCGCGCACACCAGCGAGGTCGCCGCCAAGCAGGATCCGCAGAACCTGAAGGCGTACCTGACCGTGCAGAACAGCTGGTCGATCAACGAGATGGCAGAAAACCTGTACCGGCTCGACGGCGTCGCCTACCGTGGCACCGGCTCGCCCGCCGCCGCGCAGGCCGCGGTCAACGCCTACCTGGCAAAGGCGCACCTGTCACAGCACCGGGTGCAGGTGGACGGCTCGGGACTGTCGGTGCTGGACGAGATCAGCGCACGCCAGGTTGTGCAGCTGCTCACCTACGTCGCGCACCAGAGCTACTTCTCCGAGTTCGAGCACTCGCTCATCCACATCGGGCGGACGAAGCAGTGCACGTTCATGTGCGGGATCATGGATCACACCGCTGCCGACCGCACTGTCTGGCTCAAAACAGGCAACCTGGCCAACCAGTGGAACTACGCCGGGTACGCGCACGCGAAGAACGGCAACCTCATCGCCTTCACGCTTTTCTTCGACGGGCTGAACGAAAACAATCCGCTCGGCGAGTCTCTCCGCCCGATCGACCAGATGACCGTCGACGCGGCGAGCTGGCCTCACGAGCCGAAGCCGGAGTCGGCAGCCAAACAGCGCGCGCAGCTGGCTGCGCTGGCCGCCGACAGCGGCGACCTGCCGCGCAGCGTCGCCGCGCAGCTTCCGGCCAGTGTTACCGCGGCCATCCGGCGGGACTACGCGGTCGGCGACGAGGTGTCTGCCGCCGTGGCCTCAGTGCCGACCGGCAAGCTCGTCGCGCAGTCCAACGGGCAGACCGAGCTGCAGGGCGGCCTGCTGGCGCGGCTGGCGACAGTCTCGACCGCGCTGAGCGACACGGGCTCCCTGCAGCTGTCCGGCCCCGAGGTATCGGCCACCGGCCCGGTATCCGGCGGCAGCCTCGATGGCGACTTGGTGCTGAACGGGAACAGCGATCCGCTGCTCACAACTCAGCAGCTAACCGCGCTCGCGCAGTCGGTAGCGGCGGACGGCATCACGCGGGTCACCGGCCGCCTTGAGTACGTGGCGGCCAACGCAGGCCAGCAGTGGGGTATCCCGAACCTGCCGTTCAGCACCCCTTATGAGGACATCGGCGCCGGCTTCGCCCCGCCGCTCGCGCCCCTGACGGTGAACGGCGACCAGGTGACGATCCTCGTGCAGGGCACCTCCGTCGGCCAGCCGGCCAGGATCAGTGAAGGGCCGGCTGGTGCACCAGTGACGCTGACCGGGACGGTCAAGACCACGCGAACCGGGCCATCGGCAGCGGCTGCCTATATACCCGGGACGAATTCCTACCGGCTGTCCGGCTCGGTGCGGCCAGGCGGCGTCACCCGGCTGACCGTGGCCCCGCCCGATCCGGGCCTGGTGGGAGCCAGCGAGTTCGAGACTGCGCTGCAGCAGGCGGGCGTGTCGGTGTCTAGCACGCCAGTCGCTGTCACCGCGGCGTCCGGAACGGTGCTGGCCAGCCAGTCGGCGCCGTCGGCGGCAGCGGAGGCGCAGGTGGCGCTGACCAGCCCGTCCGACGTGGCGCCCTTTGACCTGTACGCGCAGCTCGGCGCGAACAGCAACGCCGACATTGCGGCCCGCATCGGCTCCTACGACCAGATCATCGACCCGTCCGGCAACGCTGCCGACGACTTCCTGTCGGCCGACAGCATCGCGCAGATGCTGGCGTCCTTCTACGCCAGCCCGCAAGCCGGGCCGGTCGTTACCGAGCTCAGCCGGCCCTGGATCGTCACGCTGCCCGAGCGGACCACGGTCGCCGGATATGCCAGGAACGCGCGGGGCCAGCTGGTGGCCTACACCGTGATCATCAACGGCGAGCTCTACAAGGCCAGCCCTGACTCGGCATCCAGGTACCAGCCCTACATACGCGGATAACTGAAGCGTTCCACGTGCTAACGGCGGACGCGATCATCAGGCAGGGCGGTTGGCATCCCACGTGCGCCCTGGCGAGCTGCCTGGGGTAACGGCCCTGCGACCAGGTCGGTCGGATACTGAACCATAGTTCGCTGAGGCATAGTTCAGGCAACATCCTGGCCTGAGAAGCACAGTTGTCATAACTGCACTTCTCATGCCTCGCCGCCTGCGGGCGGGCAATGCTGTGTCGGCGGGGCTAACCCAGGCGTGCA
>Ga0335075_10017678_pt1 | contig 10596 bp, 10 predicted proteins | sample Lox_Sample_24_FD_206723 | JGI IMG/M metagenome (GOLD analysis project Ga0335075, IMG submission 206723) | Soil microbial communities from Loxahatchee National Wildlife Refuge, Florida, United States - Lox_Sample_2.4 | ecosystem: Environmental > Terrestrial > Soil > Wetlands | place: USA... | reverse complement strand
AGAGCAGGACGGTGGCGTTTCCGACGTTCGAGCCGTTCTTGCCGGTGATGTGCCCCGCCACCAGGTCGTCGTAGCCGTAGTGAGCGGCGACCGCGACGATCCAGAGGACGGCGGTGATCCACGTCCCTTTGCGCATGAGCTGGCCGCCCTGCCGCCACACGCGGACGGTGATCGCCCGGGCCACGCCGAACGCGCCCGCCAGCACCAGGCTGCCGACGACGGCCTCGGTGATGCCGGCCGGGTTGCCCGGATGGCCCTTCAGGAAGTCGGCGAACTGCACGGCGCCGATCACCGCGAGGATGATCGACAGCCGGTAGTTCTCGGTCAGCCGCCGGGTCGCCAGCTGACGGAAGAGGACAAGCGCGAGCACGGCGAGGCCGATGATCAGGCTGACGGCGTCCGAACTAGACATAACACGCTCACTCCAGGCATGGGTACAGCCTGCTACAGAGCGGGCGTCCTTGTCACCCGGATTCCGGCCGGCCCGACCGGCGCGCGGTCAGGGGTGCGCGGCGGCGGCCTTCTCGAGCGCGGGAAGCGGCACCCAGCCGTCGTGCTGCCAGGTGATCTTGCCTGCCGGGTTCACCAGGACGAGCCAGGGCTGGTCCTGCACGCCGTAGCCGTCGGCGACCCGGCCGGACGTGTCCAGCGCGACCGGGTAGTCGAGCGGGCCGAGGGTGCGCAGGTAGCTGGTCACCGCCGCCTCAGACGGCTCGGTCACGGTCTCGTCAACGGCCGTCAGCGCGGGCAGGTGGCTCTTCGCGGCCGCCTTGGCGTAGGTGTTGAGCGTGCTCATCTCCGTTGACAGGTCGGAGGTCTCGGTGAGCCAGGTGGCGAAGAAGACCACCAGCCGCGCCTTGCCCGGCCCCAGGGTCACCGTGCCCGCCTTTCCGTCGGCCGCGGTGACTGCCGCGGGAAGCGACACGGCGCTGGCCGGGGTCTGCGCCTGGATCGTGCCGAGCGACTCGAGGCTGGACAGCTTCGGGTGGCTGGGCAGCAGGCCGGATACCTCGGTCGCGAGGACCTGGGCGGACTGGGTGACGCTTGAGTACGCCATCGTGGTCAGGTAGAGCTTCTCGAGGATGCCCTTCTGGTTGATCACGTACAGCGCGGGGGTGTGGTCGATCTGCCCCGCCTCGATCTGGACCTCGATGTTGTAGGACTTCCAGACCGCCTTGAGCTGAGCGGAAGAGCCGGTCAGGAAGTCCCACTGGTTGACCATGTCGTGCGCGCGAGAATAGGCCATCACGTCGGACACCTTGGTCGCGTCCGGGTTGGCGTCCACGCCGAGCAGCTGGACCGATTCGCCCGCCTTGCCGAGCAGTTCCTTCGCCAGCACCATCGACTGCGTGGTCAGCGGGCAGACCGTGGTGCACTCGGAGTCGCTGAACGCGAGGATGACGACCCGGCCGCGGAACTGGCTCAGCGACATCGGCTGGCCGAACTGGTTGACCAGCTTGATGTCCGGTGCGTGCTCGCCGTAGAGCGAGGTGCCGAGATCGAGGTTCGGGTTCTGCATGGCGGCCTCGTTGGCCGCGCTCATCGCCGACTGCGTGGACGAGGACGACGGGGCGGACGAGGACGCGGAGCAGCCGGCCGCCGCGAACGCCACCGCAACCGCCAGGCCCAGCCCCAGCGCCGCTCTGGATCGAAGTCTCCGCAGGCCAGCAGCGTCTTCGACGTGCCGGGGGTGCCGTCGCATCATGCCCGCAAGACTACTACACGGAGTCGTCGACGGCCCCGGTGCCCTCGGCCGGGGCGAGCGCGGCCGCCGCCTCCCCTGGCAGCGGCTGGTCCGGCTCGTCGCCGACGATCACACCGCCGCCGTGCCCCCAGGCCAGGTACCGCCAGGTCAGGTTGATCAGCGTCGAGACCCGGTTCCTGCCGCCGAGCAGGTACACGAGATGCAGTCCGAGCCACGCCAGCCAGGCCAGCGTCCCGGTGACCCGGATCCCGTGCGGCAGCTCGACGATCGCGGAGCGGCGGCCGATCGTGGCCATCGTGCCCTTGTCGTGATAGTGGAACGTCTCCGTCGGCTCCCCGCTGACCAGGCGCTCGACCTGGCGGGCGGCGTGCCTGCCGTGCTGGATCGCGGGCTGGGCGAGCTGCGGGTCCGGGGTCTGCGAGTTGAGCGCGATGTCCCCGATGGCGAAGATCCGGTCGCTCCCCTCGACCAGCAGGTCCGGCCCGACCAGGACCCGGCCGCCCTTGCCGAGCGGCAGCCCCCAGTCGGACATCGCGTGCGGCCCGGCTACCCCGGCCGTCCACACGGTCAGGTCGGTCGGCAGGTCCCGCCCGTCCTTGAGTACCACGCAGTCCGGGCGGACCTCGCTGATCTCGGTATTGAGCAGGATGTCCACCCCCCGGCCGGCCAGCTGCTTCCTGGTGTACTCGCGCAGCTTGGGGTGGAACGGCATGACCAGGCCCGGCGCCATCTCGATGAGCCGGACGTGGACCCGGCTCGGGTCGACGTCGGGGAAGGTGGACTGGATCACCTCGCGCCGCAGCTCGGCCGCCGTGCCCGCGAGCTCGACCCCGGTCGCGCCGCCGCCGACGACCGTGATCACGAACTCCCGCTTCGGGTCACCGCTCTCGCTCAGCCGCTCGAAGCCGTTCATCACGTGGTCGCGCAGCACGATCGCGTCGGCCCGGGTGTAGAGCCCGAAGGTGTTCTCGGCCGCTCCCGGCAGCCCGTAGTAGTTGGCGGCGACGCCGGTGGCGATCATCAGGTAGTCGTAGCGGAGCTTGCGCCCGCCACTGAGCTTCAGCTGCCGCGCGGCCGCGTCCACGCTCTCCAGTTCGCCGCGGACGTAGCGGGTACGGCGGCGCGAGGTGAACCCGCCCACCGCGTACGAGACGTCGCCCGGATTGAGACCGCCGGTCGCCACCTGGTAGAGCAGCGGCTGGAAGGTGCTGTAGAGGTTCTTGTCGATCACGGTGACCTTGAAGCCGGCCTTGCGCATCCGGCTGACGGCGGATAGGCCGGCGAAGCCGGCCCCGACGATGATCACGTGCGGCGTTTCCGTCATGCGGCCTTCCCTGCCTTACCGTCGCGTGCAGGCTTACCGTCCCTCGCGGGCGCGCTGGCGCCCGCCGACTCATTGTCGCCTGCGGGCCTCGGGGCCGGAGCGGCGGGTCCGGCCCGATCGACGGCGCTGTCGGACTCGACAGCAGCGTCGGCGTCGGCGGAATCATCGGCGGAACCGGTTTCCCGGAGGATCGAGACCGGCCAGAGCCGCCTGGCCAGCACCACGTCCACTTCCGCCGCCCACACCGTCGCCTCGGCCTGCACGTAGAGCCAGGCCACCAGGCCAAGCACCACGCCGAAGGTGCCGTACAGCTCGTTCGCCCGATGCAGCTGGTGGCTGACCACGTACCCGCCCGCGACCTGGAGGATCTGCCAGATGACGGCCGCGATGAGCGCGCCGACCAGCAGGTCACGCCAGCGCACCAGGCGGGCGGTGGCGAGCCGGAAGCCGAGCCAGAACACGCCGACGTTCAGCACCAGCGAGACCAGCACCGCCCAGATGGTCGCGCCGAGCCCGGTCAGCAGGTGCCCGGCGCCGCCGGCCAGGCCGGACAGGAACGTGGTGACGATGAACCCGATGGCGACGGTGAGCAGCAGCGCGAGCGACCAGACCTGCGACATCGGGAAGCCGGGACGGCTATCGCGGGCAATCCCCCAGACCTCGCAGAGCGCATTCCGCATCGCGTTGGCGACGCCCCGGGCGCCGAACAGCAGGAAGACGGCGCCGATGATGAGGGGCAGGCCCGTCCCGGGGATCGACCCCAGTTGGGTCTTGATCTGCTGGCCGATTACCGGGTACTGCGCGAGCGCCGAGTCCGTCAGGGTCTTCTGCAGCGCCGGGTCGTTCTTGAGCACGATGTTCAAGACCGTGGCCAGCACGAGCAGCAGCGGGAAGATCGCGGTGAAGCCGTAGTAGGCGATGAGAGCCGCCAGGTTCCCCGCCTGGTCCTCATTGAACTTCTTCCAGACCGCAACCGGGAAAGCCAGCGCCGGCCATCGCCGCTGGAACGCGTCAACCGCGCGACCGGCCCGTTCGGCGGCGCGCCCGGTCTGTTCAATCGCGTTCATATGCCCCGTCTACCCGGTAACGGTGCCTTAATTCGCCCTGGCCAATCGGCTAAAGCGAGAAAGCCACCAGCTCGGGGTCGGGGCACACCCCGGCCGAGGACAGGTGCGGGCAGGCGGCCACGACCACCACGTCGCCGCCGCCGGCAACGGCCGCGCTGCCGCCGAGACCGGACAGGTCGGAGAAGTAATGCGGCCACGGCAGCGACGACGATGTCCAGGTGACCCGGCCGGCCGCCACGTCGTACGCCCAGGCGTCGCCGTTCGAGCCCCCGTCGAGGCCGAGCGCCACCCCGCCCCGCACCACGTACAGCCCCGCCGCCCCGTTGGCCCCGGAACCAGACACCGACGTCTTCACCTGGCCGGTCAGCGGATCGACTCCGGTCAGGGCGCCGCCCGTCGACGTCAGGTAGACCAGGCCCTGGCCCGGGTCGACCCCCTCGGGGGCCGAACCCGTCTTCCACCACAGTGCTCCGCCGGTTGATCCGCTGTACGCGGTCACGCCGCTGGCCGAGGCGAAGAGCGCGACGCCGTCGACGGCGACGGCGAGGGTGCCGGAGAAGGGCTGGCCGAGCGGGGAGCTCAGCGGTCGTTCGGCGCCTGACTTCAGGTTGATGACCTGGAGGGCGGTCACCGGGGACGAGCCCAGGTAGCCGCCGGCCGACTTGGTTACGTAGAGGGTCGTCCCGTCCACCCGCCAGGACTGGTTCTGGCTGGTCGCGTGGTACCAGCGAACGTGGCCGCTCTTGTTGTCGTAGCTGGTCACGCCGGAGCGGCCGACGACGACGGTGGTCGCGAGCGACGCCGCCACCGCGCCGCCGAACACCGCCGCCGGGTAATGGCCCAACTCCATGCCACTCGCGGCGGTGACGACCACCTCGGTCCTGCTTCGGCCGCTGGCGGCCAGGATTCCGGCGGTGACCGCTCCCGGCCAGGCCCGGACCGACACGATCGACCCGCCGTCCGGCCCGCTCAGCGTCGTCTGCCACAGCTGGCGGCCGCTGTTGAGGGCGAAAGCGGTCAGCGTCAGCCCGTAGCCGACGACCGCGATCCCGCCCCCCACCGCCGCGTACGCCTGGCCGATGGCGGGCACGGTGCCCTGGCTGCCCGCCGACCACGCGCCCGCCAGCGGGACCGCCCAGCGCTGGGCGACGGCGGGCTGGCCGCCCCCACAGCCGCGACAGGCCGCCTGCTGGGGCTGCCCGCCGGAGACGAGGCCGGCGACGGGGAAGAGCAGCACCGCCAGCAGCACGACGGCCAGCACGATGCGGCGCGCCGCCGGCGGCCAGAGGCCGGGCATCCGCCTTCGCGGGGCGGGCGGCCTCTTCAGCCGTGCGCCTCGCGGGCGGCGCCGCTGTGCCCCCGTGCGCACCGCAGTCATCACCTGCCGTCCTGCCGCCGTGCGGCTCCCGTCGTGGGAAGATCCGATAATCAGGGTATTTCCGAACGGTCGCGGGCGCTGCCACTCGCGTCCGGCCGCACCTGGCCGGGTGGCGGGCCGCCGCGGCGCGGCTATAGCGTTGAGTTACCTGCCCGCTTGATACAAGGAGGTATTACGTGGCTGACCGCGCGCCGCTCCCGTATGACTTCATGCCGACCGTACCGTCCTTCACGCTCGCGAGCGAGGACATCGCCCACGGCAAGATGCTGGGCAACAGGCAACTGTTCAACGGCATGGGCGCCACCGGCGACAACATCTCACCGCAGCTGGAATGGTCCGGGTTCCCCGCCGAGACCAAGTCCTTCGCGGTCACCTGCTACGACCCGGACGCGCCGACCGGCTCCGGATTCTGGCACTGGCTGGTGATCGACCTGCCCGCGTCGGTCACGTCGCTGCCGGCCGGCGCCGGGGCGGCGGGCGCGCTGCCCGGCGGCGCCTTCCACGTGCGCAACGACTTCGGGACCAAGGACTTCGGCGGCGCCGCGCCGCCGCCCGGAGACGAGCCGCACCGGTACGTGTTCGCCGTGCACGCCGTCGACGTCGAGACGCTCGGGATCGACTCCGACGTCTCGCCGGCGGTCGCGGGTTTCAACCTGCGGTTCCACACGATCGCGCGCGCGGTGCTCGTCCCGGTCTACGGGCATTAGGCGGTAGGCAGGCGCGCCGGGGCGGACAGCCCCGGCGCGCCGGGGCTAATCCTCGTCTGCGGGCTCGGGCGTGGTGCCGAGCGCGTCCTTGTGCTTGAGCTCGTAGTGCTTGGTCAGGGCCGCGCTCGCCGCGCCTGCCTCGCCTGGACGATAGGCGACGGTGCGCTGGCAGATATGGCAGCGCGTAATAGGCAGTTGCGTCACCGTAACGGGAAAACTCTTGCTGGCTGAGCGGGTCATAAGCCTTCACAATGCCGGATGTTTCGGGGCAAAATCCCGCCCCGCGGTGCGTATTGTCTTCTCAAATGATAGGCGATGCAAGTGACTGAGCCGGAGACCGCCAAGTCGCGACTGAATTCCGACCGCGAGCGGACCCTCGGCCAGATCGCCGATCTCGAGCGGGAGTTCACGGCGATCGTCGCCAGCGCCGCCGATGGCTCGGCCGGCAGCGACGACGAGCACGATCCGGAGGGGGCCACCGTCGCGTTCGAACGGCAGCACGTCGCGGCGCTGCTCGACCGGGCGCGCGCCCACCTGGAGGCGATCGACACGGCACTGCGGAAGGTCGACGCGGGCAGCTACGAAATATGCGATGTTTGCGGCCGCCCGATTGGCGCCGAGCGCCTCGCGGCCCGCCCGGCCGCGCTTACCTGCGTCCGCTGCGCCGCCATCCGCTAGAGCCGTCCGCCCCGCCGCAAAATGCGCGTCCAGTCCACGGCCTGATACCGGGAACCAGGCAGTGGACGGGTGTCCTAAATGCAACGTTGAGTCGGGTTACCGAGGGGCCTCGGCAATCCGAAATCTGTTACCGGTCGCCGTCGCGATCAACGTGGACCCGGCGCTGCTGCGCCGCTGGTTCGGCTCGGTTCGGCCGGGGACCGGAACGGGCTCGGCGTCTCCGACGACGAGGAGGGCGCGGTGATCTACATCGCCTCCGGCCTGCGCTCGTCCTGGGCGGCGGCCTGGCCTTCCTTCCGCGACTACTCGTAGTCGCCCGGCCTGGCTGGGCTCTAGGTGAAGCGCTCGCCGCAGATCGACGCGTCGTAGCCGGGGATGCTCGCGAGCTGGGCCAGCAGCCAGGGCGAGGCGAGCACCCGCAGCAGCGCCTGCGCTTGCCTCGAGGCGGCGTGCTCGGCCGGGATGACGAGGTTGAAGCGCTCGCGGGCGAGCGGGGCGAAGGCCAGGTCGTAGGCGCGGGCGGCGGGCTCGCTGGCCACGCCCGCGTCGGCCAGGCCGGCCGCGACCGCCGACGCGACCTGCAGGTGGCCCGCCGCCTCGGTGTCGTAGCCGACGAGGTCGGCCGGATCGAGGTTGAGCCGCGCCCGCTCGCGGTCGAGCAGGCGGCGGGCCTCGGCTCCCGGCTCGCGGTTGACGATCCGGAGCCGGCGCCCCGCGATCGCGTCGAGCCCGGTGACCACGGCGCGCAGGCCCGGCCTGACCGCGAGCCCCTCCCGCCAGGCGGTGAACCCGACGATCTCGGCGCTGTCGGGGAGGCCGGCGCCGTCGTCGCCGTTGCCGGCCTGGGTGTGCACGCCGGCCGCGTGCACCAGGCCGGCCCGGGCCAGCCGCAGCGCCTCGCCGGAGCCGCACGGCCACCAGGCGAAGGCGACCGGCGGGTCGAGCAGCGACAGCGGGGTGGCGAGCAGCGGGAGGGCCGGGTCGCAGCCGGCCACGACGACGGTGGGACGGGGCGGGCCGATCGGGCGGACCGCGATCTCCTCGAACCCCGCGGCCCCGGTCGAGGCGGCCGGGGCTGCGGTGGCGCGGCCGCGGCGGGCGGCCAGACCCCCGGCCGGCAGGAATCCCAAGCCGACCCCGGTGTCGCCGCTGAGCGGGAGGGCGACGAACCGGTCCCCGACTGGGGCCAGCATCACCCGCACGCCGCCCGCGCGCTCCGCCCCCAGGCCTTCTCCGGGCCCGCCGGACAGCGGGGCGACGCTCACCGCGGTCACCGGCGCGGTCGGCTCCCCCGGCCCGAACAGCTCCTCCACGGACATGCCGAGCGCCTGGGCGAGGGCGAGCGCCACCCGCAGTGACGGGTCGGAATGACCCGACTCGACGGCCGAGACCGCCTGCCTGCTAACCCCGGCCATGCCGGCGAGCTGCTGCTGTGAGAACCCGCGGGTCTGCCGGGCCATCCGCAATCCCGTGCCAGCGGTACCGGGTCCGTCCACCATGCCTACGGATCGTAGACGAAAACGCCGGCCAGGCAGCGATCCCGGGCCGGCTGAGGGCCATCGCGCCGCCTTGACCCGCCACCCTGGACGTGGAGCTTCCCCCGGAGGACGAGCGGCCTGGTTACCAATGCGATAACTACCTTCCTCCGGCAGTGGCCAGCATCGGGCCTGGGAAGATACCATCGGGAGTCCCCTGATCAGGTTCAGGCCGCCGACTACCTGCAATGACGCACCGGCGACTGAGTTCCGGGCCCCGCCCCCCTGATAGCCGCTTGATGATGAGGTGATGACGACCATGGCCCGCATCGTTGTCATTGGCGACTTGATGACGGATACCGTCGCGCACGCCACGCTGCCGTTGGCGCGTGGCAGCGATACCCCCGCCAAGGTGACCACGCACGGCGGCGGCTCCGGCGCCAACGTGGCCGCGTGGGCGGCGGCGGACGGCGCCGACGTCGCGTTCATCGGCCGGCGGGGCGCCGACATCGCCGGCCGGAACCGTGACATGGAGCTGATGGGCTACGGCGTCGACGCGCGCCTGGTGATGGACCCCGAGCGGCCGACCGGGACCTGCGTGGTCATGGTCACCCACAAGGGCGAGCGGACGATGCTGTCCGACCCGGGCGCCAACGCGGCGCTCGCCCCCGAGGACCTGCCGCACGACCTGTTCGTGCCGGGCGCGCACCTGCACGTGTCCGGGTACACGCTGCTGTCGGACGGCTCGCGGGCGTCGGCGCTGTCCGCGCTCGACTTCGCCCGCCGGGTCGGCATGTCGACCTCGGTGGACGGCGCGTCGGCGGCGCCGCTCGAGCGGGTCGGGGCCGAGCCGTTCTTCGAGCTGACCGGCAACGCGGTGCTGCTGTTCGTGAACGTCGCGCAGGCCAAGGTGCTGACCGGCCGGGACGATCCCGAGGCGGCTGCCCGGGTGCTGACCGCCTGGTACCCGCAGGTCGTTATCAAGCTCGGGGCCGAGGGGGCGCTGTTCTTCGCCAACGGGCGTCCGCCGGTCCGCGTTCCCGCCCCGCCGGTGGAGCGGGTCATCGACGGGACGGGCGCGGGCGACGCCTTCGTGGCCGGGTTCCTGCCTGCTTGGCTGGACAAGAAGCCGCCGGTGGAGGCGCTGGGCAGTGGCTGCCGCCTGGCCGCGCACGCGCTAAACCTCATCGGCGCCCGCCCGATGCTGTAGTGATCGGGCCCGAACTGAACCTTTCGATACGGTCTGGGCACATTTGGGTGACTGTCGGCCTGCCCCCGGCGACCCGTATGGTAAGCAGTCCGTCATGACCGGGTTCCTGAGAGAGCTGTTCTCGCTAGAGGGCCGAGTGGCTGTTGTCACTGGCGGGAGTTCCGGGATCGGAGAGGCGATGGCCTCGGCGCTGGCGTTCGCCGGCGCCCGGGTCGTGATCGTGGCGCGCGACCCCACCCGGCTCTCCGCGACCTGCAAGTCAATGCGCGACTCGGGCTGCGAGGTGGCGTGGGTGAGCGCCGACCTGTCCGACCGGGCTGAGCTGCGCCGGGGCGCGTCCGCGGCGGCGGCGGCCTTCGGCGAGCCGGACATCCTCGTCAACTGCGCCGGCGTCAACCTCAGGCCGCCGCTCGCGTCGCTGTCGGAAGAGCACTGGGACCTGATGCTCGCGGTCAACGTCACCGCGCCGTTCGTGCTCGGCCAGCGGTTCGGCCCGGAGATGGCCGCCCGGGGCTGGGGGCGGATCATCAACGTGACCTCGCAGCAGGCCGAGCGGGCGTTCGGCAACAGCGGCGGGTACGGCGCGTCCAAGGGCAGCCTGGCGGCGTTGACCCGCTCCCAGTCCGAGGCGTGGTCCTCGTCCGGGGTGTGCGTGAACTCGGTCTGCCCCGGATTCGTGGCGACGCCGCTTACCCGCGAGGTGTCGTCGGACCCGGTCCGGTCGGCCGCGCTGGCCGCGCGGACGCACATGGGCAGGAACGGCGAGCCGTCCGACTTCGCGGGCGTCGCGGTCTTCCTGGCATCGCCCGCCAGCGACTACGTGACCGGCACGACCGTCTTCGTCGACGGCGGCTTCTCCGCCACGTAGCCCTGCGGCCCCATCACCTCGAATGAGCCCAAATGCGCCTTTGGGCTCACTCTTGCCGGCCCGAATGCGCATTTGGGCACAAATGGTGATGGTGGGTGGCGGCGCGGACGGCGGGGGGCGGGGGCTAGGTTAGGGCGGGGCCCAGGTATGCCAGCTGGCGGGTGAGGGCGGTGCCGGAGCCGTC
>Ga0335075_10017677_pt1 | contig 10596 bp, 10 predicted proteins | sample Lox_Sample_24_FD_206723 | JGI IMG/M metagenome (GOLD analysis project Ga0335075, IMG submission 206723) | Soil microbial communities from Loxahatchee National Wildlife Refuge, Florida, United States - Lox_Sample_2.4 | ecosystem: Environmental > Terrestrial > Soil > Wetlands | place: USA... | reverse complement strand
AGGCTTTTGACACCCCGCTCAGCCCGCCGCCTCTCGGCGACAAACCGGGGCCTGCTACCCGGCGCTCCGGTACCTACCAGGGCGGGACTTCCACCCGCTAATCCAGTCCAACTTGCAGGACGCAACATGGCCCGACTGTACCGGCCCGAGGTCACAACGCGTGTCGCCGTGGTCCGGCGATTCTCACCTGGACTAATCGCGCGCCGTTACCGCACCGAGTCGAGCTAATTTTCCGCGCCCTCACCGTGCTCGGTCGGATCCGGCGGCGACTTGCAGCAATGCTGCAGCCACAGCGCGGCAACCACCAAAACCAGCGCGCTGAAGGCCGCCACCGCCGTCCCGGCGGTGTCTTCGCCGGCCACCCGCAGCCACGATCGCCGCGGCAGCAGGTACACCAGGACCCCCACCCACCAACCCAGCGCCAATGCACCCACCCAGGCCGATGCCTTGGCGATGACCAGGCTGCGGGCCACCGACAGCGGATGCAGCCAGCCCGGTCCGTCGCCGATCTCGCCGTCGCTGATCTTGGCCCGGACGTGACGGGCCCACCCGGCCTCGGCGACGCCGACCGCGAGCAGCGACAGACCCGTCCAGACCGTGATCGGTGGAAACCACCGGTAGAGCAGCACGACCAGCAGGTAACCGACCGCCGCAGTGCCGATCACCGCGGCCGTCAGGTCACGTTTACGGGTCGGGCCCATCAAGTCCCCGACGCCGAGCCGGATTCCGGGTTTTCACCGCGCAGTTCGAGTCGAAGGCCGGTCAATTGCACATTGGCGCGGTCTGCTCGATCCAGTTGGGCGAGTAGCTTTGCGACGGACTGCTTTCCGCCGGCCACCGTCAGCTCCGCGGCCGGGTCGATGGCCAACCATGGAATCATCACGAACGCCCGCAGGTGGGCCAGCGGATGCGGCAGGGTCAGACCATCGTCCAGGGAGATCACTTCGGTGTCCCCGGCCGGCGACGTCTGGTGGCAGGTGATCAAATCCACATCGAGAGTGCGCGGGCCCCAACGCTGTCCGCGAACTCGGTCCGCCGCCCGCTCCATCTCCTGGGCGCAGCGCAACCAGGCGTGTCCGTCGAGCGCCACGTCGTCGGCGATCAGCACGGCGTTGAGGAACGGGCCCTGTTCTACGCCGCCCCAGGCGGCGGTCTCATAAACCGGCGACACCGCCCGCACCGCGTCGCCCAGCCCGTCGAGCACCGACTGCAGTCGGGCCAGCCGGTCGCCGATGTTGGATCCGATCGACAACACCGCCCGAGTCACACGCTCCCTCCCCTCGGCCCACCCGCCGGAACAATCGAGCCACGTCCGCCGCGCCGTGACCGTCGTGCCACCACAGCGACGTCGGCGAACTTCTGCGCAATCGGAGCCTGCGGCTTGTGCACAGTCACCTCGACGGCGTGCACCCGCTGGTCTTTCATCACATCCTCGGCGATCTCCCCGGCCACCGTTTCGATCAGATTGCGCGCAGGCCCGGCGACGACAGCGGCCGCGCGCTGCGCCAGCACACCGTAATCGTAGGTGTCGGCCAGGTCGTCGCTGGCGGCGGCGTCCACCAGGTCGATCCAGACCGTGATATCGACGACGAAATCCTGGCCGTCGGCACGCTCACGCTCGAAAACCCCGTGTCGGCCGTGAACCGTTAAGCCACGCAACTCAATTCGGTCAGCCATCGGATTCGGGCACCTCGCCCCGCGTCCATGCGTCGACGACCCGCAGCGCGTCGACCGACGCCCGCACGTCATGCACCCGCACACCCCAGGCGCCATGCACCGCGGCCAATGCCGAAATCACCGCGGTCGCCGTCTCGCGCCCGTCAGGTGGCCGTACCGTGCCGCCCGGGCCGGCCAACAGGCTGCCGAGGAAACGTTTCCGGGATGCCCCGAGCAGAACCGGGACACCGGTCGCGACCAGCTCCGGCAAGGCATGCAGCAGCGCCCAATTGTGTTGGCCGGTCTTGGCGAATCCCAGGCCGGGGTCGATGATCAGCTTAGCCGGATTCACGCCCGCGGCAACCGCATCGTCGACGCCGGCCAGCAGCTCGGCGCGAACTTCGGCCACCACGTCGCGATAGCGCGGAGCCTTGTGCGGATGGTCAGACGACACCGATCGCCAGTGCATCAGCACCCAGGGCACATCAGCCTCGGCGACCAGAGGGGCCATACCCGCATCGGCGCGTCCGCCCGACACGTCGTTGACCATCTGGGCGCCACTTTCCAGCGCCGCCCGCGCAACGCCGGCGTGCATGGTGTCGATACTGACCGTAATACCCTGCGATGCAAGCTCTTTGACGACAGGAACCACGCGAGCAGTTTCTACCCGGCTATCTATCCGGATCGCACCGGGCCGCGTCGACTCTCCCCCGACGTCGATGATCGCCGCGCCTTCGGCGGCCAACGCCAAACCGTGCTCGACAGCTTGGTCGGTGTCCAAGTAGTGCCCGCCATCCGAAAACGAGTCGTCGGTGACGTTGACCACCCCCATGACCTGGACGCGCGTCGTGCTCACTTGCGCAAGATCAGTTCCAGCGCCTCGGCTCGAGATGCACTGTTGGACTTGAACTGTCCACGTACCGCCGATGTGGTGGTGACAGCTCCCGGCTTGCGGACACCACGCATGGACATACACAGATGCTCGGCCTCGATAACGACGATGACGCCACGCGGGTTGAGTTTGCGCATCAGGGCGTCGGCGATCTGGGCCGTGAGACGCTCCTGCAACTGTGGCCGTTTCGCGTACAGGTCGACCAGCCTCGCAATCTTCGACAATCCGGTGACCCGGCCGTCGTGACCGGGGATGTATCCCACATGCGCAACACCGTGAAACGCCACCAGATGGTGTTCGCAGGTGGAGTACAGCGGGATCTCCTTGATCATCACCAATTCGTCGTGCTGCTCGTCAAAGGTGGTGTCCAGCACGGTGTCGGGATCGGTGTACAGCCCGGCGAACATCTCCCGGTAACTGCGGGCGACGCGCGCCGGGGTGTCCAGCAGTCCGTGCCGGTCCGGGTCCTCGCCGATCGCGTACAGCAGCTCGCGGATCGCGGCCTCAGCGCGTGGCTGGTCGAAGACCGGTGCGGTGCTCAGGTTCGCGGTTGGGAAATTCGGCCGTGCCGCTGAAACCATTGCAGCCTCCGTTCGTGTCAGCCGTGCGCGGGCGGGTTAGCCGGGTTGGACGGGCTCGGGTCGCCGCCCGGCGGGGCGGGCGGTTCAGCGCCCTGCCCGGCCTCCGGTGCGGGTGTACCAGGCGGCGGGTACGGCGGGTACGGCGGATAGGGCTGGCCCCCGTAGTTGTGTGGCGGCGCCCACTGCGGGGGTGGCGGCTGCGAGGAGGGCGGCGGGTACCAGTAGCCCGGTGGCTGTTGCGGCTGTTGCGGCGGGGGCCATCCGGGAGCATGCCAGCCCGCCGGCGCACCGTAGTCGGGTTGCGTCGTGTGCGGGCCAGCCCCGGCAAGGGCACGGCCCTCGGGACCTCCCGGCGCACCGTGAGAACCGTTGGCACCATTGGTGGCTCGCTCGGCTTCGGCCTGCGCGTCGCGTGTCGCGGCCGCGATGGCAGCCTTGAAGGCGGGTTCGGGCGCCGGCTTGGGCCATGGCTCGCCGCGCTCGATGGCCAGCTCGCCAGGCGTTTTTATCGGCGGCTTGTCCGACGGAATGCGGCCACCGAAGTCGTCGAACAACGTTAGCCGTGGCCGCTTTTCGACGTCGGCGAAGATCGCCTCCAACTCGGGCCGGTGCAGGGTCTCCTTTTCCAGCAGCTCGCCGGCCAACGTGTCGAGCACATCGCGATACTCGGTGAGTATCTCCCAGGCCTCGGTGTGCGCAGCCTCGATGAGCTTGCGCACCTCGTCGTCGATATCCCGCGCGACCTCATGGGAGTAATCGGCTTGGGTACCCATGGTCCGGCCGAGGAAGGGGTCGCCGTGCTCGGAACCGTATTTGACCGCGCCGAGTTTCGAACTCATTCCGAACTCGGTGACCATCGCGCGCGCGATTTTGGTGGCTTGCTCGATGTCGGACACCGCGCCGGTGGTGGGCTCGTGGAAGACCAATTCCTCGGCGGCGCGCCCGCCCAGGGCCATTACCAGCCTAGCGATCAACTCTGAGCGGGTGTGCAGTCCCTTGTCGTCCTCGGGCACCGCCAGCGCATGGCCGCCGGTATTGCCGCGGGCCAGAATGGTGACCTTGTAGACCGGGTCGACGCCCGGCATCGCCCAACCCGCGAGCGTGTGCCCGGATTCGTGGTAGGCGGTGATCTTCTTCTCCTGCTCACTGATGATCCGGCTCTTGCGGCGCGGGCCGCCGACCACCCGATCGACCGCCTCTTCCAACGCGGCGCCGCTGATCACGGTGCCGTTCTCGCGGGCAGTCAGCAGCGCCGACTCGTTGATGACGTTGGCCAGATCCGCGCCGGTCATGCCGACCGTTCGCTTGGCCAGCCCATCGAAATCGACATCGTTGCCGAACGGCTTGCCTTTGGAGTGCACCCGCAACACTGCGCGCCGGCCAGCCAAGTCGGGGCTGGACACCGGAATCTGACGGTCGAAGCGTCCGGGCCGAAGCAGCGCCGGGTCGAGGATGTCGGGCCGGTTGGTGGCCGCGATCAGGATGACGCCGGTGCGATCACCGAAGCCGTCCATCTCGACAAGCAACTGGTTGAGCGTCTGTTCCCGTTCGTCGTGGCCGCCACCCAGCCCGGCGCCGCGCTGGCGGCCGACCGCGTCGATCTCGTCGACGAAGATGATGCACGGGCTGTTCTGCTTGGCCTGCTCGAACAGGTCACGGACGCGGGACGCACCGACGCCGACGAACATCTCGACGAAGTCCGACCCGGAGATGGTGAAGAACGGAACGCCGGCCTCACCCGCGACAGCGCGGGCCAGCAGCGTCTTACCGGTTCCCGGCGGCCCGTACAGCAGCACGCCCTTGGGGATCTTGGCGCCCAGCGCCTGGTAGCGCGCCGGGTTCTGCAGGAAGTCCTTGATTTCGTAGAGCTCCTCGACCGCCTCGTCGGCGCCGGCGACGTCGGCGAAGGTGGTCTTGGGCATGTCCTTGGAGAGCTGCTTGGCTCGCGATTTGCCAAACCCGAAGCCCATCCGGGCGCCGCCCTGCATGCGGGAGAACATCATGAACAGGCCGACCAAAAGCACGAGCGGCAGCACGTAGATCAGCAGCGAGCCCAGGATGCTGCCCTGGTTGACGACGGTGCTGACCTGGGCGTCTTTAGTGGTCAGCGCGTCGAACAGCGGAACCGCGTAGCCGGTCGGGTACTTGGTGATGATCTTGTCGGACCCGTCGGTGCCGCTGTCGGCTTTTTTCAGCGTCAAGCGCACCTGTTGTTCGCGATCATCGATCTGCGCGCTCTTGACGTTGCCGCCCTTGATCTGGGCCATCGCCACCGAGGTATCGACCGGCTTGAAGCCGCGGGTGTCGTCGCTGAAGTAAAAGAATGACCAACCAAGCAGCAACACGACAGCGATCGCCGTGAGCGTGCGGATCACGTTTTTCCGGTTCATCAATCATCGGCCGTCGCCGGCCAGGTCCTTCCCAATACACGCAGCTGGAATATCCCAGGTTACCGCCCCGTGGCCATCGCAAGCTCGGCGCAGCCGGGCGCAGCGGGTCGAGGCCTAAATCTTCGCCGTCTGGATAACGAATTGCGGTTCCCGAGCACCTTTCGGGCGGAGGCGGTCCTGTGCTTTGGTGAGACGGTGCCCGACAGCCTCCCGGTAACCGCCCGAGTTATCGAAACCAATGGCGTGCAGCTCCGCACCGTCGAAGCGGGTGAGCCCGGCGCACCGGTGGTGGTGCTGGCTCACGGCTTTCCAGAACTCGCCTATTCGTGGCGGCACCAGATCCCGGTGCTCGCCGCCGGCTACCACGTGCTGGCCCCGGATCAGCGTGGCTACGGCGGCTCCAGCCGGCCCGACGACGTCGCCGCCTACAACGTCGCCGAGCTGTCCACCGACGTGATCGGCTTGCTCGACGACGTCGGCGCAGAGCGGGCAGTGCTCATCGGTCACGACTGGGGCGCTCCGGTGGTGTGGGGCTCGGCGCAGCTGCATCCGGATCGGGTGGCGGCGGTGGTGGGTTTGAGCGTTCCGCCGGTCCCGCGGGCCCAGATTCCGCCGACCCAGGCGTTTCGCATGCTGTTCGGCGACAACTTCTTCTACATGCTCTATTTCCAAGAGCCCGGGGTTGCCGACGCCGAACTGGCTGCCGACCCGGCAAAGACCCTGCGGCGCATGATCGGCGGCCTGCGCGCGTCTGACCCTGCTGCCGCGGCGCGGATGATCGCCCCCGGGTCGGAGGGCTTCATCGAGCGGCTGCCTGAACCCGACGGACTGCCGAGCTGGATCGGCGCCGACGAGCTCGACCACTACGTCGCCGAGTTCAGCCGCAGCGGTTTCACCGGCGGGCTGAATTGGTATCGGAACCTGGACCGCAACTGGGAGCTGTTGGCCGACCCGCCGGCCGCCACCATCTCGGTGCCGACGCTGTTCATCGCCGGCACCGACGATCCGGTGGGGGCCTTCATGCGCCGCGACCGCACCGCCGAGCTGGTGACCGGTCCGTACCGCGAGGTGTTGATCGAGGGCGCCGGACACTGGCTGCAACAGGAGTGCCCTGACCAGGTCAACGAGGTGGTGCTGGACTTCCTGACGGGTGTGACGCCGTGACGAACCGCCCGTTGAACTTCGGTGTCTTCATCACACCGTTTCACCCGACCGGCCAATCTCCCACGGCGGCGCTCGAATACGACATGGAGCGAGTGGTCGCGCTGGATCGGCTGGGTTTCGACGAAGCCTGGTTCGGTGAGCATCACTCCGGCGGCTACGAGCTGATCGCCTGCCCGGAGGTGTTCATCGCCGCTGCCGCCGAACGGACCAAGCACATCCGGCTGGGTACCGGTGTTGTGTCGTTGCCTTACCACCATCCGCTGATGGTGGCCGACCGCTGGGTGCTGTTGGACCATCTGACCCGCGGGCGGGTGATGTTCGGTACCGGCCCCGGCGCCCTTCCGTCAGACGCCTACATGATGGGCATCGATCCGGTCGAGCAGCGCCGGATGATGCACGAATCGCTCGAGGCGATCCTGGCACTGTTCCGCGCCGCACCCGACGAGCGAATCAACCGCCACTCCGACTGGTTCACGCTGCGCGATGCGCAGTTGCACATCCGTCCCTACACCTGGCCCTACCCGGAGATCTCAACGGCTGCAATGATTTCCCCGTCCGGCCCGCGGCTCGCCGGTGCGCTGGGCACGTCATTGCTGTCGCTGTCGATGTCAGTGCCGGGCGGCTACGCGGCGCTGGAGAACGCCTGGGACGTGGTGTGCGAACAGGCCGGAAAAGCCGGACACGAGGAACCCGACCGGGCCAACTGGCGGGTGCTCGGCATCCTGCATTTGGCCGACAGCCGGGATCAGGCGATCGACGATTGCACCTACGGTTTGCAGGACTTCGCAAAGTACTTCGGCGCAGCCGGATTCGTGCCGCTTGCCAACCTGGTCGAGGGCGCACAGTCACCCCGCGAATTCGTCGAAGACTATGCGGCGCGGGGTAATTGCTGCATCGGCACACCCGAGGAGGCGATTGGCTACATCGAGGACCTGCTGGACCGGTCCGGCGGATTCGGCGGCTTCCTGCTGCTCGGTCACGACTGGGCGTCGCCTCAGGCCACGTATCACTCCTATGATCTGTTCGCCCGCAGGGTGATTCCGCATTTCAAAGGGCAATTGGAAGCACCACGGGCATCACATGAGTGGGCCAAGGGCATGCGTGACCAATTACTCGGTCGCGCCGGCGAGGCGGTGGTGAAGGCGATCACCGAGCATACCGATGAACTCAAGATGGAAAGCGAGAACAGCTGATGCGCGCCGCGGTGCTACGGGAAGGCCGCATGGTCTACCGAGACGACGTACCCGACCCCATCCCCGGTCCGGGTCAGGTTCTGGTCGGCGTGCGATCATGCGGAATCTGCGGTTCCGACCTGCATTTCGCCGCCCATACCGCCGAAATGTTGTCCCTCAGCGAACAGATCATGGCGAGTCTCGGAGTTAGCGGCATGAGCGTCGATGCGGACCGCGACATCGTCATGGGTCATGAGTTCTGTGCGGAGGTACTGGACGCCGGCCCCAACACCGACACCCATGCACCGGGCACCCTTGTCACGTCGCTACCCGTGCTGGTCTCCACGAAGGGCGTGGCACCAATCGGCTTTTCCGACAGCACGAGCGGCGCGTATGCCGAGCGGATGCTGCTCTCAGCGCCACTGCTGCTGCCGATCCCCAACGGGCTGGACCCTCGTCGTGCCGCATTGACCGAACCGATGTCGGTCGGGTTGCACGCCGTCAACAAGTCCGACATCCAGCGCGGCGAGACCGCGCTCGTGCTCGGCTGCGGTCCGATCGGCATCGCGATCATCGCAGCACTGCACATCCGAGGCATCGAAAGCATTGTGGCATCGGACTTTTCACCAAAGCGACGTGAACTCGCGGTGGCGATGGGTGCCCATCAGACAATCGACCCCGCTGATGGTTCGCCATTCGACACGGTCAAACCGAAGGTAGTCTACGAGGCGGTCGGCGTGCCCGGCATCATCGACGACGTCATGCGCCGAACTCCGCCGGGAAGCCGCATTGTCGTGGCCGGGGTGTGCATGCAACCCGACACCATGCATCCGTTCTTCGCGATCGCCAAGGAGATCAACGTGCAGTTCGTTCTCGCCCAAACTCCCACCGAATTCGCCGAGTCGTTGCGCGCTATCGCGGAAGGTGACATCGACGTCACGCCGATGATCACCGGCGACGTCGGCCTCGAGGACGTCGGCTCAGCTTTCGATGATCTCGCCGATCCCGAACGGCACTGCAAGATATTGGTCACTCCGTAGTCCCACCCGCTTTGAGCCGTGCCATTGCCGGGCGACCCGGTCAGCCGTTGTGTATCTTGAGCCAAGCTGGCTAGCTCACCACAGCTGAGCAGGACCGGAGGAGGCGCCATGCCAACCCCGGCGCCCAGCCTGTCACGGCAGATGCTGCGGCGGCGGCCGGTGAGCGGCGCACCCGTCGCTCACGAGGCTTCAGATCACCTGCAACGAAGTCTGGGAACCTTTCTACTCACTATGTTCGGCGTCGGCGAGACGGTCGGTGCGGGCATCTTCATCGTGCTCTCGGAGTCGGTGCCGCAAGCCGGCCCGGCGGTGGTCATCTCGTTTATCATCGCCGGCATCGCGGCGGGTCTGGCCGCGGTCTGTTACGCCGAGATGGCCTCGGCGGTACCGGTTTCCGGATCGGCCTACTCGTACTGCTACGCCACCCTGGGCGAGCTGCCGGCGATGGGTGTCGCGGCATGCCTGCTGCTCGAGTATGGCGTGTCTACCGCCGCGGTCGCTGTCGGCTGGAGTCAGTATCTGAACAAGTTGCTGGACAATGTCTTTGGATTTAGTCTTCCGCAAGCTATTGCGGCGGGGCCGTGGGATTCCGAGCCGGGTGTGATCAATCTGCCGGCGATCGCCTTGGTGGCGATGTGTGCGGTCCTGTTGATCCGCGGTGCCAGCCAGTCGGCGAAGACCAATGCCGTGATGGTGTTGATCAAGCTCGCCGTTCTGGTGGTATTCGCGGCGATCGCATTCACCGCATTCAGAGCGGACCGCTTCCATGACCTGGCGCCGTTCGGCGTCTCCGGCATCAGCTTGGCTGCGGGCACAATCTTTTTCGCCTACATCGGCCTTGATGCGGTATCCACTGCCGGCGACGAAGTCAAAGATCCGCGACACACGATGCCGCGGGCAATCATTTACGCCTTGCTGATCGTCACCGCCATCCATGTGCTTGTCTCGGTTGCGGCGATGGGTAGCCAGCCGTGGCAGCAGTTCAGCGGTGAAACAGCGGTGCTAGCAGTGATCTTGGACCACATCACCGGAAACACCACCGGCAGCACCCTGGTATCTGCCGGTGCGGTGATATCCATCTTTTCGGTGACGCTGGTGACGTTGTACGGCCAAACCCGCATCCTGTTCACGATGGGCCGGGACGGTCTGCTGCCGGCGACGTTCGCGAAGGTCAACCCGCGCACCATGACACCGGTCAGAAACACCGTGATCGTTGCGCTTGCGGTGGCAGCGCTGGCGGCGCTGGTTCCGCTGGACCGCCTGGCCGAAACGGTATCCATCGGTACCCTGACCGCGTTCATCGTGGTGTCCGCGGGAGTGATCGTGCTGCGGATCCAAGAACCGGACCTGCACCGCGGTTTCAAGGTGCCGGGCTACCCGGTGACACCGCTTCTGTCGATCGCCGCGTGCGCCTACATTCTGTACAGCCTGCACTGGTACACCTGGATCGCGTTCAGCGCCTGGATCGCAGTGGCGCTGATCTTCTATTTGGTGTGGGGCCGGCGTCACAGCGCACTCAACGGCGACGACGACGGCGGCGCCGCGATGAACGCGACACTCACCGAGGATGCTTCCTAGCCCGAAGTTACGGCAGCTTCTGAGGTCGGTTTGTGGCATTGACATGCGGGATAGCGGTCTATTTGGCCTGAGAATGTAGTCAAAATATCGGTGTGTCATGTCAGAGGATTGTGCTGTTATCAG
>Ga0335075_10017676_pt1 | contig 10596 bp, 9 predicted proteins | sample Lox_Sample_24_FD_206723 | JGI IMG/M metagenome (GOLD analysis project Ga0335075, IMG submission 206723) | Soil microbial communities from Loxahatchee National Wildlife Refuge, Florida, United States - Lox_Sample_2.4 | ecosystem: Environmental > Terrestrial > Soil > Wetlands | place: USA: Florida... | reverse complement strand
GCATAAATCTCCGCATTATCCCTGGCACGTTGTGTCTGCAACATAATCCTCATAGTATAAAACATATCTCCTGAACAAATAGCACTAGAATCAACTCCAAGACCAACTTTACATCCCATCCTTCTAGCTCTAAAACCTTCAGGCCATCCATGTCCCATCTGCATTTCTGATTCAGGGGTACTTGCGATTCCAGCGCCAGCTTGCATGATTTGCTTGAGATCTGCGTCTGTAGTGTAGGAGGCGTGCGAGAATACCATTGCATCAGAAGTCAAGTCATTTTGATTGCAGAAAGTGATTGCTGGCATTCCATGTGCTTCTGCATCGTGTAAGGCGATAGGCATCTGATGTTGTTTTGCAAAAGTGAAGAGTTTACGAGTATCCTCCAAAGGACGATATTGGAGACCGTCGTACCCGAGACCGAGAGTTACTCTGCCGTCATTCAGTGGACCACCGAGTGGAGTTTCCGCAGCAAGTTTGTAAAAGAGGTTCATTTGACGAGTATGTTCTGAAGCGAGATCGCGCATCATCAGTGGATTTAGTGAACTAGGGAGGTTTATCGGTGCGAAACAGTATACACTGCGAATTCCAGATTCAATGGACGCTTGAATACATTTTTTGATATGTTCCTCGGAGAGTTGGATATGTGAATGATCGAGGACGGTTGTGATGCCACAGTGAATAGCTTCTGTAACGGCTCCGACTTGAGCGAGATACACATCTTGAGGTCGATAAAACATAGCTCTTCCTAGGAGCATTTCGCCTAAATACCCCAAGAGAGTGAGATTTGCAGTTGAACCCCGTAAATGGGATTGCCAGCAGTGTCGATGACCATCGATGAATCCTGGAGACACAATTTTGTCGGTTGCGTCGATTGTTTCGCAGGTAAACTCAATCTTATCGTCGATTTTGGCGATACGGTTCCCATCGATCAGGACATCTTTGATAGGGAACGAGATTGAATTATCAGAGTTGAAAGTCAGTACACGACCACCTTTGATGAGAAGTGTCATTTTGAACTACTTTGCGTCTCGAATTTGGAATTGCGTAAGGGGTTCAGATCCATGTGTTTAAGGAGCTGCCATGCGGGGAGTTTCCGGGGTCTCCTCTCTTCCCAGGGTCATGCTTGGAAATAGCTCAGTGTCAGGTGGACAGTCAATCGAAGAGGAGATACATGAGACTGGAGACGAAGTCGGTAGGACGGGGCGGCGCGGAGACATGTTCCTCGTCAATCGAACCTGTTTGGGAACCGTCCCGCCCTTCCGAGGAGTTCCCCGCTGGACTGTAGCCGTGCAATAGCGAAATTAAGATTGGATAATATATCCCCGGAGTTGGCGGGTGTTGTTCGTCATGTTTGGCAACAATTGTACAGCTTCCTAGGATGTCATGTCAGGCGTGGAGACCGTAGATACCGTGGAGATAGCAACTTCGTCAGACTCTACACTAATTGATGAGATCAGGGTTAGGTGAGCGCCGTGTGTATGGACTCGGGATCTGCGAGAACAAATCTTTTTTTTGTTGAAGGAATTTTGATGCAACGAGGAGTCGTCCTTCAATTGTCCTTCTTCAGCGGATACAAATATCATATCCCCAGCACAGCTGCATTCAATTTCTATTTCATTATCGACCTTTTTCTTTCGCCAAGGTGATTATCCCATCTCGTTCTTCACCATCGCAAAGAAGACAGAGAGAGAAGGGAAGGTCGCATACGTACAGCGTGCCTACCGTTTTGAGGTCTCAATTAAACCGATATAGAATCATTGGGGTTGCCTTTCTCGCCAAACATCTGCTAAACTTGCACAGAATGCTCAGTATCCATAGAAACGCAGATGGGAGCTATCGTCTATTGTCTTCCGATTGCGTTTCAGTTCAAAGAGAACTGCCTCATTCAAGATACGAGTGCGAGGAACAGGACAACCTATATGTCCGTTCCTCTCAAGCCGCATTACGCCATTACGTACTCCAAAGAGGGAGCGAAATAGGATCCATGATCTCTCCCCAGGCCTATAACCTTCTGGAAGAGCGTCTCCTGTACGGAGGTAGTAACAAATTGTCGCTCGTTTACGCTGATTTTGATATTTTGGATTGGCATTACACTGTTATTGGGGCTCCAGATGACTACTACCCAGGGGCAATCCAGACTTTGAGGGACGATTTCGGATTAGATTATTGCGATCTCATTTGTTTTTTTTGCTGGGGAGGACCCTTTTATTTTCGTGCACCGAGATCCAGGTGACAGGTCGATATACCTTTTTTGCGAGAATGACTTCAATTTCTATATCATGGGTCATGAAGAGGGTTGGGTGGAGGCCGTATACACCTTCGACACGATAATTCGTCGTCTTCGAGCTGAACCGAGAGCCTTAATCTTAGCTACTCGCGAGAATCGTGAAAGGTATCGCAACGGATGGAGACCGTCTCCGCTTGCAAATTTTGGGGTATACGAGTAAAAGCCTGGATGAGGTTTGCTTTCATTGTTTGTACGTAGGTATGTATAACATTATGAACATTATGACCATTATGACCTACGTTATCGCACATATGATGTTCGTTGAGAGACCAGGAGGAATGCGTGAGATGATAGATCCGGATGGTTCCCGTGATTGACGTGATTGACGTGATTGAGTGAATTGTAGTGCAGGCTGTTAAGCACTGTTGATCCTGAATCCTAATTCATATCGTCGTAGCCCCCGACCAACATCCTTGCCAAGTAAGTCTAGCTGGCAATCGTAAAGCGATGGCGGAAGCAAAGCTGTTTGAAGCACTAAAACTTGGAAAGAAGATTCCTGAAGCTGATAGATTTCTCTTCCAAGGTAATCCAAATTCTTTCCCACACACCAATTGATCAAAGCTGATATCTAGATCTATCGTTCAGTCTCGATCGAGGGGAAATCATAGTCATTAGAGGTCCTTCTGGATGCGGGTACTCCCTTGTAAATACAGTCTTAATTATATTAGCAAAACCACACTACTGAAATGCATTGCACAACTCATTCTTCTCGACGAAGGGAAACCATTTCTGTCCCATAAAACTCCTGAAGCATGGGGCTTCCCCACCTGGCGCTCTCGTGTTCTCTACGTCCCGCAAAGACCACGTACATCCCTCTTCCATCTCCTCTCTGCACAATGGCATCTGCTAACGTGGGATAGCGGTGACATCCGGAACACCCATTGAATTCTTCAAAATCTCTCGTTCATTTTCGTCGCGTATTAAACGCATTCAACCTGACGACCCAGTCGTATTAGCTCAAGATTGGGGCCTTCCCCCTCGAATATGGCATGAAGAATGGAACCAAGCATCTGGTGGCGAGGCACAGAGAGCTATGCTTGCTATTGCCATTGCCCTAAAGCCGGATGTGCTGTTACTTGATGAGCCTACTTCGTATTTACCCCACACTTTCGCACCATTGTGCTAAAATTTGTAGAGCGTTGGATGAGGAGGCACTTGAACAGGTTGAGAGGACTATACGAGTTCGGAAAATATCGGCATTGTGGGTAACGCATTCAGATGAACAAGAACGTCGTGTCGCCAGTCGAACAATCCACTTAGGACCAAATGAACATGGAGGAAGAATCGATTCACATACAATAGCAGCACCAACAACAACAGATCCAGATGGAGACGATTCATCTGCCTCCTCAATACGCAAAAAACGTAGTGGTATAAAACGAACTACCAGTAGAACCACATAAACCTATACACATTCCACAAAACTAGTAACAAAATGTCCTCCGATAAATAATGTTATGTCCGTGACCCTCCTTTATGGTTTATGATAATATGGCTCTTCGCTTTTATCATGTCGTAATTGTTTGTACTTTTCCCTTCCAGTATTAGATTCACTTAAATCCCCCTCAGACTCAAATTCGTGATTTGGAGTTTTGACAAAGTTACTCGGATCTCCCCGATGGCGGGTTGACGAAATTTCCTCGCGAGATCGATCTCGGTCTTTTGACACTTCCTCTTCAGCCGGTGAAACATCAAGTGATCCTTTATCGTCTTTTCCGCTCTGAAAGTTAATGGATTTCCAGGGACAGATATATACTTCTTCTCTCTTGACTTCGTGCTTTTCTTGCTTGGGATCTGTTTTGTCGGGGTCGTAGGCTGTCTTCTTTTGAGCTACGTCGTCGTTTCTTCCTGATCGCGTATATTCGGCAGTATACGGTTTGGTCTGAAATCAGTTATAACCCACACAATTACGTACATCAGTGTCCCGTTTCTCCATCGGATTTTTAGGTGGCTGCTGTCGTCAGAAAAGGTTTAAACATGGCCAGGTACATCTTCATCTTTCCTTCTAAACGCCGTAGTTGACAGTGGAGCTTGTCTTGAAATCCCGATAATATGTCGGACCAGTTGTCCGTGTGCGCGAAATGAAAAAGCCGTTCGAGATAACATTGTTCAAGTGAAGATGGTGAATTCGAGATTGAGGGTCGACTTATGACGTAGTAGTCGTAGCGCCAAATCTCATGCAGATCAATCAATGAAATGGGAAATCTGCAATCTCATCCGAAGAGAAGTGGAATAGGAAGTCAACGTAATAGACATGTAACTACTGAAAAGTGACATCTTTGTAGTAAACTTTATTCTTCTTAATACCGATATCTTCCATCCTAAAAATACGCCATGCAACAACCCATAATCAAGAAGAAACAACTCCTAATGTATCTCATCTCAACCACACCACAATCCATCCAAACCTCCCAAAAGTCCAAGCCAGTGATAAAACACAAAAGAACTTCGATATCCAAACTCCCAAAATCACCACCACCCCATTAAACCCAAAAGTTCTCTCATAAAAGCAAATATACAAAAGGTCGTAATCTTCATTAATGTCGTATTCCTGCAAGTGCTAAAGCACTTCCCCAAGTTTGTCTCAATCCACTTCCAAATCCTCTTTTTTCCAAAGTAGGTGAACTCCTCGAACTCGAATCACGACGTTCAACAGGGGATACACTAGTACTTCTTGTAGTCGTCGAATCAAGTGCACTTTGTTCTCCTTCTTCTTCTCCATTCTCATTCTCGGTATTTTCATCAGTTTCCTGTACCGGACGTTCAGGCCAGGAAAACCATAATTGTCGAGTGACTTCTTTTAACTTGGATTCTGATTCTCCCTGGAACACATTTGCAGAATGTTCCTCTTCGGATCGTGGAGGTTGTACTGTCTTTGGCGGAGATTCTCGAAGACGACTTGGTAAGGACGAAGGACCTGGATTGCCAGGTGGTGAATCTCTTCGTTCTGGAGAAAAGCGCTTGATGAAAGACGATCCGAGAGAGAACATTGGTGTACTTGCTTGAATAATCGGACTATTCTGTTTTGATCGATGGGCAAGACGTTCCAAAGCCTCATGCATCGGATCCGAAAAGACCTTGACATTGTTCAATTCTCTATTAATCCTCCGTAACTCAGCAGTCATCAACTTTCCATATGTATTGAGAAAGGCATCGTCTTCAGGAGCAGGTGAGAGAGGATCAGTAGTTGGTGGATTAACATTATGGAAATAATCTGTTCGAGAATCAGGACGAGGTGGTGAAAAGAGACCGTGATGTTGTTCCATAGCTTGTTGTTCTAAATCGCGATACATAACTTGTTTCTGCATTGCCCTTGTAGATCGTTCTGGCCGATTCCAACCAGAGGGAACAGGTGGTGGTGATGGAGAAGTTTGTCGTAAAGATCCAATTGGTCCATTCGACAGTTTCCGTATCATCATATGTGCTTCAGGTGATAATGCATAACGTGTATTCTCCAAACTAATTCCTCGTCGTTCTTCTGGTGAAGAAGTGAAGTCTGACGACATGATTTCCTGAGATTCGGAAGTGGGTTCAGTTTGAAGAGGAGCTTCATCAAGATTAAGTTCTCCCTGTTGTATTCGATTTAATCGATCAATGAGAGATCCCGAACTTCCTTCTTGCGGTGATAATTCTGTAATGACGGCTGGTGTGGTCGTCAGATAAGGTGGTGCAACGGGACCCGGACCGGGTTGAATGAGATGTCCTGGTTGTGGCGGTGTATTAGCTATTGCGGAAGTCAACCCGGAACGGGCCGTTGTGGGCTGTGGCTGTTGTTGCTGCATGGCTGTGGTCGACTGTGTGTTTTTCGGTGGATACACAGGAGGTCCGCGAAGTTGTAAAACAGGAGGTGTAGGAGGAGATCTATCACTGATTCTTCGATATGGGAAAGCGCGTTCCTCTAGTAATGGAGCAGACCCTCGATGTTGTATTTGAATAGTTTCCTCTTCAGAGTCGGATTCTTTTGTGTGGTCCACGTAGAATTTTGGTCGGCGGGGGGTTGGTTCTAGAACTGCTTCACGAGATAGGTTTGAGGATCTGCGTGGTCTGCTGGACAAAGTGCTTGTACTACGATCGCCGCTACTTGTTGAACTTGTAGATCGACCAAGTTGAATAGCTAATCATCAGATCACAATCAAGTAGAATAATTTACCACTTTCATCACTTAGGATTTTCCGCATCAAGTCTCGTGAGGGGGCGTCCGTTTGTGTCATGCTGAGCGCTTTCTGGCGACCTTGATTCCCAGCACTGGTAGGAGTAGATATTATTGTTTCTTTTGGTTTGGCGTTAGTCATTGAGAGAAGAGTCGCTTGATGTACTCCTTTGCCATTACTTGGTGTTCGAGCAAGTGAGGTGGAAGATGTTGTTCGATGTGCGACTCTAGACGCTTTGCTTTTGACGACGAAGTGTTTCGGTTTTCTCGGTGTCGTTGACTCTCTAGACATACTGCGTTTCATAGTCTGACTCTCATCTTGTGACAGGGTCCTTCGCAACGAAACTGAGGATCCCCGTGATCTCACAGACGCGCTAGAACCCGTTCGAGGGGGTAATTCAGGACTCATAATTTGCTGTCCACTCGAAACCGATCTTTTTGCAGAAGAAGGTCGTTTAGGTGAATCCGTTCGTCGTGCATCCACAATCATGTTGCTCTCATTCGAACTCTGCTGCAGTCGTGGCGATTGCACATTTTCGTTTAGTCGGGGGGTATTTGGGGTCGGAAGAGGTCGGTTTGACTTTGTCACGGGAGTGGAAGTATACTCCCCTCCTCCCTGGCCGGGAGTAGACGGTATGAATGCCGTCGGACGAGGGGAGGATAGTAGCATACAAGAATTGAGGTGGGACCCCCCTCAAGTGACGACAAAGATGGGTTTTTAATTGTGATTGATATGGTATATGTATGTATTTGTTGGAGCCGAGTGGAGACGTGCGCCAGCCCGGGGATTTTCCTTGTGCGGGTTTGCCGATCAGGGCCGGGGATGGGTGTGAAATGGGTGAAGCAAATACGAAAGGGAGGCTGAGTGAGGAATGATAAGCCTGGACTGCTGATTTGTGGTCTAGGCCACAAGGGAAAAATAATTTAACCTTAGTGCAACAGAACTTGAAGGCGTGACGACGTCTGGTGATGATGTTGCTGACGACGTATCACAGAGCATAACACGCAGCCCTGAGACTGAGTGACATGCTGGTGGAATAAGCGCAGACTGGCGGTACTCCGCGGTGATGGTGAAGCACAACAAAATAAATAGTACGTATCTGCAAGAGTCGGCTGTGTCAGAAGTATATATTGGCTTCAAGGAGTTGCTCCCACTCTAGATTGCCTCTCAACCTTAGTGTGTCTAATTTTCTATTCCTCCTTTTTTGGGTGGAAGGGGCGGGTCCACATACATACTTCGGGTCTGATAGCAGGACGGAACGCGGGCTTATCACCCGAACGAAGCCTCCCGAGTGGGGGTTGCACCTTGTCTCCTTACAGCACCAGTTCATGCTGTAAGTCATAACGCGATTAAGGTTTGGGGATCAGATGACTTACATCGCAAGGGCCTCGTAATAACACGGTCCCACAGACGACTGTATTTAGGCAAGGAGGCCGGACCTCCAAAATATCACCCACGAGGCGTTCCACTTGGCTGGCTAAATTACCTGCACGGGACGGAAGGTTAAATGGGAGTCTGCTAAGCGAATACGGCGAATTCATCACATATCCCCTTCAGCCCTCGCGTCATATTTCACAAACCAGGGATGACCCAGCATAATAATAGTCAATGCTTCACCTGGATATTGGAATGGACACGAATACCGGATTTGCGTGCAGGGGTCTGGATTGTAGCCACCACCGCTTCAATGTGACCACTCACGCAACGCTATTTCATCACATGCGCCAGTCTAGACACAATTACATTCCTCTACCATTGTTAAAAACACGGTCCGGATTCTCAAAGCAGATCTACAACCGTTAGCGTATCGTTCATGTGATGATGATCATTGCCCCTTGAAGCTTTCTTTTCGATATCGCTTCGGAAGATAGACCGTACGACGCTGATTAGACAAGAAATACCATTACGGAACGCTAGCTCTTTTCAGAAGGTGCATCCGATAATAACCTAAACCCCCACTTCTGGATTTTCCGCCGAATGTTATTCCGATGTCATTAAAACGTGGGGGGAATATTTTCCCGTCCAACGAAATTGCCATCGCCAAACTTGGCGACCAAGTCGTTCCTCATTGGAGAACTCGGGTCACGATATTTCCCAAGGACGATGCTGGACGAAGAACCCGAGGATTGCCTGAACATTCCCTATTGTCCACACGATTTGCAAAAACAAACGATATTTGGGATGATAGAGAGAGAGATGTTGCAGAACCGTCACTAGGACTTACGTTGGTATTGACGCCAACATTGCTCCCAACAAACAACCCCGTCGTTGGACGACAACCTTATTAAACTTCTTATACGACCATGCATACGCCATCAGAATATAATACAACTATTTCGCAACCTGATAAACGCATGGAAAGTGGGATCTTGACAATTGACCTTGGTGCGTAAGATGAATTGAGAATCTCGGCCCAAAAGACTACTCTATTGCTCTTTCGGAATTGGGACATGATTAGGTCTCAGATGGAATGAAGATTAGAATGAGATGAGCTTGAGATGGAAAGGTAATGATGAAATTGAGATGGAATACAGACGAGCATTCTAGGGGAAAAAAAGAGGTATGACGATTGGGATGCAAGGGTGAAATAGAAGAATGAAAATGACAAGGGGCTATTCTCATAGAATCAATTACATACACCGAATTGAGGATTCTAAATGTATCTCTCAATTGTGGCTCCTTCAGATTCATCTCCAGTTAATAATTTGCACGAAACCATCTCAATTTTCGAGAGCCGAGGGGGTGTTAAAGTTTAATTTATCTCCATTACGGCACATAAATCTGCGAAATGACGGATCCGTTGGGGAACAGCCAGGTGGTGGGGAGGATCCGCTAACAAGGGGCGATATGACAGCAACGACATCTCATCACGTCACTGGAGCAGTACTATCTCCCCCTTACATCCGAGCAAGTCCCCGGCCACCGATTAAAGATAGCGAGATATAGGGCCGGAACGATGTCGAACTTCCATGGCCCCTTTAACCCTTTAACCCTTTAACCCTTTAACCCTTTAACCCAGGGGTTTATCGGACGATCGGGCGCCCAGAAAGCGGTCCGCTGGGGAACTGTCCGTACCTCAACATCAAGGTCTCCTTGCAGACGAGATGTTCAATTAGTTCAATTAAGTGATGAATATGTGGAAATTTTGGTACTGCAATACCATGCGTCCCTGTTACTTTGCTTCCGGAATCCTCTCTATGTTGACTATTACTTCCACTTCCTCTTATCTTCTTTTCATTTTCATCTCGTGAAATTCCAACTTGTCAACCCAATATGCATACAGGAAACCCAAAACAGAAAATACTCGCAACGGAGACTATAAAATCCCTATGACTTGGTTGCGCACCGAAGATCCACAAGGGCACCAGCGAATGAGAGTGGACAAGCTGAGATATGTTAGTCGCAAAGAAAGGATAGGATCTCACCTGTTTCATTGGTAATCACAGTAGTCTCCCTTACGCAATCGATCCATCCTCTGAAGCCCACAAATAGTTCATTTTCCTGTCCGTAAGCGATTGGAAGTTTGAGGACGGCCATATCCTTTCTCCGCTAGGGAACCACTTTCAATGCATTCCTCCAAAAGTTAAACTCAGGATTGGGCAATAAGGGGCTCGGAATAGGTGATTTGTACTTGACAGTCTCGAATCATAAGTTTTCACCAATGGTTGAGGTTGTTTCAACTCAAGCAACAGAATTTGCATTTCCACTTGAACGATGGTAGTGTCATAGATGGCCACGCCGAATAGGGACGTTAATGAGTCCGGATCCTGTGAGTCCTGGTACCCCGAGCTGTTGTCGTGAATTGTATCCTTGTACGTGTTTCACTGCAACAGAATTAAAGGAAATAAGAGCGAGCAGCGTAAAACCAATCGTGGTACTCTGTAATTGGGGTGCATTGATGCTAACATCGCCTTCCCTGACGATGTCCTGAGAGGAAATGACAAAATAGTATATCCTTTTGGTCTGAGATTCTCCGATTTGGTTCATTCTTGGCGAAGACCTATGTCACACGCTCTGGCGTCGATCAAGTCGACTAACGTTAACCTGGATTTGGAGGACGTTGTGTGCCATTGTTTGGGAATAAGGGATTCCTGCTGCAGCTTGGTAGTTTGTTGCGAGCTCGGCCGCACTGTGGAGAGGGAGAGGGCATTGGGACAT
>Ga0335075_10017673_pt1 | contig 10597 bp, 9 predicted proteins | sample Lox_Sample_24_FD_206723 | JGI IMG/M metagenome (GOLD analysis project Ga0335075, IMG submission 206723) | Soil microbial communities from Loxahatchee National Wildlife Refuge, Florida, United States - Lox_Sample_2.4 | ecosystem: Environmental > Terrestrial > Soil > Wetlands | place: USA: Florida... | reverse complement strand
GTGTACGGCCACTTCTACAGCGGAGCGCCCGGCGCCTACGCGACGCCCAACCCCTCCACGACGGTCAACGAGCACGAGTCGGCGGCGGCGTCCCTGGTCGAGACGGGCGTCGTGTCGGCGGTGATCACGTACAAGGCGGTCGCGATCCAGAACCACCTCCCCTACGTGCTGCTGGATCCGATCGTGGGGCTCGGGGCGAACAACTCGACCGCGCTCGCGGACTACGCGAAGCTGTCGACGCAGATCATCGGGTCGTCCGGCGCGCTCGCGCCGGTCTACCCGGCGCCGATCGTCTTCGCGGCGACGGTGCCGACGAACGCCCCGAACGCGGCCCTCGGCGCCCTGTTCCTCCACCTCCTCCTCTCCCCGCAGGGCAGCGCGATCCTGGCGCAGGGCGGGGCGTGGACCCCGATCTTCCCCGGCTGGGCCGACCATCCTACGGCGGTGCCGGGCCTCCTGCAGCCGGACGTGACGACGTTCCCGGCCTGGGCGACCTCGTTCCTCCCGTCATGAGCGGGGGCGGCCCGGCCGCCCCCCTCCGGCGCCGACGGCCCACCGGAGCTCCCTGGCTCGCCCTGCAGATCGTCCTCGGAGGCTCGCTGCTCCTCCTGTTCGTCCTCCCCATCTACGCGCTGTTCTCCTACGCCGGGCCGGCCCAGATCGCCTCGGCGTTCCGCAACGCCGCCGTCTGGCAGGCGATCGACCTCACCCTGTACGCCTCGGGGGTCGCCGTCCTCGCCGCGATCGTCCTCGCGATCCCGCTCGGCTACCTGCTCGCGCGCCACGCGTTCAAGGGCCGCAGCATCGTGGAGGCGATCGTCGGGCTCCCCGTCGTCATCCCGCACCTGCTCGTCGGGCTCGGGCTGTTCCTGCTCGTGATCCCGGGCTCTCCCCTGTTCCGGTTCACCAACCAGATCGGCTTCCCCGTCTACGACACAATCTGGGGCGTCGTCCTCGTGATGGTGTTCGTGAGCGCCCCGTACACGGTCCTGGCGGCCGACCTGTCGTTCCGGGCGATCGACCCGCGGGTCCTCGAAGCGTCGCGGTCGCTGGGGGCCGGGCCGGCGACCGCCTTCCTCACCGTCTCGTTCCCGCTCGCGCTGCGCGGGATCGTCGCCGGGCTCCTCCTCACCTGGGCGCGTTCGGTCAGCGAGATCGGGGGGATCCTGATCCTGGCGTACACGGTCTACCCCGGCGGGATCTACGGCGGCCCGGTCACCACCACCCTCAGCGTCCTCGTCTACGACATCTTCCAGAGCGGCAACCTGGCGGGGGCGGCCGCGGTGAGCTGCGTCTTCCTCCTGATCGCGTTCGCGCTGTTCCTCACCGTGCGCTTCGGCGAGCGGGTCGGCTGGGTCCCGTGGCGGCGCGGGGAGCTGCTCCCGTGACGCACTGGAGCGTGGAGGGGCTCGCGTCCCGGCTCGATCGGTTCGGGCTCGGCCCGGTCGACCTCGCGCTCGAACCGGGTCGGATCACCGCCGTGCTCGGGGCGAGCGGCAGCGGGAAGACGACGCTCCTCCGCACGCTCGCCGGTTTCGTGCCCGCCGACCGGGGCCGCCTCGTCCGGGACGGGGTCGACGTGACGGACGTGCCGCCGGAGCGGCGGGGGCTCGGCTACGTGCCCCAGGGGCTCGGCCTCCTGCCGCACCGCACCGTCGAGCGGAACGTGACGTACCCGCTCGAGGTCCGCGGTCGGGTCGACGCCCGGGCGACGGTGCGGCCGCTCCTCGAGCGGTTCGGTCTGACCCCGCTCGCCCACCGGTACCCGGCGCGGCTCAGCGGCGGCGAGCTCGAGCGCGTCGCGCTCGCCCGGGCGCTCGCCGCCGAGCCCGAGCTCGTCCTGTGGGACGAGCCGTGGCAGGGGCTCGACGTGGAGGCGCGCCACGAGCTCGGCGTCGTCCTCGAGGAGCTGCGGGAGACCGAGCACATCCCGGTCGTGCTGGTCACGCACGATCCGACGCTCGCCTTCTCGGTCGCCGACACGTTCGTCGTGCTCCGCCGCGGCGCCGTCGTCTTCCGCGGGGACGCCGCGACCCTGCTCCACCGCCCGACGGACGCGTTCGTCGCCCGCTTCGTCGGCTTCGAGAACGTCTACGACCGGCCGACGCTCGACGCGGCCCCGGCCGGGTCGCTCGCCGCCTGGCTCGCGGCCCGGGCCGGGCCGGGCGGGATCGCCTTCCCGCGCCCGATCGCGGCCGTCGACGGCTCCGGTCCGGTCTGGGACGGCGAGGTCCGGGCGACCCACCCGAGCCCGGAGGGGCTCTCGCTCACGGCCCGCGCCGGCCCGATCGCGGTCGCCCTCCGCCGGCCGGCGCCGTGGGCGCCGCCGGCCCCCTCGGTCGGGAGCCGGCTGCGCTTCGTGGTCCCGGAGGAGACGCTTCATCCGCTCGGCGCCTCGGAGGGGGACCCATGAGCCGCGCCCCGACCGTGACGAGCACGGACGTCGCGCTGCTGCGCTCGCTGGGACGCGCCCGGTCGGTCGTCGACGCGAGCCGGGCCGTCGGGATCTCCCGGGACCGGGCGGTCTACCGCCTCGACCGGCTCGCCCGGGCGTTCGGCGGCCCGGTCGTCGCGAGCATCCGCGGCGGCCGGGCCCACGGCGGGTCGGTCCTCACGCCGCTCGGCGACCGGATCGCGCGCGGCGGCTTCGATTCGGTCGAGCTGCTCGACGGCCGGCCGCTCGCGGCGTTCCGCCCGCCGAACCGGCTCTCGGGGACGTACCACCGGACCCCGACCCCCCGCGTGCGGGTCGGGCGATCGCTCGACCTCGCGGTCGCCTTCCCGGCGGAGGACGGCGCCCGGGTGTCCGTGCTGCTCGACCCCGAGGCGGTCGTCGTCGCCCGGCGCCGCTTTCCCTCGAGCGCCCGCAACGTGCTGCCGGGGCGGGTCGAGGCGATCGCGCGCGGCCCGTCCGGGCTCGGCGCGACGCTGGTCGTCCGGTGCGGGGCGGTGCGCCTCCGCGTCGCCGTCACCGACGAACCGATCCGGCAGCTGCGGCTCGCCCCGGGGGCGCGCGTGCTGCTGTACGTGAAGGCGACGGCGCTGCGGCCGGTCGGGCGCGCGGCCCGGCCGCGCCGGACGGGCGCCCCGTTCAGTCCTTGAGCCCCTCGGTCGTGAGCGAGAAGACCGCCTCGCCCTCGGGGAGGTTCGGCGAGTCGATGAGCCGCGCGATCCGGCGCGGCGGCTTCGACTTGCGCAGGTAGACCCGGTACGTCGCGGCGTGCGCGACGATGTTGCCGCCGATCGGGCGGGTCGGGTCGCCGAACAGGATGTCGGGGCGGGCGGAGACCTGGTTCGTGACGACGATCGCCGCGTTGTAGGTGTCGGCGAAGCGGAGGAGCTCGTGGAGGTGCTTGTTGAGCTGCTGCTGGCGCGGCGCGAGCTCGGCGCGTCCGACGTACTCCGAGCGGAAGTGCGCGGTCAGGGAGTCGACGACGAGGAGCCGGATCGGCTTCTCCCGCGCGAGCTCCTGGGCCTTGCTCACGAGCAGCATCTGGTGGTTCGAGTTGAACGCGCGGGCGACGTGGATCCGCTCGAGCGTCCGGGCCGGATCGAGCCCGACGCCCTTCGCGAGGTCGACGATCCGTTCCGGGCGGAAGGTGCTCTCGGTGTCGATGTAGACGACCTCGCCGTCCAGGCCGCCCTGGCCGACGGGCAATTGGACGTCGACGGCGATCTGGTGCCCGATCTGCGTCTTGCCGGTCCCGAACTCGCCGGAGAACTCCGTGATCGCCTGGGTCTCGACGCCGCCGCCCAGCAGCTCGTCGAGCGCCTTCGTGTTGGTCGTGATCCGGCCGAGCTTCTTGCGCCGCTCCAGGAGCTCGGTGCCGCTCTCGAAGCCGCCGACGTCCGCCTTGCGGCGGGCCTCGCCGATGATCTTCTGCGCGATCGCGACCCCGATCTCGGCCGCTTCGGCGACGTCGCCGGGCGAGGCGACCGCGAGCTCCATGAGATCGGTGTAGCCGGCCTCGCGCAGCTTCTCGGCGGTCGTCGTCCCGATCCCGGGCAGGTCCTCGAGGGCGATCTCGGGGCGTTCGGGCTCGGGGGCGGGGTCGCTCGCGGCGGGGCGAGCGGGGCTCTTCGACGGCACGAGCGTTCGGAGCGGCCGCGGGAGGATAAGCGTGCGGGAGGGGGTGCTGAAACGGTGAACGGTGCGGCCTACCGGGCGCCGTCCGTCGGCTCGAACGGCCGACCCGTGAGGCGCTGGTAGACCGTCGTGTAGAGGCGGCTCACCTCGTCGATCAGGAGCGGCGGCAGCGGCGGGATCGGCGGCTCCTCCGTGCGCGCCTCCCGGGCGCGCATCAGCTGGTCGTAGTAGCCGATCTGGCGGTAGTGCTGGCGGACGAACTCCTTCGAGAAGTCGACCTGCCGACCGCGTTCGTACGCCGCCTGGTCCCAGAAGCGGTCCTCGTCGGCGGTCCCGAACGTGTCGACCACCATGAGGACGCCGTCCGCGTCGACGGCGAACTCCTTCTTCCCGTCGACGTGGATCAGCCCGCGCGGGCCGATCTCCTCCTGCATCGCGGCGTCGATCTTGAGGATCGTCTCGCGGAGCTGGTCGAGCTGCTTTCCGTCCAGCGCGGAGAGCTCGAGCGCCTCCTTGGTCGTGAGGAGCCGGTCGACCGGCTCGAGCTTCGTCGTCACCTCGAAGTGGGGCTGCGGGAGCGGCTCGCCGTACGCGAGCGTCTTGCCGGCGGGGAACCCCAGGTCCGTCGGCGCGACCTTGCCGGACTTCACGCGATCCCACATCGAGCCGGCGAGGTAGTAGCGGACGATCAGCTCGAGCGGCACGAGGTAGTTCCGCGGGTGGGCGCCGAGCGTCCGCGGATTCGGGACGACGTGCACCCGCTTCACGCGCATCGCGGTCGGACCGGCCAGTCCGAGGAAATGGTGCGGCACGCCGAGCCGGCCGCACATCTGAAACCAGTGGGCGGCGGTGCGGTTGAGCGTCTCCCCCTTGTGCGGGATCTCGCTCGGGATGTGCTTGTCGAACACGGAGATGTCGTTCGTGAAGCGGAACTCGAGCTCGGTCGGGGAGACCTCGTAGACCTCCTTCACCTTCCCCCGGCGGAGGTAGGTGGGGGCGGCCAGCGCGGCGCCGGCGGGCGCTTTCGACATGCTCCCGACGAGCGGCCACTTCGCTTAACGTTCGCCCCTGGACTACCGCGCGCCGGGCCCTCCGCGTTCGTGGCGGGCGCCGTTCCCCGGGCTCGCTCACGGCGGACGGACACGATCCCGCTCGGTACGACGAGCGCCCGCCCTCGGGCCGCCGCCGAACCGGGCGCACCCCTTCGGCGGATCGGCACCGGCCATGCCGGACCCACGCGCACCGGGGTCGTGGAACTGCCGAAACGACCCGACCGACGCCCGCGCGGCGCCCGGGCGAACCCCGAGGAACGGGCGGCGGAACGCGGCGATCGGCTCGCGCCGACGCGGCGGGCTACAGCGACCGGGCGTGCACGGCGGTGATCGGCCGGAAGCCCCGCTTCGCGTAGAAGCGGACGGCGATCTCGTTCTGGGCCGGGAACTCGGCGATCACGACGCCGGCTCCCTTCGCCTTCAGCTGCGCGGTCGTCTCGCGGAGCAGGTACTCGCCGACCCCGTGGCGTCGGTAGAGCGGCAGGAGGTAGATGTCGACGATGATCCCCTCCCACTCGGGCGTGTAGAACGGCCGCTCCCGCAGGAGGGCGCGGACGAAGCCGACCACCTTGTCCTTGTCCGCCCCGACGCCCTCCGCGGCGAGGACGACCGCCTTCGGGTCCGCGAGGTTCTGGGCGAGGACCTGGCGGGCCTGCTCCTCCGCGTCGTCGCGGACCTTCAAGAGCGGGTCGAACTCCTCGTTGAGCCGTTTGAGGCGCAGCAGCAGCGGCACGAGGGCCGGCACGTCGGTGGGGCGCGCGGCTCGGAGGTGGATCGGGACGGCCGGGGCCTCGGACGGGCCCGCGTCGCCGGCGGCGCTCATCGGCCCCTCTTGCGCTCGGCCGGTACCGGTGGCATCGGGGGCGTGAGCCCGGCCCGGGCGAGCGCCTTCACGAGCGCCGCCGGACGGCCCATCCGCGCGGTGGCCCGCTCGAAGAACTCGTCGTGCGTGAGCCGGTGGCGGGCGATCCCGAGCCGCACGCAGGCGTCGCCGACGGCGGCGGCCACGTGCGGGAAGACGCGCGTCTCCTCCATCGTGGGCAGGAGATGGGTCGGCGAGAGGCCCCGGTCGTGGGCCCGCGCGGCGAGCTCGCGCGCCGCGGCGAGGACGACCGCGTCGGGGATCGCGGTCGCCCGCGCGTCCAGGACGCCGCGGAAGACGGGCGGGAAGATGAGCGAGTTGTTGACCTGGTTCGGAAAGTCGCTGCGCCCGGTGGCGACGATCGCCGCGCCGGCGGCGCGCGCGACGTCGGGCCAGATCTCGGGGACGGGATTCGCGAGCGCGAAGACGATCGGGTGCGGCGCCATCGACCGGACGAGCTCGGGGGCGATCGTCGAGGGATCCGGCCGCGAGGCGGCGAGCAGCACGTCCGCTCCCTCGACCGCCTCCGCGAGGCCGCCGGATCGTCCGCCGCCGTTCGTCTCCAAGGCGAGCCGGTACTTCCACGGGTTGCGCAGCATCAGCTCGTCGACGTCGTCGCGCTCCGCGTCCAGGATCCCGAGCGAGTCGACGAGCGAGATCCGCTTCGGGTCGTGGCCGAGCGCGAGCAGCAGCCGGGCGGTGACGAGGTTCGCGGCCCCGGCGCCCAGGAGGACCGTCCGCAGCTCGCCGACCGTACGGTGCGTGAGCTCGAGGGCGTTGAGGAGCCCCGCGATCGACGACGCCGCCGTGCCGAGCTGGTCGTCGTGCCAGACCGGGATCGGCAGCCGGTGCTGGAGCGCCTCCAGGATGCCGAAGCACTTCGGCGACGCGATGTCCTCGAGGTTGATCCCACCGAACGCCGGCGCGAGCCGCTCGACGGTCTCGATGAACTCCTCGGGCGACTTCACGTGGATCGGCAGCGGGATCGCGTCGACCCCGCCGAGCCACTTGAACAGCAGCGCTTTGCCCTCCATCACGGGGAGCGCCGCCCGCGGGCCGATGTCGCCGAGCCCGAGGACCCGCGAGCCGTCGGTCACGATGGCGATCGTGTTCCATCGGCCGGTGAGCTCGAACGCGAGCTCGGGGTCGGCCTCGATCGCCCGCGACACGGCGGCCACCCCGGGCGTGTACCACAGGGCGAAGTCCTCGAGCGATCGGACCGGCACCTTCGGCACCGTCTCGATCTTGCCCCCGTAAAAGCGCGAGAGCTCGACCGCCCGGCGCCCGAACGCTTCGGTCTCGTCCTCGCGACGCGCGGCCGCGCGGTCGGTGCGACCGCGCCGGCGGCTCAGGCGGGGGTGCGCCACGGGGACGGCCCGGCTCTCGGCCATCCGCCTTAGGACCCGACCGCGCTTTATTAACACTTTGCGCGAGACGTCCCCGAGGTTCGTCAATTGACGGCGCCGGCCGCCCGGGACCGGATCTGCGCCGACGCGGTCGGCTAAATACGGGCAGTCCCGATCCCGGAGCTCGATCGACCGTGAGCGCCCCGGCGACCCTGCCGCATCCGTTCGTCCACCCGCCCCGGGCCGGCGCGGCGCCGCTCATCGACCCGGTCGCGCTCGCCCGGCTCCTCGCCGCGGAGTCCCCGATCCTGCTCCTGGACGTGCGGCCCGCGCGGGAGCGTCGGTTCGGCCACCTGCCCCGGGACCGGGCCGTCCCGCTCGAAGGGCTCGCGACGGCGTTGGCGGACCTGCCGACCGACCGACCGATCGTCGCGTACGACCATCTCGGCTTTCGCGCCCGCGCGGCGGCGGAGTTCCTCGCGCAGCGCGGATTTCCCCTCGCCGCCGCGCTCGAGGGCGGGATCGACGAGTACGCGCGGGCGGTCGATCCGTCGATCCCGCGCTACCCGGCCGACGACCCGGCGACCGGGCTCATGCTCCGCCAGCTCCCCCGGTCCGAGTCCGGATGCCTTTCCTACCTCGTCGCGGACCTCGGCGCGCGGGAAGCGATCGTGATCGATCCCGGGCGCGACAGCGCGCCGTACCGCGAGCTGCTGGGCACCCACGACCTCGCCCTCGTGGGGATCGTGGAGACCCACACCCACGCCGACCACCTGGCCGGCCACGCCGCCCTCCATGCCGCGACGGACGCGCCGATCTGGGTGAGCCGGCGATCGCCGGCCGCCTACCCGCACCGGGCCCTCGCGGACGGCGACGCGATCCGGTTCGGCGCGGAGGAGCTCGTTGCGATCGAGACCCCCGGCCACACCCGCGACCACCTGACGCTCGCCCTGCGCGATCAGCTGTTCACGGGCGACACCCTGCTGCTCGGCGCCTGCGGGCGGACCGACCTCGGCGACGGCTCGCCGGACCTGCTGTACGAGAGCCTGCACGACAAGCTCCTGAAGCGCCCGGGCGCGACCGAGGTGTACCCCGCGCACTTCGGGACGCGCCACGCGCTGCCCGACCGGTACGTCTCGACGCTCGGCTTCGAGCGGGCGACGAACGAGGCGCTCCGACTCCCGTCGCGCGAGGCGTTCCGGGCGTACATGACCGAGGGCTGGCCGCCGAAGCCGGCCGACTTCGACCGGATCGTCGCCGAGAACCTGCGCGCGTAGCCGCGCTTGTCCCCCGTGCAACGCCGTTTCTCCGCTCGCAGGGGCGGTGGACCTCGGCACCGTTAAGGACGGTGCGAAACTCGCGGCGCCATGAACGTGCACGCCGGGCTCACCGGACCGTTCCCCCGCTCGGAGGCGCTGGTCCGTGCGACGCGCGATCTCGACCGCGGCCGCACGACCCCCGAGGCGGTGGAGGAGGTCTTCGACGCCGCCGAGCGCGACGTCGTCCAGCTCGAAGCGCGGCTCCGGCTCGACACCGTCTCGGCGGGGTACCTCCGCTGGCCGGATCTGTTCCGCCCGATCGCGGAGACGTGGGAAGGGTTCGCCGTGGGACCGCTCGCCCGCTGGTTCGAGACGAATACGTTCTACCGGCAGCCGATCCTGTACGCCCCGCCGGTCCGGGTCCCCGGCGCGATCGCCGCCCGCCTCCCGCCGGCGCTCGCCCGCGACCCGGCCCGCGCGCGCGTCGTGCTGCCCGGGCTCCACACGTTCGCGGGGCTGCTCGACAACCGCGCCGGGGAGGCCGCGCCGGCGCTCGCGCACCGGCTCGGCCGGCTCCTGGGCGACGAGGTCCGCGAGCTGCGGGGCCGGGGCTACCGGACGTTCCAGTTCACCGATCCCCTGCTCGCGATCCGTCCGCCCGACGGGCCGACCGCCGAGGCGGTCGTCGCCGGGTACCGGGCGATCGCGGACGCCCTGGAGGGCGGCACGTCGATCGTCTGGACGTACGGCGGCGACGCGGGCCCCGCGTTCCCGCTCCTCGACCGGTTGCCCGTCTCGGTCGTCGGCGTCGATCTCGCCGAGACCGAGCCCGAGCGGATCCCCGAGCGCAAGGGCGGCCCCGGGCTCGGCCTCGGGATCGTCGACCCGCGGACGACGCTCGCCGAGGATCCGACCGAGGTCGCCCGGGTCGTCCGCGAGGTCCACGCCCGGCGCCGCCCGCCGGTGGTGTGGCTCGGACCGGGCGGTCCGCTCGACCTCCTGCCGTACGAGCCGGCCGCCCGCAAGCTCCACGCGCTCGCGGCGGCCTGCGAGGCGCTCGGGAGCGGGGGCCGCCCGTGACCGACCGGCCGCTGTTCCCGGCGCAGGAGATCGGCAGCCTCGCGAAGCCGCGCTGGCAGATCCTGGGGCAGCGCGGCGAGCCGCTCGACGAGCGGGCGCGGGCGGAGCTGCGGGACGACGACGCGCGGCTCGGCTTCGGCGCCGAGCTCCCCGACGCTCGGGCCGCGCTGCTCGCCGGCCGCTCCCGCGAGCTCGGCGGCGAGGCGGTCCGGGACCTGGGCGCGCTGTTCGCCCTCCGGCTGCTCGAGTCGGCCGGGCTCGCCCGGGTCTACGACGGGGAGGCGCGCCGGATCGAGATGTACGAGTACCCGATCCGGCAGATGCGCGGCTTCCGCTTCCAGGGCCACGTCCGGTCGTTCGACAACAAGTACTACCTCAAGGCCGCCGCCGTGGACGAGGTGCGGCTCGACCGGCCGTACCATGTCGAGGAGTTCGACTTCGTCCGGCGGCACGCGCGCGCCGAGCCGAAGCTCCCGATCACCGGCCCGTACACGCTCGCGGACTGGTCGTACAACGAGCACTACCTCGCCCGGCAGCCCGGCTGGAAGGGCCGGGCCGCCCGCCGGTCCGCCCAGCGGGAGTTCGTGGTCGACCTCGCGCGCCGGGCGATCCGGCCGACGCTCGCCGCGCTGATCGAGCACGGCTGCCGCGTCCTCCAGATCGACGAGCCGGCCGCCGGGACCCACCCGGACGAGGCCGACCTCGTCGTGGAAGGGTTCAACGCCGCGACGGAGGGGCTCGACGCGGAGTTCTCGATGCACATCTGCTATTCCGACTACCGGGCGCTCCTCCCCGCGCTCCTCGAGGCGAAGCGGTGCGCCCAGTGGGCGTGGGAGTTCGCGAACCGCGACACCGACCAGCACGACGGCTACGAGGTGCTGAAGGCGCTCCACGAGTACGGGGACCGACGC
>Ga0335075_10017672_pt1 | contig 10598 bp, 8 predicted proteins | sample Lox_Sample_24_FD_206723 | JGI IMG/M metagenome (GOLD analysis project Ga0335075, IMG submission 206723) | Soil microbial communities from Loxahatchee National Wildlife Refuge, Florida, United States - Lox_Sample_2.4 | ecosystem: Environmental > Terrestrial > Soil > Wetlands | place: USA: Florida... | reverse complement strand
AAATCCCTCCGCCGCTACCATGACTTCAAAGCGCCGGATCGATATGGCTTTGGGGAAATCGGGACCTCCCACGAAGGATCCCCACCAGCGGGCTTTGCGGCAGTTCCGGCAACCAAGGCACGAACGCTCCGCCGCGACGGGCCGGCGCGGCTGATCAAATCAGATCAAGGTTCGGATTGGGGCCGCAGGGGCCATCCCATTACATTGACGGCGTTGGAATCCCCCATCCCTCGGGTCGAACAAAATGGATGACTCCCTCTACGGAACACGCGACAGGCGCGGCCACTGGAGGCCTTTCGAGCCAGTTCATTATCCGCCGGTTTTCGTCTGGCCGGCCCAACCTGTCCGGTTCCTCAAGTGGCTCCTCGGCTATCCCGGGTTCATCCTGCCCTGGAACCTGATTTACGCAGCTTTGGGCACGATCCTATGGGTTTACTTCATGCCACCCATGGAGACGATGCGGACGTTTTCTCCGCGCTGGCTCGCCTATCTGCTGGCCTGCAACGCGGTCATCGTTCTTCTCTTTTTCGGCGGCTTCCACGCCCGGCTCTACATCCATAGGAAACAGGGCACTTCATTCAAGTTCAACGCAAAATGGCCCGCGACGGACAACAGCGCATTCTTGTTCCGAAACCAGACCGTCGACAACATGATCCGGACCTTCGCCAGCGCCGTGCCCATCTGGACGGCCTATGAAGCCATGACGCTTTGGGCTTTCGCCAACGGCTACATTCCGTATGTCAGCTTCAGGGAGCATCCCTATTATTGCGTGGCCGTGATGCTGCTGATCCCGCTCTGGCGTGACCTGCACTTCTACCTCGTGCACCGGTTGATCCACTGGCCGCCGCTCTATCGTTCGGTCCACAGGACACATCATAGCAATACCAATCCAGGACCCTGGTCAGGGCTCGCGATGCATCCTGTCGAGCATCTGCTCTACTTCTCCTGCGTGCTCGTCCATTGGATCGTGCCTTCAAATCCGATCCACGCGCTCTTCAACCTGACCCATGCCGCGCTCTCCCCCGCTCCTGGCCATATCGGCTTCGACAAGATGGTGCTCGGCAAGGAAACGGCGATCGACACCCATTCCTACGCTCACTACCTCCATCACAAATACTTCGAATGCAACTATGCCGACGGAGTGATCCCGCTCGACAAATGGTTCGGCACCTTCCACGACGGCACGCCGGAGGCGGAAGAAGCGATGAAGAGGCGTTCCATGGAACGCGCCCGCAAGCAGGCTGGGAAGCGGACGAGACACGCCGCCGGGACCTGATGGCAACCGGAATGCCATAAGGATTGGAGGCGGCGACCTCCGATCAAGATCACTGCGCCGATGTCGGCAGTACCGCATGCTTCGATCCGTTCGCCCACTCCCGGTCCCCCGAACACGCTTCCTTCGGATGGCGGTGCATGGCCGATCGTTGCCGCCCGTTCCCCGCCGGCATGCAGGCCGCGCAAGCAACCACGGCAAAAGAAAACTTTACTGGCCAGCGACGATCTGATCAAACTTGATCAGGCTCGAGGCCAGCTACCTGGACCCGATGAAGAAAGTGAGATTGGCCGATATCGCCCGAGAGGCGAAGGTCGGAACCGCCACGGTTGAGCGGGTTCTCAATGCGCGGGGCAATGTCACACCTCGGATCGTGGAACGCGTCGTGGCGGCGGCCCGCAAGCTTGGCTGTGACCGCCCGCTGCCGCCGCGCTATCGCGGCATTGTTCGTGTCGAAGTCATCATGATGCGTCCGGACACGCCTTTCTTTGCGCGGCTCAACCAAGCCTTCACGCATATTGCCGCCTCGCTCGATCCGAGCGTCCTCATTCACCGCACATTCCTGGATGAGCTTGACCCTTCCGGAGTTGCTCGTCACATCGCCGATCCTGGTTTTCGCCGTTCGGGGTTGATCATCGTCGCGCCGGATCACGCGGAAGTGAAAGCCAGCCTCCGACAAGCGAAGGCCGCCGGTGCCGTCGTCGTGCATATCGTGTCGCGCATCGGCGACGAGGGTGATCCGTTCATCGGTATCGACAACTACGCAGCCGGGCGGACAGCGGCGTATTACATGACGAACATGCTGCGGCCACGAACGGGGCGCTTGGTGGCACTTTGTCACAGCCCCATGTATGAGGTCCACAGAGAACGGGTTCGCGGCTTCTCCGATTATCTGGCCGAACACGAGAGTCCCGGACATGAATTTGCGCTCGTCATGTTCGGCATGGACGACCGTCTGCACTCTGCCCGAGTGTTCGGGGATGCCCTGGGGGCGTGGCCCGATATCATCGGTATCTACAATGCGGGCGGCGCCAACTCGGGCATAGCGTCGGCCCTGGAACGACAAGGCCGTGCCAAATCGATCATGTGGATCGGCCATGAGCTGACCGACAATTCGCGCCGCTGGCTGAAGTCGGGGCTGATGGACATCGTGCTCGATCAGGCGCCCGAGATCCAGGCGAGACGCGCCCTCGACGCGGTTCTGTGCCGGATCGGCTTCATCGATGTGGAGGTGAGTTCCGGGCCGGTGCGCTTTCTGACCATCAATGCCGAAAATCTTTGAATGTCCCCTGAATAGCGAAAGGGTGGACCGGAGGCTTTTGCCTGGCAAGGATTGAGCGTCGGCGTTCGGCAATGGCCGCGACGCCTTCTTCTTCGCTCCCGCCACCCCGCACACGGGCTTGCTCCATAGTCAGACGTGGAGCGGAGCGGCACCTGCGTCAGGCCGCGGCGACGATCACATCCACCCCTGCATCCGCCAGGGCCTGTGTCAGCTCCGGCGGCGGCGGCTTATCGCTGATCAGCGTTTGTTTCGGGCCCAGCGGTGCAATGTGAGCGAAGGCATTATGGTCGAACTTGCTCGCATCGGCGAGTACGACCGCGCGCCGCGATGCGGCGATCATGGCGGCGATCATCGATGCCTCTGCAAGCAACGTGGTCGATAAGCCGGCAGGTGAGATGCCCCCGACACCGATCACAGCCGTGTCCGCATGGATGCTGCCGGTGCCGGCGAAGGCGACCTGACCGAGCGTGACCTGCGATTCGATGCGCACCTCTCCGCCGAGCAGGTAGATGTCTCGCACCGCGTTCGGCGGAAGGACGGCAGGGAGGCCGAGGTTGTTGGTAACCACGGTCAGCCCGTTCATGGTGCCAAGCTCGCGCGCGAAGGCCAGCGTTGTTGAGCCGCCGTTCACGATCAGCGTCTCGCCATCCGCGATCAGGTGTGCTGCCGCACGGGCAATTCGCAGCTTGGAGTCGCGATTGACGTTCAACCGAGAGGTGAAAGGCGCATCGGCGCCGACCAGCGGCTCTGCTGCAACGGCGCCGCCATGCGTACGGTTGAGCAGGCCGCGACGCGCCAGGAGTTCGAGATCGCGCCGGATTGTGTCGGGTGACACCTGGAAGCGTTGGCACAGCTCGAGAACCGTCGCCTGGCCCCGTTCGAGCACGAACCGAATCAGGGCACTGCGTCGGCCGGCCGGCAGGGCGAAATTGGCCTCTTCCGGATGCGGGGCAGATTCGGTCGGCAAGGCTGTATCCGATCCGGGCGCGGAAAGATGCGTGTTCATGCTTGACAATTGCTGAATTTCGCACCTATTGTCAATATTGGTGCAAAAAGACGCATAATACCGCATGAAACGGTAAAATAGGATGGGTCGGATGTCCAAGACAAAACCCGGGAGCACGGCCACGGTGGAACGGCTTCCCAAGCCGCGGCCGGGACGGCGTGCTTTCCTCGGCGGCGTCGCGCTCGGCGGCGTTGCCGCTTTCACCGGCGCGCGCGGTGCCCGCGGGGCCTCACGTACCGAGATTGCCTTCGCGAGTGCAAAATTCTTCGGCAAGGAAACGGTGGCGCAGGTCGTGGGCATGTACAACGCAAGTCAAAGCCGCGTGCATGTCACCTATATCGAATTGCCGCCGCCAAGTGCCTCAACAGAGGTGCATCAGCTTCTCGTGCAGCAGCTTGCACGCCAGAGCGGCTCGCCCGACGTATTCACTCAGGACGTGATCTGGATTGCCGAGTTCGCCGGCGCGGGCTGGGCCCTTCCGCTCGACCAGGAGTTCGGCGCGGATGTGCGCAAGCAGTATTTCCCCGGCGTCATCCAAGCTTGCACCTGGGGTGGGAAACTGACGGCTCTGCCGTGGTTCATCGATTCCGGAATGCTCTACTATCGAACCGATCTGCTCGGCAGCGCGGCGGTGCCCGAGACGTGGGATGAGCTGGTCGCGCTCGCGCAGGCAGCCGAGAAATCGGGCCGCGCGCGGTTCGGCTTCCTCTGGCAGGGAAAACAAGCCGAGGTACTGGTCTGCGACCTGGTCGAATTCGTCGCCTCGAACGGTGGCGCGATCCTCGGGCCGGACGGCAGGACCGTCATGATCGACGACGATAAATCCGTTCAGGCCGTGCAATTCATGCGCGACACAATCGATCGCTACAAGATCAGTCCGCAGGATGTTTTGAGCTGGGACGAGGAGCCGTCGCGCCGGCCATTTACCGGCGGGCAGGCCATGTTCCTTCGCAACTGGTCCTATGTCTATACGATCGCGCAGGATCCGAAGGCATCCTCGGTTGTCGGCAAAGTCGGGGTTGCACCACTGCCGCATTTTCCAGGCGGACGAAGCGCGGCCTGTCTCGGCGGCTATCAGTACGGGGTCAATGCGTCAACGAAGAATCGCGACGCTGCGATCGATTTCGTGCGCTGGATGTCGTCGCCGGCGACGCAACTCCATTTCGCGACCGAGCTCGGGCTCGCGCCAACGCGGCCTGATGTCTTCGATGATCCGAAGCTGGCCCAGAGCCAGCCTTTTATGCAGAAGCTGAAGCCGGTGTTCCTGGGCGCAACGCCGCGTCCGGTGACGCCGAAATACGCCCAGGTGACATTGGTTCTCCAGTCTTCCGTGTCGCGCGCACTCGCGGATGGGAATGTGAAGCAGGCGCTTTCCGGCGCAAAGGAACGGATTGCCGCAATCGTGGCTTCATGAGGGGAGCGAGAGCCCTTCTCCATGACCAGGCCCGCCGCTATCGGCGATACTCTTCGCCGGGCGGCACCGAGCCTGGCCGCCGTCCGGCGCAGGCGGGCCGATTGGGCTCCGTTGCTGCTTTTGCTGCCAACCACGATTTCTCTCGGCTCCGTGTCCGTCTATCCGATCCTGGATGGGCTTTGGCTTTCGCTTCACAACACGACGCTCGCCACGCGGGAGGATCGGTTCGTCGGGTGGCTCAATTACCGGCTGCTCGCCACCGATCCCGATTTCTGGAGCGCATGGCGCCATACGCTGGAGTTCACCGCCATCTCCACTCTGGCGGAGACGGCAATCGGGCTTGGCATGGCACTGCTTCTGGTGGAACGGTTCACCGGGCGCGGGCTGGTGCGGGCGGCCATGCTGATCCCCTGGGCGATGCCCACCGTGGTCACATCCAAGATGTTCGGTTGGCTGTTCGACGGCCAGAACGGATTGGTGAACTGGGTGCTCCGTTCCCTGCACCTGATCGGCGGCAATATCGATTGGTACGGCTCGCCGAATACCGCGCTCGGGACGATTATCTTCGTCGATGTATGGAAAACGACGCCGTTCATGGCGTTGCTTCTTCTGGCCGGGCTCCAGACGATTCCGCATTCCCTTCACGAGGCCGCCCGCATCGACGGTGCGGGGGCGTGGCAAACATTCTGGCATGTGCGCCTGCCCATGCTCGTGCCGATATTGCTGATTGCGGCAATGTTCCGCGCACTCGACGCTTTTCGGATCTTCGATCTTGTCTATGTGCTGACGGGCGGCGGCCCAGCAGACTCAACGGAGGTGCTTTCCACCCTCACCTACAAGACACTTTTCTCCGCCCTGGAGTTCGGCTATGGCTCGGCGCTATCGACGGCGATGTTCGCGACCGAAGCGCTGATTGCGCTTTGTTTTGGCGTCCTGATCGTGCGCGGTATGCGCCGCCAGGGACGCTGATGATCCTTCTGTGAACTGACCATGGCTGAAGTCGGGCGCAGGCGAAGCGGGGCTCAGAACGGGCTGTTCCTTCTCGGCGCAACGGCGATCGTTCTTTGGTCATCCGGGCCTTTCCTTTGGCAGATTTCGACCTCGTTCCAGCTCGACCGCGCCCTGGTCAGTCCGACTCCGAGCCTCATTCCCCATCCCTTCATACTCCAGCACTTCCTGAATATCTTCCTGGTCAAGCACTTTCAATTCTATATCCTGAACTCGACAATCGTTGCGATTTCGACAACGCTCCTCTGCCTCGCGTTCGGGGCGATGGCCGCTTATGCGCTGTCGCGGCTAAAGATGCGTTGGCGCTTTGGGCTGCTCGGATTCATTCTTTCCGTATCGATGTTTCCGCAAATTGCCATTGTCGGGCCGCTCTATCTTCTTGCTTCGGTTCTCGGGCTGCTCGATACATATATGGTTCTGGTAATCATCTATCTCGCTCTCGGTCTGCCTCTGGTGATCTGGGTCCTGTTCGGCTATTTCCAGACAATTCCGGAGGAGCTTGACGAGGCAGCAAGGATCGATGGCGCCGGCCCATTCCTCAGCCTGCTCCTCATCATCATTCCTCTCTCGCTCCCTTGCCTGGTCACGACAGGCCTGCTCGCCTTCATCGCCGCCTGGAACGAATTCATGTTTGCGCTTGCTCTGACCTCCACCATCGCGCACCAGACCGTCCCCGTCGGGATCGCGAATTTTACGAACCTCTACTACGTTCCCTGGGGCGATATCGCTGCCGCCTCCGTGGTCGTCACCCTGCCCCTCGTTCTGCTGGTACTATTCTTCCAACGCCGGATTATCGAAGGCCTGACCCAGGGGGCGGTGAAAGAATGAAGCCCATCGCCGAACCCGATTGGAGCCAAGCCTATGGCGAATCCGCTGTGCGCCTGCGTCGGGTGGCCGCCAAATCACGGCTCATCCTTTCCGGATTCTGCGCCTGCATGGATTGGCTGGTCACTCTGGACGAGGCGGCGCCGGTGCTGCTGGCCAGCCCCGACCCCGATGCCGTTCTGCTCGGGCAAGAATTGTTGCGCCGCGCCGAGTCTGGAGCGGGTGGCGAGCTGCTCTCCCAATCGGTCGATGCACCATCGTTGGCGGAAAGTCTCGGTGGCAGGACAAGTCTCGGTGGCACTGCTGCACAGGCCGCCTATGCCCTCGCCCAGCTCGGCGCGCCCGTCCTTATGGCGCTCCAGGATCGCACCAGGGAACAGATCGCTCTCCTTCACCCGGATATCCTGATCGCGACGGAACACGGGCTGATACGCGCCGGCGTCCTTCCGCCGCAACATCAACATGGGCGAGGCAAGGCCCCGCATATCATCGTCGAGTATGTTCGGGACCGTGCCGTGGCAGGCATCGTGCCGCCGCGCTCGACCCGGGTCATCGTTCGTTTCGCCGATGACGGGATGGACAGAGATCCGTACTTTGCCAGCGCCAGCCAGAACCTCGCCGGTGACGCGGCCTCGGCGATCCTTGCCGGTTTCAACGCGATCCCGGCGGACGAACTCGATGCAACGCTTGCCGAAGCAGGCGGGATCGCCAGGAGCTGGCGCGATGCCGGGCTCGCCATGATTCACCTCGAGCTCGGTGATTTTCCCAACCGATCCCACCGTCAATCCGTGATCGGCGGGCTCACCGGCCGCTTCACCTCGCTCGGGATGAACTATAACGAGCTCCGCTCGCTGCTGCCGGGGCCGGACTCGGTCCGCACCAAGGCAAGATATCTGGCGGAAACGCTCGGCGTGCAGCGGGTTGCCATCCATGCTGACGACTGGGCGCTGACAGTGACGCGCGGTGATCCATGGCGTGAACAGCAGGCGCTGCTCGCCGGATGTTTGCTGGCGGCGAGCCGTGCCGCGCACGGGCAACCAATCGTTCCGGACTCGCCTCCACAAGGAGCGAGCTTTCGCCTGCCGCACCCTGCCTTCACCGAGGAGGATGGCTGGTACGCTGTTTCTTGCCCTGCCCCATGGCTGCCGAGACCGACGAGCACGATCGGTCTCGGTGACACCTTCGTTGCCGGAACGATGCTGATGCTCGGCCGAGCGAAGGACGAGCACGGATCACCCCTTGCCGACGTTCCGGCCGCAATGCCCGAGAGGAGATGAGAAGAGCGATGAGTAGCCAATCGACCGCGATCGATCCAGGCAAAATCAGAAGCTTCCAGCGTGTGACCACGGCGGACGGATTTTTCCTGATCTGTGCCCTTGATCATCTTTCCGACTTCCAGGCTTTGCTCGATCCGGATCCGAGCACGGTGGACCACCGCCGGACCGTCGCCGGGAAGATCGAGCTGATTCGGGCGCTGGCACCCGAAGTCAGCGCATTTCTGCTCGATGCGGAATTTGGCCTCGCGCAGGCCATCGCCTCGCGCGCCCTGCCCGGAAGCATCGGGATGATGGCCAGCATCGAGAATGAGGACTACCAGATCCCACCCGGAGCCCGGCGCACCCGCCTGCGCGAAGGGTGGAGCGCATGGCAGGCGAAGATGATCGGAGCTGATGTATTGAAGCTGCTCTGGTTCTTTCGCCCCGATAGCGAAACCGCTGAGCACCAACGCGGCGTCGTGCGCGACCTTGTGGATCAGTGTGCAGAGCTGTCATTGCCGCTCGTGGTTGAGCCGATCTGGTACCCGCTTCCGGGTGAGGAGCGTGACAGCATGGCTTGGCGGCGTCGGCGAGTGGCCGGGATTATCGAGTCGGCCGCAGAGGCGGCCACTTTGGGGGCCGATATGCTGAAGGTCGAGTTCCCCGGAGATGTAGGCAGCGAAGAGGAAAGATCGGCAGCGCTGGCAGCCTGCCGACAGCTCGATTCCCAAATCGGCAGCCGGCCGTGGGTGATCCTCTCCGCCGGGGTCAACTATGATGCTTTCCACGAGCAGGTGCGGATTGCAACCGAGGCGGGTGCCTCCGGCTTTCTTGCCGGGCGCTCGATCTGGCGCGATGCGGCGGCAACGCACGAGCCTGCAAGGCGGGAGGCGGCGAGGAAGGAAGCTGCGGCGCGACTCTCAGAGCTCGCGTCGATCACGCGCTCCCACGGCCGGCCTTATCGTCCTGCTCTGGACAGCGACGCAGCCGCGCAGGCCTTCCCGGCGGACTGGTACCGACACTGGAACAGGGGAACAGCGGCAAAATCGCAGATTGCTGCGGAATAGGGAACGCCCCGATCTCCGGGCCGACCAAGGCTGTCACCAGGGCTGCCGTCAGGCTTCTGCTTTGCGCGGAATGAGTCGTGCGATCAGATCGCGGATATTGGAGCAGCTCTCAAGCGCTTCGAGCGCATCGAGCGCGCCCGCGGTCTGCGATTTCCCAAGCATACGGGAAAGCGCGTCATCGGCAATGGCGCGCAGCTCAGCCATGGGCAGCCGGTAATCGGGCACTCCATCAATCGCTCCGTCATAGACATAGGTCGTTCCGGCATCCACCTCGAGCCGAAGCGAGCGCCAATCGCGTGACCGCGCCGGATCGGGGAAAGTGTCGATCGTCGTCTTACGGACCAAGGCGTTGATATCGGCTGCGTCGTGATCGTAGGCGTCGTCGAGAGAATAATGGCCGCGGGCAAGCATCGTTGCGACACCGAACGCCGTGGCGCCACGCGTCGCCTCACGCCCATGATAGGGACCCAGATTGGCGCCGTCGCAAAGCTCGCACCAGCGGTTGATCGTGATCCTGATCGCGGTGATCTGCTCGGGCGCGATCCGATACCGCTCATGGAGCGTTTTGGCAGCATCCACAAAGGCCAGATTGTTGAAGTGAACGGGATAACGCTTGTAGATATGTTCAGGGGTTTCCCAGACACAACCAAGGCGGGCGGAGACTCGGCCGGCAAGGTCGATCCGGCCAAGATCCTTTTCGGAAAGCTCGGAGAAGCGATGATAGAAACCCGCGCGACCTTCGAAGGTGGTTGGGGCGGCTTCCGCCTGGGAGCTTGCCAATCGCGCCGCGAGATAGCCGACACGGCTCGCATTGGCGAGCGCCCAGTGATACTCTGTCGTCCCCGACCAGAGAGACTCTGCCAGTCCCGAGGCAAGATTGGCGGCGTGAGAGAGCGCCCAGGCGGTGGCTTCCGCGTCGAGATTCATCAGCTTCGCAGCACTCACCGCGGCGCCGATCGCGCCATAGACTGCCCCAGCCTGTGATGTCTCCATCCCCCACTCGGGAGCAATCTCCAACCCGACGATGGCGAGCGCGAGCATTGCCTCGGTCCCGGCCAGAACGGCGGTAAGGAAATCCCTGCCGGCGCTCTCCAGGCGCTCGGCGAGAACGAAGGCGACGGGGACAATGACTTGATAGGGATGGCTGCCGCTCGCGACATGCATCTCCTGCTGCTCGAGCGAACAGAACATCGCGGCATTGACGAAAATGGCTGTCGCGGCAGGAACTTTCAGGCCATCACCGAGGATCGTACTGGGACCTTTCTCTCCGTCCTGGCGTGCCATCTCCAGCGCGATCCTGGTCTCGGGCATGGCAAAGCCGGCGACTCCGCCCGCGACCGACTGAAAAACCCCCTCAAGGCACGCCTTGCGCACAGCCTCCGGCACATCGTTCCAACGCAACGCGGCAACCCAATGCCCGACGAGCTGGGAAAGCGATCGGGTCGTGACAACGGTGCCCATCTTTTG
>Ga0335075_10017671_pt1 | contig 10598 bp, 10 predicted proteins | sample Lox_Sample_24_FD_206723 | JGI IMG/M metagenome (GOLD analysis project Ga0335075, IMG submission 206723) | Soil microbial communities from Loxahatchee National Wildlife Refuge, Florida, United States - Lox_Sample_2.4 | ecosystem: Environmental > Terrestrial > Soil > Wetlands | place: USA... | reverse complement strand
GAGCGAGGGCCACACCCGCAGGCCGGGCAGCGACACCCCGAACAGCTTCAGCGACACCCACGCCAGCAGCGGCGCCAGCACCGGCTGATCAACATAACTGGCCTGCAGGTGCCGGGCACAGTCCAGGAAGTACAGCTCGTCGCGGTCAAAGCCATACCGGTCTGACAGCGCCATCAGCACCGCGAAGACGATGCCGCCAACCGCGATCACCCGCCGGTCGAACGGGCCGGCCTCCGGCAGCGCGCCAGCGGGCCACCGGGCGCTGTCATCCCACCCGGTCATCCCCTTGACCCGGGCCAGCAGCGCCGCGTAGTCCCCTATGTCCGCCTGGCTGCTAGACACTACCTAGTGCCGAAGGTCTGGTGCCGCGAGGTCACGGCCCGTGGCTTCGGGCGGTAGTACCGGTTGGACGCCCCGGTGAACAAGAGCACGCCGGCGGCCAGAGCGAGCAGCCATGCCACGGCGCCGACGGCCATGTCGGCCGGAGCGTTCACCACCGCATCCTGGCCTGCCGCCTGGAGCATTTTCAGGCAGTCCAGGCCGAAGCACGCCGCGAAGGCAAACCTGGCCAGGTTGCTCCCGCGGACCAGCGCCCAGGCCAGCACCAGCAGCACACCCATGGCGGTCGCCTCCTCGACCTGATCGGCGACCAGGTGGGCGGCCACGGAGTGGTACACCACCGCCACCGCCCCCGGCGGGTACATCCGGGCATAGGCCGACCTGACGCTGCCGGCCGTCGCGACATTGGTGATCAGGGCGGCAAGCTGCCCCGCCACGCCGACCCACACCAGCCGGACTGCGGTCTGCACGGTGCGCGGCGGCCGCGCGGCGGGCCATAGCCGCATCCGGATCGCGCCCTTGATCAGGTCCGCGGACGCGGCCAGACCCGGCCGCTGCTGCCCGCCACGGGCGCAGGCCAGCAGCACCGCCAGCATCTCTTCCTCGTTCTCGCGGCGGTAGGCCCGGGGGTAGCAGGCCAGCAGCCGCCGGTACCGCCGCTCCAGCCGGGCCGGCCCGCTCATGCCCGGCCGCCCCGCCAGCTCAGTCATGCCACACCTCCGGTCAGGTCCGGCTTCAGCCGCCGCAGCGCGGCGGCGGCGTTGGCGTGCAGCCGGGCCGCCTCTTCGGCGAGTCGCTTCTCACCCTCAGGAGTGAGCCGGTAGTAGCGGCGCAGCCTGTTCTCCACGACCTCCTCGCGGTCCACCGCGATCAGCCCGTCGGTCCGCAGCCGGTTCAGGGCCGTGTACAGGGTTCCGGCGAGCAGCCGGACCCGGCCGCCGGAGATCTCGGTGACGTCGGCAATGATCCCGTAGCCGTGCTGGCTGCCCGCGGCCAGCGCGGTCAGGATCAGATAGGTCGCCTCCTGCATCGCGCGTACGCCCATAAGAGCTTTATATATCGTTGGACTAGTTATCTCAAGCCTCGTCGCCCACGGCCGCGCGACCGGATGCCAGCCACTCGGTCCTGTGGGCAAGTCCCTCTCTCGTCCGGCGGGTGTGCAGCTGAGCCACGGTGATCGCGTCCTCGGCTGCCCCGCGCACGACCGCCTCCGCGATCAGGCGGTGCTCCATGATTGATATTTCGAACGCAAGGGACGGGAACATCTGTGTATAGGCGCGGCGGTACTGGCGGCCCGCATTCCAGAGGCTCTCCACGGTCCGGTTCAGCCGCGGACGCTGGCATGCGCTGATAACGGCCCGGTGGAAATCCAAGTCAAGCTCAAGGTATCGGGCGGCGTGCTGTGGGCTGGCGAAACGCTCGCTCTCGGCCAGAACCTCCTGCAGGTGCTCGACCTGCGCAGCATCGAGTCTCGGCACACTTTCCCGAATGGCTAGCGGCTCAAGTTGCTCGCGCATCATATAGACCTCGATCAAGTCCTCGGGGTCCATCGGCGCCACGCGCGCCCCCACATCGGGCTCGATCGTGACCAGGCCCTCACTGGCAAGTTCCCTGAGCGCCTCGCGGACGGGAATGCGGCTGGTACCGAATCTTCTCGCCACGCTGTCCTGGACGATCCGCCGACCCGGCTTCAGGGCGCCGGCCAGGATTTCCTCGCGAAGCTGCCTGGAGACGTACTGCGTGAGCGACTCGTCCTTGTCGCTCGTAGGCCAGCTTGCGCCGCCGGCGTCCGGTCCTGCTGCCACGATGTCCACCCCAGCACTCCTTCACGATCGCCGTGGGGCGTACGCAGCACTTCAGCTATGAACGGACACCGGCGACTGGGCTGTTACCTCCGCCACTTCCTTCATCGCCTGGTCGAAGCCCTCGGCCAGCTGATCAACCACGTCGTCGCTGATGGCCGTGGCCATCGCGCACTCCCCGCCGGGCCCGAGGTAGATGCCGTTGTTGAGACAGGCCAGATGGAACTGATGCTGCAGCGGCGTCTCGACCACCTCGCCCGCCGTCGGGGGATCCGCCCGCATGTACATGCCCATGACCGAACCGATCGAGTTGATCGACAGGGGGACTCCGGCCGCCTGGGCACTGGCGTACGCGCGCGCCTGCAGCGTCTCGCGGTGCTGGTCCATCTGCGTGATCCGCTCGGTGGTCAGGTGCTCGATCGCCACTCGCCCGGCCGCGCAGCCCACTACGTTCCCGTTAAATGAGCCGCCATGAAAGATGTGCCCGGCCGTATCGGGGTTCAGGCACTCCATGATTTCTCTGCGGCCGCCCACGGCGCCCACCGGCAGCCCCCCGCCCAGGAACTTGCCGAGCACGGTCAGGTCAGGATCGAGGCCGAAAAGTGCTGCCGAGCCATGGAATGACAGCCGGAGCATCAGGCAGTCATCGAGGATGAACAGCGCACCCGCGTCGCGCGCCAGTTGCTGGACCGCCTGCAGGAAACCCTGGGGCGGCGGCGTGACCACCCCGGTGAACATCACTGGTTCGAGGATCACGGCTGCTATCTGCCCGCGCCGCTGCTCCAGCACCCGGGCGAAGGAGTCGGCAGACCCGAAGGTCGCCAGCACCGTCTGCTCTGTGTCCTGGCCGGTTGCCTCAACCCCAACCTCAAGGTCCGGGTAGCACCCGTGGTATCCGTACCGCGCCTTGAGGACGAGGGGCCGGCCGGTCACGTGACGCGCTATCTTCACCGCCAGCATGGCCGCCTCGCTGCCGGTGTTGGCAAACCGCACGAGCTCGATGCCGTGAATGCGGTCGCGCAGCAGCTCAGCGAACCTGACCTGCTCGTCGTTGGGGCCGGGCCAGGCCGACCCCCGCGACAGTGTGCGCTGGATCGCCTCCACGATGGGCGGATACGAGTGACCGTGAATCAGGCTGAGGCCGTTGTAGACCAGGTCCACGTAACGGTCACCATCAACGTCCCAAAGATAAGGGCCGCCAGCGTGATGAAAGGTCAGCGGGTACGGGGCGTGGAATGTGAAGGTGCGGGTGCTTCCCCCGGGCATGCAATGGCGCGCCCGCCGGATCATCGCCGCCGACGCTAGCGTGCGGTCGACGTACCTCGCCTCGATGGCCGACATAGCACTCATGCGGGTCCAGCCGCCTCTCTGCCTCGGCTCAACCCGATAACGGTCAGAGCATGGCTTGATTGTATCCAATCCTGCAGCGAGCTCGCCGCGGTGTCAACCTTGCGCCCGGGGGCTTGGCCGCCTAGGCCGACTACGAAACGGCTGCTACCTCGGTCGTATCGTCAGTACCCCGCCCGCCGGGACCGTTGACAGCCCGACGGGGCCGTCTCTAGATTGTATCCAATCGGTCCTTGCATCAGAGCCCGGCAGCGCAGGCAGGAAGCGAGCAACCGTGAGCGGAGACTCAGTGACCAGCAGCCGAACGCTGATCCGAGGCGGTTTTGTCATCACGATGGATGACGGGCTGGGCAATCAGCCGGACACGGACGTCCTGATCGGAACCGACGGGCGCATCGAGGCCGTGGGTCATGGCCTGGATCCGGCTGGGGCCGACCTGGTCGACGCCCGCGAGTGCCTGGTCCTGCCGGGATTCGTGGACACCCACCGGCACATGTACTCCGGCATGGCGAGAGGCACCGGAGACGGCCTGAGCTATGGCGATTACTTCCAGCAGGTCATCCTCGATTACGCGCAGGGCTATACGCCCGACGACACGTACATGGCGGTCCGGCTGGGCATGGCCGAGGCGATCGAGTCCGGCATCACGACCATGCACGCGTGGGAGCACAACCTGCTGACCCCCGAGCACGCCGCCAGGTCGCTCCAGGCCCTGAGAGAGTCGGGGCTGCGCGGCCGTTTCTCCTACGGACCGCCGAACGTCCCGATGTCCCTCAACACCGCGGACGTCCTCCAGCTTCGCGACGCGGCATTTGAGAAGACGTCAGACGGCCGGTACTTCACCCCCGACGGCCGCATTCAGCTCGGCATCGCATGCCGCGGCATCGAACTGGCCGATGAGTCGATCTGGCGCCCCGAGATGGAGTTCGCGCGGTCGCAGAATCTGCCCGTCACCGGGCACTTCATGGCGCCCGAGCACATCGACGACCTGCACGAGGCGGGCATGCTCGGGCCAGACCTGGTGGGTGTTCACGCGGTTGACGCCGGGAAGCGCCAAGCCCAGATGCTGGCCGAGACCGGCACCCCGATCTCGATATCGCACGGCGGGAACGGCCGGGCCGGAGTCGGCTGGTCCGATCCGGTGCTGCTGCGTGACGCCGGGGCGAGGATCTGCATCTCGCTGGACAGCCTGTCGGGTTGCGACAGTGGCGACTTCTTCACGCTGATGCGGATGATGGTGGTGGGCACCCGCGCGATCCAGCGCGACCCCGGCGCGTACCCGGTGGCCACGATGCTGCGGGAGGCGACCATCGGCGGCGCCGAGGCGCTCGGCATCGCCGGGGTGACCGGCTCGCTGACCCCGGGCAAAGCCGCGGACATCATTGTCCTGCGCACCGACACGCTCAACATGACTCCGCTGACCAACCCGGTCGCTCAGGTGGTCCTGTCCGCTCAGCCGCGCAACGTCCACCACGTCTGGATCGACGGCATCCCGAGGATGACGGCGGGCCAGCTGGCCGGCGACAGCGCCGCAGAGATCGTCGCGGAGGGCCGCAGGCAGTACGCGCAGATCGTGGCCAGGCGGGGCCGCCCGGTGCCGTAGTGGCCGCGGCAGCGCCCCGCGAACTCCTCGCTGAGCTGGAGGATTGCCGTGCCGATCAGGTATGAGGTCTCCGGGGCGGTCGTGGTCATCACCATCGACCGGCCCGAGGCCATGAACTCGCTGGACCCCGAGCATAACCAGGCCCTGGCCAACGCCTTTGAACGTTACGAGCGGGACAGCTCACTACGAGCCGCGGTCTTGACCGGGGCCGGCGACAAAGCCTTCAGCGCCGGCGCCGACCTGCGAAGGCTGATCCCGCCGTTCCGCGACGCCGTGCGGGCCGGCCAGTCACCGCCCTGGGTGATGGGCGGGATAACCGGGCCTGAAGACTCGGGGAAGCCGAAGATAGCCGCCGTGAACGGGCACGCCCTGGCCGGCGGTCTGGAGCTGGCGCTGGCCTGCGACCTCAGGCTGGCCTCACCGAACGCGACCTTCGGGCTCTCGGAAACCAAGTGGGCGATCATCCCCGGGGCCGGCGGCACTCAGCGCCTGCCACGCTCCATCCCGCTCGGCCCGGCGATGGAGATGATCCTGACCGGCGAGCCGGTCGGCGCCGATGACGCACTGCGCTGGGGGCTGGTCAACCGGGTTGTTCCGGCGGATCGGCTGCTGCCGGCGTCGGTAGAGGTTGCTCAGCTCATCGCCGCGAGAGGGCCGCTGGCCGTGCGGGCAGCACGGCAGGCCGTGCTCGAAGGGCTCGGCGTCAGCCTGGCTGACGGCTTGGCCCGAGAGCGACGCCGGTTCCTCGAGGTGATGCGGACCGACGACGCCGTCGAGGGAGCGACGGCATTCGCTGAGAAACGCACTCCGGTCTACCAGGGCCAATGACTCCGCCGGGCACCTGGCGCCGCACGGACTCGGCCCGCTCGCGCCGCGCCGACCCGGGGGCCAGATCCCCGCCGGCTTTTGCTGCCGCCGCGCCGGCCGCCCGCACGAGGCTCGCCCGGGCGGGAACCGGCCTGGATGATCACCACGGGTAAGGACCGCCGGTCCGGCCTGACATTGACACCTCTGGGCGTCAGCCTTACTCTTTTATAGATCGATTGAGCGAAATACATCCCCAGGGGCGATTATGAGCATTGCGCGCTACCCGGCTGACGGGGGAATGACGTTCAGCAAGTCCGTGGCCATAGCCGGGCCGGGCACGTGGGTGTACCTGTCCGGGCAGGTCGGCACCGACGGCAGCGGAAAGATCGTGCCCGGCGGGACCGAGGCCGAGACGGTGCAGACATTCGAGAACCTCATCGCCGCGGTCACCGAGGCCGGGGGCAGCCGCGATGACATCGTGCGGATCACCGGCTACCTGACCTCCCTGGATGACTACTCGGGATACAGCGCTGCCCGCAAGAAGGTATTTGGCGATAAGCTGCCCGCAAGCACCGCGGTCCAGGTGGCTGGGCTGCTTCTCGGCGCGCACGTCGAGGTCGATGCCGTTGCCTTCATACCCGCCAATTGACAGCCAGGCCCGTTGTGCCCCATCAGCAACTTCACCCTCGCATCCGGGCGACCTGACGAGGAATTCATGCCAAAGCTAGGGATGGGCCCGGTCCGCCGCGCGCAGGTTTTCCGCGCGGCCAGCGAGGTAATCGCCAGGGAGACGTTCAGCGGTACCACCATCATGAAGGTGGCCCAGGCCGCGGGCGTGAGCACGGGAACGGTCAATCACTACTTCGCGAACAAGCGCGCGCTGCTGATCGAGACCCTGGCTCACCTGGCGGCGGAATGGAACTCCGACCTTCGCAAAGCCGTGGAGCAGGCCGACCCGGGCGAGCCGAGGCTGGCCGCCCTGGTGGACGCGGCCGGCCCGACGACGTCCATCAACAAACTGCGCTGGAAAGTGTGGACCGCGGCCTGGAGCGAGGCCGTCACCTCGCGCGAGCTGCGCACGGCACTGCGGCACAGCCGGGAGCGCTGGATAAGCCTGCTGGCCGAGGAATTCGAGACCATCAACATCGAGCTCGGCGGGCCGAAGGTCGACGCCCAGGCCATAGCCAGGAAATACGACGCCCTGCAAAACGGGCTGTTCATCCAGATGCTTACCTCGGACGGATCGGTCGACCGCGAGATCGTCGAGATTTTGCGTGATTACCTGAGCGAGAATCTCGGGCCGCGCGCCGCATCGCAGGGCCGGGCCGCCAGGGACGGCGCCGCCGTCCCCGTGGTCGAGGCCGCCGGCGAGGCGGGCGTTGCTCAGTCCCACATGCCGGTCGGCTGACCCGTCAACAGGCAGGAAGGCGAGATGAGCACACCCAACGGACATGTGCAGACCGTCTGCGGGCCTGTCGCCCTGGCTGACCTCGGTTACATGCTCGCGCACGAGCACCTGCTCTGGGACCCGGTGGGCGATGGCCCGCCCCCCGGCGGCGCGGCGAGCGACCGCGAGAAGTGGGATCAGGACATCCGCCTGGACAACTATTACGACGTCCGGCGGAACTACGCGCATTACAAGAGGCCGCAGCAATTGCTGAGCCTGAGCGACGCGATCGAGGAAGTGGCCAGATTCCGCAACGTCGGCGGCGGCTGCATCGTCGATGCCACGCCGGCGGGTGTGGGCCGCGACCCCGGCGGGCTGCTGGCCATCGCCAGAGCGACCGGCGTGCACGTCATCATGGGTTGCGGCTACTACGTCGGCGCACTCCATCCGGCTGCGGTGCGAGATGCGACCGAGGCCGAGATCACGGATCTGATCTGCCGGGACCTTACCGAAGGCGTGGATGACACCGGCATTAAGGCCGGGTTTATCGGGGAAATCGGGCTCAGCTGGCCGGTTCTGCCCGACGAGGAAAAGGTGCTTCGCGCCGCTGCTGCCGCGCAGCGCAGGACCGGTGCTGTGGTCATGGTCCACCCAGGGCGCGATCCAAAGGCGCCGCTGAATGCCGCCTCGCTCCTGGCCGCCGCCGACGGGGACACCTCCCGGCTGATTGTCGCGCATATGGAACGGACGCTGTTCTCCCTTAAGGACCTCTGCGATTTGGCCGAGACCGGCTGCTACCTGGAGTTTGACCTGTTCGGCATCGAGAGCTCGTACTATCCATGGTCACCGATCGACATGCCCAACGATGCCACCAGGATCGACTACATCACGGCCTTGACCAAAGAAGGCTTCGCCGATCAGGTGCTCATGTCGCATGACATAGACATGAAGCCCAGGCTGCAGAAATACGGCGGCGAAGGGTACGGGCACATCTTGCGCAACGTGCTGCCGCTCATGCGGCGCAAGGGAATGCCTGAGCCCGAGATACGCCGGCTGCTGGTCGAGAACCCGGCCCGCGCGTATTGCCTGCCGGTCCCGGCCACAGTGGGGTAAGCGGGCACATACCCGACCGGCGACGGCCCCGGGACCAGCAGCCGGTGCTGGCCGGCCGGCGGCATCGGCCGGCCGGTTGCGCTGGCCCAGCCGCTAACCCCCAGGTGTGCCGCACCGCGATCCAGTTACGTTCTGCTCATCCTGGTGCTTGACGCGTTGAGCGCAAAGTAGCTATATTGCCGAGAAAGGATTTCGATCAGTTGATATAGTATCCAAGGGCAGATTGGCCGGTCTCCGCCGCCCCGTGGTCCCCCGGCTCCGCTGCCCGAGATTGGCCCGAGAGTCCTCGGATCCTCGAAAGTGGAGGTCGGGAATCGGTGAACGCCTTGATCCTGGTCCTGCCGCGCCATCCCCGCTCGCGCCAACCGGCCAGCGCGCCTCGTCGTGGCGTTCGGTCCTGGCGCCGGTGATCACCTCGTGAGCACGTCCGCCTGGGAGCTGGCCGACTATGACGGCATCGGCCAGGCCGAGCTGATCAGGTCGGGTCAGGTGTCAGCGCGGGAACTGGCCCAGGCTGCGCTCGAGCGCATCGAGCAGGTAGACCCGCTGCTGTGCTCCGTGGTCTGGCTGATGCAGGACCTCGATTCCCAGCTCGATCAGCTGACGCCGGACCGCCACGGCGCGCCGCTGAGCGGGGTGCCGACGCTGCTCAAGGATCTGGGGGCCGACTACGCCGGCGCACCTGAGCGCTGCGGGTCCCGCTTCACCACGGACTTCGTGCCCGACGGCGACTCCGAGCTGGTGGCCAGGATGCAGCGGGCCGGCCTGGTCATCGTGGGCAAGAGCAGCACCTCGGAATTCGGCAACGCCAACGAGGTCACGCTGCCGGGACCCACGCACAACCCATGGAACCGTGCGCTGTCTACGGGCGGGTCGAGCGCGGGGGCCGGGGCGGCCGTGGCGGCCCGCCTGGTGCCGCTGGCGCACGGCAGTGACGGCGGCGGCTCCATCCGGTGGCCAGCCGCCTGGTGTGGCCTGTTCGGGCTGAAGCCGACCCGGGGCCGCAACCCATTCGGGCCCCACGGGTCGGAGGGTTGCGCCGGTCTGCCGGTCGCGCACGTGCTGAGCTGGTCGGTGCGGGACAGCGCGGCCGCCCTGGACGCGCTGAGCGGGCCGGACGTCGGAGCACCGTTCCGCGCCCCCGAGCCCGAGCGCCCGTTCCTGGCCGACCTGCCCAGGCCCCCGGGCCAGCTGCGCATTGGCTACTGCCTCCAGGCGCCCGACCGGCGGCCAGTGGACGACGACAGCCGCGCCGCGGCGGCCCTGGCCGCCCGGCTGTGTGAGGAACTCGGCCACATCGTCGAGCCGGCCGAACCGGTCTATGACGTGCCGGGCATTGTCCGTGAGTTCGAGGCGCTGACCTGGGATAGCAATGCGGCCAACATCGATGCCTGGGAGCAGCGCCTGAGGCGGAAGGCAACCGAGGACGATATCGAGCCGCTGACCTGGATGCTCACCGCCCGCGGCCGGCGCCGCAGCGCCAGCGACCACATCAACAGCGTCAACCGCCTGCGCCGCATCAGCCGCGAAGCGGTGCGCTTCTTCGAGGATTACGACCTGTTCCTGACCCCGACGAATCCCTCGGCCGCCCGGCCGCATGCCGAGCTCACGCCGACAGCGGCCAACGTGGACGAGGTCTGGGAACGCGAGCTCGGCGGCGGCATTTTCCTGCTGCTCGGCAACATCAGCGGGCATCCGGCCATGAGCGTGCCGCTGTACTGGTCGGCTGCCGGGCTGCCGGTAGGCAGCCACTTCATGGCGAGGCACGGCAGAGAAGATGTGCTGCTCCGGCTGGCGGCCCAGCTCGAGCAGGCGTGCGCGTGGGGGTCGCGCCGGCCGCTGCTGCCGGGTGCAGCACAAACGCCGGCCGCGACAGCAACCGGACCGTGACGAAAGGCGCCCCTCCAGGTTCGCCAAGGTGAGCGGTTAGCCGAACGTCTGGGATTCGGATCGACCCGAGTCGATGGGGAAGGCAAAGACGTGAACAGAAAATCCCTTATCTTGGCCGCGCTGCTGCCGGCTGCGGCACTGCTGGCCGCCTGCGGAAGCAGCTCGGCTGGCAGCTCGTCCGGCGGCACCACGGAGCTGGCCGTCGGCGTGATGAGCCAATTCCAGAACCCCAATCCGTTCAATGCGTTCAGCATCATGGACTACGACGTCGAAGACCTCGAGTACCCGTACCTGGTGCAGTACAACGCCG
>Ga0335075_10017670_pt1 | contig 10598 bp, 9 predicted proteins | sample Lox_Sample_24_FD_206723 | JGI IMG/M metagenome (GOLD analysis project Ga0335075, IMG submission 206723) | Soil microbial communities from Loxahatchee National Wildlife Refuge, Florida, United States - Lox_Sample_2.4 | ecosystem: Environmental > Terrestrial > Soil > Wetlands | place: USA: Florida... | reverse complement strand
GGCCGACGACCCGTCGAACCAATGGGCCTTCAATGCCCGCGCCAACCCGCTGGGCGCCCGGCTCAATGCGGTCTTCTCGTCCGATATCGGCCATTTCGACGTGCCGGACATGACCGGGGTCGTGCCCGAGGCGTACGAGATGGTCGAGGACGGGCTGGCGAGCGCGGCTGACTTCCGCGACTTTGCGTTCGCCAATGTCGTGCGGCTGTTCGGCCGGCAGAACCCGAATTTTTTCGTCGGCACGCGCGTCGCCGACGCGGCAGCCGCCGTGCTGCGCGCGGCCGAACCGGCGCGCGCCGCGGCCGAGTAACCGCGAGCCTCATCGCAAGGAGCGCAATCCGGCGGGGATTGCTTCGCTTTGCGCGCAATGACATTGTGGCGGCATGAGACCTGCAAGGGTCGCGCGTTCGAGGGAGGTGAATGATGGCAGACTATCCGATCATCTCGGCCGACTCGCACATCGTCGAGCCGCCGGACATGTATCTGAGCCGCATCGCGCCCAAGCTGCGCGAGCGGGCGCCGAAGATGGAGCGGCGCCGGACGCCGGGCGGGCGCGACTACGACGCCTGGATGCTGGGCGGCCAGCAGGTCGGTACGCTGGGTGCGGTCATGCAGGCCGGGCAGCGTTTCGAAGATCCCTCGCAGATCGATTTTCTCGGCGTCTGGGAGGACGTGCGCAAGGGCGCCTATGACGCCGGCGCGATGATCGCCGAAAACGAGGAGGACGGTATCTGGGGGTCGGTATTGCAGCCGAGCCAGGGCCTCTTTTGGTACCGCATTCCCGACAGCGAACTCCTGTCCGAAATCTGTCGCTGCTACAACGACTGGATCGCCGATTTCTGCAAGGCCAACCCGCGCCGCCTCAAAGGCATCGCGATGCTCAACGTCGATGACCCGGACGCCGGCGCGGCAGAACTGGAGCGGGTTGCCAAGCTGGGCCTCGTCGGTTCGTTCATCCCGGTCGCGCCGCGGCCCGACAAGCCCTACAGCAGCCCGGTCTACGACCGCTTCTGGGCGACCGCGCAGGCGCACAACCATCCGCTGCTGCTGCATATCGGCACGCCGCGCGACGGCATCCCGGCCAACGAGTTCACGATGGACGTAACGGAGTTGACCGGCGCCGGCCGCTCGACGACCGATTACTGGGTGCGCTATTCCTTGGGTTCGATGCTGTTTGCCGGTGTCTTCGACAAGTTCCCTGGCCTCAGGATCGGCTCGGTCGAGCACGAGGCCGCGTGGATCCCGCACTGGCTGAAGCAGATGGACTTCACCTATGTCGAGCGGCCGGTGTTCACCAAGGGTTGGAAATCGGCCGAGGGGCTGATGCCGAGCGATTACTGGAAGCGCAACATGTTCGTCGAGTTCATGGAAGACGATCTCGGCGTGCAGTTGCGCGACCGCATCGGCGTCGAGAACATGCTGTGGGGCAGCGACTACCCACACGCGGAGGCGACGTTCCCGCGCTCGCAGCAATTCCTCGGGCGCATGTTCGACGGCGTGCCGCCGGCCGACATGCGCAAGATCACCTGCGACAACGCCGCCCGGATGTTCGGCTTCGAATTGAACTGAACCATCAAAGCCCGTCATTGCGAGGAGCGCAGCGACGACGCGGTCTCGCTGCGCTTCTTCGCGTCACCGGGATTGCTTCGCTTCGCTCGCAATGACAGCAGCACCTGACGGCTTTGTCGCGGTCGCCGCGGTGGGGGACATTCCCGACGGCGCGATGCGGTGCGTCGCGATCGAGCGTGAGCGCGTCTTGTTGGCGCATGTCGGGGATCGGTTCTATGCGTTGCGCGACATGTGCGGGCACCGGAACGCGCCGTTGTCGCGCGGCCGCCTGATCGGCCGCATCGTCGAGTGCCCGTTGCATTTCGCGCAATTCGACGTGACCAGCGGCAAGCTCGTCGATGGGCCGATTTCGGCCGATGTGCCGGCCTACGAGGTGCGGGTCGACGGCGACATTGTGTTGGTGCGGCGCTGAGGCGGGCGCCGCGCGGCTTGACCGCGACGCGGCGGTTCTTACATGCAACCGATGAAGGCGATGCCACGATCCGAGCCACCGCTGTGGCACGGCACGACGATCCTGTCTGTGCGCAGGAGCGGCGAGGTCGTCGTCGCCGGCGACGGTCAGGTCTCGCTCGCCAACACGATCGTCAAATCCAACGCCAAGAAGGTGCGGCGGCTTGCCGGCGGCGGCGTTATTGCCGGGTTCGCCGGCGCGACGGCCGACGCGATCACGTTGTTCGAGCGGCTCGAAGCGAAGCTCGAGCAGTATTCCGGGCAGCTGACCCGCGCCTGCGTCGAACTTGCCAAGGACTGGCGCACCGACCGTTATCTGCGCCGTCTCGAAGCGATGATGGCGGTCGCCGACAAAGAGGTGTCGCTGATCCTGTCCGGCACCGGCGACGTGCTGGAACCGGAAGACGACATCATCGGCATCGGCTCAGGCGGCGGCTATGCGCTGGCCGCGGCGCGCGCGCTGATCGCGATCGACGGGCTCGATGCCGAGACGATCGCGCGCCGCGCGATGGCGATCGCGTCGGGCATTTGCATCTATACCAACGACAAGATCACCCTGGAAAAGCTGATCGCATGACGATGGCTGCAATCCTCGACACCGATCGGCGTCGCCCCCGCGAAAGCGGGGGTCCAGTGCAACCGGCAGGCCGTCGGCCCCTGGATTCCCGCTTGCGCGGGAATGACGTTGGTGAGCGGGCGGCGGCATGACGTCGTTCAGCCCGCGCGAAATCGTCTCCGAGCTCGACCGCTTCATCGTCGGCCAGGACGACGCCAAGCGCGCCGTCGCGATCGCCCTGCGCAACCGCTGGCGCCGCCAACAGCTGCCGGCGGAACTGCGCGAGGAGGTGCTGCCGAAAAACATCCTGATGATCGGCCCGACGGGCTGCGGCAAGACCGAGATCGCCCGGCGGCTCGCGCGCCTCGCCGAAGCGCCGTTCCTCAAGGTCGAGGCGACGAAGTTTACCGAGGTCGGCTATGTCGGCCGCGATGTCGAGCAGATCGCCCGCGATCTCGTCGAGGTGTCGATCGCGATGACCCGCGAGCGCCTGCGCAGGCAGGTCGAGGCCAGGGCCGAACTGGCCGCCGAGGAGCGCGTGCTCGATGCGCTGGTCGGCACGAACGCCAGCGCCGAGACTCGCCAGAAATTCCGCAAGATGCTGCGCGAGGGCGCGCTCAACGAGCGCGAGATCGAGGTCAGCGTGACCGAAGGCGCCGCGGCGAGCCTGCCGACCTTCGAGATCCCGGGCATGCCCGGAGCACAGATGGGCATGCTCAATCTAGGGGATATTTTCGGCAAGGCGTTCGGCGGCCGTCAGAAGTCGAAGACGATGACCGTCGCCGACAGCCACACCGTGCTGATGGCCGAAGAGAGCGACAAACTCCTGGATCAGGACCGGGTCGTGCGCGAGGCGATCGCGGCGGCCGAGCAGAACGGCATCGTGTTTCTCGACGAGATCGACAAGATCTGCGGCCGCAGCGAGCGCGGCGGTGGTTATACCGGCGCCGATGTCAGCCGCGAGGGCGTGCAGCGCGACCTGTTGCCGTTGATCGAGGGGACGACAGTCGCGACCAAGCACGGCGCGATCAAGACCGACCACATTCTGTTCATCGCGTCGGGCGCCTTCCATATGGCAAAGCCGTCCGACCTGTTGCCGGAACTGCAGGGCAGGCTGCCGATCCGCGTCGAACTGAAGGCGCTCGACCGCAGCGATCTGCGCCGCATCCTGGTCGAGCCGGAAGCCAGTCTCATCAAGCAATACAAGGCACTGCTCGGCACCGAAGGGATCGACCTCGATTTCCGCAGCGACGCGATCGACGAGATCGCGCTGCTCGCCGAACAGATCAACGCGACGGTCGAGAATATCGGCGCTCGCCGCCTGCACACGATCTTGGAGCGCCTCTTGGAAGAGATCAGTTTCACCGCGTCGGACCAGCCGAGCGGCACGGCGGTTGCAATCGACGCGGCCTATGTGAAGGAGCGCGTCGGCGCGCTGGCAAAGAACGCCGACCTGTCGCGGTTCATTCTGTGAGAGATTGCAGCATGTCGGCTCTAAAGACGCTGTACCGCTCCGATTTCGCGCTGTGGTCGACGGAGCAAGCGGCGGCGCTGCGCGCCGCGGCGCGGGATGGAGCCAACCATCAGCTCGATTGGGAGAACCTCGCCGAGGAGATCGAAAGCTTGGGCATCTCGCAGCGCAGCGCGTTAAAAAGCCAGATCGGACGCATCATCGAGCATTTGCTGAAGCTGGAAAATTCGCCTGCTGCGAACCCGCGGCGAGGCTGGATCGGCTCGGTCCTGGACGCCCGAAGCGAAATCGAGCGGGTGCTCGAAGACAGCCCGAGCCTGAAAAATGAGGTTTCGACCGCGATCGGGGCGGAAACGCGGCGCGTTTTTCGCAAGGTCATCGCCGATCGTCGCGACTATGGCGAACTCGACCCCAACGCGCTCGCCCGCATCGGCTCGACCAGCTATACCGAAGACCAGATCCTCGGCGATTGGCTGCCAGCCGAATGCGAGCCGCAGCGGTGAGCACGTCCGATAGACGCGCTACAAGCTGTCGGTCTCGGCGCCGATGCCGAGATACCGGCTGGTAAGCTCGGGGTCCGCCTGCAATTCTGCGGGCGTGCCGGTGAACACCAGGTGGCCGTTGTTCAGTACATAGACGCGCTTTGCCAGCATCAGCGCCGAGCGCACGTCCTGCTCGACGATAAGAATCGTCGCCCCCTCCTCTGCGAGGCGGCGGCACAATGCGACCAGGTCCTCGACGATGACCGGCGCCAACCCCTCGAACGGCTCGTCGAGCAGCATCAGCCGCGGCGCGCGGATCAGCGCGCGGGCGATCGCCAGCATCTGCTGCTCGCCGCCCGACAGCGTGGCGCCGTTCGAGCGCCGCCGCTCGCGCAGCCGCGGAAAGATCTCGAACATTTCGTTGAGCGGCCGCGGTTCGGCCTCGGTCAGCGCCGCCAGCCGCAAATTCTCTTCGACCGTCAATGTCGTGAAAATGCGCCGCTCTTCGGGCACCAATTGCAGACCACGGCGCGCGATCAGATGGGCTGGCAGGCGATCGATCGGCTCGCCGGCAAAGCGGATCGCTCCGCTACGCGATCGGATCATGCCGGCGATCGTCTTCAGCGTTGTCGTCTTGCCGGCGCCGTTGCGTCCCAAGAGCGCGACAACCTCGTGCTCGCGAACTTCCAGGTTGATGTCGAACAGCACGTGGGAATCGCCGTAAAAGCTGTTGATCCCCTCGACCTCAAGCATCGACATGCGCTGCGACGCCCCCGAGATAGGCGCGGCGCACCTGCGGGTTGCGCCGGATTTCCGCCGGCGTCCCCTCGGCGAGCGGGCCGCCCTCGTGCATGACCATGATGCGCGCCGCCAGCGCAAACACGGCATCCATGTCGTGCTCGACGAGCACGATCGTGCGGCCCTCGGCAAGGCGGCGGATCAGGCGGATGATCTCCTGCCGCTCGCCCGGCGCGAGGCCGGCCAGCGGCTCGTCGAGCAACAGCACCGAAGGCTGCGTCGCCAGCGCGAGACCCAGTTCGATGCGGCGCTTTTCGCCGTAGGCCAGCGTCGCGACCGGCAGATCGGCGCTGTCGGCAAGCCCGAGTTCGTCGATCAGCCCGGCGATCGATTGCTCGACCGCGGCGATGCCGTCGGCGCGACGAAACACATCCAAGCGCAACGTGCCGCGCGCGCGGCCGAGCGCCGCGATGCGCAGATTCTGCCGTGCGGTCAGATCGGTGAACAGCTGGTTGATCTGATAGCTCTTGGCGATGCCGGCCCGGTTGACGGCGGTCACGCCGTGGCCGGTGATGTCATGCCCGGAGAGCAGGATGCGGCCCGCGTCGGGCGTCTCCTCACCGGATAACAGGCGCAGAAACGTGCTCTTGCCGGCGCCGTTCGGCCCGATCACGGCGTAAATCTCGCCCGCCGGCACCGCCAACGACACCTCGGTCACCGCCCGGATGCCGCCATAACCCTTGCTGACCGCCCGCGCCTCCAGGGCCGCCGCCGCCGCGGACCCGGCCGAGCGAGGGATCGGCGGCGCGGCCGGTCTCGGGCGCGCCACTTGGAGCGGCGGCGCGCGCTGCGGCGACCGCCGCTCGGCGGCCGGCCGCCACAAGCCGATCAGCGCGCCGTAAAGCCCCTTGCGCAGAAGCGTCACCAGCAGCACGAAAATGGCACCGAGGATGAACATCCATAAGGCGCCGATCCCCGGAATCTGCTGCAACTCGGAGCGCAGGAAGAGCCATACCGCGGCGCCGATCGCGGGGCCGAGCAAGGTCCCGACGCCGCCGATGACGGATTGGAGAACGAGTTGGGCCGAGGTATCGAGAGAGAACGCGTCGGGCGGCATATAGTTTTGAAAAATCCCGAGCAGTGCCCCGGCAAGCCCGGCATAAGCGGCGGCCAGCACGAACGCCGAGAGTTTATAGCCGGGAACCGAATGACCGAGTGCGGCGGTGCGGTTCGCGTTCTGGCGAATACCGCTCAGCACCGCACCGACCGGCGAGCACACGATAAACCGCGCCAGCACGTAACCAAAAAAGAACAGCGTCGCGATCAGTTCGTAGATCCGCCAGCTACTGCTGAACGCGAAGTACACGGGCCCCAAATGAATGACCGGGAACGTCACGCCGGGAAGCCCGTTCTCGCCGCCGGTCCACTGCGCCAGCGGCGAATTCTCAACAAAATACGATAGCTGGGCAAAGGCCAGCGTGATCATCGCAAAATAGAGGCCGACGCGCCTGAGCGCGAGAAACCCGACGACGAGGCTGAACAGCGACGCCGCGACAACGCCGGCAACAATCGCCAGCCAGACATTGCTCAGCACGTGGCTGGTCAGGAGATAGGCGGTTATGAAGCCGCCGGTGCCGTAGAATGCGGATTGGCCGAACGATAAGAGACCGCTGTAGCCGAACAGCAGGTCGAAGCCGATGCCGAACAGGCCCCACAAGAGGATGCGGCTCAGCAGATCGACCGACGAGAATGCTGCGGCAAAACCGAACGGCAGCGCGATCAGAAGGAGGAGGACGATGATCTCGGGAAGCCAACGGCCGCCACGCTGCGAAAGGACGCTCGCGCTCATACCCGCCCCGGCGCTCCGAACAGACCGCGCGGCCGCATCACCAGAACCAGCGTCATGACGGCATAGATCGACGCCTGCGAGTAGGAGGGCGCGAATACTGTCGTCAGGCTCAGCAATTCGCCGACGACCAGCCCGCCGACGATGGCGCCGCCAAAGGAGCCGAGACCGCCGATGACAACGACAACAAAGGCCTCGACCAGGAATGGCGTGCCCATATCGGGGATCACGGCGGTCATCGGCGCGTAGATGACGCCGGCGACGCCCGCCGCTATCGCGCCGACCGCAAAAACGATCAGAAACATGCGTCGCACGTCGATACCGAGCAGGCCGACCATCAGCCGGTCTTCGATACCCGCCCGCACCGTGAGCCCCAGCGAAGTATGGTACAACAAGACATAGAGCGCGAGCAGGAACACCGCGGCGATGCCGATGACTTCGACGCGATACAGCGGGTAATAGAACAGGCCGAAAAAGTTGACGATCCCATCGCCCCATGCCGGCGGCGACACCCGCTGGCTGTCGCTGCCAAAGAAAAAGCGCATGCCCTCGACCAGCATGACCGAGAGGCCGAACGTCACCAATAGCTGGTCCTCCGGCGGCCTTGCGTAAAAAAAGCGGATGAGGCCGCGTTCGAGCACGACCGCGACGACCAGCAGCACTGCGGCGCCAGCCAGCAGCGCCAAGATGAACGAATGCGTGTGCGCCAACACGACAAAGGCCGCATAGGCGCCGAGCATGAACATCGCGCCGTGAGCGAAGTTGACGAACCCGAGCGTGCCGAAAATGATCGTCAACCCGCTGCTCACCAGCGCCAACAGGCTGCCGAACGCAAACCCGCTGAAAGCCTGCGACAGAAACTGCGCAGCGGTCGGCATCAGCGGGGCGTCCGGTCAGCCTGGTTGCGGTGCGGCAACGGCGGTCAGGCCGCTGTGACCGACGGCATATGGCAGCCGCTCTTGTCGAGCGGCACCATCAGCTGCTCGCCCGGCACGATCCCGACGATCTTGAAAAAATCTTCCGGTCCTTTCATTTCCGCCTTGCTGTTGCCTTGCAGGATCGGCACGGGGCTGACGCCCTGGTGGTCGCCGGCCCGGAAATACACTTCGCCGCGGCTTGTATTGACCTTGTGTCCGGATTCGAGCGCCTTGATGACCTCGGGCGGATAGAACGTGCCGGCGCGTTCGACCGCAACCGCCCACATCATGATGCTGTCGTAAGTGTTGGCAGCGGGGAAGCGTGGCATATAGCCATACTTCTTGTAGAAAGCTGCGTTGAAGAGTTTCGCCTGCGGATACTTTTCCTCCATGCCCCACCACCACGGCTCGGCGCCATATTTACCCGCGAGCAGCTCGGTTCCCAATTCCTTGCCGGCGAAGCCGCTGAACAGCGGAATCACGTATTTCATTTTCTTCGTGATACCGAAATGCATGGCCTGCTTTGTCGAGGTGACCGAATCGGCGCCGGCGGTTTCGTTGAACATGACATCCGCGCCGCTGTTGGCGATGTTCAGCAGATAGCTGCTGAAATCGGTGGTGCCGAGCGGCGGCAGCTGTTCGTTGGCGACCGTCCAGCCGTATTTCGCGAAGGCCGCTTTCAACGAGTTGAACAGGCTGGTGCCGAAAATGTAATCGGGCACCAGGTAGGCCGCCTTGAGGTTGTGGCCGAGATGCTTGGCGAGGACCGGAGCCAGCCCCTCGGCGAGCATATAGTTGTCGGGCATCAAGCGGAAACCGAAGCGCTGGCAGCTCACGCCGGTCGTCGTGTTGGACGCCGTGGTGGAGCACATGCAGATCACCTTGTAGCGCTGCCCCACCTCTTCGAGCGCGACGGCGACCGAGCTGCTGACCGAGTTGGTCATGACCATCGCCTTGTTTTCGTGAATAAACCGCGTGGCCGCCTGAACCGCCGGGTTGGGTTTGGTTTCGGTGTCCGCGACGCCCATTTCGACCTTCTTGCCGAGCACGCCGCCGCCCTTTTTCAGCTCGGGGATGTTGTCGGTGAATTCGCTGCCGTTGTTCAAATGATCGACGACAAGCTCGAAGCCCTTCTGCTCGTCATGCCCCATCGCCGCATAGGGTCCGGTGAGCGGAAATATCCCGGCGGCAAAGACGCTTTTGCCCATGACGCCGGACGGATAGCTGCCCATTTCGGGGTAGGTCTTGGCCCATACCCGCGGCGCCGCGAGCGGCATCAGCAATCCCGTCGCGCCGGCGCCAAGGCCCGCTTTGAGCAGGCCGCGCCGCGTCGGCGCCCCGCCCTGCGTCCAATCGCCTGTCGTCAAGTTCCTGATCATCGTTACCTCCCGTTCATGTGCCAACGGTTCGGTGCCCGACCGAGCCGGGCACCGTTCCCGGCACTGGCTACCCGGCACCGACCGCCCGGCGCCGAAAATTCAATCTACCACTTCACCGCTGCAACGTTGACCGCCGCGCGTCGTTACGTCGCGCCACCGTGGTGGACCCGCGCAATCCCCTAACGATACGTCGTCCGTGCGGCCACGCCTGCAATCGACGTGCCATGTCACAAGGCAAAGCACCGCGTTCTCAGACGGCGTCCAGCAACGGCCCCCCAATCGAAACTCATTATCAGTCTTGACGTTACCACGTCTTTGCCAAATTCGACAACATCGGCGAGTTGCGGGCGTTCCGGGCGCGCGGTCATGCCGCACGATCGTTGCCCGCCGCGGCACCCTCGCCCGCGCGCCGGCTTTGCGCTAATCTGTCCGCCAGTCCGGCGACGAACGGCCGATCGTGTCGTCACCTGAGAAGCAACGACGAAAGGGGGAGCCATGCTGTCGTCGGCCGGCATGCGGGAGCGAATGGCGCGCCGCACGATCGCGCTCGTGCTGGCCGGCGGCCGCGGCAGCCGCCTAAAACAGTTGACCGACCGCCGCGCCAAGCCGGCGGTGTTTTTTGGCGGCAAGTTCCGCATCATCGATTTTGCGCTGTCCAACTGCCTCAATTCCAACATCCGCCGCATCGCGGTCTTGACGCAGTACAAGGCGCACAGCCTGTTGCGCCATCTGCAGATGGGCTGGTCGTTTCTGCGTCCGGAAATGAACGAATTCCTCGACCTCTTGCCGGCGCAGCAGCGGATCGACGAGGTGAGTTGGTATCAGGGCACCGCCGATGCCGTGTACCAGAACTTCGACATCCTGAAGGCGGCACGGCCGGAATACTTCATTGTCTTGGCCGGTGATCACATCTACAAGATGGATTATTCGAACATGCTGGCCGATATGCGGGCGAAGGGTGCCGATTGCATCGTCGGCTGCATTGAGGTGCCGATCGGCCTCGCCTCCGATTTCGGCGTCATGGCGGTTGACGAGTCGATGCGCATCGTCGATTTCCTGGAAAAGCCGAAATCGCCGCCGGCGATGCCCGGCAAGCCGGATCTCGCGTTGGCGAGCATGGGGATTTATGCGTTCTCGGCGAATTTCCTCTATAGCGAATTGCAGCGCGACCATGACGATCCCGCCTCCGC
>Ga0335075_10017669_pt1 | contig 10598 bp, 10 predicted proteins | sample Lox_Sample_24_FD_206723 | JGI IMG/M metagenome (GOLD analysis project Ga0335075, IMG submission 206723) | Soil microbial communities from Loxahatchee National Wildlife Refuge, Florida, United States - Lox_Sample_2.4 | ecosystem: Environmental > Terrestrial > Soil > Wetlands | place: USA... | reverse complement strand
TGTCACAGCCCCACACCTCACCCGATTCGGCCTCCGCGTGAAAATGGCGAATGACGTTCCCTGCGCCGCATCCGAAGTCCAGAACCTTCGGCGCGCCGGGTGACGCGGGACCGCCATTCTGTTCCAGAAGCGACATGAGCATGTCCTTCATTCCGGCAGCACCCACGACGTACTCGGCGGCGACGTCGGCGCCCGGCGTCGCCCCGGCACGGATGATCAGATCGGACGGCGGCATCGCGAACCTGTCGGAACTTTCCTGAGCCATGACCGCTGTTCCTAGCAGGTCATTCTGACCGTCGGAATCAGCGGACGGACGTCGGGCCGGTGCGGTCGCCGCGCACCATCAGGTGCAGGCCTGCCTCGACGAGCAGCAGGCCCACGCGCTCGCGCGCGCCGGGGACGGTGCCGCGGGGACGGCGGGAGTTGCGATAGCGCTCTGCGTGCCGCTCGGTGGCGAGGGCGTGATCTTGAAGCGGGTTCATTGTCCACCTCCATGGGGCGGGCTGACGGGATAGTTGAAAAGCAGCGTCTCGACGGGCAGCGAGCCCTCGGGGCGCAGGGACGGGTCGGTGCGGCGCTCCTCGAAGCGGGTCATCAGGATCTCGAGCAGCTCCTCGTTGAGCTCCTTGAGCTCCTCTGAGGTGAGCCACATGAGGCTTTCCGAATGCGTGGCGGCGTTCCGCCACTCCCGCGGGTAGCTGGAGCGGGTGTCGCGCCAGTGCTCGAGCCGGCGCAACTGGTTCTCGCGCCACAGCCGGGCGAGCGTGCCGGCGGCCACCGCGGCCTCGGGATCGTCGTCATCACTCGAGATGTTCAGACCCCGATGGGGCAGCCGCCACGGCCGGGAGCGTCCCTTGCCGCCGCCGGCCTCCTCGACAAAGCCGTACTTGGCGAGCTGGCGAAGGTGGAAAGAGCACGTCGTCGGGCTCTCGCCGATCAGCTCACCGGCCTGGGTGGCGGTGATCGGACCCTCGACCGAGAGGGCCTCCATCAAGGCGACGCGCACGGGGTGTGCGAGCGCCTTCAGCGTCCGGGCATCGTTGACCTGACGGAGACCGTCGACCGATGACTGGCGCTTCTCGTTGGGTTGCTGCTCACTCATACTCTCGAGAATAAACTCTCGAGAGCCTTCTGTCAAGAGTTTTCTCTCGAGAATCCGGTCTCGACGTTTTTCTCTTGAGAATCAGCGGGTGAACAGCGTTGAGAGCACCACCTGGGTCACCGTGCGGGTCACGCCGGGGGTGGCCCGAATCCGTTCGAGCGCGAGCTCCAAAGCCTTCGTGTCCTCGGCCATCACGTGCAGGATCGCGCTCGCCTCCCCGGCCACCGTGTGCGCGGAGACGACGCCCGGCTCGGTCGCGACCGCGGCGCGCACCCCTGCGGCCGAGAGGTCGCCGTCGCAGTACAGGGCGACGAACGCCTCCGCCCGCCAGCCGAACGCCTCGGGGTCGACGGTCGCCGTGTAGCCGAGCACCACCCCCTCTCGCTCCAGCCGGTCCACGCGTCGCTTCACCGCCGGAGCAGACAGATGGACGTAGCTGCCGATGTCTTGATACGAGCGCCGCGCATTCTCCCGAAGCAGCGCAACGATTCTTCGATCAGTGGGGTCCATAGCCGGATGATTCCTACCACAAACGCAACAGATCAGCCTTGCTGTGGCCGCTCGAGCAATGGATCATTGTGTTTGAGCCGGGCCGGGAACGGCCCGGCGTTGCGATTGGGGGACCCACCCATATCGGGTCACGGTTTCGTGGTGTCTGGGGAGGCATCGCGGTGCATGGACGCGGATCGCGACGTGTCGCAGTCGGGAGGCGATACGTCGCCATCCCGTTCGTTTCCCGGGGCGTTCGCGATGCAGCGCACCGGGTCGCCGGCCGGCCAAGCAGCGCCCACACTGGCGGGTCTCCGATCACAGTGGTTGCGCGGCTTGACCGCCGTCGCCCCGGTCCGCTTACTGCAGTGAAGGGGTCCCACTCCGTGTGCCCCCAACGGGGGACCACTGCCGAGGCCGCCGTTTTCGCCCACGCGTCGGAGCGGCGGGGGTCGGCTCGGGCAGAAGTGGCGTCTGGGATGCCGAAACGTCCCTCGCGTCGATCGGCGCCGAGGGTGCGTGGGCAGAAGTGGCCTCGGGGACGCCGGAACGTCCCGCGCCTGCGTCGGCGCGGGCGTGCGTGGGCGGAAGTGGCCTCAGGGACGCCCGAACGTTCCACGCCTCCGTCGACGCGGACCGCCCCGGGCAGAAACGGCACCAGGGACACCGAAACGTCCCACGCCTCCGCCGGCCCCGGACAGTCGTGGGCAGAAATGGCCTCTGGGATGCCGGAACATCCCGCGCGGTCGATCGGCCTGGGGACGCGTGGGCAGTTCTGGCGCGCCCGTGCGTCCGCCGTGCAAGATCGGCGCATCGGGGCGCCCCTGCAGCCCAAAGAGGACGATCTCTACTCCCGGGCCGGCCCCCCGGGGGCGGCGTCGCGACCGATTGGCGCCACCAGGACCAAAACATCGCTCGCACGCCGGCCCCGGCGCCCCGCTATCGCGCTCCGGCCGGGCCCCCGGCCGTCGACGATCCCCAGATGGCGCGAGTTCGAGCACACGAAGTGGGCTCGAACTCATTGCCACGCAGCGCGCCGGCGACGACAGTCACAGCAGCGCCACCCACCCCACACAGACGCCCACAACGACCATCGCTGCTTGACGGCCGACGCCGGGCGCGCTACCCCGCGAACGCCACGAGGAACCACGGCCCAACGGTCTCCTACAGTCTCTCGCCGTTGTCGCCCACCGACCTCGACACCCGACTGCTCGTTCTCGCCCGCACGTACGGTCACACGCCCGCGCGCGAACGTGCGATCGCCGCGTTTTCTCGCACGGGTGAGCATGGGACATGCTGGCTGGTGCTCGGGCTCACGGGCGCTGCAGCCAACGCGACGAGACCCGCCGGGCGAACGGCGTGGTTGCGGGGGACCGCGACGGTTGCCGCCTCCTACGCGCTGAACACCGCGGTCAAGTTCGTCGTGCGCCGTCCGCGCCCCGAGTTGCCGGGGCTCGCGCCGCTCACCTCGACCGTGACCGGGCTGTCGTTCCCGAGCGCGCACGCGACGACGAGCTTCGCCGCCGCCCGGACCTACGGGGCGCTCATGCCCGCCGGACCGCTGTATGCGGCCGCGGGGCTGATCGCGCTCAGCCGGATCTACCTCGGAGTCCACTACCCCTCGGACATCGTCGCCGGGGCGCTGTTCGGAACGGTGCTCGCGGTCGCGGCCGGGACGACGGAGGTGGGCCGATGCCGATGAAGGTCGGGATCGTCGGGATGCCGAACGCCGGCAAGTCGTCGCTGTTCACGGCGCTCACCGGGGTCGCGGCCGAGGCGGCCAACTATCCGTTCACGACGATCGAGCCGAACATCGCGATCGTTCCGGTCACCGACGAGCGACTGAACCGCGTGTCGGAGACGGTGAGCGCCTCGAAGATCGTCTGGGACACGATCGCCTTCCACGACATCGCCGGACTCGTCGCCGGCGCGCACAAGGGCGAGGGTCTGGGCAACCAGTTCCTGGCCAACATCCGGGAGACCGACGCGATCGTGCACGTCGTGCGCGCCCACGCCGACGAGGGCGTCGTGCACCCGGAGGGCCGGGTCGACCCGCTCCACGACATCGAGACGATCGAGACCGAGCTGATCTTCGCCGACCTCGAGCAGGCCGAGCGCCGTCTCGAGCGGGTCGTGCGCGTCGCGCGCAGCGGCGACCGGCACGCCGTCGCCGAGGAGAAGTGGCTGCGCGCAGTGGTCGAAGCGCTGCAGTCCGGACGGCCTGCCCGGACGGTGCCCGTCCCCGACGACGCGGCCGACGCGATGTCACTGCTCTCCCCCCTGACCGCCAAGCCGGTCCTGTTCGTCGCCAACGTCGAGGAAGGTGCCGACGAGGTGCCGCCCGAGATCGCCGAGTACGCCGCATCGGTCGACGCGCGCGCGGTCGCGGTGTCGGCCCGGCTGGAGGCGGAGCTCTCCGAGCTCTCCGAGGAGGACGCCACGGCGATGCGTGCCGATCTCGGTCTCAGCGAGTCGAGCCTGGAGACGGTCGTGCGCGGTGCGTTCTCGCTGTTGGACCTGGTGGCGTTCTTCACCGCCGGCGAGGACAAGCCCGCGCAGTCGTGGCACCTGCGACGGGGACTGTCGGTCTGGCACGCCGCCGGGCAGATCCATTCCGACATCCAGAAGGGCTTCGTCCGCGCCGAGGTGGTCGGATGGGAGGCGCTGGTCGACGCGGGTGGCTACGCGGGAGCGCGGGAGCGCGGCACGCTGCGCCTGGAGGGTCGCGACTACGTGGTCGCCGACGGTGACGTGATCACTGTCAAGTTCACTCCCTGAATCGGCTGGAGCGCATGTGAGCGCTCACAGTCACTCCCGTCTCGAACAAACGTCGATTCGGGCTCAAGTTCTGAGCAACTTTCGTCTGCTCTTGCCGACGAAATCCGTCCACGCGGCTTGACGCCGCCTGTGTGACTCTGGACACTTGGATAGTGCAAACCGCTACAAGGTCTTCGACCATGACCGACATGAATCGTTCGCTCACACCTTCACGCATCATGCTGCTGGCAGGCTCCAGCTCGAAGAGCGCGGGGCAGGCCGGAGTGGCCGTCAAGCGGTATCGCCTTGCGAGGGCGCGCCTCGACGGGCGGCCCACCGCACGGACTCAGAGCTCGGCCAGCGTGCCGGCTCGTGAGAGCCGCTCGGCCAGCCTGATCATGGAGTAGTCGCGCGCGGCGCGCTCGCCGCCTGCCAGATCGGTCTCCCGGTCATCCGGGAGCTCGACGGCGGGCGGGCGCAGCGTGGCGATCTCACGGAACGCCCGCAGCGCGTCGGCGTGCTCGGTGAGCGCCGCCGCGACGCGCGGGCGCTCACCGTCTGCGCCTGAGATCGCACCGTCCAGTGAGCCGTGGCGCGCGAGCAGGTCGGCGGCCGTCTTGGCGCCGATCCCCGGGGCCCCGGGAAGCCCGTCGGAGGGGTCACCGCGCAGCGCGATGAAATCCGGAACGAGTTCGGGTGCGACGCCGTAGCGACGTTCCACCTCTGCGGGGTCGACCGTGTCGAAGCCCTGCTTGCCCTGTGCGAGGAAGACGACACTCACACTCTCGGACGCACACTGGTACATGTCGCGGTCACCGGTCATCACCAGCGCGCGGCCGCCGCGCTCAGACTCGGCGAGCGCGAGCGCGCCGAGCAGATCGTCGGCCTCCAGGTCGTCCGAGCCGAGGCTCGTCCACCCGAACGCCTCGATCAGCGCCGGCGCGCGATCGAACTGCCATTGCAGCGCGTCGGGGACCGGCGGGCGCGCCGCGTGATAGTCGGGGTACAGCTCGGTGCGGTAGTGCGCCGCCTCGGCCCCCCAGCAGACCACGACGGCCCGCGGCCGCGTCTCCACGGCGATCCGCAGGATCAGATTGACCGCTCCGAGCAGCGCGTTCACCGGATGCCCGTCACCGTCGGTGATCGACTCCGGCAGCGCGAAGAACGAGCGGTACAACACGAACGGCCCGTCGATCGCGAGCAGCGGCGCCGGGGAGTTGGGCATCACCGCACTCTATGTCACGCGCGCCGCCGCGGCGCGCGCTCACGAATCGGGCTGGTGCGCCGCGTCCTCGGCGAGCGTGAACTGCGAGACGAGCCCGAGCAGCTCCTCGGAGTCGTGCGCCAGCTGGCCGGCCGACCCGACGATCTGCTGCGTGGAGGCGCTCGTCTGCTCGGTCGAAGCGCTGACCTCCTCGGTGGAGGCCGATGCCTGTTCGGCGACGGCGACCGCGTCCGCGATCTCGTCCTGGACACGTTGCGAGCTCGCCGAGACGCGATCGATCACCGCGATGATCTCGGTCGCGCGCTGCGACACGTCCTCGACGGAGTCGCCGAGCTGCTCGAAGGACTCGCGGGCCGCCGCCATCGTGGCGACGCCGTCCTCGGTGGTCTGGGCACCGCCCTCGACCACGCCAATCGCGCGAGCCGTGTCGGACTGGATGTCGGAGATCAGCCCGGCGATCGACGAGGCGGCGTCCTGCGCCTCCTCGGCGAGCTTGCGCACCTCCTCGGCCACGACCGCGAAGCCGCGGCCGGTCTCGCCGGCGCGCGCGGCCTCGATCGCCGCGTTGAGCGCGAGCAGATTGGTCTGCTCGGCGATCCCGGAGATCGTGGTGATGATCCCGTCGACCTTCTCGGACTTGGCGCCGAGCTCACGGATCGCGAGGGTGACCTCGGCGCTGGAGGAGCGCATCGCCTCCATCGCGTTCGAGGCGCGGCCGACCGTCTCGACGCCCTGCTGGGCCATCCAGCGCGCGGCCTCGGTGAGTTCGGCGGTGCGGCGCGCGGCATCGACGCCGGCGTCGGCGGCGGCCACCATCTCCTCGGTCAGCATCCGGGCACTCGTCATCGCGCGCACCTGGCGCTCGGCGCCGAGGGCGACGTCCTCCATCGCGCGGGCGATCTCGGTGACGGCCCGGCCTGTCTCCTCCGAGCTCGACGCCATCTGCTGCGAGGAGGCGGCGACGGTGTCCGAGGTCGAGTGGATGCGCCGGATGAGCGCCGTCATGTGATCGCGCATGCTCGTGATCGCGCGGCCGAGCTGGTCGCGCTCGGAGCGAACCGGGACCTGGGTGTCGAGACGGCCGGCGGCGATCCGATCCGCGACCGTGGCCATCTCCGAGAGATAGTCGGTGATCTCACCAAAGCTGCGAGCCACCTCGCCGATCTCATCGCTCCCGGCCGTCGGGATCTCGACCTCGACGTCGCCGGTGCTGAGCGTCTGACCGGCCCGGCTGACCGCTCTCGCCTGGCGGGCGAGGCGGGTGGCGACGAGCGTCACCACGAGCCCGACGAGCAGGACCACGATCGCCGCGATGATCAGCAGCCAGGTGCGGAGCACGTGGGCGCTGGCCAGGATCTCCGAATTCGGCGCGACGCTGATGAAGCCCCAGCCGCCGGCCTTCACCGGCGCGTAGAACATCGTCACCGTCTTGCCGCTCAGCGGATCACGCGTCTGGATCGAGCCGGTCTTACCGGCGCGCAGCGCAGCGTAGATCTTCGCGAAGGCGGGGGTGTGGGTCGACTTGGCCAGCCCGAGCAGCGTCTGGTGGCCGATGAGCTTCTGGTGCGGATAGGAGACGAGCAGGCCGCCATGGCTGACGACGAAGCTGTAGCCGTGCTGGAGGATGCGGATCGAGCTGATCTTGTGGTTCAGCGCCCCCAGCAGCACGTCGATCCCGGCGACGCCGATGAAGTGACCGTCGTGATGGATCGGCACGGTCGTGCTGGCCAGCAGCGACCCCTCCCACAGGTAGGGCTCGATGTAGCTCGGCTTGTTGGAGCTCTTGGGCTGGTGCCACCACGCGAGGCTCGCGTAGTTGCCGGCCATGCCGTAGCTCAGGTTGTCCTTGCCCCCGAGCCGGTTCCAGTAGCTGCCGAAGATCCCCTGCTTGTTCGAGCCCGGGGTGTTCCTGTACAGGGCGTCGTTGTCGAACGCGTTGGGCGCGTAGTCGATGTAGGCGCCCGCGATGCTCGGGTTCTGGACCAGGATCTCGTGCTCGACGGCCATCACCTGCGCACGGCTTGAGCCGATCATCTCGCCGCCCGCGTCGGCCTCGGTCCGCGCGATGCTCATCCGCGTGACGACCTGACCGTTGAAGCTCGCCGCCTCGGACGCGTTGAGGTTGGCGATGCTGCGTGACACGCTCGCGCGCTGCGCCGAGGAGACCTTGTCGACCGCGATCAGCGTCATTGCCGCCACGGCCAGCGCGACAACCGGGATGATGGGAAGGAGCAGCTTGGTGCGAATCGAGCGCAGCGGCTGGATCCGCAGGGAGCGCAGGGGCACCTGTTGCACGGCGCGGCCTTTCGGAGACGTTCGGCTTCTGATTGGTCTGGTGCTCGACCACCGCCCGTCGAACTTGAACAAATCGGTACCGCTGAGCGGTCTGCTCAGCGGGAGCCGACCGAGAAGCGCGCGTCGGTCGACAGCAGACCGAAGTCCTGCGCGAGCTGACCGCCGCTCACGCTCGTCGTCCCGCGGGTCCCGACCACCTGCGCCGTGATCACCCGGGGCGAGACGCCGTGCCGGGTGACGACGATCCGCTCCAGCCGACCGCGCACGAGCGAGCCCAGCTTGTGCGTCGCGGCCGTCACGCTCATCGTCACCGTCCAGCGGTGGTAGGGGTCACCGGCCGCGCCGTCATAAGGGTCAGGAACCCCGACGAGCCACGGCTCCGGCGACGCGCCCGGCCACACGTTCTGAATCGACTCGGTCTCGCCGCCGGAGCTGGCGAAGAAATAGGTCGTCACCGGCTTGCCGCCGTAGGTGACGACCTCGCCGGAGGTGGCTGCCACCGCCGCGTTCGTCGGCGCGGTCTCGGCCGTGGCGCCGCCGTACATCTGCGAGCGCGTGTCGTCATAGAGCGAGTAGCCGTTTCCGTCGACGCTCGTGGTGAGCGCGTAGGTGCGCGCGGCGATCGCCTGCGCCTCGAGCGCCGCGGGGGCCCATGAGGCCTCCATCTCCTCGGCGACGACGCCGCGGACGTAATCGTCGAGGCCGACCACGTTGACGGTCTGTACCCGGCCGGTCGGGGTGGCGGTGAACCGCAGGGAGCCGCGGTAGCGACGTCCGGCGGTCGACAGCGGGCCGGGACCGGTGACGGTGAGCGGGCCGCTCACGCTGACGACCGTCCGTCCCTTCGCCGAGATGACCCGCACCCCGACGGCGGAGGCGGCGACCGTGTAGGTTGCCGCCGCGCTGAGGCGCACCGAGCCGGCGAGCGTCGCCCCGCTGAACGAGGCGCGCCCGGTCCCGATCAGCACCCGCACCGGTTGAGTGGGGCTGGTGTGGCCGAGTGCGGTCCCCTGGTAGTAGTGGGCGAGGATCTGGGCCGCCGAGGCACCGTGCAGCGCGTAGCCCTCCGCGCCGTACTGGCTCATGCCCACGCCGTGGCCATCCCCGCCTCCGTCGATGACGACCTGACCCGGCTTGGCGTGGGTGGTCGTGGTGCCGCTCTGCGTCGAGCCGCTGCTGCTGCCCGAGCCGCTGCGGCTGCCCGAGCCGCTGCTGCCGCCGGAGCCGCCCGGCGCCGAACCGGTGAGCCCGGACCCACCGCCGTTGCCACCCGTGGCGGCCGCGCCGACAAGCCCGGTCCCCCCGGAATCAGCCGGCCTGGGGCCCGCCGCTCGCGCAGCGTGGATGGGCAACGCCACCACGGCGAGCAGGGCGAGGGCGGCGGCTCTGCCGAGCCGGGGACGCGCGGCGTTGAGATAGGGTGGCTTCATCGTGAGCGCTCGCAAGGCCTCGGATGTGTTCGTGCAGTGTCTCGAAGCCGAGGGGGTGCAGTATGTCTTCGGCATACCCGGTGAGGAGACACTTGACCTGAACGAGTCGCTCGCGGACTCCTCGGTCCGCTTCGTCCCGGTCCGCCATGAACAGGGCGGCGCGTACATGGCCGACGCGTACGGCCGCTTGACCGGTCGCGCCGGCGTCTGCCTGGGCACGCTGGGTCCGGGCGCGACGAACCTGGTGACGGCGGTCGCCGACGCGTTCCTGGACCGGGCGCCGCTGGTCGCGCTGACCGGCCAGTCCGATCTCGAGCGCATGCACAAGGAATCACACCAGTACATCGACCTGATCGGGATCCTGCGTCCAGTTGTGAAATGGAACGCCCGCGTCTCGAGCCCGGAGATCGTCCCTGAGGTGGTGCGCAAGGCGTTCGCCGTCGCCGAGTCCGAGAAGCCAGGCTCGACCCATCTCGAGCTGCCCGAGGACGTGATGTCGCGGCCGCTGGAGGCCGAACCGCTGCCTGCCCACGCGCCGGTGCAGCCCGAGCCGGCGATGCGCGAGGTCCAGCGCGCGACCGAGATCATCATGGCCGCCGAGAACCCGGTGATCCTCGCCGGCAACGGCGCGATCCGCACCCACGCCAGCCGCGCGCTGCGGGCCTTCGTGCACACGACCGGCATCCCGGTCGCGGAGACGTTCATGGCCAAGGGTCTGATCGACTACGAGGACCCCCATGCGCTGGGAACGGTCGGGCTGCAGTCACGCGACTACGAGATGGCGGGCTTCGACGACGCCGACGTGGTGATCTCGGTCGGATACGACCTGGTCGAGCACAAGCCCGAGAACTGGAACCCCAAGCGGGACAAGCAGATCGTCGTCATCGACACCGTGCCGGCCGAGATCGACGAGTTCTTCGTGCCCGCGGTCGAGCTGGTGGGCGACATCGCCAGCGTGCTCGCGCGGCTCGCGGCGGGCTGCAGCCGCCGGACCTCCGAGCCCCCGGAATCAGACCGGCTGCGCGAGTTGACGCTCGGGGCCCTGCGTGAGGGGGCGGACGACGATCATTTCCCGATGCGGCCCGCGCGCGTGCTCGCCGACCTGCGGGAGGTGCTCGGGCGCACGGACCTGCTGATCTCCGACGTCGGCCTGCACAAGCTGTGGATCGGCCGCATGTTCCCGGCCCACGAGCCGGGCACGGTGCTGATCGCCAACGGCCTGGCCGGGATGGGGTTCGCGCTGCCGACCGCGATCGCCGCCAAGCTCGTGCACCCCTCGCGTCACGTGGTCACGGTGTCG
>Ga0335075_10017668_pt1 | contig 10599 bp, 11 predicted proteins | sample Lox_Sample_24_FD_206723 | JGI IMG/M metagenome (GOLD analysis project Ga0335075, IMG submission 206723) | Soil microbial communities from Loxahatchee National Wildlife Refuge, Florida, United States - Lox_Sample_2.4 | ecosystem: Environmental > Terrestrial > Soil > Wetlands | place: USA... | reverse complement strand
AGCCCGGCGTCGGTGCCGTCCGCGGCGGCGGCGCTCGCCGCCCAGGTCTTCGGCGACCTCGCAGGGCGTCGCGTCCTGCTGATCGGCGCCGGCCGCGTCGGCGAGCTGGCCGCTGCGAACCTCGCGTCGCGCGGCGCCGAGATCGCGTTCGTCGCCAACCGCAGCGCGCCCGCCGCGGAGGCACTCGCACAGCGCTTCGGCGGCGCCTCGATCGACCTCGCGCATCTCGAGGACGTCCTCGGCGACGTGGACGTCGTCGTCTCGTCGACAGGCGCGCCCGGGACGGTCCTGCACGCCGGCGACGTGCCGGCCGCGCGCCGCCGGCCGCTGTTCTTCATCGACATCGCCGTACCGCGCGACCTCGACGCGGCCATCCACGGTCTCGACGGCTGCTTCCTCTACGACATCGACGACCTCGAAGCCGTCGTGGCCGAGACGCTCTCCGGACGCCGTGCGGAGGCGGCGAGGGCGGAGGAGCTCGTCGCCGAGGAGACGGAGCGGTTCGCCGACTGGCGCGCCTCGCTCGAGGTGGTGCCGGCGATCGCCTCGTTGCGCGCGCACGCGGAGCAGATCCGCCGCGGCGAGCTCGCGAAGCTCGGCGGACGCGTCTCGGAGCGCGAGCGGCGCACCCTCGACGCCGTCACGCAGCAGATCGTGAACAAGCTGCTGCACCTGCCGACGATCCGGATGAAGGAGGCGGCGAGCCTCGACGACGGCGCCTCCTACGCGGATGCGCTGCGCCACCTGTTCGGGCTCGACGACGAGCGCTGACGGTGCTGCTGCGCATCGGCTCGCGGGGATCGCGGCTCGCGCTGACGCAGGCGGAGCAGGCTGCTCGGGTGCTGCGCTCGCACGGAGTCGAAGCGGCGTTCGTGCCGATCACCACCGCCGGCGACCGCGACCGCTCGCGCCCCTTCGGCGAGATCGGGGCGCGCGGCGTGTTCGTCAAGGAGCTGGAGGAGGCGCTGCTCGCCGGTCGTATCGACGTCGCCGTCCATTCGGCCAAGGACATGACGTCGGTCGACGCCGAGGGTCTCGCTGTCGGCGCCTACCTGCCGCGCGACGACCCGCGCGACGCGCTCGTGGGCGCCGACGCGGTGCGGCCGGGCATGCGGATCGGAACCGCGTCGGTGCGGCGCCGCGCGCAGCTGCTCGCGCGGGAGCCGACGCTCTCGATCGAGCCGCTTCGCGGCAACGTCGACACGCGCCTGCGCAAGCTGCGCGAGCGCGGACTCGACGCGCTCGTCCTCGCCGCCTGCGGCCTCGACCGCCTCGGCCTGTCGGAGGCCGTGGGCCACCGGTTCGACCCGGACGAGCTCCTGCCCGAAGCGGCGCAGGGTGCGCTTGCGCTGCAGGTTCGGCGCGGCGAGGAGACCCTCGTCGCCGGGGCGGACGACGGGGAGACGCGACGGCGCGTCGAAGCCGAGCGGCGGTGCGTCGCGGCCGTCGGCGGCGGCTGCCTCGCTCCGGTCGCCGCCTTCCACGACGGCGCGACGCTGCACGCGCTCGTCGCCGACGAGAACGGCGCCTGGCTCGAACGGCGGAGCGGCGAGGATCCCGAAGCGCTCGGGGCCGAGCTGCTCACGCTGGCACGACGAGGATGAAGGCGATCGTCACACGGCCGCGCGCCCAGGCCGGGCCCCTCGTGTCGCGTCTCGTGGCGGCGGGCATCGAGGTCGTCGAGTGCCCCCTGATCGAGATCGAGCGGATCTCCGACGAGCCCGTCGACGGGAGCGGCTACGACTGGGTGATCGTGACCAGCCCGAACGGCGCCGAGGAGCTTGCGCGCCGCGGCCGCCGCCTGCCCCGGATCGCCGCCGTGGGTCCCGGGACCGCCGAGGCGCTGCGCGCGTACGGGCTCGAGCCGGCGTTCGTACCCGGCGACTCCTCGCAGGACGGCCTCCTGCGCGAGCTGCCGCGCCCGGCCGGCCGTGTGCTCTTCGCCGCCGCCGAGGGCGCGCGCCGTGGGCCGGTCGAGGAGCTGGACGCCGATTTCGTCGCGCTCTACCGCACCCGCCTGCTCGCGCCCGCGCCGCCCGAGGGCGACGTCGTCGTGCTCGCGTCCGGATCCGCGGCGCGGGCCTACGCGAGCATCGGCGGGGCCGCCCCGGCGGTGACGATCGGGCCCGAGACGGCGCGCGTCGCCCGGTCGGTCGGGCTGACCGTCGCCGCCGAGGCCCAGACGCACGACCTCGACGGCCTCGTCGCTGCCATGGTGTCGCTGCCGTAGCGTCGCTGCCGTAGTGTCGTTGCGGTGATCGTCACCTTCCTGACGGACTTCGGGCTCGAGGACGACTTCGTCGGCACGTGCCACGGGGTGATCGCGCGCATCGCGCCGGACGCGCGCGTGATCGACGTCACGCACGGGATCGCACCGCAGGCGGTGCTCCAAGGCGCGTTCGTCCTCCGCCACACGCTGCCCTATCTCCCCGTCGGCGTCCACCTCGCGGTCGTCGACCCGGGCGTCGGCGGTGCGCGCAAGGCGATCGCCGTCGAGGCGCGCGACGGGCGTGTGTTCGTCGGGCCCGACAACGGCCTCCTGCTCCTCGCCGCCGACACGGCCGGCGTCGTGCGCGCGCACGAGCTGGCCGAGCCGCGCTTCAGACTGGCCGGCGTGTCGCGCACGTTCCACGCCCGCGACCTGTTCGCCCCGGCCGCGGCGCACCTCGCGGGCGGCGTCGCGATCGACGAGCTCGGGCCCGCGCTCGATCCGGCCGGGCTCGTGCGGCTCGCAGTGCCCGAGGCGACCGTCGAGGGGGGCGGCATCGCCGCGACGATTCTCGCGGTCGACCGCTTCGGCAACCTCGCCACGAACGTGCGGCGCGACCAGCTGGCCGCGCTGGGGCTCGAGCCGGGCACGCGCGCGGAGGTCGACCGCCGACCGGCGCGCTGCGTCGAGACGTTCGGCGACGTCGATCCGGGCGGAGTCGCCCTCTACGAGGACTCCTACGGATACGTCGCCGTGGCGGTCCGGGACGGGAGCGCTGCGGAGCTCCTGGGCGCCCACACGGGCTCCGACGTGACGGTGCGACGGCCGTGAACTCGAAGCAGCGCTTCGCGCGGCTCGCGACGGACGTGGTCACGCGTCAGCCTCGGCTCTGGACGCTCTTCCGGCGGCCGTTCGGGCGCATGTTCGACGCCATGGCGCCCGAGTGGGAGCAGCTGCGCGTGAGCGAGGTCTACCTGGCGGCCCTGCGGGCGGGGCTCGACCGCGTCACCGGCGAGCCGGCCCGCGTGCTCGACCTCGGCACCGGGACCGGAGCCGCGGCGCGGACGATCGCCGCGCGCTGGCCCGACGCCGAGGTGACCGGCGCGGACCTCTCGCCGCGCATGATCGAGCAGGCCCGCGCGAACGCCGGATCGGCGCGCGAGCGCTACGAGGTGGCCGACGCAGCCGCGCTGCCCTTCGCCGACGCCTCCTTCGACCTCGTGACGCTCTCGAACATGATCCCCTTCTACGACGAGCTCGCGCGCGTCACGGCCCCGGGCGGACAGGTCGTGATCGCGTACTCGCGTGGGCCGCAGACGCCGATCTGGGTTCCGCTCGAGCGGATGCGCGCCGAGCTCGAGCGCCGGGGATTCGCGCACGTTGCGGACGTCGAGGAGGGCTCCGGCCGCGTCCTGCTTGCCGTCAAACACAACCTTTCGTAGGCTTTTCGTCAACGGGACGTTCTCGACGCGGTAGCACCGGTCAGGACTCCTTCGGGAGGGAAACCTTCCCGGTTTCCCTCCCGATACCCTCCCTTCCCGGGCGCTCGAAGGTCCGGGAGAGCGCGACACGCGTCGGTATGCTCCCCGCGCTTGGCGAGGTAGCTCAGCTGGTAGAGCACACGGCTGAAAACCGTGGTGTCGCCGGTTCAAGTCCGGCCCTCGCCACTCGTACTACCCTCCCGGCGTGGCCGAGGCGACCGCAGCGAAGCCGGTGGCGATCATCGGCGCCGGCCTCGATCTGGGGGCGGGACGCCGCGGCGTCGACATGGGCCCGTCGGCGATTCGCTACGCGGGGCTTGCGGCGAGGATCCGCGCGCTCGGCCGCGAGGTGGTCGACTGGGGTGACGTGCGGGCCGCGGTGCCGGAGGCGACCGAGGTCGGCGACAGCTCGGCGCGCTACCTCGAGGCGATCGCGCACGCGTGCGAGCGCGTCGCCTCGCTGGTTGCGAAGGCGGTCGAGGACGGGTTCGTGCCGCTCGCGCTCGGCGGCGACCACTCGATCGCGATGGGAACGCTCGGCGGCATGGCCGCCGCGCGCGGGCCCGGTGCGGCGCTCTGGATCGACGCGCACGGCGACCTGAACACCCCCGCCACGTCGCCGACCGGGAACGTCCACGGGATGCCGCTCGCGGCCGCGTTCGGCGTCGCCGGCGGCCGTTTCCGCGCCGCGTATCCGATGCCGTCGATCGAACGTGCGGCGCTCGTAGGCGTGCGCTCGCTCGACCCGGGCGAACGCGAGCTGGTCGGCGGGCTCGACGTCCGTGTCTTCACGATGAGCGACCTCGACAAGCTCGGAGTGGAACGCGTGATGCAGGAGGCGCTCACGTTCCTCGCCGGCTCGCGCTTCGTGCACGTCAGCCTCGACCTCGACGCGGTCGATCCCGCCACGGCGCCGGGCGTGGGGACGCCGGTACCCGGCGGGCTCTCCTACCGCGAGGCCCACTTCCTGCTCGAGCTGGTCGCCGCGTCGGGCCTGCTCGACGCCCTCGACGTCGTCGAGGTGAATCCGGTGCTCGACCGCGCCAACGAGACCGGGTCGCTCGCGGTCGAGCTCGTCGCGAGCGCGCTAGGCGCCACCATCCTCTGACGTCTCGTCGGCGTCGGCCGTCCGCTCGACCGGCACCTCGGCTCCGTGCCCCGACGGCTCGTAGTAGACACGGCCTGCAAGCTCGGACGGCAGGCAGTCGACCTCGAAGCCCGCCGCGTCGTCGTGCGGGTACAGGTAGCCCTCGCCGCGCCCGAGCTGCCGTGCGCCCGGGTGCGCCGCAGAGCGGAGCGCGGCCGGGGGTCGTAGGTGGCCGTGCTCGCGGACGTCGTGGATCGCATGGCCGAGCGCCGTGTACGACGCATTCGACTTCGGCGCCCGCGCGAGGTAGATGGCGGCCTGGGCGAGGTTCAGGCGGGCCTCGGGCAGGCCGACGTGCTCGACTGCCTGCGCGGCCGCGACCGCGACGAGCAGCGCCTGCGGGTCGGCGTTGCCGACGTCCTCGGAGGCGAGCACGATCATCCGGCGGGCGATGAAGCGCGCGTCCTCGCCCCCTTCGAGCATCGCCGCGAGGTAGTAGACCGACGCCTGCACGTCGCCGGCGCGCGTCGACTTGATCCACGCCGAGATGAAGTCGTAGTGGGCATCGCCGCTCTTGTCGTAGAGCAGCGGCCGCTTGCGTGCGGCGTCCTCGACGTGGTGCACGGCGACGATCGCCCCTTCGGCGTTCGCCGTGGAGACCGACAGCTCGAGGATGTTGAGCGCGTTCCGTGCGTCTCCACCTGCACGGCGGGCGATCAGGTCCTCGACCTCGGCGGGGACCTCGGCGTCGAGCGCCTCTGCGCCGCGCCGGATCACCGTGCGGAGCGTCGCGTCGTCGTGCGGCTCCAGCTCGTAGACCTGCGCGCGCGAGAGCAGCGCGGAGTTGACCTCGAAGTACGGGTTCTCGGTCGTCGCGCCGATCAGGGTGAGCAGCCCTTCCTCGACACCCGGCAGGAGCGCATCCTGCTGCGCCTTGTTGAAGCGGTGGATCTCGTCGAGGAAGAGGATCGTCCGCCGCCCGCTCGCACCGAGCCGCTCGCGTGCGCGCGCCAGCACCTCGCGGACGTTCGCGACCGTCGCCGATACGGCGGAGAGCTCCTCGAACTCGGCGCCCGTCGTCTGCGCGACGATCCGCGCCAGGGTCGTCTTCCCGCTGCCGGGAGGGCCGTAGAGGATCATCGACGGGACGCGGTCCTGCTCGATCGCGACCCGGAGGGCCCGGCCGGGACCGACGACGTGGTCCTGGCCCGCGAACTCGTCCAGCGTCCGTGGCCGCAGGCGCTGTGCGAGCGGGGCGGATGCCCCGAGCCGCCGCCCGGCGGCCTCGCTGAAGAGGTCACCCACGGCGGAAGTATGCTCTGGCGCGTGGGCGAGCTCTGGGGACTCGGAGCGTACGAGCGGCTCGCAGCCAGGTTCGGCCCGGTGCAGGACCAGCTGGTGGAGCGGTTGCACCCGTCGGCCGGCGAGCGTGTGCTCGACCTCGCCACGGGAACCGGCGAGATCGCCGTCCGGGTCGCCCGTGCGGGCGCGACCGTGACCGCGATCGACGTCGCCGAGCCGATGCTCGAGAAGGCGCGCCGCCGGGCCTCGGAGGAGGGCCTCGAGATCGCGTTCGACCTCGGCGACGTCGAGTACCTGCCCTACGAAGATGCGTGCTTCGACGTGGTCGTCTCGAACTTCGGCTTCGTCTTCGCGCCCGACCATGCGAACGTCGCCTCCGAGCTCGCGCGCGTCTCCTGCCCGGGCGCGCGGCTCGGCTTCACGGCGTGGAAGCCGAACCCGAAGCTCGGCGAGCTGTACCGCCGGTTCACGGAGGACCCGATCGAGGGCCGCGAGGCGTACGAGTGGGGGCGCGAAGACCACGTCGAGGACATGCTCGGCGACGACTTCGACGTCGACTTCGAGGACGGGACGCTCTGGCTCGAGGCGGAGTCCGGCGAGGAGATCTGGGAGCTCTTCTCCCAGTCCGCGCCCCCTGTGGTCGCGCTGCTCCGGAGCCTCGAGCCGACCGCCGCGGAGCAGTTCCACCGTGCCTTCGTGGAGCTCTACGAGGGGTATCGCGTCGACGGCGGCGTGCGGGCGCCGCGCCGGTACCTGCTCGTGCTCGGCCGGCGGCGCTGAGTCGTGCTCGAGCTCTGGGAGCCGCACGGGGCGTTCGAGCGGCTCGAGGAGTACCTCGCCGAGGAGCTCCGGCCCGGCCTCGTCGCGGAGGTGTTCCTCGGCTACCGCCTCGGGGAGGTCCTGCGCCGCACGGCCGCTCCGGCGCCGCTCGAGCCCTGTCCGCTCCCTGCGCTCGCCGCCCGGATCGTGAGCGAGGGTGCGTCGCGCCGGGTCGCGGGTCCGCTGCGGGTCGGCGAGTGGAGCCCGACGTGGACGGCGGACGACCACGCCGCCGCGGTCGAGTCGGTCCGCGCGGCGATCGCGCGCGGCGACGTCTACCAGGTGAACCTCGTCCAGCATCTTTCCGCGCCGTACGAGGGCGATCCGGCCGCGCTCGCCTCCGCGCTGCGACCGCTGCGGCCGCTCCACCCGTGGCCGCTCGCAGGGGCGGGCTGGGCGATCGTCTCGGCGTCGCCGGAGCTCTTCCTCGAGCGCGCCGGCGACGTGCTGCGCACGAAGCCGATCAAAGGCACCCGGCCAGCCGGCGAGCCGGTCGAGGGCGAGAAGGACCGGGCCGAGCACCTGATGATCGTCGACCTGGAGCGGAACGACCTGTCGCGTGTCTGCGAGATCGGCCGGGTTCGCTGGCCGGCGCTGCTCGAGCAGCGCCAGCTCGCCGGAGTCTCACAGCTCGTCTCGACCGTCGAGGGCACGCTCCGGCCGGGCGTGGGGTTGGCGGAGATCCTCGCGGCCACGTTTCCCGGCGGCTCGGTCACCGGCGCGCCGAAGATCGCCGCGGTCGACCTCGTGGCCGCGCTGGAGCCGGTCGGGCGCGGCGCGTCGATGGGCGCCCTCGGCCGCGTCCATCCGAACGGAGACTTCACGTTCGCCCTCACCATCCGGACGTTCGCCGCGGCCGAGGGCACGCTGCACCTCTGGGTCGGGGGCGGCGTCGTCTGGGACTCGGAGCCCGGCGCCGAGATCGAGGAGACATGGGTGAAGGCGCGGCCGCTCCTGGCCGCCGTCGGCGGACCGGTGCCGGCGTGACGCTCGTCGCGGTCGCCGTGCACGGGCGCGGGCTCGTCGACCCTGCGCAGCCGGTCTTCGACGCCGACGACGAGGCGGTGCTGCGCGGGGCGATGGCGTTCGAGACGCTCCGCACCTATGCCGGCCGTCCGTTCCTGCTCGACCGGCACCTCGCGCGCTTCGACGGCTCGCTGGCCGCGCTCGCGCTGCCGCCGGCCGATGGCGCCCGTGAGCTCGTCGCCCTCGCGGTCGGCGCCGGTCCACCCGACCATGTCCTCCGCCTCTACCGCGGCTCGCACGCCCTCGTTGCGACCGTCGCCGCGCTGCCACCCGAGCTCGAGCAGCTTCGCGCGCACGGGATCGCGCTCCGCACGGTCGACGCGGGCGTCCCGCCGGCGCTGATCGCGCGGGCGAAGGCGACGAGCTACGCGTCCGCATTCGCGGCGACGCGCTCCGCCGTCGCCGAGGGAGCAGACGACGCGCTGCTGGTCTCGCGCGGGTCGGTGCTCGACGCCCCGACTGCCAACATCTGGGCGCGCTTCGGCGAGGAGCTGCGCACGCCACCGCTCGGCGCCGGCGTGCTTCCCGGCGTCACCCGCTCGCTGATCCTCGAGCTCGCCGAGGTGACCGAGATCGAGCTGCGCCTGGAGGAGCTGCTCGCCGCCGACGAGGTCTTCGTCACCTCGTCGGTGCGCGAGGTGATGCCGGTCAGGGCCGTCGACGACCAGCGGTTCGCGCCCGGTCCCGCCGCTGCGCGGCTGCAGGCCGACCTGCGGCTACGCTCCACCTCGTGAGCGATCGTGTTCGCCTCGGCGGGATGGCTCTCGCGAACGGCGTGCTCGTGCACGGCCCGAACGCCTGGGCCTGCGCCATCCGGACCGGCGCCGGGGAGCTGAAGGTCGTGGCCCGGCGCAAGCCGGTGCGCGCGGCGTCCGTCACGAACCCGGTGCTGCGCGGCCCCGCGCGGCTCGCCGAGGCGCTCGCGCTTCTCCCGCAGGTGAAGCGGGCGCTTCCGGAGGCCCGCCTGCCGTTCGAGCGGCCGCGCGTCGCCGTCACGATGCTCGGAAGCGCGCTCGTCGCGCAGGGCGTCCGCCGCTCGTCGCTTCGACCCTTCGCCCGCGAGCTGGTGGGCAGCCTCCTGTCGCTCGCGCCTGCGCTCGTCGCGCTCCGGGGCGGCGAGCTCGCGTCCTACCACGGCGCCGAGCACATCTCGATCGGCACCTACGAGCACGGTGAGGCGCGCCCGAAGGAACACGAGCGGTGCGGCTCCCACCTCGTCGGCCCCATGCTCGTCACGTCGGCGGCGAGCGGGCTCCTCGCCGACCGGGTTCCCCGCCGGCACCGCACCGCGGCTCGTGCGGCCGCGGCGCTCGGAGCGGTCTCGGCGGCGACGGAGATCTTCGGCTGGATGACGCGGAACCCGTCGCATCCCGTCGCGCGCGCGCTCGCGCGTCCCGGGTACGAGCTGCAGCATCGGGCCGGCACCGAGGAGCCGACGCCCGAGCAGCTCGAGGTCGCCGAGGCGGCGCTTCGCGCGTGCCTGCAGCTCGAAGATGATCACGACGCGTAGGCGCCTCGACCCGGCGATCTTCGACCTGCCGGTCGAGAAGATGCGCGCCGGCTGGTACACGGATGCGTACTTCAACCATGCCCGCGCGACGTTGCTCGCCGACGGTCGGCGGCCCCACGTCCTGATGCAGGTGTTCCAGAAGAAGGACGCGTACCTCGGCGGCATGGACGAGGCGCTCGCGATCCTCAAGCTCTGCGCCGAGGACTGGGAACGGTTGACGGTCGAGGCGCTCTACGACGGAGACGTGATCGCGCCGTTCGAGTCCGTCCTGACGATCGACGGCGACTACACCGCGTTCGCGCATCTCGAGACGCCCGTGCTCGGCACGCTCGCACGCCGTACGCTGATCACCACGAACGTCGTGCGGGTGCTCGAGGCGGCGAACGGGAAGCCGCTCATCTTCATGCCCGCGCGGCACGACCACCACCGCGTTCAGACGGGCGACGGCTACGCGGCGTACGTTGCCGGGCAGATCATCGGCGCGCCGATCGGGGTGACGACGAACGAGCAGGCGTCGTGGTGGGGCGGCTCGGGGATCGGCACGGTCCCGCACGCGCTCATCTCCGCGTACGGCGGCGACACGGTGGCCGCCGCGCGTCATTTCGCGGACTGGGCGCCGGACGACATGAACGTCACGGTCCTCGTCGACTTCGAGAACGACTCCGTGCGTACGGCGCTCGACGTCGCCCGCGCGCTCGGCGACCGCCTCTGGGGTGTCCGCCTCGACACGTCCGAGTCGCTCGTCGACCGTTCGCTGTGGGAGGAGCTCGGCGACTTCGCGCCGGCCGGCGTCAACCCGCGCCTCGTCTGGAAGGTGCGCGAGGCGCTCGACGCCGCAGGGTTCCCGCACGTGCGGATCGTCGTCTCGGGCGGCTTCACGGAGGAGAAGATCAGCGCCTTCGAACGGGAAGGCGTGCCCGTCGACGCCTACGGCGTCGGGTCGTCGCTGATCCGGGGCGCGAACGACTTCACCGCCGACATCGTCGTCACCGACGGCGTTCCCACCGCGAAGGCGGGACGCCGCGTGCGCCTGAATCCTCGCCTCGAGCCCGTCGCGTGAAGGCGCTCTGGGACGTCGACACCCAGGTCGACTTCGTGCACGCGGACGGCAAGCTCGCCGTGCCCGGCGCCGGCGAGGTCGTGCCGGGAATGGCCAGGCTCGTCG
>Ga0335075_10017666_pt1 | contig 10599 bp, 8 predicted proteins | sample Lox_Sample_24_FD_206723 | JGI IMG/M metagenome (GOLD analysis project Ga0335075, IMG submission 206723) | Soil microbial communities from Loxahatchee National Wildlife Refuge, Florida, United States - Lox_Sample_2.4 | ecosystem: Environmental > Terrestrial > Soil > Wetlands | place: USA: Florida... | reverse complement strand
CCGGTATTCGAAGCTCGTATATCCGCACGAAACCGATTTGAAGCGGTCATAGAGCAGATCGCGCCTGACTGGAATCGCGAAGCGATCCAGGGGCGCGTGAATCTGCTCGGCAAGACAAGGCTCGAGCGTGTTCACTCAGAGTGAACACGCTCGAGAGCAGATCGCGCCTGACTGGAATCGCGAAGCGATCCAGGGGCGCGTGAATCTGCTCGGCAAGACAAGGCTAGAGCGTGTTCACTCAGAGTGAACACGCTCTAGAAGTCGAACACCACCGCGTTCGGCCGCAGCCGATAGACCGCCATCGCGCAGCTTCTCGAAATCGTCGGTGTCCGCGGGACAGAGCCCGCACCAGACCACCGGCACCGAGGGGCGGACGCCGGGCAGCGGCGTCGCCACGGGATGGCGGTCATCGGTGATGGTGTCGCCGACGCGGCAGTCGGCCACCGTCTTGATCGCGGCGTTGATGAAGCCGATTTCGCCGGGCGCCGGGCCCTCGGTCGGCAGCATCTTCGGAGTGAAGACGCCGATGCGCTCGATCGTGTGCACGGCGCCGGTGGACATCATGCGGATGCGCGCGCCGCGACGCAGCACCCCGTCTTTGACGCGGACCAGGACAACGATGCCGAAATAGCGATCGTACCAGCGATCGACGAGGAGCGTGGCAAGCGGTGCCGCCGGATCACCGACGGACGGCCAGCGCAAGGGCCTGCGGATTGAGAAGCCTTCGCATCGCGCGCGATCCCTGAAAAGGGGTCCGGGTGCCGTGCCCTCGTGAGGCCCGGCACCCGGATGGCTCGAAGAACTCGCGTCGTGGTTTGTTTTTATTACGGATTTAGGACGACTTCGCCGTTCGACGGGTTGAGGAAGAGCCGGGGGGTGTGGCCACCACTGGACGAGAAGTCGAACATGTCCATGATCGAGCCGGTGGTGGCGTCGAACGCGCCATCGTCCAGCCGCTCGCCTTTGAGCCAGTTGTCCTCGATGAAGCGGACGACCGAGGCTTGCGTGATCAGCGTGTGGCTCACGTAGTTCGGCTTGGCCCAAGGGGAGATGACGAAGAAGGGAAGGCGCGTCCCGGGGCCGCAGCGGCCGTTGACGGGCTTGCCGGCAACGCCCGGAAGCGGTGTGCCGCTGCCGCACACGCCGGGGCCGTCGAGCTGGTCGGCCTGCGAGTCGAAGGAGGGATTGGTGGGCGTGGCGAAGGCGTGGTCGTACCAGCCGTCCGAGTCGTCCCAGGTGACGATGACGGCGGTGTTCTTCCAGGCGGGCAGCAGTTCGAGGAAGTCGATCAGGGTGTCGACGCCAGCCTGCTCGTTGAGCGGATCGGAATAGCCGGCATGGCCGTCCTGGTAGGCCGGCATCTTGATATAGGAGACGGCAGGGAAGTTGCCGGCCCTCACCGCGTTGTAGAAATCCTGAATGTCGTATTCGTGGTTCGCGGGGTCGCGGCTGCCGTTTTTATCGAAGCTGTAGCCGACCGCCTGAAGGGAGGCCGGGCGGGCATGGGTCGGGTTGGCGGTGGAGGCGAAGTACTGGAACCAGTTGTGGTGCTGGATGTAGTCGGCGACGGTCTCGTGCACCACGGTGGAATAGGTGCTGCGCGCGCAGCCGGTGGTGCCGTTGGCGTTGGTGATGGAGAGATTGAAGCCACCCATGAAGCCGCCCCAGGTGACGCCCGCTGCATTAAGCAGGTCACCGATGTTCTTGCCCTCCATCATCACATGGTCGGTGGTGCTGGAGCAGACATCGTAGGCGGGATCGACATCGTTGATCAGCCCGATTCCGCCCGCGCCGTCGTTGATGTAGTACGAGGAGGCGGCGAGCGTGAACGGCTTCTCGGTGGTGGCGACGAGGTCCACGCCGTTGGTCTGGCCTGACACCACCTCGAGCGCGCCCGGCGTCGAGGGGCCGTAGGTGTTGGTATAGGCATTGTCGCTCATGGCGAAATGCTGGGCATAGTTCCAGAACCCGGTGACGGTGTTGCCGTCGTAATAGCCCATCACCTGGCCGGTTGTTCCGAAGGCGCCGACGCCACCCGGCGTGCCGCTGCCGGTGTATTTCGGAAAGAGGTCGGCCTTGCCGCCGTCATAGGCCTGCTGCTCCGGCGTGTAATCGTGGTTCTGGTCGGAGGTCGCCGCCTGGGTGCGATCGAGCCGGAACGGCTCCGCAGCACCCGTGCCGTTCGCCGGATTGGTGAAGTTCGGATTGTTCGTCAGCAGATGGGCGGTCACGAGGTTGTTGACCGAAGGGGTGCCGGGAACGGCATGGAAGGCGGGCTCGCCCGGCGGGTTGGTGGCGTCGGGGTAGGTTGCGAAATAATGATCGAACGAGACGTTCTCCTGGAAGATCACCACCAGGTGCTTGATCGGCGTCGCCGTGGGGAGCGAATCGGCCGCGCCCAGACCGACGGGCGTTGCCGGCTCCCTGGCGCCTGCGGTCTGATCCGCCGCCGGCGTCGCGGCGGTGGAAACGTGGGTCCATGCAACGGAGCCGGCAACCAGCGCGCCGGCCACTGTGCAGAGCAGCAGGTTTTTTCGTGTCATGATTGTCCCGGAGAAATGCTGAGGGCGGAGCTACAATTAGCGGCTAATCCGGAATGAGGCGCGTTAATCAATTATGACGAAATGCCACCGGGATGTTACAGTTCCGCTCACGCGTCGATCTTGAGTGCGGCCAGGAACGCCGATTGCGGGATCTCGACCTTGCCGAACTGGCGCATGCGTTTCTTGCCTTCCTTCTGCTTCTCGAGAAGCTTGCGCTTGCGCGTGATGTCGCCGCCGTAGCACTTGGCGGTAACGTCCTTGGCCAGCGCGCCCAGCGTCTCGCGGGCGATGATGCGTCCGCCGATCGCGGCCTGGATCGCCACCTTGAAGAGCTGGCGGGGAATGAGGTCCTTGAGGCGTGCGCAGATGGCGCGCCCGCGAGTCTCGGCGGCCGCGCGATGGGCGATGAAGGAAAGCGCGTCCACCGGATCGTTGTTGACCAGGATGGTGATGCGCACGAGCTCCCCCTCGGCGTAGCCGTCCATCTGGTAATCGAAGCTCGCATAGCCGCGCGAGACTGATTTGAGGCGGTCATAGAAGTCGAACACCACTTCGTTCAGCGGCAGGCGATAGACCGCCATCGCGCGGTTGCCGACATAAGTGAGGTCCGCCTGCTGGCCGCGCCGCTCATTGCAGAGCGTGAGGACCGCGCCGAGATGGTCGTCGGGGACCAGGATCGTCGCCTTGATCCACGGCTCCTCGATATGGTCGATCAGGCTGCCGTCGGGCCAGTCGGCCGGGTTGTGCAGCTCCCGCACCGTGCCGTTGGTGAGATGGATGCGGTAGACGACCGAGGGAGCGGTCGCGATCAGCTCGAGGGCGAACTCGCGGTGCAGGCGCTCCTGCACGATCTCGAGATGGAGGAGGCCGAGGAAGCCGCAGCGGAAGCCGAAGCCCAGCGCCGCTGACGTTTCGGGCTCGTAGTGGAAGCTGGCGTCGTTGAGCTGCAGCTTTGCAAGGCTTTCGCGCAGCTTCTCGAAATCGTCGGCGTCGGCGGGATAGAGCCCGCACCAGACCACGGGCACCGAGGGGCGGAAGCCGGGCAGCGGCGTCGCCACGGGGTGGCGGTCATCGGTGATGGTATCGCCGACGCGGCAATCGGCCACCGTCTTGATCGCGGCGTTGATGAAGCCGATTTCGCCGGGCGCCAGGTCCTCGGTCGGCAGCATCTTCGGAGTGAAGACGCCGATGCGCTCGATCGTGTGCACGGCGCCGGTCGACATCATGCGGATGCGGGCGCCGCGACGGAGCACCCCGTCCTTGACGCGGACCAGGATGACGACGCCAAGATAGGGATCGTACCAGCTATCGATGAGGAGCGCGGCGAGCGGCGCCGTCGGATCGCCGACCGGCGGGGGCAGGCGGGTGACCAGCGCCTCGAGCACCGCGTCGATGTTCTTGCCGGTCTTGGCGCTGATCGGAATCGCCGCCGAGGCATCGAGCCCGATCACCTCCTCGATCTGCTGGCGCACCTTTTCGGGCTCCGCCGCCGGCAGGTCGATCTTGTTGAGGACCGGGATGATTTCGTGGCCGGCCTCGATCGCCTGATAGACGTTCGCCAGCGTCTGCGCCTCGACGCCCTGCGAGGCGTCGACCACGAGCAGCGAGCCCTCGCAGGCGGCGAGGCTGCGGCTGACCTCGTACGCGAAGTCGACATGGCCGGGCGTGTCCATGAGGTTCAGCGCGTAGGTCAGCCCGTCGGCGGCCCGGTAGGTGAGGCGCACGGTCTGCGCCTTGATGGTGATGCCGCGTTCGCGCTCGAGCTCCATGCTGTCGAGCACTTGGCTCACCATTTCGCGCTCGGAGAGCCCGCCGGTCGCCTGGATCAGCCTATCCGCGAGCGTCGATTTGCCGTGGTCGATATGCGCGATGATTGCGAAGTTGCGGATCCGCGCGATCGGGGTGTCGGTCATGGGGAACGGATAGAGAAATTTTGCCGGCCTGTCAGCCGCCCAAACTGTCAGCCGCCCGGCCTTGTCAGCCGCCCAGACTGTCAGCCGCCCAAACTGTCAGCCACGCAGCACCGCGCCGGTGGCCGCGGCGACGGCGGCGATTACCTTCCGGCAGGCGGCCTCGATCTCGGCGTCGGTCAGCGTGCGCTCGCGCGGCTGGAAAACGACCTCGATCGCGAGCGATTTTTTCCCAAGCCCGATGCTCGGCCCCGCAAACACGTCGAAAAGCCTCACCGCTTCGATCAGGCCGCGCTCCGCCCCGCGCGCAGCGCGTAGCACCGACTCGGCCGGCACGGCCTCGTCCACGATGAAGGCGAAATCGCGGGAAAGCGGCTGGAACGGGGAGAGATCGGGCGGCGCGCGCCGCGCCCGCCGCTTCGGCAAAGGCACGGAATCGAGGAAAATCTCGAAGGCGACGATGGGGCTCGGCAGGTCGAGCGCGGCGATCAGCCTCGGGTGCAGCTCCCCGAAGCGGCCCAGGGCAAGCTTCGGGCCGTGCCCGATCAGGCCGGACCGCCCCGGGTGATAGTGGCCGGGGCCCGGCCCCGTCAGGGTCAGGGCCTCCGTGGGCACGCCGAGGGCGGCGAGCAGGGCGAACGCGTCCGCCTTGGCATCGAGCGCGTCTGCGGGCCGGGAGGGCGTGATCCAACTCCGCTCCGTCGCCCCGGCGCGGATACCGGCGGCCATCAGACATTGTTGGGGGTCGTCCGGCGTGTCTTCCAGGAAGCCGGGGCCGATCTCGAACAGGGAGAGGTCGGAAAAACCGCGCGCCGCGTTCCGCCGGACGGCGAGCGCGAGCGAGGCGAGCGGGGTCGGGCGCATCTGGTCGAGGTCGGCGGCGATCGGGTTCTCGAGCCGCAGCGACGCGGGGGCGGGTCCGAACAGGGCGGCCTCGCGGGCGGCGAGGAAGCTGAAGCCAACGCACTCGGCGAGCCCGCGGGCGGCAAGCAGGCGGCGCACGAGCTGGGCGCGCGCCTCGGGCGGCGCGAGCGCGGCGGCCGGCACGGCGGCGAGCGGCGGCAGCGAGACGGGCGGGACGGCGTCGAGGCCACGGATCCGCAGCACCTCCTCCACGAGGTCCACTTCCGGCTCTACGATGGCGGCGGCGTCTTCCATCACCTTCGCCTCGCCGGGCATAAGGTCGGGCGCGAGGGCGAGCTCGATGCGAGCGGCGATGTCGTTCCGCCAGGGCGGCACGGCGACGGTGACCGCGGCGTCGTCCTGGCGTTCCGGCGCGAAGCCGAGGCGCTCGAGGATCCCCACTGCCTCGGAAGGCGGCACGGCGAGGCCGCCGAGCTCGGCGAGCCGGGAGAAGCGGAGGCGGGCCGAGCGCCGCCAGCCGGGCTCGGCGCCGGCGGCGACGACCTCGCTCGCCTCGCCCCCGCAAAGGTCGAAAATCATGCGGGTTGCCGCCTCCAGCGCGTGCGGCATCAGCGCGGGATCGAGGCCCCGCTCGAAGCGGGCGCGGGCGTCGGAGAGAATTCCGAGGCGCCGTCCCGTCTCGGCGACGCGGACGGGATCGAAGAGTGCGCACTCGATGAAGACAGCGTCCGTTTGCTCATCGCAGCCGGTTGCCTCGCCGCCGACGATTCCGGCGAGCGAGACGACGCAAGATCGGTCGGCGATGACGCAGTCCTGGTCCGATACGGTGACGTCGCGGCCGTTGAGCGCGCGGAACGTCTCGCCGGCGCCGCGGCGCATGGTGAGCGTGGGGCCCGCGACCTTCGCCACGTCGAACACGTGCAGGGGGCGGCCGAGATCGAAGGTGAAGAAATTGGTGATATCGACGAGCGCATTGATCGGCCGGAGCCCGATCGCCGTCAGCCGCTCGGCGAGCCAGCGCGGGCTCGGCCCGTTGCGCAGGCCGCGGATGGTGCGCCCGAGCACATAGGGGCAGGCTTCGGGCCAGGCGATCGCCCAGGCGAGCGGGCTCGGGAAGAGCGACGGCACCGGCGGGGCAACCCAGGGCAGAAGTCGCCCAAGGCCGGCGGCGGCGAGATCGCGGGCGATGCCGCGCACGGCGAGCGCGTCGCCGCGATTGGGGGTGACCGCGATCTCGATCACCGGATCGTCGAGGCCGGCCCAATGCGCATACGCCTCGCCCACGGGCGCGTCGGGCGGGAGCTCGACGATGCCGTCATGATCATCGCCGAGCGCCATCTCGCGGGCGGAGAGCAGCATGCCCGCGCTCTCGACCCCGCGGATCAGGTTTTTCTTGAGCGTCATCCCGCTCCCGGGAATGACGCTTCCGGGCGGGGCGAAGACGGCCTTCATGCCCGCATGTGCGTTGGGCGCGCCGCAGACGACCGAGACGATTCCGCTCCCGGTCTCGACGCGGCAGGCCTTGAGCCGATCGGCGTTGGGATGCGGGGCGGCCTCCAGCACCTCGGCGATCCGGAACGGCGCGAGCGCGGCGCCACGGTCGGTGATGCTCTCGACCTCGAGCCCGATCGCCGAGAGCGTCTCGGCGATGCGCTCGAGCGGCGCTGCGGTCTCGAGATGGGTGCGGAGCCAGGCCAGAGAAAATTTCATCCCCTACAGCCCCTCATGGAGGATCGCGGGCTGGAGCGGGGAAAAGCCGTAATGGCGCAGCCAGCGGAGATCGCTCTCGAAGAACGGGCGGAGATCGGTGATGCCGTGCTTCAGCATGGTGACGCGCTCGATCCCCATGCCGAAGGCGAAGCCCTGCCATTCGCGGGGATCGACGCCGCAATTGGCGAGCACGCGCGGATGGACCATGCCGCTGCCGAGGATCTCGAGCCAGTCCTTGCCCGCGCCGATCTCCCCGGACCTCCGGTCCCAGCCGATATCGACCTCCATCGAGGGCTCGGTGAAGGGGAAGTAGCTCGAACGGAAGCGCACCGGCAGCGACGGCTTGGTGAAGAAGGCGCGGAGGAAATCGATCAGGCAGCCCTTGAGATGGCCAAGCGTGATGGCACGGTCGATCGCGAGGCCCTCGCACTGGTGGAACATCGGGCTGTGCGTGGCGTCGTGGTCGGCGCGATAGGTGCGGCCGGGGACGATCACGCGATAGGGCGGCGCCGCGCCCCGCATGGTGCGGATCTGGCCCGGCGAGGTGTGGGTGCGGAGCACCCGGCGCCGTCCGTTGCGCCGGCCCGGCAGATAGAACGTGTCCATGTCCTGGCGCGCCGGGTGGTGCTCGGGGATGTTGAGCGCGCCAAAATTGAGCCAGTCGTCCTCGATGTCCGGCCCGCCGACGACGCGAAAACCCATGGCGCCGAAGATCGCGACGATTTCCTCGGCCGTCCGGCTGATCGGGTGGATCAGCCCGGCCGGGGAGGGCCGGGGCGGCAGCGTGATGTCGAGCCGCTCGGCGGCGAGCGCGGCATCGAGGGCGGACCCCTCAAGCACCTCGCGGCGGCTGGCGATGGCCGCCGTGACTTCTTCCTTCAATCGATTGAGGCCCGCGCCGCGCTCGCGCCGTTCCGCCGCCGGCAGGGCGCCAAGATCGCGCAAAAGCCCGGTGAGTCGGCCCTGCCTCCCGAGCAGCGCGACCCGCAGCGCCTCGAGGGCGGCAAGATCGCCGGCAGCTCCGATCGCCTCGCCCGCTTCACGGCCGAGTGTGGCGAGATCGCCCGAGGAATCGTCGGTCATCGCAGGCGCCGCGGACGCGGGTGGTCGTTACGCGGCGAGCGCGGCCTTGGCCTGCTCCGCGATCGCGGCGAATGCGGCCGTATCGTCATAGGCGATCGCGGCGAGCACTTTCCGGTCGATCTCGATCCCGGCCTTCTTCAGCCCGGCCATGAAGCGCGAATAGGGCAGCCCCTGCGCGCGCGCCGCGGCGTTGATGCGCTGGATCCAGAGCCCGCGGAAATCGCGCTTGCGATTGCGCCGGTCCCGGTAGGCGTATTGCAGCGCCTTCTCGAGCCGCTCGATCGCCATGCGGTAGTTGGTGGAGGAACGGCCGACAAACCCCTTCGACTGCGCGAGCACCTTCTTGTGCCGCGCATGCGTGGTGACGCCCCGCTTGACCCGTGCCATGGCTGCAATCCCCTCAGTCGAGCCCGTAGGGCGCCCACTGGCGCACCGTCTTCGCGTCGGCCTCCACCAGCACCTGGTTGCCGCGGGCGGACCGCTTGGCCGTCTGGGTGCGGGCCATCAGGTTGTGGCGCTTGCCCTGCGGCCCCGAGATCACCTTGCCGGTCGCGGTCGTCTTGAAGCGCTTCTTGACGGACGACTTCGTCTTGAGCTTGGGCATTTTTTTCTCCTTGCGCGATCTTCGCCGCGAAGCGGCGGCCGCGGCCGGGCATGCCCCAATTGGGCCCGGGCGCGCGGGAGGCGGCTCTATAGCGAGGGGGAGGGGGCGGTGCAAGGGATCGCCGGCCTCCTGCCAGGGGTTCGCTTCCGTGGCCGCATTGGCTATGGATGCCGCCATGCGCGCCTCTTTCTTCAAGATGAACGGAGCCGGAAACGACTTCGCGGTGTTCGACGAGCGGCGCGCGGCGCTCGGCCTGAGCGCGCCGCTCGTCGCCCTGCTCGCCGACCGCCATCGCGGCATCGGCTGCGACCAGCTCATCTCGATCGAGCGCTCCGAACGGGCGGACGCCTTCATGCGCATCCGCAATGCCGACGGCTCCGAGGCCGGGGCGTGCGGGAACGCCACCCGGTGCGTCGCCCTCCTCCTCGGCGCGGAGAGCGGGCGGCGGAGCCTCGCGATCGAGACCGTCGCCGGCATCCTGCCCGCGGAGATCCTCGGGCCCGACCGGGTGCGGGTCGATATGGGCGCGCCGCGCTTTGCCTGGGACGAGATCCCCTTGGCCCGCCCGCTCGACACCCTCCACCTCCCGCTCATGGTGGGCGAGGCGGACGGATCGGCGGTCTCGATGGGCAACCCTCACGTTACCTTTTTCGTCTCCGACCCCAATTCGTTGAATCTGAACGATATTGGCCCGCTCCTGGAGCACGACCCGCTGTTCCCCGAGCGGGTGAATGTCGGCTTCGCCCGCGTAGATGGGCCAGATCGACTGGTACTCCGTGCATGGGAGCGGGGCGCGGGGGCGACCCGGGCCTGCGGCTCGGCCGCCTGTGCCGCGGTGGTGAATGCGAGCCGACGTGGCCTTGGCGGGCGGGCGATGGCGGTGGTCATGGACGGCGGCACGCTCGAGATCGAATGGCGCGCCGACGGGCACGTGCTGATGACCGGACCGGCGCTGACCGCCTTCACCGGCGAGGTCGATCTCGCCGTCGGTCCGCCCCGCTCTCGCTGACATGAGCGTTTCGGTCCTCACCTTCGGCTGCCGGCTCAATGGCTACGAGAGCGCGGTGATGCGCGCCCAGGCCGAGGCCGGGGGGCTCTCCCGGACGGTGATCGTCAACACCTGCGCGGTGACGCTCGAGGCCGAGCGGCAGGCGCGCCAGGCGATCCGCCGTGTCGCCCGCGAGCAGCCCGAGGCGCGCATCGTCGTCACCGGCTGCGCCGCTTCGCTCGACCCCGTGGCCTGGGGCCGGCTGCCCGGGGTGGCCCGGGTGGTCGACAACGGGAAAAAGCTCGCGCCGGAGAATTGGGGGGGCGGGGCGCCCGTCGCCGCCGATTTTTCCCATCGCGCCCGCGCCTTCGTGCCCGTGCAGCAGGGCTGCGACCATCGCTGCACCTTCTGCATCATCCCCTATGGCCGGGGCCCGAGCGTCAGCCGGCCGGCCGGCAGCGTGGTCGCGGAAGTCCGGGCGATGGTCGAGGCAGGCCGCAAGGAGGTCGTCCTCACCGGCGTCGACCTCACCGCCTATGGCGCCGACCTGCCCGGCCAGCCGACGCTCGGCGGCCTCGTCCGGCGCATCCTCGCCCTCGTCCCCGAACTCCCCCGGCTCCGTCTCTCCTCGCTCGATCCGGCGGAGATGGACGAAAATCTCTGGAAGCTGATCGGCGAGGAGCCACGCCTGATGCCGCATCTGCATTTCTCGCTGCAGGCGGGCAGCGATCTGATCCTCAAGCGGATGAAGCGCCGCCATTCGCGTGCCCAGTCGCTCGGTGCGATCGCGCGAGCCCGCGCGCTGCGCCCGAATCTGGCGATCGGCGCCGACCTGATCGCGGGGTTCCCGACCGAGACCGAGGCGCTGTTCGCGGAGACGCTCGCGTTGGTCGAGGA
>Ga0335075_10017665_pt1 | contig 10599 bp, 11 predicted proteins | sample Lox_Sample_24_FD_206723 | JGI IMG/M metagenome (GOLD analysis project Ga0335075, IMG submission 206723) | Soil microbial communities from Loxahatchee National Wildlife Refuge, Florida, United States - Lox_Sample_2.4 | ecosystem: Environmental > Terrestrial > Soil > Wetlands | place: USA... | reverse complement strand
ACTGGTGGGGAGGAACGGGTTGAAGTTGTCGGTCTGTGGTTCGCCCGGTCCCTCAAGGGTGAGCTGGGTACCGCTGCTGGCGGCCGGCGCGGATACTCCGCTGCCGCACGCGGTCGCCAGCAGGACCACAACCGCCGCGGCGGCCGCTGCCCCCAGCTTGAATGCCCTCGGCATCGCGTACCTCCCTGGGACCGGTGATCATCCATAGCTCTATGGCGGAAGCGATTGCTCGCACGAACTCTGGAGAAGCCCGCGAGCAGGCAATAGATGGTGATCGAGTGATGGCATCCATGGAAATGTGATGCTGTCATAACAGTATTACGGTACTGTTATAGACAGGCTAATGGTCGATGTCAAGGATGAACGTAACCTTGCATCACCCTGTTAACGATGTACGTGTCCACTTGGGGGAAACGTGGCCGACACCCTTGTTCCCGCGGTCGCCGGGGATCCGGCCTACCCTGTCGTCTCGCGATCCAGTCCGCTGCCGCTGTATTACCAGGTCAAGACCGACATCAGGCAGCGAATCGAGCGAAGGGAATGGCCAGCTGGTCACCGCATCCCCTCGGAAGCCGAGCTGTGCGAGCGGTATGGCGCGAGCCGCATCACGATCCGTCGCGCGCTCGGCGACCTCGCGGCTGAGGGGCTGCTGCAGCGCGTCTCGGGGCGCGGCACGTACGTCCGCGAGCCGCCCATCACGGCCGGCCCCAGAGGACTGACGTCGTTCACCGAGGAAATGGCAGGCCTCGGACTTCGCGCCAGCGCACAAGTGCTCCGTACCGCGGTCGAGCCCGCCTCAGCAACCGTGGCGGAACGCCTGGCACTCGACCATGCCGCGCCTGTTGTCGTTATCGCAAGGCTGCGCACCGGCGACGGTCGGCCGATCGGCATCCAGACCGTCCATCTGCCCGCGCAGCGCTTCCCAGGACTTGACCGCGCCGACCTTGGCGATGGCTCACTGTACGCCTACCTGGAACGGCACTATGGTTTCCGGCCAGCGGCGGCCGAGGAGACCTTCGAAGTAGGGGGGATCCGGCGGCGTGACGCCGAACTGCTCAAGGTGCGGCCCGGCACCTGCGGTTTTCTCGTGCAAAGGCTCACCTACGACACCCAAGGCCGGCCCATCGAGTACGTCACCGCGGTGATGCGCGGCGACCGCTACCGCATCAAGATCGGCTTGCGCATTCCCCCGCATGCTGGCTGATACTCCGCCCCGCGTCCGCCCTTCGAGCGTCGGCGGCTTCCCAGGGCTTCCGCTGCCGGCCTATCTGATCTAACATCATATTGTTATGACAGGTACGAACCTTCGGGAGCCGGTGCGTGACTATACGAGCATCCAGCCCAGTGGCAGCCGTCGACATCGGCGGCACGAAGATAGCCGCCGCGCTGGTCGGCCCCGAAGGGGAACTGCTCACTATGGCCACCATGCCCACGCCGGGCGGACCGCCCCATGACGCCCTGGCGTCGCTGCAGACCTGGCTGCGGGATTTCCTCCACGGCCGTCCAGTCGCCTGCGTCGGGGTCGCCATACCTGCCGTGACACGTGACGGGCGGGTGCAATGGATCTCGCCGACCCTACCGGGATGGGACGGGCTTCCCATAGCCGAGGGGATCGCGGACGCGGCCGGGGCGCAAGTGTGGTGCGAGTTCGACGGCTACGCGGCCGTCCAGGGGGAGGCGTGGTGCGGCGCGGCCAAGGGCAGCCGTAACGCCGCCGTGGTGATCGTGGGCACCGGCGTCGGGGCCGGTTTCCTCTGCGACGGGCGCGTGATCCGCGGAGCCGTTGGCGTGGCCGGCACCGTAGGCTGGCTGCGTTTCCCCGATGGCCGGTCTCCTCTTGGCCAGCCAGTGGAAAGCTACGCCTCCGGTCCTGGGCTGCTCCGCCAGGCACAGGCCTACCAGCGGCCGGGAAGCACACCCTTCCGTTCGGCTGAAGATGTGTTCGCCGCCGCTTCGGCCGGTGACGCCGCCGCTGACCGGGCAGTGGCCGAAGCGACAGCGGCGCTGGCCAGCATCGTGCTGACCGCGATGTCGACCTTCGCGCCGGAGGTCGTCGTGCTCAGCGGAGGCGTGGGCAGCCGACCCGACATCGTCACCCGGGTGCGACACCTCGTCGCCGATGCCGGGCATCCGTTCAGCGGGGCCAAGACGACCATCACCGCGTCCACGCTGGCGGGCTTGTCCAGCCTGTACGGCGCAGGATTCTTCGCGTACCAGACCATCCACGCCCACTAGAAAACGCCCACGAGAAGAGGAGAGTGCCGTGTCCGCTGAGGATTACCTTGGCAGCGCCGCCGAACTGCTTGACCGCATCAAGTCGACCCAACTAGACCAGATTCGCGAGGCGGCCGCATTGATGGCCGACAGCGTCGCCGCCGGGGGAGTCGTCAACCTTTTCGGCAGCGGACATTCCGTGCTGCCGGTCATGGACGTATTTCCCCGTTACGGCGGCTACCCGGCGTTCCGGCCGCTCATCGACGCCCGGCTGACTTGGTTCAACGTGCTGGGCTCCGGCGGAGTAACCGAACTGCTGTGGCTGGAGCGGCAGGAAGGATATATCGAGAACTTCCTGAAGAACTATCCGCTTCGTGAGACAGACACGATGATGATCTACTCACACGGCGGGCTGAACGCGGCCGGCATCGAGACCGCCCAGTACGCAAAGCGTCTCGGCATGCGAACTGTGGTAGTCACCTCGGCGGCCAACACGGCGCTGAACGAGCCAACGCACTCAAGCGGCAAACGGCTCGCCGACCTCGCCGACGTCGTAATCGACAATTGCACGCCCCCGGAGGACTCCCTCGTCCACATCGACGGATGGCCGCAGCCGGTGGCCGCCGGGTCCACCCTGTCGGTCATCGCGATCAGCATGGCGCTGGTCGCAGAGCTTGCCGCGCAGCTGGCGTCGCGCGGCATCAAGCTCCCGGTGTTCGTCTCCCCGAACGTCGCCGGCGTGTCCGCGGAGCACAACCAGCAGGTCTTCGATCAGTATGCTCGCACGATCGAGCGGGGCGGCAACGGAAGGTGACGGCCAGCACTTCGCGATCTTCGACGGCGTCGGCTGGAAGGAGCAAATGTGAGTGCCTCGGACCAGGTCCGACTCGTCGTACGAGGCGACGACTTCGGGATGTGCCATGCGGTAAACATGGGTATCAAGCGGGCCTACACGGCGGGCATTGTCACGACAGCCTCCACGATGGCGCCGTGCCCGTGGTTCGGCGAGGCCATCGAGATCGCCAAGGAAACAGGCATTCCGCTCGGAGCGCATCAGACATTGACCTGCGAGTGGGACTACTTTCGGTGGCGCCCGATAACTGACGGCCCTTCCCTTACTGGCCCTGACGCCACCTTCCGCCCGGCTGTTGAACTAGCTCAGCAGCACGTGCGGCACGGCGAAGTCGTCCGCGAACTGGTCGCTCAAGTGGCGCGGTTCCGCTCCGCCGGGCTCGCCCTGGACTACCTCGACTCTCACATGCGGTTCATAATCCCCGCGGCCAACGCGGAAGTATCGGAGCGGACAGGCGTGCCGTTCCTCTATTCGGACGAGGTCCGGCGTCGTGGGCTGGACACCATCAGCGAGCTTAGCCCGCGCGACGCAGCGGGCAAGAAGGAGTGGCTGCTCGGGTACCTTCGCGGGCTAGTTCCCGGCACGCATATGCTCGTGTGCCATCCAGGCGAGGAGAGTCCAGAGCTCGAGTCCCTCACGAGTCCGTCCTCAGTGCCCTGGCGCTGGGCCGCGGAGTACCGGTACTCCGACCTTAAGGTCCTCACCGATCCCGAGATCGGAGAGCTCATCAGTCAACTCGGGATCAGGCTTTGCTCGCTCCGCGAAGCCCTGCGCGACGGGGCATAGATGACGGGGCATAGATACAGCGGCCAGCGGGCCATCAGCGTGCGGCGGCGTCAGTTACGGTGCATGTCAGGTGCATGTCAAGAGCTGACCGTTCACGATTGTGGCCTGCGGGATCACATGGCGATCAAAGTGGCGCACGATGCCGTGGGCGTCGCGGTAAGTCCTGCGGTCCGGCGGACTATCGGCGACCCGGAACAGGGTGGCGTGACGGACCAGTCCGTTCTCGCCCAGCCACGAGTCCTTGCTGGCCAAGACGAGCCTGGGACCGGCGGTGACCGCGGCGATGACCTGGCTGAGGTTCATTCCGCAGCCTAGGAGCTTGGTCATGGTCGTGGCTAGATCATGCACCGGTCCGGCGACGTTGCGCACATGCAGGTCGGTGCTGATGGAGTTGGGGAGCCAGCCCGATGTAATCGCACGCTCGGCAACCTCGAAACTGAAGCTCGCCCGTCCATGGCCGACGTCGAGGCGTACTCCGCGCTCCAGCGCACGGCGCAGGGCATCAGACGGCGACCCGCCCTGCCGCCACGGCATGCCCACTTTGCCGTGAAAGCAGTGCGTAACGACGTCGCCTTCGCCGAGACGGTCCAGGACGTCGCCGATCAGGGGCGGCGACTCGCCGATATGCACCATGAGCGGCAGCCCTGCTTCTCGCGCCACGAGCCTGGCAAGCTCCAGTGGTTGCAGGCCCATGTTTCCCACGATGGCGCCGCTGGAGCGGACCTTCACGCCGCAGACAAGCTCGCGGTGCCTGGCAATAGCCGCGAGCGTCCCGTCGACGTCGATCCATGCCAGATCCGACACCTCACGCAAGTGGACGAGGCCGTGCGAGCCAATGTTGAGCCAGGCTCGAAGGCCTGTCCGGGCAGCGGGCACTATGTACCGCGCGAACCCGTCAATGGTGGCCTCGCCGGCACTGCCGGCATCTGCAAGCAGATGCACCCCCTGGGCCAGCCCTACCTCATCGGGAGGCACGCTCAGCGAGGTAAAGCCGTCATAGACGTGAGCGTGCAGGTCAACCCAGCCCGGTGATATGTAGACGCCGTCGTCGGAGCCGGTGCCCGGGTTCAGGGTTAGGCCCTCTGGCCCGGCCACCAGGGCGGCCAGCGGCTGGTCAGCGGAATCCGGGTCTATGACACGCATGGCGTGCGGCTCACCGGGGACCAGGGGCGAAGGCGGCGTCGTGGAACCGGCATCGAAGCGGCCGCAGGCCATTTGGCCGGCGATGGGGATGCACGGCGTTGGTGAGCAGAACTGCGAACAGGCGGCGCCCCGGGTCAATCCACAAACTGGTCCCGGTGAAGCCGGTGTGGCCGTACGAGGTGCGGGAGACGCTCGAGCCGACCGGGCACCCGCTGCGGTCGGCTCCCTGCCAGCCGAGACACCGCCGAAGGGACAGGTGGTCGGTGCGGGGCTTGGCCATCGCCGCGACGATCTCCGGGTCAAGAACACGGCGCCCGGCTATCTCGCCGCCCCCGAGCAGCGCCTGCCCGAGTCTGGCAAGGTCAGCGGGCGTGCTGAACAGACCCGCATGGCCGGCTACCCCGCCGAGTACTTCGGCATTCTCGTCATGGACCGAGCCCTTGACAAGCCGTCCCCGCCACGGGCACAACTCGGTGGCCGCGATCCGCGGCTCCCAGTCAGCAGGAGGACAAAACACCGTGGTAGGCATCTCCAGGTCCGCCAGGATCCCCTTGGCCAGCAATATGTCCAGGCTCTCTGCCGCGACCGCCGCTAGAATCTGGCCCACGATCATGAAGCCCTGGGACGTGTACTCGACTTCCGACCCCGGCGCGAAGCTAAGCGGCAGGGCGCGGACGGCCTCAAGCAATTGCGGGCGCGTGGCGCACGTCTGGTAGAGCGGCTGCTGGCCAGGAATGCCCGACGTGTGTGTCAGTAGCTGGAACAGGGAGATGTCAGCCTTATCGCCGTGGCGGTAGGGCGGCAGGAATCGCGCTATCGGGTCGGTGAGCCGCAGGTATCCCTCCTGGGCCAGGACCATAGCCTGAATGGCGACGATGGGCTTTGTCAGCGAGGCGATGTCCCACACCGTCTCCGGGGACACTTCCGCGCCCCCTTCCCAGGCGGTGGTCCCGATAGCCCCGGCCTCGAGAACCTCATCCGGTGTGCCTATCACGTAGGCAGCCCCCGAGAACAAGCCTTCGGCCCGTGCCTCCTCAAGGAGACTGGCGGGCTCAGTCATTGTGGCCTCCATATCGTGTCCGCGGTGTCCGGCTGCGCTGGCGCCGAGATGCTGACCGCGCCGAAGACGTCGTCGACGCTGTTGTGTATCGCAGCGCCGACGCAAGGCCGAAAGAATGGGCCTTGTAATGTAAATCGCCTGGTGCGCGATGATACAGGAGGGACAGCTGTACTTGAGTACCGCAACCGAGTACGTTTGCGATCGCTGCGGAGCGCGGTTCGGGCTGGGCAGGGCTGAGACCCTGTGCCGGAGCTGCGGCGGCCTGCTCGAGGTCAGGTATGACCTCAGCAAGGCGCCTGCTGAACTGCGGGAGCGGGCGGCGGCGGCACGTGCGGAGAACTTGTGGCGGTGGCGGGAACTGCTTCCCGTTGACCAGGCGGCGACGCCCGTCAGCCTCGGTGAAGGCGACACGCCGCTGCTCGCGGCCAGGACGCTCGGCGAGCGGCTCGGCCTGCGACGGCTCTGGCTCAAGAACGACACGCTTATGCCCACCGGGAGCTTCAAGGACCGCGGCTTCAGCGTGGCCGTGACCGTAGCCGCCCAGCTGGGGATACGGCGCGCCTTCACCTACTCGTCCGGGAATGCCGGGGCTTCGCTCGCCGCTTACGCAGCCCGAGCGGGAATGGATGCTGCCGTCCTGGTCGAGTATCTGGCCAGCCCGGTGAAGGTGGCAGCGATCCTTGGCTACGGTGCCCGGGTCATCAGCCTGCGATTCGGCTCGTCTGCTGAGGTATTTAACGCGCTTGAAGCCATCGCAGCCAAGGCGCCGTACTCCTTTGTCAACTTCATCAACCCCATCAGGCATGAAGCCATGAAGACCTACGCCTATGAGATCTGCGAGGCTCTGGAGTGGCGCGCTCCCGACGTCATGCTGCATCCGGTCGGTACCGGCGGGGGGCTTTACGGGGCCTGGAAGGGCTTTCGCGAGCTGTATGAGCTGGGCTGGATAGATCGCTTGCCGCGCATGATCGGCGTGCAGCCTGACACGTGTGCGCCGGTCGTGGAGGCGGTCGAGCGCGGTGACGCATTCGCTCTCCCGTCGGGTGATCCGAGCGGCACGATCGCGCAGAGCATGGCCTGCGACGCGCCCATCCAGCAGGGAGAGCGGGTCCTCCGCGCCATCCGTGAGTCCGGGGGCACCGCCGTCGCGGTTTCGGACAAACAGCTAAGGGAGGCGATGACACTGCTCGGAAGCGAGGGGATCCTGGCCGAGCCCTCCGCGGCAGCCCCGCTGGCCGGCCTGCTGCAATGCCTCCGCGCCGGCACGGTGTCCTCCGCGGATGAGGCTGTGTGCGTAATTACTGGTTCGGCGCTGAAGCAGCCCGCCGAGCTCACCGGCGCGGTAACCCGGCCGATGGCCGAGGTACACGCGGCTGACACCGGCCAGATCCTTCAGGTGCTTGATGACATCTGGCTGGACAGGAGGATGTAGGCAACTCCGCCGCGCCGTGGGCTTCGCCTCTTCCTGACGGTGGTATATACGAGGCGTGAGCACACCGGTGATCCTTGACTGCGACCCTGGACACGATGACGCGTTCGCGATCATGCTGGCGGCGGCGAATCCCGCCATCGACCTGCTAGCGGTGACGACGGTGGCCGGCAACCAGACACTCGACAAGACCACGCTGAACGCGCGCCGCATCATGACGGCCGCCAGAATCTCCGGTGTTCCCGTCGCCTCCGGACGCGACCGGCCACTGCTCGCGGCGGCGGGCCAGGCGGCGGCGGACATTCACGGCGAGTCGGGGATGGACGGCCCGTCGTTCGGCGAGCCGACGGTGCCGGTGGTCTCGACGGACGCCGTCGGTTTCATGCACGACATCATCGTGGGTCACCCCGAGCCGGTGACACTGGTCGCGACCGGCCCGTTCACCAACGTCGCGGCGCTGCTGCTGGCGTATCCCTCGCTGCCGGTGGAGCGCATCGTGGTGATGGGTGGCTCGACGGCGCGCGGGAACGTCACGCCCGCCGCGGAGTTCAACATCTACGTGGACCCGGAGGCCGCGCAGATCGTGTTCGGCTCGGACGTGCCGGTCGCCATGGTTGGGCTGAACGTCACCCACCAGGTGCTTGCCACGCCCGAGGTGGTGTCGCGCATCTCCGCGCTCGGCACCCCGCTGGCCGCTATCTGCGTCGATCTGCTGATGTTCTTCGCGGCCACCTACAAGTCCGTGTTCGGCTTCGATTCGCCGCCACTGCACGACCCGCTCACGATCGCGTCGCTGATCGACCCCGCCGTGCTCGGGTTCACCCCCGCCCCGGTGACCGTCGAATTGAACGGAACGGCGACCCGCGGTGCCACGGTCGTCGATCTCGACATGGTGACGGGCGCCGCCCCGAACTGCGATGTCGCGGTGGCCGTCGACCCGGCCCGCTTCTGGGACCTGATGATCTCCGCCATCCAAGACCTAGGCGCATAAGTCCGTGTTAACTTGCGCTCATGTGGCACGCGACACCGCGCATCGATGCGCACCATCACTTCTGGGATCCGGCACGCTACCCCTATCCCTGGATGGCCGGCGACGCGATGGACCCGGTCCGCCGTGCCTTCACTCCCGCGGATCTGCGCGGCACGTTGGAGAAGGAGGATATAGACGGCACCGTGCTCGTGCAGACGCTGTCCAGCTTGCAAGAGACGCGTGAATTCCTCCAGCTCGCGGCGGCGACCGACTTCGTCCAAGGCGTCGTGGGCTGGGTCGACCTAACCTCACCCAGCGTCGCCGACGACCTCGACGCGCTCCTCGACGGCCCCGACGGCCACTGGCTGGTCGGCATACGTCACCAAGTCCACGACGAGCCCGACCCGGACTGGCTCGCGCGCACCGACGTGCACCGCGGACTTGCCGCCGTACAGCAGCGCGGCCTTGCCTACGATCTGCTGATCCGGGCTCGAGAGCTACCGGCCGCCCTGCAGGCGGTCCGGGAATTCCCCAGCCTGCGATTCGTACTCGATCACATCGCCAAGCCGCGCATCGCCGACGGCCGCGACGATCCGTGGAACCAGCGCATGCCGGCGCTCGCCGCGCAGCCGAACGTCGCCGTCAAGCTCTCCGGAATGGTCACCGAGGCCGACTGGACCACATGGTCTCCCAGTGACCTGCGCCCGTTCGTCAGCCGGGTCGTCGAGTGGTTCGGTGTGCAGCGGCTCATGTTCGGCTCGGACTGGCCTGTCTGCCTGCTCGCCGGCTCGTACCATTCCGTTCTCCGCGGCCTTACCGACGCCTTGCCTGCTATGCCCTCTGCCGAGCTCGACCAGATACTCGGTACGAACGCACTGCGAATCTACGGGCTCGGTAAGAACACCGCCGCATCGATCTCCAGTTCCCATTCGACGTAGCCGGCAGGAAACCCGCCGAGATTCCGCCACAGGGCCACCGACGTCAGCGGCGCCGACGCTGGCAGTCCGGCGTCGGCGTTCAGGCGCATCGGCGCTTCCGTCGCCGGCGTCGCGCCAGGCACGCGACCACGCGTCCCCGTGGTCGGGTCGGCCGCCGATGCGCAGAGAGGTCCAGCGTCCGCCGTGGTTCAGGTCGACGCTCACGAGCGCGGGGCCGGCGGTCACCATTCCCCCGCCGATCCAGCTGTAGACGCGCGGCGAAGGGCGGCCAGGCTCGCCGCAGGCGTGCCCAGCACCTGGCCCGAAGCCAGGCCGCTGTCAACATCGCGGCGGATTCGCTCTACCACCGAGATACTGGCCCGGTCGCGGTCGAACGCCGCCACGTCAAGGCCAACCTTGGCGGCATACCCGAGCAGGTCGGCGTCTCCGAGCGCCTTCTGCCGGTGAAACAGTAGCTCGTGCATGTCCCAGAACCGGCCCTGCACTGCGGCTGCCTCTGCCGCGGCCGCCGCGGCGAGGGCGTGCGGGTGGATGCTGGTCAGCGGAAAGTGCCGGAACGCGAACCGCATGTTCCCGGCCGCTGCTGGTCGCAGGGCCGCTTCCTGGCGTGGCTGGCAGACTTTAACTGCGGTTGCCTTCTGGGGTAAGCCGTCCTGCTCGGGCTGCCTGGTTGCGGGCGTGCGGCATCCGCGGCCGGGTGGGGGAGTGTGCCGGTCGCGGGTGCCGTGGGGGTTGTGGTCTTGCCGGCGGGTGCCGGGGTTATGCGGCTTGGGCGGGGGGTGGGCTGTGGCTGCGGATGACCTGTCCCTGGGGTCCGCGGGCAATAACCTCGCCGTCGGGCAGGAGTTCGATTTGCCAGCCCCACCGGTGAACACAGATGTCATGGTGGAACTGGCACAGCAGGATGCAGTCCCGGACGCTGGTGGGTCCGCCGTCTTTCTTGTGCCGCAGGTGGTGCACATCGCAGGCGGCGGGGCGTTTGTCGCAGCCGCCGGGCCAGGCGCAGTGCTGGTCTCTGAGGATGACGGCGCGGCGGATGGGTTCGGGGATGCTGGCGGAGTAGCCGACGTCGAGGGGGACGCTGCGGGTGTTGAACGGGGCGTCCAGCAGGCCGGTGCGCAGTATTGAGGCGATGGCGCCGGGTCCGGAGACGAAGTCGATGGCGAGCTTGGCCAGGGCGTACTGCAGCGCCTGCCAGGCTTCCGC
>Ga0335075_10017663_pt1 | contig 10599 bp, 10 predicted proteins | sample Lox_Sample_24_FD_206723 | JGI IMG/M metagenome (GOLD analysis project Ga0335075, IMG submission 206723) | Soil microbial communities from Loxahatchee National Wildlife Refuge, Florida, United States - Lox_Sample_2.4 | ecosystem: Environmental > Terrestrial > Soil > Wetlands | place: USA... | reverse complement strand
CGCAAGAGGCGGCGGAGTTCGAGGTCGCGAGGCGCCTGGTCGGGCTGACGGCCGCGGCGGCCAGCCACGCGGCGCAGGCCCCAGCGGGCGCGAACCCGAGGGCAGTTGCCCGCGACGCCGTTGCCGAGGCGGCGCGCGAATACGCACCAGGCCTACACCGGCAGATGATGCAGCGGTCCGGGCGGACCCGGCCCGGCGGCCGGGGCGCCAGTGCCCGGCGGGCTTCTCAGCAGCCAGGCCATCCGGGTATGCGATCGCCGGGCTGGCGGGGTCCGGGCCGGGGATACGGCGGTTTCGCCGACTCCACATTCGCCGAGCCGGCGTCCGGCGACTGGGATGCCGACGGCGACGGTTCGCTCGCCCCTGATGACGCCGACGGCACGCGACCGACAGCCGGCCGGTGGGTGCGCCGGGGCCGCCGCATCGTGCTGCTCGGGATCTAGCCTCCATGGATCCTGCCCGCCCCGCGGCCTGGCTGCTCGAGCAGGAGGCCCGGGCTCTGCTGACCAGGCTCGACCGCTTGCAGCCGTTCGCGCTGCAGCAGACCATGGTGCCTGCGGCGATGGTGCTGCCGCGGGCGGCGGCGGCTATCGAGGGCTATCTGATCGACGGCCGCCGCCGGCTGCGGTGGCAGGTGCTGGAGTTCATCGGCTGGCTCCGCGGGCCGGGGCGGTGGGCGTCGCCAGCCGAGATGCAGCGCCGGTTCACCGTCATCCGGCTCGGCTTCAATGCCGTGCTGGCTCAGCTGGATACATTCGCCGAGGCGCTCAGCCAGCGAAGCGAAGCCCCAACCGGGGTGTGGCTGTCCGGGCTCGACCTGGCGGCGCAGGATGCGTTGCGGCTGGGGGAACGCTACTATGACGCTCCGCCGGTCATCTGCTACCTGCACCGAGGCCTCGGCGGTGCGATCCGCCGCGCCAGGACCAGGCTGCCCGGGGGCGGGGAGAGCCCGGTCAGCATCATCCGCATCCCCCGGGAGCGGATGATCGGATTCGGTATCGCCTCCTCGCTCGTCCACGAGACGGGTCATCAGGCGGCAGCGCTCCTCGGGCTGGTCGAGTCGCTGCGTGCCTTGCTACGGGCGCACGAGCGCCGGTCCCCGGCGTGGCAGCAGCCGGCCTGGCTGCTGTTCGAGCGCTGGATCTCCGAGATCATCGCCGATTTCTGGGCCGTGGCCAAGGTCGGCGTGGCCTCGACGCTCGGGCTCATGGGGATCGTCAGCCTGCCCCGGGTTTTCGTGTTCCGCGTGAGCGCCGATGACCCGCATCCGATCCCGTGGATCCGGGTAAAGCTGTCGTGCGCCATCGGCGACGTGCTGTATCCCGATCCGCAGTGGCGGCAGATCGCCGCTCTCTGGGATCAGCTCTATCCGGCTAGCGGCCTGGGCCGGGACCAGGCACAGGTGATCGGCCGGGCCGAGGCCATGGTCGGGCCGGTCGCGTCGCTGATCGCGGCCCACCGCCCGCCAGCCCTGAGGGGGAAGTCCCTGCGAGAGGCAGTGGCGCTGCCGAGCCGGGCGCCGCAGCGGCTCAGCACGCTCTATGAGCACTGGGCGGCCCGGCCCGAACTCATGCAGGACGCGGCACCCACCCTGGTGTTCGCCGTCTTCGGGCGGGCCAGGGTCACCGGCCGGCTGAGCCCGGAGCAGGAGGACCGGAAGCTCGGCGAGCTGATCAACCTATGGGCGCTGCAGACCACGCCGAACGGGGCGCTGCTCAGCCGCGGCCGACACGCCTCGGCCGTCACCGGCCGCGAACCCACGCGCCATGCCACTGCGCTCATCGCCACTACCTGAGGAGAGGAACATGAACATCGAGCTGATCTCATCACATGAGGGGATCGCGGCCGGGGACCGGGTGACCTACGAGATCCAGGGCCTAGAGCCACGCGAAGGCGGCATATACATCGTCCGCTGGATCATCGAACCGCCCGGCCGCCTGACCCCGACGGGGGAGGACGTCGGCCTCGCCGGCGGTGACATCTACTCCGTTTTCAGCGCCGAGGAGTCGGCCGGTCCCGCCCGGGCAACATTCGAGGTTGAGGAACCCGGACCGCCATTGGCCGTCGCGGTGGACGTCCGCTACCGCAGGCAGCAGTTCTCGCTGCGCGAGGCGCCTGCGGCACACAGCGCCGTCGGCGGCAAGTCCGAGGCAGTGCACCGCCTCCAGGCGATCGCGCCCGAGCTCTCCGGTGAAGGCACGAGCGTCGGCGGTCCCGGTGCGCCCACGCCTGTGCCAGTGACGATGCAGCGGGCCGCCATCAAGCCGTCTGCAAGTCAGGCCCTGTGGACGATGATCCGGCAGTCCACAAACGCCTTGTCCTTCCAGAACTACCAGGCGTTCATAGACCAGGTGCTCTGTGCGGACACGACCGGCAGCGGGCCTATCAAGCCTGAAGAGCTGTCCCTCACACCGGGACGGATCGGCCGTCAGCTGCCATGGCGGCTTCCCTTCCCGGGCGTCGAGCCATATCGGCAACTGAAAGCGGCCACCGAGGTCTTCGTGATGCTGAACTGCGGCGTGCCGTTCGACCGGTTCATGCAAGGGCATCCTCCGCTCCTGAGCCCGACCCAGCAGTGGTCAGCTGAGCCGTTTAGTATCGCCGCCGAGCTACAAGATGAGGGCGATCGGTACGACCGGCCGGTCAGGGCGCACGACATCAGGCAAGCCTGGGGCGAGCTCCTGGCCGAGGGACAGCAGAGACAGGGAGGATTTCAGACCATCCTGTACCTGGCGCTGGTGCGGGCTAACCTGCCTGACGTACAGGTGGCTCGTCAGCCGGCCCTCGATCTCTCCCCCCAGGCGGTCCAGGAGCTTGATCGCGGGGCCGTCACCTGCATGAGTATCTTGCACCAGAAGCTGGCGAACCCCTGCTTCGTCGAGCTGATCTGGAGTTACTGGCAGGAGGAGGCCGCGCTGGTCCAGACGATGAACGCGATCACCTGGCGGTTCCAGAACCGCCGCGGCGCCGGCGAGCGGGATCCGCTCGCGTCGCTGGAGATCGACCCGCTGCGGCCGCTGAACAACTTCCTCTGGGGCTACATCCAGGACGAGGAGCACCGGCTGTCGGTGGTACGCCGGGCCTACGAGTACGCCCATCATTACGGACTCACCCTGCTCGGCAAGGCCGTGCCGGAAATCCGGGGCGCCGATAACCGCTCTCGCTTCATCGAGAGCCTGCACAACCTGCTGCACCTGTGCTCGATCTTCTACAAGGAAGACGACGACACGACCGTGGTCGCGGACGGGTTCCCGCTGCTGAACGCGCTGAAGGAGGTGCACCTGCTGCTCACTCAGGGCGCGGCGAACCAGTACGGCGACCTGCCGTGGACGGCCCGGTTGGAGATGCTGATGCAGCAGTGGCTACTCGCGCGACCGGAGTTCCGTGAGTTCCTGCCCCGCCGCATCATGGTCGACTACCCGGAGGAGTGGATGTCCTCCGTGGAAACGATGAAGACGATGCAGGGCTGGCACAGCGCGTCCGTTCTGCACTTCCGGGACCTCGCGGTGTTCGGCGAGCAGATCGTGCTGAGCATCAGGTTCCAGGCCTGGCCGAGCGTCATCGAGGCGAAGGACGCGGCGAACTGGGCGCGGTACTGGCGGCCCGAGATCCAGGGCTACATCTACGCCTACCGCGCCGTCACCGGCGTGGATGTGACCGAGCGGCCGGACGCGACCGCACCCAGTCTGCTGCTCCGCCAGCGCATGCAGCAGAGCCTGCCGACGGCGAGGGCCGCGCTGGCGCGCCCCCAGCCGGTAGCCCAGTTGCCGATGCCGAGCCGGCTCGAAGGAGGCAGCGGGCGGTGACCGAGGCCGGCGTCCTCGATTTCACGTCGGCGTCCTATCTGGGGCTGCGGCACCCACGCCGTACGCTGCGGCCATGGCCCCGGCTGACTACCGGGTTGCCAGCCGCCCTGGCCGAACCTGACTCGGCCGGGGCGCTGGCCGCCCGCCTGGCGGGGATGGCGGGCACCGAGCGCGCGATGCTTGCGACGTCCACGCTGCACGCTTTCTGGGACCTGTTCGTGACTCTCGGGGCTGGCGGGCTGGCATGCTACGTCGACGCCGCCGCGTACCCGATCGCCGGCTGGGGGGTCGAGCGCGCCGCTGGGCGCGGCATGCTCGTCACACGTTTCCCACACAGGGACGTGGGCGCCCTCATGCGGCTGCTCCACGCGCAGGCGGGCAGGCTAGGCCGACTGCCCGTCGTGGTTACCGATGGGATATGCCCGGGCTGCGGGCGGCCAGCGCCGCTACGCGGTTACCTGGGCGTCCTGCGCCCATACCGTGGCCTGCTGGTGATCGACGATACGCAGGCAGTGGGCATCTTCGGCCGGGATGCCGCACATCACCCGCCATACGGCCTTGGTGGCGGCGGCTCGCTGCGCCTGGCCCAGCTGACCTCGCCGGACGTCCTGATCGTGAGCTCACTCGCCAAGGCATTCGGAGTCCCCGTTGCGATGATCGCCGGCCGCGCGTCGCTGATCGAGCGCTACGAGCGGCGCAGCGAGACGCGGGTCCACTGCAGCCCGCCCTCGCTGGCGCACATACGGGCGGCCGAACACGCGCTGGAGGTGAATCTGCGGCAAGGCGAACAGCGCCGGGCGCGGCTGGCCGCCCTGGTGCGCCAGTTGCAGGACGGAGTGAGCGCACTCGGGCACCGGATCGGCCCCAGCCAGTTCCCCGTGCAGGCGCTCGAGCCCATCGAAGGGGTGACCGCGGCCTTGCTCCACCGACGGCTGCTCGACCTGCGAGTGCGTGCGGTCCTCCACCGCCCGGCCTGCCGGCCCACGGCGGCGTGCAGCTTCCTGATCACAGCCGTCCACACACCCGAGCAGATCGAAGGCCTGCTCGCCGCGCTGTGTCACGCGATCCGGGACCCGTCCGCGCTATCGGGAGCGCGGAAATGATCACCGACGCTCACTGCCACGCCGGCCTGGGAGACGGCCTTACCGGGCCCTGGGATACCCGCGCCCCGCTGGGTGACTATCTGCGGCGTGCCGACCGAGCGGGCATCGGCCACACCATCTTGCTCCCGGCATTCCACTCCGATTATCAGCTGGCGAACCGGATGCTCGCCAGAATTGTCCACGCGGGAGCGGGCCGGTTCACCGGCTTCGCGATGGTTCATGCCGACCGTGATGCCGGCCGGGTGGCCCGGCTGATTGACACCGCCGTGAACGCCTACGGCTTCCAGGGCATCAAGGTGCACCGGCACGACGCGCGGATCAGCCGGGAAGTATGCGAGAGTGCCCGCGCGCACGGGCTGCCGGTTCTCTACGACGTGATGGGAGACACCGCTCAGATTGAGCTGCTCGCGGCCGAGTACCCGGAGGTCAGGTTCATCATCCCGCATCTGGGCAGCTTCGCCGACGACTGGCGTGCCCACACCTGTCTCATCGACCAGCTGGTGCGCTACCCGAATATCTATGCCGATACCTCTGGCGTTCGCAGGTTCGACTACCTCGTGCAGGCGGTCAAGCGGGCGGGCCCGGAGAAACTGATCTTCGGCAGTGACGGGCCCTTCCTGCATCCCGCGCTCGAGCTGGCCAAGGTGAGGGCACTCGGCCTGGCGCCGGCCGCCGAACGCATGGTGACCGGCGGCACGATCACGCGGATCCTCGCCCAATCTGGCCGCCATAGCCAGGACGGGGTGGCGCCGCGAAATCCGTATGCCATCCTGGCGACGGGAACGCAGCCGGCAGTGCCAGCCAGCCGGCCGCGGCCGGCCGATCCCTGGTCACCGGCCGGGTTGGCCGCAGGTCAATGACGTCCCGGTACCAGACCGCCGCTAGGCGAGGCCGACGGGACATGGTCCGGCTAGCCCCCGGCCACGAGGCGCCGCGACAATACTGCCGGGTCTGATGCCGGCGGATCATCCGCCACACGCTGCGGAGGGGGCACGGCGAGGCGGTCCGCCGCGCGCCGCAACTGAAGCGCCCGGGCCGTCACGCCAAGGGACTTGGCCGCCATCGCCACGTTTCCGTTACTGTCGGCCAGCGCAGCCGAGATGGCCGTCTCCGCCGCCGCGCGCGTGATCTCTTTCAGGCTGACACCCCGCGCGACAGCCTCGCAGACCGATTCGTCGAACGCGCCGACATGCCACGGGTCCGGGCCGGCCGGCCGCTCCGGGCCATTCCCCGCATCCCCGGCCGGCCGGTCTTCGCGGGGGATATCACCAACCGTAACCGGGCCGTTGCCGACGTGGCGCTGGCTCATCCTCTCGACTAGCTGACGCAGGTCCCGGACATTTCCGGGGTACTCACGGGCGAGCAGGAATGCGCGCACGGCGGGCTCGAACTTAGGCGCCGCTCCGTTCGTGCTGGACCGCGCGAGGAAGTTCTGTGCGAGCAACTCGATATCCTCACGCCGCTCGCGGAGCGGCGGCAGCCGGAACTGCCACGCGGCGATGCGGTAATACAGGTCAAGCCGGAACCGGCCTGCATTCTGATCCTCGATGAGGTCACGGTTCGTGGCACTGACCAGCCTGAAGCTAGTGGTGCGCCAGGTGCTGCTGCCCACCCGCTTATACATCCCTTCCTGGATGACGCGTAGCAGCTCGGCCTGGAGATTTGGCGGCAGCTCGCCCACCTCATCGAGGAAGAGTGTCCCGCCGTCGGCCAGGGCGAAAGCGCCGTCGCGTGGTCCGGCCGCCCCTGTGAAGGCGCCTTTCTCGTGGCCGAAGAATTCAGATCCAGAAAGGCTAGGGACGACCGTCGCGCAGTCAAGGACGATAAGCTTCCCTTTCCCGGGACGGCCGTCGAGCCGGTGAATGAGACGCGCCACCAGCTCTTTCCCGGTACCGCTTTCGCCCATGATGAGAACCGACGCGCTGGTGAACCGCGCCACCTCGACGATCTGGCGAAGGAGCCCTATCCAGTGCGGGCTAGTGCCCACGAGATGGCTTTGGACTGCTTCCGACGCGATGAGTTCGTCCACCTCGTGCCAGCGCTCAAGGCGGGTGGCGATCGCCTGAATCGGATCGTCGCAGCTGTCCCAGCTGATGACATCGGATGCCCCGGCGCCCAGAAGCTCCCAGGCCAGGCTGCTCCTCGGTACCACCCCTGGCCCCGCGATGGCGAGGGCTCGCTCTGACCCCCCGGCACTGAGGACACGGGTCCTGATCGGAAGCTCGGGCGATGTGTCAGTGAAGTAGATCAACGTAGGGCAGGACTCATGAGGTTCAGATTCTTTTACCGTCATTACGCCCGCGTTATCTAGGGCACGCTGGAACCGTGACAGATCTGAATGAGCTGAACCAACTACCGACAAGCGCACGCGCATGAGTCACTACGCCTCCCCCCAGCCACATATGACTAATTGCATTTCACCCGCACGTAGTCGGGCTCCGATAGGTCACCAACCCCACGTGTCACATAGGAAAGCCGGTCCGGCTATCCGGAAGGTGGATGCATGCCCCCTCTCACAGCCATGGACACCGCGCCATATGGAGGTGATATGGAGATTATATGGAGACTGGATGGAGACCGGATGAAGGCATCCACATCAGTGGGTAGATGTGGGATTATTAGTGGCTTTCGTCCTGTTGGCAGCGTGGCATTTCCGGTCTGGATTCGCACTGCGGAATGACGAGCCGGCATCTTTATGCGCTGCCGACGGCGCCAAGAACACTCGCTAAGTAGCCGCGACCCAGGCGGATCTTCAGGTGATCGCGGGTCTGTAGGCTTGCCGCCATGCCTGCCGACGATTTGCCAGTGGTGGAGTTTGCCTTCCCGGGACCGTTGCGGGATCAGCTCGTGGCCGCGATCTTGGCGGGTGAGAAGACGACGACGACCGGGCTGGTCGCGGAGTACGAGCACGCGAACGATCCGCTGCCGGTCCCGGGGCTGCGCGGGGTTGTGGTCGACTCGGGCGGCCGCCCGGTCGCGGTCATCGAGACGACCGCGGTGCGGGTTGTGCGGCTCGCGGATGTGGACCTGGGCCACGCGCTGGGCGAGGGTGAGGGATTTGCCTCGGTCGCGGAATGGCGGGCCGGTCACGAGCGGTTCTGGCACTCGGCCGAGATGCGCCGGGCTCTTGGTGATCCCGCTTTCACGGTCGGCGATGACACCCTGGTCGTAGCGTCAGAATTCCGGCTCATAGAAGACTGAGACCCGGCACTGCACTGCACTGCTCCGGCTCTTCGCCGTGCTGTGAGCCAGGCGAGTGCATGCCGCGGCAACGGAGGGGAACTGGTGTTGATGACCAGGTACGTGATCGGACCGGATGTCGCCCTTCGCCTGGCTCACGATCAGGTGGTTATCCGGGCAGAGCATCAGATCCTGGCCCCGGCGCTCCTGCGTTCGCAGCTGCTGTCGCTTCTCTACCAGGCCGTCCGACGGAACGAGATGACCAGGAAGGATGCCGGGCGGCATCTCGATTACGTACGCGGACTGCGGATCCGGCTGCTCGGCGACCGCGTCCTGCAGAACGTCGCCTGGAACGTCGCCGACCAGCTCGGCTGGCCCGACACGCTTGACGCCGAGTACGTTGCCCTGACCCAGCTCCAGGCCGACGCCTTCATCACGCTCAACCGGCAGCTCGCCGAGGCCGTGAAGGATCTGGTGAGAGTTGCGCCCATCGAGGCGCTGTCCTGACCAGGCCGAAACCTCCGTGCGATCCTGCGCAGCAGCCGGCCCGGGATCAGTTGCCGGGTTCGTACTTGAATGACAGCTGGAGCTTGGTGCGATAGGTGATCGCCCCGCCCTCGTCCAGATGGATGTCCTGCTTGACGACCTCGGCCACCCGCAGATCGCGGAGTGTCCCGGCGGCCGTCCTGATCGCCTCCGCGGCCGCGTCTTCCCATGAGGTGCTGCTCGTTCCGATGATCTCGGTCACCCTGTACACGCTCATGATGCTCTCCTTTGACCACGCGGCCCGCCCCGGGGCTGACAAAGCCACCCTGCCCTGTCGCCACAGCCGCCGCAAGCATGGAAATCCGGGCTTGCCGACCTGACGGGACCACGGTGCGCGGAAACCGGGGTCGGCGACGGGGCGGGGTGCGGCGCGATCCGCGGCTAGGCGGCTAGGCTCCTTCGCCGAGTATCTCGCCGTCCGGAACGTGCCGCGGGCCGGTGACCAGCACATCGCCGACCGCCACGACACCCGCGCCGAAGGTGACGTCGCCTTCGACCTCGAACCGGCGGCAACGGCGCAGCGACGGCGGGCCGGCGGGGAACCGCTGCTCGAAGTCGGGCAATAGCTTGTAATAGTCCTCGTCCAGCGTGACGACGGGCTCCTGGCCGTCCCAGCCGGGCCTCATCTCCCCGTCGCCGGTGAGCTCGTAGGCGTCGGAGCGCACGACGAGCAGGTCGTTGGTGGTCTTCACCGGGGCGAACCGCGAGCGGGGAACGTGGACCGCGCGGGCGCCGGGGATCGAGCCGATCGCGGCGCCCATCGCCGACTCGAGCTGGATCACCGGGGTGCTGTCCGGGTCACGCGGATCGACGGTCTTGCGATTGACGATCAGCGGCAGGTTGCAAGTCCTTGAGCGCCCGCAGGTCGATCCAGATGTTGTTGGTGTTGTACCAGCGCCAGCGTTCGACGTCGGTGAACGAGTCGTCGCCGTCGGGCACCTGCGCCGTCTCCCGCAGCACCAGCCGGCCCTCATAGCAAGCGAGGTGACCGCCCTTGCGGTCGGCCGCCGTGCCGCGCACCGCCTCCAGCGCGAACGGCACCTGCTCCGCGGCCAGCCATGCCGCGATCCGGACGTCGGCGAGCGCGCCGAGGTTGTCGGAGTTGGAGACGAAGGCGTAGTGCAGCCCGGCGTCGAGCAGCGCGTCCAGCGTGCCGGACGACGCCAGCGCGGGGTAGATGTCACCGTGCCCGGGCGGGCACCACTCCAGCTCCGGGTCGGCGGGCCACTGCACCGGCTCGAAGTCACTGGCACGGATCTTGGGCTCGCGGCCCTGGAGGAAGTCCCGTGGCACGCCCGGCACGCTCAGGTCGCCGTCATGATCCAGCACCTTCAGTGACACGTCGCGGGTGACCGCGGAATTCATCAGCACGAGCGGCAGCCGGGCGCCGTGCCGCTCACGCAGCACCAGCACCTGCCTGGCGAGGACGTCGAGGAAGTTCGCGCCCGGCTTGACCTCCAGCGTCGACTTCGGGCCCTCCAGGCCCATGCTCGTCCCCAGCCCGCCGTTGAGCTTGACGATCACCAGCCGGTCCAGCACGTCACGGGCCTGGCCAGGTGACGGGCTGGGCAGCTCGTCCAGGCGCGGCAGGTCCGGGACCGGTTCCAGGATCTTGCCGGGCAGCAGCCCGGCCTGCTGCTCGCCGAGCTGCCGCAGTCGCCTGCGCAGGGCGGCTAGCTCGGTACCGTGCACGCCGCCGGCCTCAGCCTTGGCCACGACGGCTGCGCTGTAGCCGGGCGTATTCATTGCCCTGATCCTCCGATCAGCTCCGGAACTCGGGTCACATCCCCAACTGCCCGCCTGCGCGCAAGTATGCGTCCAGGCCGCGTACCCAGCCTGCCAGCGCGTCAGGGGCGCGGCGGCGCCGGGTGCCGGGGTTCGTAGATGGGCAGCTCAGACCCGTCGGGCAGCCGGATCGCCGCGAGCAGCCCCCAGCCCTGGTCGGAGACGTCACGGGCGATTTC
>Ga0335075_10017662_pt1 | contig 10600 bp, 9 predicted proteins | sample Lox_Sample_24_FD_206723 | JGI IMG/M metagenome (GOLD analysis project Ga0335075, IMG submission 206723) | Soil microbial communities from Loxahatchee National Wildlife Refuge, Florida, United States - Lox_Sample_2.4 | ecosystem: Environmental > Terrestrial > Soil > Wetlands | place: USA: Florida... | reverse complement strand
GCGCAAGGAGCTGGTGCCGTTCGGGCTGTCCGAGCAGACGTTGTCGACGGCGTTCATCGACTTCGCCGAGCATCCGCATGTGATCGCCACGGGCCGGGCCGGGTCGGGCCTGACCAATTTCCTGCGGGTGATGCTGGCGGGCATCATGGCCCAATACGACCCGTCGGAGGCCACGATCATCCTGGTCGACCCGCGCCGCAAGCTGGTGGGCGTGGTGCCCGACGACACCTGGCTGTCGGCGTATGCCTACACCCCGACCAACATTCGCGAGGTGATCGGGGAGCTGTGCACGGTCTTGCAGCAGCGCCAGCCGCCGCCGGGGGCCACCCAGCAGGAGATGTTGACCACCAAGTTCTGGTCGGGCCGGGAGTTTTTCCTGGTGGTCGACGACATCAGCTCGTGGCCCAACGCCGAGCACCCGCTCATCGCGTTGGCGCCGTACGTGGAGCAGGCCGCCGAGCTGGGGTTGCACATCGTCGCCGGCGCCGAGATCCGCAACTGGAGTTACACCTCCCACGGCAGCGGGGTGCAGGGCCGCGTGGTGGGATCGCTGGCGCCGGTGCTGATCTTGGATGGGCGCCGCGAGCACGGGCAGATCGTCAGCGGGATCTTCGCCGAACCGCAGCGGCCGGGCAAGGGCCTGCTGGCCACCCGCCGGGGCTCCGAAGGTGTGCTGGTGGGCTGGTCGGAGCCGCCGCGCCGGGGCACCGCCCACCGAAGGTAAGGTGGTGGTGTGTAGGGTGATCGGCTCGCTGGCGCGTGAGGGAGGCTTGCAGTCGGCGCGGTGGGCGGGTCCGGTGACGATGAACCGCCCCGTCGAACTTGAGTTGGGTTACGCCGCTGACGATGTCGGCTATCTGGTCGATCTCGGATTACCGGTGCCCGCGACATCGATGCCTGCAATATCGCTGTTTGGCCGCGACCCAGTAATCAAACGGGAGGTCATCTTCACCGGTCCCGCGATGCGCCCGGCATCGACGCTGGTACGGCGGTCGGGTCCGCTGGCCGAAAAACGCCGCGACTCTGGCCACGGGTTCGAGGTGTTGACCCGGGGGTTGCCGCCGTACCGCAGCGTGCTGACGGAGCTCGCTAATCCCGACCAGCTTGCCGAGCTTGCCGCCGTGCGAGAACGGTTACGGAGCTGGCGGTCCCCTTGTTGCCGCCAACGAGATACTGCACGATCTCGCGCCAAGGTCTTGATCCATCGCGACGGCATACTGCTGGTTACTGTCGCATGTGGGATGCGCCGCCGATGTACCAGGTTTGGCCGTTGATCCACTCCGCCTCGTCGGATAGGAGGAACGCGGTGATGGCGGCGATGTCGGCGGGTCGACCGAGGCGCGTGGTCTTGGCGGCCGCGATGAACATCTGCTGCAGTTGTTGGTCGTTCTGCCGTTCCTGGGTTTCGCCGATCACCAGCCCCGGCATGACGGCGTTGCTTCGAATGCCCTGTTTTCCATAGTTATTGGCGACGTGGCGGGTGAGCTGGTTGACGGCAGCTTTGGACGCGTTGTAGGCGACGTGCATCGGGTCGGTGCCCAGCGAGCCCCCGGATGAGGTGTTGACGATACTACCGCCACCTTGTTCGAGGAGGTGGGGCAGCACGGCGCGGATGGTGCGGACGAAGCCGAGCAGATTGACGTCCAGGGTGCGGTGCCAGACGTCGAAGTCGGTGTCGAGCACGGTGGTATCGCGACCGAGGTTGCCCTCGGACAGGTCGGCCCCGACGTTGTCAAGTCCGTGGACGGCGCCGAATTCGGAGAGGGTCTGATCGACGAGACGCTGGACTGCCTGTTCGTCGGCGAGATCAAATTCGACGGCGATGGCGCATCCGCCAGACGCGGTGATCTTCTCGACGGTGGCCATCGCGCCGTCGATGTTGATGTCTCCGACCGCGACAGATGCCCCTTCGGAAGCGAGGCGTTTGGCGGTGCCTGCCCCGATGCCGGTTGCTCCGCCGGCGACGATGAAGGTTTTGCCGTTTAGTCCGTGCATTTCTCGTCCTCTGCGTTGTCTAGGTGGTCAGCAGTAAGCTACGCCGAGGTCCACCGAAACAGCGGATGCTGTAACGAATTTCGACTCATCGGAGGCCAACCAGGCGACGGCGTCGGCGATGTCTTCTGGTTGGGCGATACCCTCGGGAAGCAAAGGCTTGTGTAGGCCTTGCAGATGGGGGTAGGCGTCGATCGCGGCCTGCAAAGCTGCGCGCATCGGCGGTGTCGTCATCGGGCTTGCGACCGCACCGGGATGCAGGCTGTTGACTCGTATGCGATATCGACCGAGTTCGGCGGCGAAGGCCCGCGCCAGACCCGTGATGGCATGCTTGCTGGCGGTGTAGTGCACCATGAACGCTTGCATCTTCACTCCCGCGGCCGATCCAATCAGGATGATGGAGCCCCCGCGTCCGCCATCGATGATGTGGTGTGCGCCCGCCATCACCGTGTTCCACGTGCCGACAACGTTGGTGTCGATGGTCTCTTGGAAATCTTTGGCGGTGATCTGATCCCACGGTGCGGGACAGCAGATTCCGGCATTGGCGACGATGACATCCAGCCCGCCGAGCTGGGCCACGGCTTCGTCGACGACGGCGCTCAGCGCCTCGAGGTCGCGGGTGTCGGCTTTCGCAGAGACGACACGGCGCCCGTTAGATGTCACGAGCCGTGCGGTTTCGGCCAAGTCGTCAGGTGTCGGGGAGTCGTAGGGCACGCTGGCTGGCAACGGTCCTGCGACGTCCACAAGGATGACGTCGGCGCCCTCGGCACTCAGCCGCTGCGCGTGGGCTCTGCCCTGCCCTCTTGCGGCGCCGGTGACGAGCGCAACCCGTCCCGTCAGGCTCGATTCCATTGCCAGCGTGTCCTTTCTGCCGTCGTGACTGTCACTTGTCATCGGAGGAGGGGACGGCAAAGGGCCAGTCATCATCGGGTTCCTCGATAATCAGTTTCTCCACGACGGCGTCCACCGCGGTGCCGTTGCCCCAGCCGGCGTAGTAGTGCAGGAACAAACCGAGCTGGCGCAGCTGCTCGGTGGTGAGTTCCCCCGGCCGCAGCGCCCCGGTGAGTCGTTGGTGAGCAAATCGGTGCGGCCGAGCATGACCGCGGCACCAACTGCCGGCAAGCGGCGATCGCGCACCGTCAGCGAGATGCGGGACCAGATGGCGGCGAACAGCTGCTCGATCGTGGATGCGAGCACGGGTAGCCGTGGCGCCTGCCGGATGAGTGCTCCTATCCGATCACCCATCACCTCTTCCATCATCGTGATGCCCCCCTCGCAAGCGTTGTCTGGCAATGATTCTGGGACCGCAGAGCGCACGGCCGGACCCCCGCGTGGTCGCGTGAGGTTGGTCATGGCGGTTTCGACGCCGAGGTGGGCGGCCAGTTCCTGTGCTAGCTGCTCGGGCGACCGGGTGAAACCGGCGCTGCGAACCTGTAGCCAGGTCAGTGACTCGTCACATCCGTCGGCGTCGTCTTCCAGCACCCGCAGGAACTGCTCGGGTGCGACCCCGCCGGCCGCGGCGAGGCACGCCGCCTCTGCCATCACCGCCCACCGGCCGTACTGTGCGGCGTTGCGGACCAGCTTGGCCACCATCCCGGTGCCCAGCGGTCCGCAGTGCATCACCGACCTTGCAAAGCCCGTGATGACGGGCATGGCTGCAGCGATCTCATCGCCGGCGCCGCTGACCATTACCACCAGCCCGCCTTCGGCGGCGTGGCCGCCTCCGCTGGTGACACCCGCATCCAGCAGCACCGCACCGCGCTCACGGCACACAACGTCCAGGTGCTGCACTGCCTGCAACGTCACCGTCGACAGCAGCCCGATGGTCAGGTCACCGTGGTCGCCCGTCAACAGTCCGTCTCGACCAATCAGACCGTCGGTCGCCTGCTCGGGGGTGACAACCGCGATGATCACGACGTCGCTGCACTCGGCGACCTCACGCGCGGATCCGTGCGGTGCCGGCACCCCGGGCAGGGTGTCGGAGACGCCGTCACGGACGTCATAAACAGGCAGCGGCCAGCCAGTGTGAGCCGGCCGGGTCGCGACCGCACCGCCGATCATGCCGAGCCCGATGACGCCGGCCCGCGGTGTCGGTTCAGTCAGCGTGCGTGTCACCGAGGTTGATCTTCTCGAGGGGGTTGGAGCGTTCGAGCATGCCGTAGGTCTGTTCGCCGTCCCAGCGGTAGCGCACGCCGGCCTGCTGCAGCGCCGGGAAGTGCGGGGTCTCTTGTTTCATCGCACGCACCGAGAAGGTGTCGTCGTTGTGGTGGATGTCGTGGGTGGAGAACACCGTCTCGCCGCCGATGTGCACGGTGCCGTCCGCTGTCTCGAGAATCACCGATACGTCCTCGCCGAGTGCCTGCAGCCGGGTGAGCCACGGCGCCTTGACGGCGCGCGCGGGGATCAGGTCGCCGTCGCCGGCGAAGAGGTAGCCCTCGTTGAACGTGGGCTGTCCGTCGGCGCGTGGCGGGTAGGCGATATAGCCGAATGCCTTTCCGCTGGGAAATAGCGCGGACTGCCAGGCGTGGCCCCAGAAACCGGCGAGCTTGCGCACACCTTGTCGGCGGATCCGCAGGCCGCTTCCGGTGAAGTCTTGGGTGTCACCGGCGATGGTGACGGTTCCCTCGGCTCGAAACAGCTGTTCGTAGCGCGGACCACCCATCAGGTCACCCTCGACTGAATTCTTGATCCTGTCGCCCGCGTCACGCTGAAGGGCGCCCTGAATCCACGGCGGCACCGCCATTTTCGCCTCGACGTAAAATGCGACATCGACGAGCGGCCCGTCTGTCCTGCCGGCGATAAGATCCGCCGACGACGTCTGCACTGCCTTGCCCTCGTAGCTCATGGTCCAGGTGCCGAAAGGCTCGACGCAGTGGAATACCAGGCCGGCGCCACCCAGCACGGTAGGCTTACCGTCAAGTGCCTCGGGCGGCAGGGAGGGGCCGACTCCACGAAGGCGATACACCCGGCCGTCGGGGAAGGCGATGTTGATCTGTGCTTCGTGGTTGTCCCAGTTCGCGGCCACGGCTTCGACCCCGACGCGCGGCAGAGCGATCCGCCCGCGGTCATCCACAGTCCAGAAGCTCACCGAGTCACGCATTTCCGGGTTGTCGGGACGCTGGGCGAACAAGTATTCACGGGACCGGTCGATCCCGCCGGTGAGGTCAATCGGCATGTCGTTCCTGTCGGCTAAATGGTGGAGTGGGTGGTCCAACGGTTGGCGTGTTCGACGTAGCGCGCGAAGCGGGGCCGCACCACGTCGAAGTCGATGCCGAACTCGACGGGGTCAGCGTGCGAACTGGGTTCACGTTCGGCCGCGGCCCGGGTCCACCAGCTGTGCATCCTGTCGGCGAATTCGTCGGTTACGGGTTCTCTGAGCCAGGTGTATAGGCCGGTGACCTCGCCGATGGGGTCGGCCTGCATCGCGCGGAAGTCGATGTCGTAGAAGCGCTGTTCTGCACCACGTGCCCGGAATTCCAGTGCCCGGTCCATGCCGAGTGACCAGTGCTCGACGTTAAGTCGGCCGATGTAGGGCCTGTCTATGTCGTCGGTGAAGCAACCGATGATGTCGGCGTACAGATCGGCCACCGAGAGAATGACGTCGGTCGGATCGCGGTGGGTCATCACGTATCGGGCATCCGGGAAGGCGGCGTCGACCGCGTCCAGCCACAACACGTGTGACGGACACTTGAGCCGCCACGGCTTGGTGGGTTCACCCCACTGCAGCAGCTTCATCACTCGGCGCTGATAGGCCAGCGTGGGTTCGAGGTCTGCTTGGTTGACCAGCCATGCGGAATAGGTGGGTATCTGCGCGAACGACTGGAAGATGTGCGATTTGAAGTCCAGGGCCATCAACTCGTGGCATTCCATCGGCGCATGGGTATCGGTCGGCACGTGGTAGCGGGTGCCCAGCATTTCGCCTTTGTCGGGCGGGATGCGGGGGTCGATGCCCTGCACGGTGGATGGCGGTGGGCAAGGCTGTGACGATTCCCACCGTCGCAGATATCGCACAGCGGGATCCTGGGCCAGCAGCATCGACAGCGCCGTCGAGCCGGTGCGGGGCAGTCCGAGTCCGATGACGGGCTCTAGGATTGGCGCCTCGTCGATCTCGGGGTGGCGTCGATACCAGTCCTCGACCTGTAGGCGTTGGCCCAGATATCCGGTGATGCGTCCGTAGATGAAGACTTCGCCGCGGGGGCTGAGACGGCCTTCCTCGCGGAGCGACGACAACAAGATCGCCATACCCTCTTCGAACGAGTCGTCGCCGAAGTCATTCAGGCCGGTTTGCTCGATAGCCGCATCCTTGAGGTCGTGGACGGTGGCCATGTTCAGTTCATCCACTGCCCGCCGGCGACGTCGATGGTCTGCCCGCAGAGGTAGTCGGCGGCTTCAGATGCAAGGAACGCCACCATGTTTGCCGCTTCTTCGGGCAGTGATGCGCGACCGAGCTGAACCTGTGTGGTGATTGCTTCCAGGATCGCGCCACGGCCCGCTCGGTGCTGGTCATTCTGCGGGTTGAGCAGGTACTGGATCATGTCGGGTTTGATCATGATGCCGGGCGCGACGCCGAGTACATTGACACCGCGCAACGCAACCTCGTGCGCGAGGTTTCGGGTGAACCCGATGACGCCGGACTTACACGAGTTGTAGACGACCAGTCCGCGCTGTTGGATGCGGCCGCCGACCGACCCGATGTTGATGATCTTGCCCGAGCCCTGCGGCAGGAGGAATTCCAATGCAGCATGAGCGCCGTACATCATCATGGTGAGGCTGCCCAAGACCGTGTGGTCGATGTCTTCCTTGCTGTGGTTCTCGAAGGGGCCACCGACGACCATCACGGGGTTGTTGACCATGATGTCCAAGCCGCCCAACTCGCCATGGGCGACGCGCACCGCCTCGTGGACCTGCTCCCAATCCGACATATCGGCTTTTACCGGAAACGCGTTCACACCCCACCGGTGTTCGATCTCTTTCGCCCGTCGCTCCACCTTCTCGAAAGTCCGCCCGATCAACGCCACATCGGCACCAAGGCCGGCCAGGCGGTTGGCGATGGCTTGACCGAGCCCGTCGCCACCGGCGCCGGTGACGAACGCCTTCTTGCCGGACAGGTCCATCAGCTCGGTGACCCGCTTGTCCACGATGTGTCTGGGCAACCTGTCTAGATTCAGAGCCGCAATCGCGGCAGCGTCGTCGTCAACCGTCATGGGACCCTCTCCTTCACCACCCACTCGACTGGCGACGATATGGCGAGGTGCAGCCGGAGGGGTAATACCAATTGCGGCGTTCAGTCATGCCTATTTCTGATGACTGGTATACCTCGAGGAACAATGGACACTCACCGGCTGAGGTACTTCCTGCGGATCGCTGAAGAGGGTTCGATCACCCGCGCTGCCGGGCTGTCGGGCATCGCGCAGCCCGCGCTGAGCCGCCAACTTCAACTGCTGGAAGATGACCTGGGAGTCGTCCTCTTCCGGCGGACCCGCCGCGGAGTTGAACTCACCGAAGCGGGCGAACGACTACGAGCCTCGACCGCTGGGCCTTTACGTCAGCTCGAACTCGCTGTTCACTACGCGGGTTCACCGTTGGCTCGGCTCGAGCGCAACATGCTGCTCGGCATGCCGGAGACGACGGTAGACGTGCTGGCGGCACCGCTCATCAGCAGCTTGTCCACAGTGTTCCCTACCGCCGTTTTCTCGGTGACCGTGGGTAGCACCGATCAGATGGTCGAAGCGATGTTGAAGGGCGCGGTCGATGTGGCATTGATCAACCCGGTGCCTGATGAGCGAGTGTTTTACCGCGAGATGCTCACCGAAGACCTTGTTCTTGTGGGCGGACCCGAGTCGGACCTCGAACCGACCCGTCCCATGACCTTCATCGACGTCGTCGCATTGCCGCTTGTGATTCCACGCTCCCCTTCCGGGGCCGCGACTCTTCTTCAAAACGCCGCGCTGCGAACGAAAGTCAACATCAGCTACCGCGCGAGCACCGATTCGCTGCAAGTGACCAAGAGGCTCATCGAAGCCGGGCTCGTCTATGGCGTCCTTCCTCTGGCGGCCTGCCGTCGCGAGGTCGACGACGCTCACTTGCGGTTCGCCCCGATATGCGAACCTCGTCTGACACAACACCTTGGCGTCGCCGCGACAACGCAGTTGCAACTGCCACGCGAACTTACCGTGAAACTGGGCAACACCATCCGCGAGGAAGTCGCCGCACTCATCAAAGCTGGCCGCTGGACCGCCGAGCTGGTGTCCTCGCAACCCTGGAATCCAAACCTTGGCTAAGCCCTACAGCTGATTTCGTAACTGTGGATTGCTCCGGCGACTTCCGATCCTCGCCGCAGGCCCTGAGGCAAATGCCGCGAGCCAGGCCGCCGAGAATAAGGACTAGGTGTCATGATGGAATTAGTTTGGCTGGCGAGTCAGAACGGATGTGCCATGCGTGCATAGTGCCGCTGGACGAAGGTCCCTGCGGAGCGCAATGGCGTTTTGCCCGTCTCGAGGACGGAAGACCCGCCAACTTACTCAAGTGAGGAAATTTCTATCCCGACTTCATTGCCGATGCAGACTTAGTAGCCTGTCGCGGCAGTCAGACGAGGCATTAAACCGGGTCGGTGCACAATGCGGTCGAGACGGACGCGGTCGCCAAGGGCCGCGTCTCTCAGCGGGGAGGAGGCCGACTCGCGGGCGAACACCTCGGCAGGCCGGTGGCATCAGCCCGTTTGTCGAGTCCCATCGTCGCCGATGGCGAGGTCGTACTTAGCCGTGGAGCAGGTTGTGGGTCTCAAAACCGTTGGTGTAAAGTCGATTTAGAATCACGTGATCTGTCGCGATGACCTTCAAACATAGCTCGGTCCTGTCACGTGACCTATCTGCAGTGGACTGTTGGATCTCTATCAACGGTTGCCAGAAGCCGGATTCGGAGCGGTCTGAAGAAATGACACGAGTTCGGGGAGTTCGTCTGTGTTCCACGGGCCGCTTTAGTCCCACGGCGGGGGGAGCGGCCAGCCCGGCAGACCGTGATTCAGATTGTCGAGAGCATTGCGAAAAATGTTGCAACGCAGCATATTACAGATAGGCGTGGTATGGTGATCCCGAGGATCGCGGCGCTGCTGACCGAGCTCGGCTATCCGGCGAGCGCCGCCGACGTCGAAGATCGTCTCGCCCACCTGGAGGGATCCGACGGCGTCCTGATCACCGGGTGGCGAAGGCTTGGTCAGGCAAGTAGAACTGCACCTGCCTCGGCTGCCTCCTGATCGATGGGATCGTCGGCCGCTCTGCGCGTGTGTGCTACGAGTAGGTCGTTGACGTCACTGCGAGAATCTTTGCCGGTTCGGAAAGCCGGTGCCCCTTGGTGTTGAAGAGAATCTCGTTCGTCGAGCTAGGTGACTGGTGATGTTCGATCACTGACTGAGCAGGCGGCTGTTTCATGTTTCGGGGCCACGCCAGAGCGTCCGCGTTGACGCCAGCCCCAGCCGATCTTCGATCCTCCCGAGAACTCGTACAAGCATGTCGACGATCAGCCGCGTTCGCCCTTAGGCGGATCGCCTTCTAGTTCGCGTAAGTAGTGTTCCACCAGTGTAACGATCTCTGCGTGTCCGGCAGAGATGCCAACCGCTTGCTCCATGAAGAGCATTCCTGGCACACCGGTCATAAGGAACGCCACGGCCACGGGCGGCAATCGGCTTGTGTCGACGCCGTAGTCCTTGAGGACTTTGGCGAACGTATCGGTTTGTGCAGCGCGGAACCGTTCGGCGTAAAGGGTGAGCTCGGCGCGTAGCTTCGCGCGGTGATTCGCCAGCGCAAACAGCTCCATGGTGAAGACGCTGAACGGCGGATCGTTAAAGATCCGCCACAGGGCCCAAAGCGGCTGTGGCGATTGGAGGGCCTTGGCATGTCCCTTGAAGCCCTGCTCGGCTCGGCGGCGGAACACGGCCAACAGCAGGTCATCCATGCTGTGGAAGTAATAGTGGACAAGCTGCGAGCGCAGGCCGGCCTCCTCGGCGACGCGACGGCCCGTCACCGCGGCCCAGCCCTCCTCCAGCATCAGCCGCTCGGCGGCGTCCAGCAGCACCGTGCGAGTCCTGGCGTCCGGTGCAGCGATCCTGCGCGGCGATGCCATCGATTGCACTCTCGATCCTTGCGCTGTCGTGGTGAGTGAACCATAGCGGTAGCTCGGCGGCCCATCCCTTGACCCACTCCCGTGTGCATGTTAAGCATGTGCTCTACAAATTTTGAGCACCTGCTTAAAATTGTCCGTGGTCCGGCGACGAGGTCGAACCGCAAAGGGACTTTGACTGACTGCCACATCCGCAAAGGACGGCCAGACCATGACAGTCCGAGCATCTGAGGACATCCATTTCGATCCCTACGACGTCGAGTTAGTCCTCGACCCGTATCCAATGTTCGGGCGGATGCGCGAGGAGATGCCGCTCTATTACAACGAGCAACACGACTTTTACGCGCTGAGCCGCTACGCCGATGTGGACGGCGCACTGATGGACCACCGGACGTTCAGCTCCGCGCGTGGCAACATGCTCGAGTTCATCAAGGCCGACATGGAAATTCCACGTGGGCTGATCGTGATGGAGGATCCGCCGCGCCACGACATC
>Ga0335075_10017661_pt1 | contig 10600 bp, 10 predicted proteins | sample Lox_Sample_24_FD_206723 | JGI IMG/M metagenome (GOLD analysis project Ga0335075, IMG submission 206723) | Soil microbial communities from Loxahatchee National Wildlife Refuge, Florida, United States - Lox_Sample_2.4 | ecosystem: Environmental > Terrestrial > Soil > Wetlands | place: USA... | reverse complement strand
GGATCCTCCGGCGTAGTCAACATCACCTGGCAGACCATGTGGTCGGGCAACACGTTGACGCTGCTCAGCCAGATGGTGAGCAAGTTCGAGGCCACCCACCCGAACATCCACGTCACCGAGTCCAACATCCCAAGCGCAACCGGAGACGCCAAGCTGCTGTCGGAGATTGCGGCCGGCGACCCGCCGGACGTGTTCACCGAGTGGAACCCGGTGCTCGGCGAGTACGCGGCCGACGGGTCGATCCAGTCGCTGGCCCCGTACCTGAAAGGGTCGTACTCCGGGCTGGAGAAATGGTTGTACCCGATCGCGCTGCAGGGCGGCCAGTACAACGGGACGCTGTACGCGCTGCCGATGTCGATGAACTCCTGGGCGCTTTACTACAACAAGTCCATGATGAAGGCGGCCGGGATCACCACGCCGCCGACGACGCTGGCGCAGCTGTACGCCGACCAGGCCAAGGAGTGGAAGATCTCCGGCGGCAAGCTGGAGCAGATTGGCTTCTACCCGCTCTACAACGAGGGCTTCGAGTACTTCGGCAGCTTCTTCGGCGCGGTCAACTGCTTCGACTCCTCAGGCAATTACAGCTTCTCCAGCTGCCCCGCGGCGGCGACCGAGGCGAACTTCTTCGCCCAGTACGACAACTACCCGTACTCCAGCGTGGCCGCCATGGAGACCGCGTACGGGGCCGTGGCCGGCGGTGACGACGACGCGTTCGTCGCGGGCAAGGAGGGGTTCAACATGGACGGGCCGTGGGAGGGCGCGCAGAACATCCCGGTCACCAACCCGTCGATGGTGGGCAACTTCGGCGTCGTGCCGTTCCCGAACACGGTGGGCGGGCCGAGCACGTTCGGCCAGGGCAACTACAACATCATCCCGAAGGGCGCGGCCCACCCGCAGCAGGCCTTCGAGTTCATGGCGTGGCTGGCCGGCTACCAGAACGAGACGTTCAACGCGCAGATCGACCCCAAGGGCGGCTGGATGCCGACCTCGCCGACCGTGGTCCAGCAGCCGGCCTACCAGGCCTGGCTGAAGGCCAACCCGTGGCTTGACGTGTTCGTCCAGCAGATGTCGAGCCCGCTGTCGGTCACGCCCAAGCTCACGCCCACCGAGTCGGAGTTCGAGACGGCCGAGGCGGTGGCGACCGAGGACATCGCAGAACACACCAAGACACCGCAGCAGGCGCTGGCCTACATCGACCAGCAGGCCAACAGCGGCGCAGGCGGGTAACCGAGCGGGAAGGGTAGAGGTAGGCATGCGGAAGGCGATGCGGTCGCCCCGGGCCCGGAGGCTGCGGCTCGGGCTGCTGTTCGTCAGCCCGTGGATCATCGGGTACTGCCTGTTCTACCTCTACCCGTTCCTGGCCACCTTGTACTACAGCTTCACCAGGTTCACCGGGATCGGGAACCCGGTGTTCACCGGGCTGGCCAACTACTCCGGCCTGTGGCACGACGGTACGTTCCGTACTGCGGTTTTCAACACGTTCTACTACACGATCATCGAGGTCCCGTTCTCGACCGCCGTCGCGCTTGGGCTGGCGCTGCTGCTCAACTTGAACGTGCGCGGCCAGGCGGTCTACCGCACGCTCTTCTACATCCCGTCGATCGTCCCCGTGGTGGCTTCGTCGCTGATCTTCGTGTGGATCTTCCAGCCGTCGTTCGGCATCGTGAACTCGCTGCTGTCCGACGTGCACATCCCGGGCCCGGCCTGGTTCTTCTCGATCACCTGGTCCAAGCCGACGTTCATCCTGCTCGGGCTGTGGGGCCTGGGCCAGCCGATGGTGATCTACCTGGCCGCGCTGCAGGGCGTGCCCAGGGAGTTGTACGAGGTGGCCGCGCTGGAGGGAGCCGGGCCCTGGCATCGGCTGCGGTACGTGACGATCCCGATGATCAGCCCGGTCATCTTGTTCAACGTGGTCCTGGCCCTGGTGCTGTCCATCCAGTACTTCACCCAGGCCCAGGTGATCGAGAGCCCGCCCGGCAGCCCGGGCACGTCCACCATGTTCTACGTCACCTACTACTACCAGCAGGCCTTCCAGGACCTGCACCTCGGCTACGCCTCGGCGATGGCGTTCCTGCTGTTCGTCGCCGTCCTGATCATCACCGTCGTGCTGCTGCGGACCTCGTCCCGCTGGGTCTACTACGAGAACGAGCAGAGGTAACGGCCATGCAAACCGTGCCGACGCAGGTGGCGCCGGCCCAGGCCGCGCCGCCGCCGCCCGGGCCGCGCCGCAGGCGCAGGACGCCCAGGGCCGTCGGGGCCAGCGTGAGCAAGCACGCGGTGCTGATCGTGCTGGCGGCCATGTTCGCGCTGCCGCTGGTGTGGATGGTCGGCACCTCGTTCAAGACCGCGCAGCAGGCCCTCCAGCTACCGGTCGTCTGGTGGCCGCACCCGTTCCTGTGGAGCAACTACCCCGACCTGTTCGCGGCGCTGCCCTACTTCAGGTTCTTCTGGAACACGTTCGTGTACGCCGCGGTCACGATCGTGGGCGTCTGCGTCTCGAGCAGCCTGGTCGCGTACGGCTTCTCCCGGCTGCGCTGGCCCGGCCGGGACGCGGTCTTCTACGCGATGCTGATGACGCTGATCCTGCCGTTCGTGTGCACGCTGATCCCGCTGTTCGTGATGTACAAGAGGTTCGGCTGGATCGGCACGTACCTGCCGCTGGAGGTGCCCACGTTCTTCGGCAGCTCGGTGTTCAGCACGTTCTTGCTGCGGCAGTTCTTCATGACGATCCCGCAGTCGCTGTCGGAGGCCGCGCGCATCGACGGGGCCAGCGAGTTCTACATCTACCGCCGGATCATCCTGCCGCTGGCCAAGCCGGCCATGGCGGCGGTGATCTTGTTCCAGTTCGTCTACTGCTGGAACGACTACCTGGGCCCGCTGGTCTACATCAGCAACCAGGACTCCTACCCGCTGTCGCTGGGCCTGGCCCTGATCCTCGGCGACTACACCACGAACTGGGCCTGGGTGATGGCCGGCGCCACGGCGGCGACCGCGCCGATCGTGATCTTGTTCTTCCTCACCCAGCGCACGTTCATCCAGGGAATCACCGTCACAGGCGTGAAGGGATGATCGCGTGATCACCAGCATGTTCGGGCCCAGGCTCATGGCCGGGCTCACCACGCTGTTCAACGTGCTGGCCCTCAACCTGGCGCTGCTGGTCGCGTCGCTGCCGCTGATCACCGCGCCGACCGCGATCGCGGCGGCGTCGGCCACGCTCGACCGGTGGCGGCTGGAGGGGCGCGATCGGGTGATCAGCCAGTTCGCCGCCGAGTTCCGTGACCGTTGGTCCGTGCGTGCGACGCTGGGCACCGGGGTCCCGATCGCCGCCGCCGTGCTTGGCCTGGCCGAGGTGCGCCACTTCGCGCGGGAGGCGACGCCGGCCGGCCGGATCGGGCTGGCCCTGGGCGCGGGCGCGCTGCTCGTCACCCTGGCCGCCCTGGGCTACCTGCTCCAGCTCGCCGCCGACGAGCCTGGCCTGTCCCCCGTTGACCTGTGGTCGGCGTCGGCCCGGCTCGCGGTCAGGAACCTGCCGGTCGCCGGGCCGCTGTCGGCCGTCCCCGTCGCGGGCCTGGCCATCTTGGCCGGGCGCGACCCCGCCCTCCTGCTGCTTGGCCTGCCGGTCTTCCTGCTGCACGCGCTGAAGATGACCGCCCGCCCCGGCCTGCGCCGCGCGGGAATGTGATCATGAGGGGGTGCCGGGGGGGAAGGTCGGCAGGTGGAAGACGCGCTACTCGGTGCGGCTCATCGTGCCGCGCCGCGGCGGCTGGCGCGCCTGGGGAGCGGTCCGGGCCGGCTTCGAGCGCGCGCTGGCCGACCCCGGCGACCCGGCCATCGCCGCGGCCGAGATCGCGTCGGAGCACCGCAGGGGCGCGGACTACGTGCGGGTGACGGTTGCCTTGGCCGTCGCGGCCAGCGACGTGGCCGACGCGCTTTCCATCGCGTGGGACGCCTTCCGCGATGCCGCCGGAGACGATCTGGTCGGCTGGGAGGTCACCGCCGCCGCGGCCGAGGTCCGGCCCGCGGCCGAGGGCTGAGGCGGTCCGCCGGGTGCGATCGATGCCATGCTCGGCGCCACCGCCCTGGCGGCCGCGGCCCCGGTCACGGTCCTCACCTCCGACCCGGAGGACACCTCCGCGCCATGCGCAACCAGTATCACGGTCGTCAAGATATGAGCAGCGCCAGGGATGAATGGCGGGGCGGTGGCGCGTCTAAACAGCATGACTGACGAGTTCGAGCCCGTGTCCGTGTCCCGGCGGATCAGCGTTCCAGCGCGCAGCATCTTCCAGATCCTCGCCAGCCCGGCGCGTCACCCGGACTTCGATGGCTCGGGGATGCTGCGCGGAGCGGTCACCACCTCGACGGTCTCGGGTACCGGGGACATCTTCGTGATGAAGATGCACTACTCGGAGCTTGGCGACTACCAGATGAACAACCACGTCGTCGAGTACGAGGAGGACAGGCGCATCGGCTGGGAGCCGGAACCGGGCCGCGGGCATCCGCGCGCCGGGCAGTCCGGCTCGGCCGGGGGACACCGGTGGTCCTATCAGCTCACTCCCGATGGCACCGATGCGACCATCGTGACCGAAATCTACGACTGTTCCCGGGCGCCGGAAGACCGGCGCCGGGGGATGGACGACGGCAAGATCTGGGTCGACTGCATGACCAGGACATTGGAGCGTCTTGACCGGCTCTGCGAGGACGAGAAGCTCCGGCCGTTCCGTATCGCCGTGCCTGACGGCGAGCTGGCCGACCTGCGTGACCGGCTGGACCGGGTCCGCTGGGCGCCTGAGCCGCGTGGCGGTGACCAGGGGTACGGTGTCTCCCTGGCGTTCGTCCGGCGGCTGGTCGCGCACTGGCGCGAACGGTACGACTGGCGTGCGTGGGAGAGCCGGATCAACGAGTACCCGCAGTTCATCACCACCATCGACGGGGCCGGCGTGCACTTCATGCACGTCCGCTCGCCCGAGCCCGACCCGCTGCCGCTCGTGCTCAGCCACGGCTGGCCTGGCTCGGTGGCCGAGTACCTGGACGTGATCGGGCCGCTGAGCGACCCTCGCCGCCACGGCCTGGACCCCGCCATCGCCTTCGACCTGGTGATCCCGTCTTTGCCCGGGTTCGGCTGGTCGGGGCCGACGCCGGACGTGGGCTGGAGTCCGCGCCGCATCGCCGCCGCCTGGGCGGTCTTGATGCGCAGGCTGGGGTACCGGCGGTACGGTGCGGCCGGCAACGACTGGGGCGCTTTCATCTCGCCCGAGCTGGGACAGCTCGCCCCGGACGAGGTGGTCGGCGTGCACGTGACCCAGGTGTTCCCGGCCGGGCCGGGCGAGGTACGCAACGCCTCGTACGGTCACGTCCACGCCGAGCAGCCGCAGACGCTGGCCCACGCGCTGGCCGACTCCCCGGTCGGGCTGCTGGCCTGGAACAGCCAGGTCATGACCGGCCTCGACCCGGACGCGCTGCTCACCCACGTCACGATCCACTGGCTGACCGGCACCGCCGGGTCGGCGCCGCGCATTTACGCCGAGGAGGACCGGCAGCAGCCCCCGAGCGGCCCGGCGACCATACCGCCCGGCCTGCCCGTGCCGCTCGGCCTGGCCCAGTTCCCTCACGACTGGCCGTCGGACCGCGCCCTGGCCGAGCGACAGGGTGCCCCCATCCTGTCCTGGAACGTCTACGACCGCGGCGGCCACTACGCCGCCCGCCAGGCGCCGGACCTGCTGGTCCAGGACATGCGCGAGTTCTTCGCCCGCTGCCGCTCTACGCCACTGCAGCCGGGAAGTGGTAGCTGACGCCGGTGAGCCGCTCGGATTCCCGCCACAGGCGTTGCTGCAGTTCCGGGTCGCGGGCGCGCTCGCTGGGCGTCAGCAGCGCGGGATAGCCGGTGAACTCCCGCCAGCCCCCCGGCCCGATGTAGCTGCCGCCGGCGATCGCCGGATCTGCCGCGGCTCGCGCGAGCGACAGCGCGCCGATCGCCGCCGGGTGCGTGATCGGGCGGGCCAGTCCCCAGGACTTGCCGCGGAACAGCAGCGGCATGGTCCGGTTGAGCTCGGTTCTGGCGCCACCCGGATGGGCGGCGACCGTTGTTGTGCTCGCGCCCGCCTGGGCCAGCTTGGCCTGCATCATCAGGGCAAACAGCAGGTTCGCCAGCTTCGACTGGTTGTAGGCCGTGCTGGCCCGGTACCGCCGGTCAGAGCGCAGGTCATCGAAGTCGATCCGGCCGGCCCGGTGCGCCGGGCTGCTCACCACGACGACCCGTGACCCGTCCACTGGCAGCAGCAGGTCGAGCACCAGGCCGGTGAACGCGAAATGGCCGATATGGTTGGTGCCGAAATGGGTCTCGAAGCCATCGTCCGTCGTGCCCTTCGGCGCCCACATCACTCCGGCGTTGTTGATCAGCACGTCAACGCGCGGATGCCGGGACCGTAGCTCCGCCGCCGCGGCACGCACCGAGGCCAGCGACGCGAGATCGAGGCTGAGTTCCTCGATGCGCGCGCCCGGCACGTCGGCCGCGATCCGCTCCATCGCCAGCCGGGCGCGTCCGTGATCACGGCAGGCGAGGACGACGTCCGCCCCGCTGGCGGCGAACAACCGTGCCGTCTCGAAGCCGACCCCGCTGCTAGCGCCGGTAATGACGATGGTCCGGCCGTTCTGGCCTGGCATGTCCGCTGCCGTCCATCTCCTCACACGCTCGCTCACCTGGACCCCTTCCCTTGGCGACCATCACGCCGCTGAGCCGCGGCACGGTCGGCTGCTGATACGCTGACATAACCGGGATGGCCGTCCCGAGTACTACTATCCGGGACGCTTGTCCCGTTTGTCAACTCGCGGAGGATGAGCTGTCCGGAGGCGAGACGCCACCGCGCGCGGCAGGCAGTGCCGCCGCGCCTGGCCAGGCCGCCGGCCAGGGAAGGCCGCAGCGCGCCGACGCCCGGCGCAACCGGGATCGGGTCCTGGAGGCCGCCTTCGCCGCGTTCGCAGGCGAAGGGCTCTCGGTGCCGGTACACGAGATCGCCCGCCGCGCGGGGGTGGGAACCGGCACCGTCAGCCGCCACTTCCCCACCAAGCAGTCGCTGTTCGCCGCGGTATTCGTGAGTCGGGTCGAGTGGCTGGTCAGCCTGGCCCGGCAACTGGCCGAGGCGGCCGACGCCGGGGAGGCTTTCTATCAGTTTTTCGCCGCCCTCGTGGCCGAGGGCGCGGCCAACCGCGGCCTGGCTGACGCTCTCACCGGCTTCGGCTTCGATATCAAGGCGGCCGCGTCCGGGCCCGAGCGCGACGTCGCAGGCGCGATGGCCGACCTGCTGGCCCGCGCCCAGCGGGCCGGGGCCGTGCGGCCCGATATCGACGCCGCCGACGTGATAGCCCTGGTCGCCGGGTGCCTGGCCAGGCAGCCCGACCCGAACGACCCGGCCGCTAGGGACCGGCTCGTCGCGGTCGTGTCCGCGGGGCTGCGCCGCGGGTAGCAAACCCACCACGGCGGATGATCCGCACCGGCGGTTCAGCCCACGGCGAGGACGATGGCGTGGAGGACCAAGCCGACGCCGGCCCCGACCACCGTGCCGTTGATGCGGATGAACTGCAGGTCGCGGCCGAGCAACAGCTCGAGCTGGCTGGAGGTCTGTTCGGCGTTCCACCGCTCGATGGTCGCGGTGACCAGGCCGGCGAGCTCGTCGTGGAACTGGTCGGCAAGTGCCCTGGAGCCCGACTCGACCATTCGCTCCAGGCCGTCATGGAGACGGCGGTCTGAGTCAAGCCGATCACCGGTGGCCACCAGCGCGTCGGCCAGCCGGCGGCGCAGCTCAGACTCCGGGTCGCCGGCCTGGGTGCGCAAGGTCTCCTTGGCTTTCTGCCACAGCGACGAGGACCAGTCCCGCAGCCCTTCGCTGCCCAGCACGTCGCGCTTGAGGCGCTCCCCGCGCTCGTGCCATTCCGGCGAGGTCTCGAGACGGCCGGGCAGCCCGGCGAACCACTCGTCGAACAGGTGCCGGGTCTCGTCGCTGGGGTCCTCCGCCATCGTCGCCAGCCGCTGGCGCAGGCGCTGGTACAGGCGGTCGAACACCCGCCGGTATACAGCGTCGGGTACCCAGCGTGGTGCCTCGGCCTGGAACAGCTGGCGGAGTTCCTCGTAATGGTCGGCGACATAGCGGTCGGCGGCCGACAGCACCGAGTTGAACAGCTCGGCTTGATCGCCTCCCGCGATCGCGGCCCGCAGGGCCCGCCCGGCCAGCGACGCCACGTCGACGGCGTCTAGGGCCCGGGTCAGTTCGGCGGTGAGCTGGCGCTGGACATCCTCGTCGCGCAGCGCCTCGGCCGCAGTGACGACCAGGTCCGCGGCGTGACCTGCGAAGCGGGCCGCGTTGTCCGGGTCGGCCAGCCAGCCCGCGAGCCGGGGGACGAGGCGAGCCGACCGGATCCGTTCGGCCAAGACATCGGCGTTGAGGAAATTCTCCTGTACGAACTGGCCGAGGGTCACGGCGAACTGATCCTTGCGCTCGACGATCAGCGCGGTGTGCGGTATCGGCAGGCCCAGGGGACGGCGGAACAGCGCCGTCACCGCGAACCAGTCCGCGACGCCGCCGACCATGCCCGCCTCGGCGCCGGCCTGCACGTAGCCGAGCAGGGTCCCGTGCACTCCGGCTACGGTCACCGCGACGAACACGACCGTCACGCCGGCGAGGAAGGCGGTCGCCCGCCGGCGCGCGGCGGTCAGGCGGCGCGTCCGCAGCGCGAGCGACTCGGGCTCGAGCTTCGATACCGGCGAGGCCGACATCGTCGCCGTCGGTTCCATGGCGCAGCCTCCGGTCAGTCCGCGGCGCCAGGCGGAGATCGCGGCCGCGTCAGTCGAGTGATCCCATCAGCACGTCAGCCCCAGTCTCGCAGGAGCCGGCCAGCAATTCGCTGGCGGCCAGGTGAACCAGGGCATAGGCTGCCGCGGTGACCTGGATCGCACCCGACGTCGAGCGCTCGGAGCACTATCCCGAGCGCCGCAACGAACCCGAACAGGAAATGCTCCGCGACTGGCTCGACTGGCACCGGGCCACCCTGCTGCGCAAATGCGCGGGCCTGGACGCAGCTCAGCTGGCCACGCGCGCCGTGCCGCCGTCGAAGCTCTCGCTGCTCGGGCTGGTCCGGCACATGAGCGACACCGAGCGCGGCTGGGTCAGGCAGAGCTACCGGGGTGAGCAGGTGCCCGACCTGTACTACCGCTCCGATGCCCCGGACGCGGACTTCGAAGAGGCCGATCCGGCCGGCGCCGAGGAGGACTTTGAGCGCTACCGGGCCGAGTGCCGGGCCGTCGATGCCGCGCTCGAGGGCGCGAAGCTGGACGAAACCTTCACCCTCCGCGAAAGGACCATCTCGGTGCGCTGGATGTGGCAGCACCTCGTGGAGGAGTACGCACGGCACAACGGGCACGCCGACCTGATCCGCGAAGTCATCGACGGCTCGGCCGGCCTCTGAGCCGGGGACATGCCCGGCGGGCGAGCAGCGGGCCGATGTCCACGACCTCGCCCCACTCGACGTACTCCGACAGCCGCCCGTCGCCGAGGGAGCTCTGAACACCGGCGTCTGGAGTTACTCTCTAAGAGAGTACTCTTAGGGTATTCTCTCGGTTATGAGTGTTCCGCTGACGCTGCTTGGCCTGCTTGAGCGAGGCCCGAGCCACGGGTACGACCTGAAACGGGACTACGACGCGTACTTCGGCCAGGGCCGGCCGCTGCGCTACAGCCAGGTGTACGCGACGCTGTCCCGGCTGGCCCGGGACGGGAAGGCAGTCGCCGGACCGGTCGAGCAAGGGGCCGGCCCTGAGCGGCGGCGGTACATCATCACCGAAGAGGGCATCGCCGACGTGGAGAGGTGGCTGGCCGAGCCGGCCCCGCCCGAGCCGGACCTGCAGAGCGAGCTGTTCGCGAAGGTCGTGCTCGCGCTGATGCTCGGCCGCCGGGCCGACGGCTATCTCGACGCCCAGCGGGGGGCGCACCTGCAGCGGATGCGCGAGCTCACCGAGCTGAAGCAGCGCGGCAACCCCCTCGACGTGCTGCTCGCCGACCACGCCATCTACCGCCTGGAGGCTGACCTGCGATGGATCGACCACACAGCGGCCCGGCTGGACTTGCTCGGACGGGCAGTGCAGCGGTGACCCCGGCCGAGAGCATCGTCGAAGCACGGCTGCTGCACCGGTCGTTCGGCAGCACGCCCGCGCTGCGCGGCGCGTCGCTGTGCGTCCGCGAGGGCGAGATCGTGGCGGTCATGGGGCCGAGCGGCTCCGGTAAGTCCACCTTGCTGCACTGCCTGGCGGGCATCCTGGTCCCCGACGAGGGCGAGGTGTGGTTCGACGGGCGGCGCCTCGACACGCTGAGCGACGACCGGCGCAGCGCGCTGCGCCGGGACCGGTTCGGATTCGTGTTCCAGTCCGGCCAGCTGGTCCCCGAGCTGACCGCAGAAGAGAATGTTGCGCTGCCCCTGCTGCTGTCCGGCGCGCGGCGCGGCCCGGCGATGACGGCGGCCAGGAAGTGGTTTCCCGTGCTGGGCCTGGACGGGCTCGAGGGCCGCCGGTCGGGGGAGCTGTCCGGCGGGCAGGCGCAGCGCGTGGCGTTGGCCCGCG
>Ga0335075_10017660_pt1 | contig 10600 bp, 10 predicted proteins | sample Lox_Sample_24_FD_206723 | JGI IMG/M metagenome (GOLD analysis project Ga0335075, IMG submission 206723) | Soil microbial communities from Loxahatchee National Wildlife Refuge, Florida, United States - Lox_Sample_2.4 | ecosystem: Environmental > Terrestrial > Soil > Wetlands | place: USA... | reverse complement strand
CGAAATCCGCGCTTCCGCGCTCCAGTTCGTGCGCAAGGTGAGCGGCTTCAACAAGCCCTCGCAGGCCAACACGCAAGCGTTCGAGCGCGCGGTCGAGGAGGTGACCGAGGCGGCGCGCACGCTCATCGCCTCGCTGCACAGCGCCGCCCCGCCGCGCGACCGCGAGACCGAGGCGCGAAGAGCGCGGGAGCGATCGCGGCTGCGCTACGGATAGGCGGGCGGCGCGCCCGGCGTCAGGCGCCGGAATAGGCGCTCACCTCCGGCGGGCGCCAGCCTTGCAGCGCCTCGTCGCGCGGGCGGAAGATCTCCAATTTAAGCGGATAGCAGCGCGCCGCGTCGCTCGAATGGGACGCGCCGCAGTCGCCGCCCGGGCAAGCCGACAGCGCGCCGATGAGGTCGATCTCGGCGAAGAACTCGATGAAGTCGCCGGGCCGCACCGGGCTCGCCTTCATGAAATAGCGGTGGGAGTCGCGGGTAAAGCCGGTGCACATGAAGACGTTGAGCACGTCGTGGACATGGCGCTCGGCCTCGCGAAACGAGAGACCCATCCGCTCGGCCAGCGCGCGGGCCAGGTTCGAATGGCAGCAATGATGATAGTCGCCGCCGGTCAGGAGGCGGTTCGTATAAGGATCGCAGCGCGTGCCGATCACGTCGTGGACGCCGGCGCCGTCGGCGTCGAAGCCGTACCAGCCGAGCGTGTCGTAAGTGATGGTCGCCATGGGCCTTAGATAGGGCAACGCGCTCCAGAGCCGGGCGCCCGTCGTTACATGCGTCGCATGAAGCGCGCGCGTCTTGCCGCTGAAGAAGCGCTCGGCGAGATTTGTCGCGCTCCACAGGTTGAGGTCGCCGACCTGCGGGCCTTCGATGCTCACAATGCGAAAGAGATGGCCGGCGGGAACGTCGAAGGCGCGTCCCTCGCGCGGCGGTGCGATGATCTCGCCGATCTTCGTCATGCCCGCTCGCGCCTTGGCGTAGAAGGCCGCGTCGTAGGCTGGCGCCCGGTCGAGGGCGTAGACGAGGACGGGTTTGGCCGCGCGACGCCGGTCGGCGTCCGGCGGAGGGGGCGTCTGAAATGCGCTCGTCATGATCGCAAAGGCTAATCGAAGGCCTTGCGGCCGCAAAGGCCCGCTTCCCGTTCCGGCGCGCGCAAATCGCCATGCGGGCATGGAACCCGGACGGCAGGCGGCGCATTGGATAGAGGTGGAGTCTGACCGAAGGAGACTGTCATGCGAGCATTGGTGATGGGCGCGGCGCTGTTCGCCGCGGCGAATTTGGCGGCGATGGCCGCGCCGAGGGCGGAAACGATCCACTACAAGGCGACGCTGACCGGGGCGGCCGAGACGCCGCCGAACGACACCAAGGGCGTCGGGACCGTGGTCGCCACCTTCGACCCGGCGACGAGGAAGCTGACCTGGACCGTCGACTATTCGGGACTCACCGGCCCGGCCATCGCCGCCCATTTCCACGGGCCCGCGCCCGTCGGCAAAGCCGCGCCGATCGAAGTGCCCCTCAAGGCCCCGCTCGCCAGCCCGATGAAGGGGTCCGCAATTCTGACCGCCTCGGAGGCGAAGGACCTGACGGACGGCATGATGTATTTCAACATCCATACCGCCGAGCACAAGCCGGGCGAAATCCGCGGGCAAATGGAAAAGGCGTCGTAAAAGCCCGGACATGGGGTCAAGCGCCTGACGGCGGCCCGCTGGCGCGGCTCCCCGAGACGGGTTGAACTCGAGGAGCCGCGAATTTTTATCCCCAGGCTTCGCGCGCCGGCGCGAAGACCCGGCGCGAACGGGGTTCCCATCCGGAACGGACCTGGATAGGGTCTTATCGACGTACGGGAGGACTGAGGCGTTGGCGTCGATCGCCTGCGGACCGTCGGGCGCCTGGACGGCCGATCCCGGACCGCTCCGCTGCCCCCGCTGCCATGGCGCGCTGCACCGGACGGACGCCGGCTTCGAATGCGACGCCGAGGGCGCGATCCTCCCCATTCGCGACGGCGTGCTCGTGGTCCGCGACACGCCCAAGGACGACAACAAGGTCGCCGCCGACTTCTACAACAGCAAGCTCTGGCCGAAAGTCCGGTTCTGGGAGCGTATGTTCTGGGCGCTCAACGGCGGCGAGCGGCGGGCGCGCGACCTCGTGCTGCAGCGCCTGCCGGACCGCCCCGGCCTCCGCCTGCTCGATGTCGCCATTGGCGACGGCGTTTATACGAGCTGGCTGCCTGAGGACTGGTCGATCTTCGGCGTCGACATCTCGACCGCCCAGCTCGCCGTCTGCCGGCGCCGCAACTCGGGCCGAAACCTCCGGCTCGTTCTGGCGGAAGCCGAGGACATGCCGTTCCGTGACCGGGAGTTCGACGCCGTCTTGTGCAACGGCGGGTTCAATCATTTCAATGACCCCGAGGCGGCGCTTCGCGAGATGGCGCGGGTCGCCAAGCCCGGCGCTCCCGTGGTCGTCGCCGACGAGATGCCCAATTTCCTCGATGTCGGCCACCGGCTTGGCTTGCCCGGACTCGACCGCTGGATCGCTTCCAGGCTCATGAGCATGGGCGACGAGTTCGCCGGTCTCATCGAGCGCCACCGGAACATCGACGTCGCCGGGATCGGCCGCCGCGTCCTCACCGACAGCCGCTTCGAGGTCATCTGGCGCAGCGGAGGCGGCGGCTACCTCATGGTCGGCAAGGCCCCTAAAAAGTCGACCCGCGCCGGATCGGACCCTCCCATCCCCTTTCCGCCCTGATCGTCGCCGAGGCTCCAGCCGCGCTGGCGCGCGAGCCAAAGGCGGCCGCTCAAAGCCGCTCAGGAGAAGAGACCATGCCGTTCGTTCGCATCGATCTCCGCAAAGGCAAGGACGCCACTTATCGACAGGCCGTGAGCCGCATCGTGCATGAGGCGCTGGTCGGCGTCGGCGTGCCGAAGGACGACCGCTTCCAGGTGATCGCCGAGCACGACGCGGCGAATTTCGTCTTCGATCCGAATTATCTCGGCGTCCGGCGCACCGAGGATTTGGTGATGATCCAGATCACCTGGAACGAGGGGCGCACGCTCGAGCAGAAGAAGGCTCTCTACAAGGCGATCGCCGACGGGCTCGCGGAGAGCTTGAGCCTGCGTCGCGAGGACGTCCTCATCAACCTGGTCGAAGTGAGACGCGAGAACTGGTCGTTCGGGGCCGGAATCGCGCAATATGCAACATGAGCGATCGGCTCCCATCTAGCTGAAACAGAAACTCAGTTGGTCAAACTCTTCAACAATTCCGCTGCTTGATTAAGCCGTGAGCGTCGCTGCTGAATTAGTGGCAGTGCCAGCGAGGAAAGTCGCGCGTTATGTGCCTGAATCTGGCTTTGCTGCCTAGCAAGACATTTTTGTATATTGTTGACCGTGTCATCAATATATTTCTTCGCCTCCTGGGCTTGCTGCATTGGTACTGAAATCCCCACACTTATATGCTGCCCGACAATTCTGCCCCTAGGAGGACTCAGATCGAACGGATTTGTTTTAAGATACCAAAGTTTAGCATCCCCTACGAATGGGAAACGCTTGCTCACTTTAAGTCCCGGGACGTGAGCAGTTTCACCTTGGCGCAATCCATAAGAAAACCAATCTGAAACTTCTACGGAAACCTCTTCGACGCTGGGCATCCCGTTGTCAAAGTCAACGTGAATGGGCGTAACTGCCAGTCTAGACGACAATGCTTCTGCTAACTCCTCGTCCGGCTTTTGTCCGAAGTCAGATTCAGGAACTTGCTCGACATGAACCCCCATCGATTCCGCATACACCCTAAGGACATCATCTAGGTCTGGTCCTCGTGCGCTGAAAAATAATAAATCTCCTAGGAAAGCCATGGCAACCCCTCGCGATGATTCGGAAGAGGAACATTACATGAACCTGGGGTGCCCGGCAACTTGTCGGATTTTATGTTGGCCTGCTCCTCACGCCGTGCTTGGCCCCTTCCTTTCCCGGCGCCGCTTGCGCCGCGAGCGCCCTCATGATCACTGGCAAATGCGATAGCTCGCGCTTGAGCCGTGCGGCTCGATGTCGAGATGCATGTTGCTGGCGTGGAACGCATCGGCGCCGGGACCCAGAACGGTCGTGAACCAGCCGCAAGCGGCCGTGCGCACGGCGCGGAAATATGAGGCTTCGTCCGCGTCCGTCTGTCGCTCGACCAGGACCCGACGCTTGTCGGCGAACGCGATCGCAACAAAGTCCACTGCCAGCCCATGGCCATGGGCGCTGATCTTGGCGCCGGCGATGCGGTCCTGGGTCCGGCACGCGTAGCCGGGGCCGGTCTCGATCGAGGCGACGCTCGCATGCAGCATCGCCTGCCCGAGCGGCGCGACGATCAGGCGGACATAGTCAGCGAGCACGGCGGCGAATTCACAGGCGAGCAGAGGCCGGTCGGGCAGGCTCACGACGTCGCCGCCCCTGACCGTGATCGACGACAGCCGGACCGGCGCGGCGATTCCGCAGCCCTCGACCGGAGTCGCCAGCCCCGGCGCCGCCTCGGCGCTCGCGCCGCTCGCGATGAGTTTCGCAAGGCAGGCCGCCGCCGCGTCTCCCTTCGGCGCCGGGGGCGGCGCCGCGGCCGGTTTCCCAGGCGCGGCGAACTCGGGCGGCCGGGGCGGCGGCAAGGGAGGTTCGTCCGCCATTGTCTTCACGGAGGCGGCGGCGCCAAGCGCCAGGCCCGCCAGCGCCAACGCCGCGCAGCGCGCTTTCGCGAATGCAGGCGCCGTCATCGAAACTCCTCGTAACGTTCGGCATGCGCGAGATGATCACCACGAGCGCCGCGGCGCCAGGGTCATCACGACGACGAAGATAAGCAGGTCGCGGACGATCCGTTCGGCCGCGTTCAACGCCTCCAGCGCCTGCATTGCCAGCGCCGCGCGACTGCGCCGGGCGACGCGCGCTTTCCGAGGACCAAAGAGGAGCGCTAGTTCCATTTTACCAAGGGGCCTCCACGCCTCTCTCCCCACGCGCCGCAGCGGCAAAGGACGGCGGCGCCGCTCGCGCGATTAAGCAGCGCCGACACGCCGTTCATGATAGCTTCGCTCAATCCTCGAGGCGAGGCCATGGCGGAAACGCGCAAGATCGCTGCGATCCTCGTCGCCGATGTCGTCGGCTATAGCCGGCTCGCCAGCGCGGACGAGGAGGGAACGCTGGCGCGCCTGCGCGCCCTGCGCGGCGATCTGATCGATCCAGCGGTCGCCGCCCATCATGGGCGTATCGTCAAGCGCACCGGCGACGGCGCGCTCATCGAGTTTCGCAGCGTGGTGGACGGGGCGCGGTGCGCGATCGAAATTCAGAACGGAGTGGTCGAGCGCAATGCCGCAGTGGCGCCGGAACGGCGGATCGAGTTTCGCGTCGGCATCCACTTGGGCGACGTTGTCGAGGAGGCGGACGGCGACCTGATGGGCGACGGAGTCAACGTCGCAGCACGGCTCGAGGGTCTTGCCGAGGCGGGCGGGGTGTGCCTCTCCGAGGACGCCTGGCGTCAGGTGCGCGACAAGCTCAAGGAGCCCTTCATCGACCTCGGCGAGAAGGCGCTCAAGAACATAGCGAGGCCCATGCGCGTCTACGCGCTGAGGTCCGGCTCGAAAGCCGAGGCGCCCCCGCCGAACATTGCTTCAGTCGAAAAGCGCGAGCCGCCGCGCCTCTCGATTGTCGTCCTGCCTTTCAAGAACCTCTCCGGCGATCCGTCCCAGGATTATTTCGCCGACGGCGTCACCGAGAACCTCACCACCGACCTGTCGCGCATCCGCAACAGTTTCGTGATTGCGCGCAACACCGCCTTCACCTTCAAGGACAAGGCCGTCGACGCCAAGCAGATCGCCAAGGAGCTAGGGGTGCGCTACGTGCTCGAAGGCTCGGTTCAGCGCGATGGAACCCGTGTGCGCGTCAACGCCCAGCTCATCGACGGCGAGACAGGCGCGCATCTTTGGGCCGACCGATTTCAGGAAGACGTCGCCGATCTCTTCAAGCTGCAAGATGAGGTCGTGGCGCGACTGGCCAACGCTCTAAGCTACGAACTCATCATGGTGGAAGCGGAAACGGCGACCCGCTCGAAGAACCCCGACGCCATCGACCTTGTCATGCGCGGTCGCGGGGCTATCCTCCACTGGGCGCAACAGCCGCCGACAAAAGACGAGCTCATCTCGGTCCGGGCCTTGTTCGAGCGGGCGCTTGAGATCGACCCGAACGATGCCGATGCGTTGGCGGGCTCGGCACAGACCTATATGTCCGAATACGCTCATGGATGGACCGATCCCGAAACCGACTACGATGCACAAATAATCGGCCGGGCCGATCGGTCCATTGCCCTCGCACGCGACAACGCTTGGGCACACATTGTGAAAAGCCTGTATTTGCATATGTCGCGGCGCCCATCCGATGCCTTGCGAGTGGCGAACGCCGGGCTCGCCCTCAACTCAAACCACGCCCCTTTGTTTGCTTGGCGCGCTTCCGCCGAGAACTATTTGGGCCAGTTCGAGGAGGCGAAATCGGATGTTCAGCAAGCCATGCGCCTCAGTCCGCGTGAGCCGTGGATGGGCAATTGGCACAATTTAATGGCGGACGCTGAACTCGGCCTCGGCCATTTCGACGCTGCAATCGAGGGAGCCAACAAGGCGATCGACGCTGGCTTTCGCATTTGGTTTTCTTACTTGAATCTCGCCGCGGCCCACGCGTTGAAAGGCGATATGGATAAGGCGAAGGCGCCCCTCGCAGAGGCTCGCCGCCTCAATCCCAAGCTTAGCGTCAAATGGTTGACCGCGCGCAAACCCATTTTGCAGCCCGCCTTCGATGCTCTGCGCAAAGCTGGGCTGCCGGAAGAATGAGGCGGCGACAACGGCGTCTTGCAAAAAGTTCTCAGAGAGACGATAACCATAGTCTCGCTGGGGGCTTCGACTTAGAGTAAGTTAAATTTATACGAAATAAATTAGGTGAGGAACGCGATGGTTTCTCGTCGCTTGTTTCTGCAATCGTCCGTGGGCGCCGCCATGGTCGCGGCTTCCGGCGTGCGCGTCGCGTGGGCCGCGAATGCACCCGGCGTCACGGACGCCGAGATCAAGATTGGCCAGACCGCTCCCTATAGCGGGCCAGCGTCGGGCTACGGCGTGATCGCCAAGGCCGAGGCCGCCTATTTCAGGATGATCAACGAAAAGGGCGGAATCAACGGCCGCAAGCTCAATCTCATCAGCCTCGACGACGGCTACAGCGCCCCCAAGACCGTCGAGCAGACCCGGCGGCTCATCGAACAGGAAGGCGTGGCGTTCACCTTTCAAAGCCTCGGCGGCTTCACCAATCTGGCGGTCCGGCCCTATCTCAACGAGAAGAAAGTCCCGCAACTGTTTGTCGCCGCCGGCGCTGATCAGCTCGACGATCCCCAAAACTATCCTTGGACGATCGCGTTCAACCCGTCCACCAGCCTCGAGGGACGCATCTACGCCAAACGCATCCTCTCCGCGAAGCCCGATGCGAAGATCGGCGTCCTCTATCAGAACGATGTATTGGGCAAGACCATCCTTGCGGGCGTGCGGGACGGGCTCGGCGCCGAGCATGCTGGGTTGCTCGTTAAGGAAGTCTCTTACGAGGTCGCCGAGCCCACAGTCGACTCCCAGGTTGTCACGCTTCAGGGCGCCGGGGTCGATACGCTCGTAATCGCGGCGACCCCGAAACCAGCCGCGCAAGCCATCCGCAAAATCTATGATGTCGGCTGGACGCCGGAGCGCTATCTGTTTTTCGGCGCGGCTTCGATCGCCGGAACGCTGAAGCCCGCCGGTCTCGAGAAGTCGAAGGGATTGATTACCGCCGGATATCTCAAGGATCCGACTGTGCCGATCTGGCGGGACGACCCGGGCTTCAAGGAATGGGCGGCCTTCGCGACGAAATACATGAGCCCGACAGACGTTCGCGAGGGAATGGCGGCCTACGGGTTCACGGCCGCGGCGACGATGGTTCACGTTCTCCAACAATGCGGCGACGACCTGTCGCGCGACAATATTCTGCGCCAAGCGCTCGCCATCAAGGATCTCGAGCTGCCGATGCTATCGCCGGGTATCAAGATCAACACGTCGCCCGACAATTATTTCCTGATCCGGCAACTGCAACTCGCCCGGTTCAACGGCGAATCGTGGGAACCCTTTGGCGAATTGATCAGCGGCTGAGCCAACGGGCTTTGGGTCGAGCGAAAGGGCGCGTTGGCGCGCACATCCGTTTTTGAATGCCTGCGCCGGGCCGGCGTCCCCGAGTAAGAGACGGCGGCCCGCCCTTCACGCAGTGCTTGGCCCCTTCCGGCCCAGCGCCGCTTGCGCGGCGGCGAGGCGGGCGATCGGGATGCGGTAGGGCGAGCAGAAGACGTAGTCGAGATGCGCCTGTTCGCAGAAGGCGATCGAGGCCGGATCGCCGCCATGCTCGCCACATCGAGCCTGTAACGGCTCCTTCCGGTCTTAACTCGTCGGGGCTTGCGCCTTCGGAGTGACCCGGTTCCAGAAGTCGTCGAATTCGCGCGTGTCGAAGAAGGCCGTCGCCTTCGTGACACGACCGTCCTTCATCTCAAAATACCAGGTGTATGTGTTGCGATAGGAAACGCCGTCCGCCGCCGTGGCGGAGGCGTCGAAGAGGATGATCACCATGTCCCCGTCCGCGTAGAGGCCGCGCACATTCGGTTTCAGCGGCGTGGCCATGCGCGCGTTAAAAGGGTGGATCACCTCATCGAGGAATTCCTGACGCCGGTAGGTCCTGGAGAGGGGCGAGGATCCCACGATCGTCCATTCCGCGTCGGAGGCCAGAAGCTCGAAGGGGCTTCCCGTCCCTGCCCTCCAGCGGTCGAAGCTCGCCTGCACCGCAGTCTTGTTGCCGTCCTCCAGGCTCGTCGCCACTGAACTCCCTCCACGAATAACGGATTTTCGTCGCCCCTCATGCAGTGCTTGGCCCCTTCCGGCCCAGCGCCGCTTGCGCGGCGGCGAGGCGGGCGATCGGGATGCGGTAGGGCGAGCACGAGACGTAGTCGAGGCCCGCCTGTTCGCAGAAGGCGATCGAGGCCGGATCGCCGCCATGCTCGCCGCAGACGCCGAGCTTGAGGCCGGGCCTCGCCGCCCGGCCGCGCTCGGCGGCGATCGTCACGAGCTCGCCGACGCCCTCGGCGTCCAGGGTCACGAACGGATCGGCCTTGAGCAGGCCCTTGACGGTGTAGAAGCCGAGGAACGACGCCGCGTCGTCGCGCGACACGCCGAGCGTGGTTTGCGTGAGATCGTTGGTGCCGAACGAGAAGAACTCGGCCGTCTCGGCGATCTCACCCGCGCGCAGCGCCGCGCGCGGCAGCTCGATCATCGTGCCGACCGAATAGGGAACCTTGACGCCCGTCTCCTTGGCGACGGCCTCGCCCTGAGCCGCGATCACCGCCTTGATGAGATCGAGCTCGGGGCGCCCCATCGCGAGCGGGATCATGATCTCGGGCGTGACCGGCTTGCCCGTCTTGCGTCCCGCTTGAACGGCGCCCTCGAAGATCGCGCGCGCCTGCATTTCCGCTATCTCCGGATAGCGGATGGCGAGTCGCACGCCGCGAAAGCCGAGCATGGGGTTGAATTCGTGCAAGTCGGCGGCGCGCGCGCGCAATTTCTCCGCGCTCACCTTCATCGCCTTCGCGACCTCGTTGATTTCCTCATTCGTTTTCGGCAGGAATTCGTGCAGCGGCGGGTCGAGCAGGCGGATGGTGACCGGGAGCCCCGTCATGATCTCGAACAGTTCGGCGAAGTCCTGGCGCTGCATCGGCAGGAGCTTCGCAAGCGCGGCGCGGCGTCCCTGCTCGTTGTCGGCGAGGATCATCTCGCGCACCGCCACGATCCGCTCGCCGTCGAAGAACATATGCTCGGTGCGGCAAAGCCCGATCCCCTCGGCGCCGAACGAGCGGGCGGCGCGCGCGTCAGCCCCCGTCTCGGCGTTGGCGCGCACCTTCATCCGCCTCATCGAATCCGCCCAGCTCATCAGCGTCGCGAAGTCGCCGGTCATCTCGGGCTTCACCATCGGCGCCGCGCCCGCCATCACTTCGCCCGCGCCCCCGTCGATGGTGAGGATGTCGCCCTTCTTCAGAGTGACGTCGCCTGCGGTCATCGTCTGCGCGTCATAATCGATGCGGATCGCGCTGACCCCGCAAACGCAGGGCTTGCCCATGCCGCGCGCGACGACCGCCGCGTGCGAGGTCATGCCGCCGCGCGTGGTCACGACGCCCTCGGCGGCGTGCATGCCGTGAATGTCCTCAGGCGACGTCTCGACCCGGACCAGCATCGATTTTCGCCCCGCCTGGCGCAGAGCCTGCGCTTCGTCGGCGGAGAACACGATCTCGCCGCTCGCCGCGCCGGGCGAAGCGGGCAGACCGGTCGCGATCGGCGCGGGCTTGGCGTTCGGGTCGAGGGTCGGATGCAGGAGCTGGTCGAGCGTGGCCGGCTCGATCCGCGCCACCGCGTCCTCGCGCGAAATGAGGCCTTCGTTCGCCATGTCGACCGCGACCTTGAGCGCGGCCTTGGCGGTGCGCTTGCCGTTGCGGGTCTGCAGCATCCACAATTTGCCGCGCTCGACCGTGAACTCGAGGTCCTGCATGTCCTTGTAGT
>Ga0335075_10017657_pt1 | contig 10601 bp, 9 predicted proteins | sample Lox_Sample_24_FD_206723 | JGI IMG/M metagenome (GOLD analysis project Ga0335075, IMG submission 206723) | Soil microbial communities from Loxahatchee National Wildlife Refuge, Florida, United States - Lox_Sample_2.4 | ecosystem: Environmental > Terrestrial > Soil > Wetlands | place: USA: Florida... | reverse complement strand
GGAAAACAAGTTGGGCGTTTTTTCGATCTCCAGCCGGCGAGACGCCGGCGCTACTGGTTCTGCAATTGTGGTCTCGCATGTACGATAGGACCGGGATGCGATGGTGGAACAAGCACAAACCGGATTGAATCCTGTGGCTCAAACTGCGTCCGAGCAATTCTTCTCGGGCGCTTTGCAACGGATACGCCGCTTGATGCTTGTGCTCGCGGCGCTAGCGATTCCGGTTGCGGCGTGGAAGTTTGGGCTGCGCGTGGGGGCTGGATTGGCCTTCGGATGCGCCATCGCCTATCTAAATTTTCACTGGTTGAAGCGGGTGATTGCGGGGTTCGCGGATCGCGCGACCGGCGCGGCCACATCGCAATCGGGGCAGGGAATTGTGTTTCGCTTCTTGCTGCGTTACGTTTTGATGGCTCTGGGAGCCTATGTTATATTGACTGTCTCACCCGCGAGCCTGAATGGGCTACTTGCGGGCTTATTTTTGCCCGTTGCCGCGATTGCGGGCGAGGCGACTTACGAAGTGTACGCGGCCCTGACACGCGGAGTTTAGCCGAGTAACAGGATGCTGAAAAACTCGAATCCGCGGATTCGGCGCGTAAAGCCGCGATTGAAAACGAGGCATTACGGTATGCCTGAAGGCATACTCCGATACGAATCGCGAGCTTTTCAGCAAACTGCTAACGATTGAAAAAGACTACGCAGCAACGGATTTAGGTACAGATAAATGCCTGAACAACTCTGGTTCACCGCTTTGCTAAATCGCGTGTTAGCGAGTCCCGTGACGTCTCTGCTACGGGCGGTGCATTTGGAGCCGAAGTATCCCTCCGCGCCGATTTCAAATTCGTTCGCGATGGAGCTTTTGGTTTTTTCTATTCTGCTGATTCTGTTTTTCATGGTGCGGTCGCGCCTTTCCGTGGATCGTCCGGGCGCGCTTCAACATGCCTTTGAAAGCTTTGAGGGGATGATTCAAGGGCAGAGCGACGAGATCATTGGACATCACAGCGAACCTTACACGGCATTCTTATGCGCGCTGGGCCTCTTTATTTTGTTTTGCAATGTTCTGGGCGTGATTCCAGGATTTGAGTCGCCGACTGCGGTGCCGATCGTTCCATTGGGTTGCGCTATTTGCGCGTTTATTTACTACCAGACGCAAGGCTTTAAACACGCTGGAATCGGCTATTTAAAGCACTTTCTGGGGCCGTCGGATCCGTCAATGTCACTGGTGTTGCGGCTGCCGTTGGCGTTGCTGATGTTGCCGATTGAATTGATCAGCCATCTGGCGCGCGTGCTATCGCTGACCATCCGCTTGTTCGCGAATATGTACGCGGGCGATATGGTGACATTGGTTTTCATTTCGCTGCTGCCGCTCGGCTTTCCGGTTCCGTTTTTAGGTTTGCATATTTTCGTTTCGATGCTGCAGGCGTACATTTTTGTTTTGCTGACGACGGTTTATTTGCAGGGCGCGGTTTCGGAAGAGCATTAGGAAGTAGCGAGTGGGGAGCCGCTTTCAGAGGCTGAAGCCCGCGTCGATTTTGGCGGACTTGCGGCACGGGTGAAGCCGTGCCCCTTCACAACAACGATTTTAGCCGCAAGCGTGAGGGCGTCTGCACGGTATGGCGTCAACCACCCACTGGCGGTATTTCATACGAGGAAAAACACAATGAGCAAATTGAGCAAGATGTTTATGGCACTGTCGATTCTGTCTTTCGCCGTTCCCGCATTTGCGCAGGGCGGTCCGGAAAGCGGCGGAGTGAACTGGGTTGCGATTGCCGCTGGATTTTCCATGGCTTTCGCTTCCGGCATCTGCGCGCTGGCGCAGGGCAAAGCGACCGCCTCGGCGGCGGAGAGCCTGGCTCGCAATCCTGCGGCCCGGCCTGGCATTCAGCTGGCGCTGATTCTCGGTCTGGCGCTAATCGAGTCTCTCGCGCTTTACACGCTGGTCATTATTTTCGTCAAGGTCAAGTAGATTCGGGTGGTGGGTCAGTTTTCCGGCGCGACTGAAGTCGCGCCCTTTCAAAGCAAATTCAGACTGGGCCATTGCCTTGATTCGATTCGTCGAATAAAAAGGAAAAGCCTCCGCCAGAGCGGAGGCTTTTTTCTGTTGATCACGCTTCAGGAAAATTTCAGAAGACGCATTCCTTCGGTCCCGCTAAATCTTGCGTTCCGCATCCCAGGACTTTTGCTCTTTGCCCTGCGGAGCGTGGTTCAGGGCTTCTACGAGCAATCGCCGCAGGCGGTAGCGGCTTTCCAGATCGGTATTGACGATTTCGAATCCCACTTCGTTGACGCGGGCCCGGCGCAGCAGGACATGAGCGCGTATTTTGGTGCGCATACCGAGGGAAATCTCTAAATCGGCTTCGCTGCCGATGCGCAGATTATCCTCTTTCGTTCCCATGCCGCCGCCAAGACTGAGCTCGCGAATCATGATTTTTGATTTTCCCCAGGAACTGCCGATGGTGGCGCTGACCGAGCGGGAGAGCACCATACGTTCATAGCGCCTCTGCCGCACCCACGGGCAAGCTGGAGCGGTATCCAAAGGAGCGATGGCCAATTCGGCGGGCTCGATGCCGCTGTCATAGAGAACCTGAGCGCTGTAACGGGGATCGGTTTTCGACAACGATTGTGCCGCGGCGATGCGCAGTTCGCGATGGTGAATCCATCCAAAGGTTTTCTTGGCTTCGACAATTTCCCGAAGCAAGGCGAGCGCCTCGGTGTCTTTTAAACGACCGAGGGATTCGATACTTTTCAATTGCACAAAGGGCGAACGCGATGCGGCTTCCCCTGGTTTGGCCATAGCGGCCAGGGGCGGGGCTGCCGAAAGATCTCCGCTCATTCCAATTTCATCGATGGCCTGGGGCAGAATGACGGCATCTAAAACTTCCGCAAGTTCCAGCAGAGTGCGGCCGCGGTCGGGTGCCGCGCCATAGGCAATCTGGCGAACGACAATGTCGTGATAGAAACGGTTCCATTCGGGCAAGCGTGCGGGCAAAAGCTCAAGAAGGGTGCCGACATCGAGACGGCTCAAAAGCCCGACCACACTGGAGGACTGGCGAGGCTGGCCGGTGCGCAAAATCTCGCGCAACTGCGTGAGGGCCGGACTGCCCATTTCCTTTACCAGATCGACCATGCGGTCGCACTCGTCGCGCCGCATGCAGCGAAAGAAACGGTCCGCCAGATGTTCGGCGCCGGCCTGGCTGGTCCTGCGCAGAATCAGCAAGAGGTCGGCAGGAATGGATTCGGCGCGCAGCGCTTCTTCAATAAATTCCGAGATGCGATTCTCCACGCCCACGCGTGGCCGCAGGTCCGTTACCAGCACGGGGCGCTCCTGCAACAGCGTGTCCATTGCGCTGCAGACTGCGTTCACGGCGGCGTAATTTCTGGCTTCGCTGGCTTCCTGGCTCAGGCGCACAAATGCGGCGCTCAATATGCTTTGCAGTTCGGGATCTTTCTCCGCGCAAAGTTGCTCGGTTACCTTCGCGATGGCCGTGCCGAGCGAATCGCCCCCTAGCCGCGCGTAGAGATCGGCCAGTTGACTCAATCCGATGGCTGTTTTTCTGCGAGCCTCCACGTCTTTTGTGCTGAGACAGGAGGAGTAATTGTCCAAAATTTCAGCCGAAGATGTTTTATCGTCGCGGTCGAGCAAAAGTTCGACGAACTGTCGCAGGTTGCGCGGCGGCACACAAGGAGCTTCGTTGGAGAGCAGAACAGTCTTCTTCCCTGACTCCGGCACTTCCGCCCAAAACATGCGGTCAAGGATGTCGGCGTGCGACTCCACCAGAATGCCCGCCTTATTCATCTTGTCTTCCTGAAGTTTCAGGATGTGCCGCAGGGAATCCATCTGACGGCTCATGTGCTCCATCATCTGGTGAACGGCATTTACTTTCACTTCTCCCTTGGAATAACGCTCGAGGGCGAAGCGGATGGCCATATGTTCCGCGGCTTTCATGAGCAGGGGCGTGTCCTGCTGCTGATCGCTAGTCGCTTTCGCGGCGAGTGACGCCAGCAACTGCTGCAAGTTGACGCGAGTATTCGGGTCGGTCTGGCCGACTTCTTTCTGCAAATCTTTTTGCAGCTCCTCGGGACTGATAGTCGAGTCACCCTGAACCTGGCCGAAGCGAGTGAGCAAACGAATCGCCTGCACCACTTCGGCTTCCTGCAAGGGCACTACGCCACCTTCCCAGCCCGGCGCGGTTGCCGTGGCGGTGCCAGTTCCTGTGGCGGGGCCTGCAACCCAGTGACCCGGAATATTCGGTACGCTGCCAAAGGGCACGACTGTGCCTCCGCCCTCACCGGCGCCAGCGCCGACCGCGTTTGCTCCCTCAGCCGCGGCAATTAACTGCAAGAGCTTTTGCGGATCGTTCAGCCATTGCTTGAATTCCGGTCCCAGAGTTTGAGCGGCGATCTGGGCCGCCACGCTGATATCTCCGGTCAACGGATCGGCCGCAACAAACTTGACCTCGTTAATCTTGATAGTGCTTTTCTTATCGCCGCTGTCTAAAGCTTCTTTAATCTGTTTCGAAACATCCTGAGCTTTTGATCCTGCAATCGTGAACGCCCGGACCAGGCGCGTGAAATCTTCTTTGGTTACGTCTTTGGAGAAGTGCAGGCTGGCTAGTCCAGCGGTGCTCAGAAGCTGTCCGAAGCTTCGTTCGACCTGTCCAGTTTCGAGAGGCACTCCATCGAGCAGCAACTTGTTGTCCGACACCCCAAGGAGAAATCCGCCATCGCCCGCGATAGGCAGACCTTGCTGCAACTCCTTCCATGCGGTTTCGAACTGGGCTTCAGTGCGCTTGTGATCGTAACCGTACATGCGTGCGTACTTAATCAGAATATTCAGGCTGTGGACGAAGGCTCGCGCCGAGGCTGCGCGATTGGCGTGAAATGTAGTGGCTTCCTTGATAACGACTCCTCAACGCGCGCTCTGGTTGCAGACAGTAGAAAGGTTAAATCCTGACGGTGAGGACACGCACATTACCGAGGTAACGCGGGCTGGCCGATTTATTCTTCTTTTCATGCCTGTTGGCGGGGAGAGCTGAATCTCTTAACACAGCATTGATTCGAGTTTGCATGCAGGCATTTGGCATTGGCAGCCGCTTCCGGTGAGAATGGTAACGTGCCCACTCCCGCCACGCACGCGACCGGCAAGAAGACCTCCGGACTTCGTTACTGGATGTTGCAGGTTCTGGAGGAATGGCACAATGTGGCTGCCGATTTCAGCCCGGACTCGGTTCACGATCTCCGGGTTGCGCTGCGGCGCTGCCGCTCCCTTGCCGATGGCCTGATGGCGCTTGATCCTGCCGGCGACTGGAAGGATATGAAGAAGGCCGGTAAACGGCTGTTTCAGCGCCTGGGAAATTTGCGGGATACGCACGTGATGGAGGAGTGGGTTGAAAAGTTAAGTGCGAAGCGAAAGCCAGATCAGAATGGCCAGAAGCAGATTTCCTTCTCTTCCGAAAATCGAGCGGCGACGGACATCGGTTCGGACGGGAATGCCTCGCAAAAAGATAGTGCCGACGCCGTTGAAGAGAGCTTGTTGAAACTTCTTGCGGCGCGGGAGCACGAACAGAAGCGGGAAGCTAAAACCGCTCTCGAAGAATTTGACCAGAAGCAGTGGCGTGAGTGGAGCAATATTCTTCCGGCACGTGCCGCGCGCTTCCGCCCTGGCAGCGCGCTGTTCAAGCATCTCGCGCTGGAGCGCTGGACCGAGGCGCGATCGTTGCATGCCCGAGCTTTGCGCAACCGCTCCCATGTGGCATTTCACAATCTGCGCATCGGGATCAAACGTTTTCGATATATCGTCGAGAACTTTCTTCCCGAGGAACATAAGGCTTGGAGCAACGACCTGAAAGAAATGCAGGACGAACTGGGCGAAGTGCACGACCTTGATGTGCTCTGGGAGACAGCGATGTCCTGTCATGTGTTTTCCGATGCGAACTCCCGGCAACAGTGGCACAAGAAGATTATTGAAGAGCGCACTAAGCGGATCGATCGTTACCGCGCCAAGATGGTTGGGGAGAAATCTTTGTGGCAGGTCTGGCGTGCCGCCCTGCCCCAGGGCAAGCAGATTCAGGCTCTGGCCACGCGCCGAATGAAGCTGTGGGCGCATAGTCTCGATCCAGACTTTGCCCACTCGGAGCGAGTCGCCAGCATGGCGCTTCAACTCTATGACGGGCTTCTCGGCACGGGATGGCAGCCTGCGGTGGACGGCGCTTCAGGACGGACCAGTCTGCTGGCTGCTGCGCTGTTGCATGACGTGGGTAAATCGAAAGGCGAAAAGGGACATCACAAAGCCTCGTTCAAGATGATTCAAGCGCAGGGCGAGCCCCTGGGGTGGAAAGCTGCGGAGCTTCGCCGCGCTGCCGTGGTGGCGCGTTTTCATCGGGGAGCTCTGCCCAGCAAAAGACACAAACTGCTGCGCGATCTTTTGCCCACGGAACAAAATGGAATTATTCAGTTAGCCGCGATTTTGCGTCTTGCCAATGCGCTGGATTCCGCGCACGACGGCCAGGTTCGACGCATTCAGGTGGAGAATGGCCGGCAGAATGGGAAAGAGAATCGTAGCCGCCGGACGAATGGATTTCTGCGCAAGCTGCCAACTTTCGATCGTAACGAGGCGCTTACGATTTTCGCAGAGGGATATTCCCCGCTAGGCGCTTCGGCGAGAACTATCGCCGCCGAGCGGCATCTCCTGGAAACGGTGCTGGGCAGGCCGGTGATGGTGAAGCCTATGAGAGGAAGGTGAGCCTCTGGTAGCGCGAGACTTACGAAGGTAATGTGTACCCTTTAGTTTTCGGGGACGTATGATCGCTGAGATGAGGTTCTACATTATTCGCTCGCTCGCGATTCTCTTCCTCTTGGTGGGTTACGCGTCTGCCAACGTGTTCGGCCAGGAGACGGTCCTCGGAATTCTGGAAGACAATCCTGGGCACTATTTAGGTGAGGCAAATGATCGTACCGTTCGAGTGGTCTTCAAGAAGACTGGTGGGGACTGGGAGGCCTTCCGGAGCGAGTGCGGAAACCAGGATTGTTTGAAAACGATTGCGGCCGATTTCCCGGACCACATGACCTGGACGATTGGTTTTGACGGGAAGATGTTGGGGACAGTTGCAACCCGTGCTCAGGAAAAGTTCGAATGGTATTCCAGTATTGGCCAGGAAAATATTGCTAGTAACGGCCCAGTGCCGACTATAGGACAGAGACTTGAGGAATTCGGTGGCTGGGCGGGTAGGCCAGTCTACAGGCCTCTAGTGGCAAACTCGCTGCCTTACTTTAAGGATCCAGAGTCATGGAAGCGGACCGAACCTTCGGCAGCAGTGCTGGGTTTGCTCCGGGGGCAATTCAGGAACAAGTTTCCTCAAGTAACGAACTGCGACAATCCAGACGAGAACAGAGCGAAGCCATGGTCTTATCGAGACGAAGACATCAAAATCTTCAGGGCCTACTCGGCACGCAGCGGCTGGCTTGTTGTTAGTTTGCACCTGGACGAAAATCGTTGCGACGGCCCATGGGAGGGCCCAGCAGACCCTTTTAGCACTCAGTGGTTCGCACTCTCACCTAATCGTGAGGTTAGTTTCTTGGATCAGGGAATGTGGCTAGTCGACGCGGGAGATTACGACAATGATGGAAAATCGGAGCTTGTATTTACTATCGGCCGATACGACCGGGGCGGGTACGAAATCTTTTACGACGATTTCAAGAAGCACGCAAGCTTTGAATATAGCTATCACTGAGCCTATGCTGGTAGCTCGAGATGCGAACCACTTTCTACCGTAAGCTACTGGCCTCAAATCCGCAGAGTATCGCTGCCTCACGCAATCTCTGATCGGCGGCCAGAAAGACCCTGCCCTGGGGAATGTTTTCACACCACTCGAGGGCGGCTGCGAGTTGTAATGCGTCGGCCACCTTCAGGTCGTAACGCTCGACAAGTTGCACGGCACCGGCTCGCAAGGAATTTGACGGCTGGATGACAAGCCACGCTCCGGCCAACTCAAGCGCTAAACGCTGGGACACGGTCCAATCGGCGGGGGTGAGCTGCTTCATGCGCACCAACCGTCTCAGCGCACTTGCAATCTCGACCACCGTTGCCCACCATACTACCAATCCGTAGCGCCGGTAGAGTGCGAGCACTCGGGGTGTAATTCCTTGATGAGCACAGAGAGGGACCAGAGCGCTTGTATCCCAAAAGGCCAGAGGCCGCTCTAGCGGCCTTCCCGCTCTTCCTGCCATAATTTTTCCATAACCTCATCGGAAATGTTTCCAGGAGGATCCGGCCACGAAAGCGGCGAACTCCGCCTTCTCAAGGGGGGCACCAGAACGCCGCTGGCGATCAGCCGCCGTTCGCGTGCGGGTTCATCCTCGACCGAGCAGGGAATAATCCGGGCCACAGGCTTGTTGCGGTCGCAGACAAGCACCTCTTCGCCCTTCTTCACGAGCTTGATATGGGCGCTCAGCCGGGCCTTCAGCTCTCCTATATTTACGACACGCATCGCGCTATTATAAACGACTTGACTATATTAGTCATGTTGGACTACGGGCACCGCGAACTCACCCGCTCGGTGCCTAGCTGGTAACTTCCGAGCCACTTTCCCCGGCGCCTTTCCTCGGCTAAAAGAGATGTACTCATGACGCACGCTCAACTTGTAGAAAAAGCCGTTCATTGGTTGCGCCGCTACCGTTGCGGAGTCGTTCTCTCGGAGCAGGCTTGCGTCAGCGGGGAAATGCCAGACGCCATTGGATGGAAGCGCGCCTGCCATTCGGTTTTGGTGGAGTGCAAGGTGACTCGCTCCGATTTTCTGGCGGATCGGGCCAAGCCCTTCCGGTTCGAACCCACACGCGGCGTCGGGTGCGAGCGCTTCTATCTTGTGCCGGGTGGGCTGGTGCGTGCGGAAGAATTGCCACAGGGCTGGGGGCTGCTCGAAGTCAGCCGCAATAAAATTGAAACCGTGCGGGCTTCCGCAAAGAATCTGCGTAGCGCTTCCGGCTTCCGCTGCGAGATGAATTTGTTACTCGCCAGCCTGAGAAGAGTTGAGGTCCGCGTGGAACCGCAAAGCATTACGGACTTCCTGAAGTGGAAAAATCGCATGGCCGAATACAACCGTGGAACACTGCCCGAAGGGATTGCTCCGGCCGACGAAGAAGTGAACGTTTTTCTCGAACCCGACCTGACGGTATAGCGGCCTCTTTGCCGGTAAACTAAGCGTCTTCTTCCACATCCCAACGCCCTCGAATGTATATTGACAACCTTCAGTTTTAGGGCGAAACTCCGCTACAGAAACAAAGGTTTGCCCGCGGCTTGCCGCATATGCCAGACCCACTCATGCCGGAGCCCGAGTCTACGAGGAGCGCTGGGCCCCGCCGCTCGCCCGTCTCAAACGCGGAGGGAGGCGCGGACCAAAGTGCTGGCGCAGAATCCGAACTGGCAGGACTTGCGGCTTTGTTCGCGACCCACGGCGGCGATGGCTTATCCCGGCAGGCTTCCGCCGATCTGGCATTGGAAATTGTCCTGAATGAGATCGTTGAGCAGGCGTGTCTCGCAACCGGAGCGACCGGCGCAGCCATTGCGCTTCTTCGCGACGACGAAATGGTGTGCCGCGCCAGCAGTGGAACCAACGCTCCGGAGTTGGGAGCACGTTTAGACGGCGATTCCGGACTGACTGCCGAGTGCCTGAAGACTCGGCAAATTCAACGCTGCGACGACGCACAAGCCGATCCTCGCGTCGATATGGAAGCTTCCCGCAGCCTGGGCGTGCGTTCGCTCATGATCGTTCCCCTGCTTCAGAAGGGAGATCCGCTTGGAGTTCTGGAAGTCTTTTCCTCAAGGCCTGGAGTTTTTGGAGAACGCGATGCTTCCACCTTGCAGGCGCTGGCGCAGCGGATCCTGCGCAATTTGCAGCAAGCGCGAATGTCGGTAGCCGCGGCGAAAAATGATTCCGTGAAAGACCCAGCGTTCCCTTTTTCGCGACCGGAAGCGAACAATTTCGGGGCAGGTTTGGGAAGCGCTTCCGAGGAAAAATATATAAGTCATCCACTCGATATGGAGCGAAGAGCGCGGCCCCGATTCGATGTGGTGACTCTTGCCTTAGGCGGAGCGATTATAGTTTGCGCGCTGCTGGTGGGAACTTTTCTGGGCATCGGGATGGGCTGGCGCCGCAGTCTTGCCGTGCGGGCTTCGGTTACGAAGCCGGATCCGGTTTCTGCGCAGAAGGAAAGTGTTCAAGACGCTCGCGCGGATGCATCGGAGCAAAAGACCGATGCGACCTCTGGGAGGCAAGCACCGAGCGCGAATGCTGGAACCGTCCCCACACAAGGCGACAACTCCACGACGGTAGTTGAGGAAAAGAAAAGCGCGCTGCCGATTCCGGTTCCTGTGAAAACAAGGAGTGTGCCGCCGCCTCAGGCCGGAGGGTTGAGAGTTTACGAAAACGGAAAAGAAATCTTCTACTTGCCGCCAACGAACGGGGGCGGGACTCGTGCAATGGCCACGAACGCGATCACGCGCAAAGACTCGACGCAATCGACCCCTATTCTTGAACCGGCGAAGATTATTGAACTATCCCCGCAAAGCGCGGAGGGCAACCTGCTACGCAGAGTTGAGCCAGATTATC
>Ga0335075_10017655_pt1 | contig 10602 bp, 9 predicted proteins | sample Lox_Sample_24_FD_206723 | JGI IMG/M metagenome (GOLD analysis project Ga0335075, IMG submission 206723) | Soil microbial communities from Loxahatchee National Wildlife Refuge, Florida, United States - Lox_Sample_2.4 | ecosystem: Environmental > Terrestrial > Soil > Wetlands | place: USA: Florida... | reverse complement strand
AAGGTGCCTGGCACCACGGTGCCAGGCACCGTGGTGCGATCGGAGAGGGTGCCTGCCGCCAGGGTGTCAGGCACCTTTCGGGGGCTAGGCGCCCGCGGCGAGCCGCGCGTCCGCGCCCGGCTCGAAGCACGCTCTGCAGCGTGCCTCGTAGCTGTCGAGCGCGCCGACCTGGATCGTCTCGCCGCCGAACGGCGCGGGGCGGCCGCCGACGAGCCGCTGCGTCATCGTCGCCGGGCCGCCGCAGCGATGGCAGACCGCCTCCAGCTTGTCCACGAACTCCGCGACGCAGAGCAGCGTGGGCATCGCACCGAACGGCAGGCCGCGGAAGTCCTGCGCGAGCCCTGCCGCGACGACGCGAACCCCGCTCCGCACCAGGTCGTCGATCGCGTCGACGATCGACCGATCGAAGAACTGCACCTCGTCGATGCCGACGGCGTCGTACGAGCCCGCGAGCCGGCGAACCTCGTCCCCCGACCTGGCCGTGACAGCGCGCATCTTCGCGCCGGCATGCGAGACGACGTGACCGACGTCGTACCGATCGTCGATCGACGGCTTCACGATCAGGCAGCGCTGGCCCGCGATCTCGGCGCGCCGCAGCCGCCGGATCAGCTCCTCGCTCTTCCCGCAGAACATCGGCCCGCAGACCACCTCGAGCCACCCGCCCCGCTGCGGCTGCGTCCTGATCACGGCGCGGGACCCTAGCCGGGCCGCCAGACGTACACGTTCGTCTCGCGCTGCTCGAACCCCAGCCGACGGTAGAGCCTGTTCGCCGCCTCGCGTTCGGGGCGCGAGGTGAGCCAGATCGCCGAGGCGCCGGCCTCGTCCCCGATTCGCTGAGCCTCCCGCGTCAAGGCCTCGCCGATCCCCTGGCCGCGAGCCGACTCGTCGACGACGACGTCCTCGATCACACCGCGGAGACCGGCGGGGATCCGGTAGAGCACCAGCGTCAGCGCGCCGACGACCCGCAACTCGTCGTCGCGCGCCAGGAGGAGATGCGTGCGCTCGGACGCGACCGCGTCGCGAAGCTCGTCGAGCGTCGGCGGCCGCGACCTCGAGAGCTGCGGAAGCAGCCGGCCGAATGCGTCGACGAGCTCGGTGTCGGCGGCGGTGGCGCGTTCGATCTTCATCGCGGCGAAAAAGCGAGGGCCCGCGTGATGCGGGCCCTCAACCTTACGGAAACGGTCGCGCGCTCAGTAGCTGATGCGCCCCGATCCGATGATGTCGCCGTCGAACTCGGCCACCGGAGTCGCGTTGTTCGCCATGTTGCACTGACCGCTCTTGGCGCCGCTCTTGAACCGCGGCGCTAGGAACGCGAAATTCGTCGTGATGTGCACCGTGCCGCTGATTCCGGCGTATGCACCGGTGCCGTTGTAGAGCGTCACCGGCCCGGAGACCGTCGCCCACGCGGAGCACGTCGCCTTCTCGGTCGTCGGTGGCTGGCTGTCGGCCTTCCGGTTGAAGACGGTGGCGTTGACCTCGAAGCCGCCCTGCTGAAGGGCGACCTTGACGTACGCCCCGTTCGGGTCGACTTTGCCGTTCTTGTCCTCGCTGGTCGCGGTGCCGTGGTCTCCGATCGCACCGCTCAGCATGATCTGGTCGACGGCGCCCTTGCCCGGCGTCACCCAGACGTGCACGGTGCCGCTCGTGCCGGCCGACGCCGCGTCGGAGGCGACGACGGAGACCGCACCCGCGAGCGCGAGCGCGACGGCTCCGGCCGCGAGAGCGAACCTGGATCTGGCGAATCTGGTCATGAGCTGACTCCTTTGCCGACAGGGAGAAACATCAGGGGGGTTCCTCGTCGAGGCTCGCAGCCGACCGTCACAACGGCGTCACAACCGAGCAGAACCGCTGTGCGAGACTTCGCGGCGAAGGGGCGAACTCGATGTCCAGCGTTGCGCGCACGCGTCTGCCGTCACATCACGTCCGCCGGGAGCGGATCACCTCACGGTGCGCGTCCAGCAGGATCGTCGTCGTCGAAGCGGCCGGCGGGTACGGGAAGTCGGTCCTCGCGGCCGAGCTCGTACAGACCTGGGGAGCGCTCCCGATCTGGGTTCTGCTCGAGGACGGCGGCGTCTCCGAGCGGTTGCTCGCCGCCCGGCTGCGGGCGGCTGCGGCCCGGGCAGGCCTGAGAGATGCAGCGGCAGCGATGGCGGCGGTCGGGGACGATCCTTCGGGCGCGATCGACGCGCTGCTCGCAGGCAGCGAAGGCGAATCGTGCGCGATCGTGATCGACGACGCGCATCACGCCGAGAGCGGCGCCGCCCGCCTGGTGGCGCGGATCGCCGACCAGCTCGTCGACCGGCAGCGGCTGGTCGTGCTCGCGCGCCATCTGCCGCCCGGTCTCGGCCGCCTGCGCCGCGCCGCGGCGACGGAGCTTCGCGCGAGCGACCTCGCGCTCCGGGCCGAGGAGACGATCGTGCTCTGCCGCGCGGGTTTCGGGCTCGACGTCTCCGACGAGGAGGCCGGTCTCCTCGACATCGCAACCGGAGGGTGGGCGGCCGCGGTCGTGCTGGCCGCGTCCCGGGCGAAGCACACGTCGCAGCCGCTCGGCGCCGTGGTCCGCCTGGGTGAGTCGCTCTACGACGCCGTGGAGTCGATCCTCGAGGACTCCCTGTCGACGGCGGGTTTCGACGCGGCGTGGCTCGCCCAGCTCGCGGCGCTCCCGCTTCTCGACCGCGAGCTCGTCGATCTCGTCGCCGGGTCCGACGGGGCGTTCGACCGCGCCCTCGCCTGGGGGTTGCCGATGAGCCTCGCCGAAGGACGCTGGTGGGAGCTGCCGGGACCGGTGCGCGAGCATCTCGGCCGGCTCGGCCCCGCCGACCCGGCCGTGCTGCGAACGGCCGCCGGCTACTACGAGAGCCACGGTCAGCTCGCCGTCGCCTTGCAGATGCTGCTCTCGGCGGGAGACGCCGAGACGGCCGCGCGGCTGCTCGATGAGACCGAGCCCTGGGTGGTCGACCGGATCGACGCGCTCGAGCTGCTCGCCGTTCTCGATCGCATCCCGCGCGAGGTCGTGGAGCGATTCCCCCGTGGGATGCTCACGGTCGCTCGCTGCTGCGGCGCGGCCTGGATGATGACGCATCAGCTGCGGCTCCTCGAGCGCCTCGACGAGATCGTCGACGCGACCGAGACGCCGGAGCTCCGGCGCGCGGTCGAGGCGGAGCTGATCGTGCCGCTGGTGGATCGGGGCGAGTTCGCCGAGGCGGAGGCGAGAGCGCGGCGCTTGCTCGACACGGTCGGCCCGGACGAGCGGCTCACCCTCGCGAGAGCGCACAGCATCTACGCGTCGACGCTCTGCTTCCGCCGCGACCCCGACGGGCGCGTCGACGTCGCCGCCGTGCGCGACGCCACCCGCCACTTCGACGAGTCGACGAAGATCCAGCTCGAGCTCGGGAACCGCGCGGCCGCGGCCACCGTCGCGCTGCTCTGGTCGCTCTGGGCGGAGTTCGCCCTGGGGCGACCCGTCGAGGCGCTGGCGGTGCTCGACCGGGGGCTGAGCTTCGCGGCCGATCACCCGAAACGGTTCATGCGGCTGCTCGCGATCCGTGCGCTCGTCCTGGCCGAGCTCGGGCGTCAGGGCGAGGTAGACGACGACCTGGCGGAGCTCACGCGCATGGCGCACGCCTACGGTGATCCGTGGATGCTCGTCTACGGCGATTGGCAGCGGATGGTCTCGGCCTCGTTGCGAGGCGACGCGGACGCGACCCTGCAGCACGCCCGCGAGATGGAGGCGAGGCAGGGCGAGTGGTGGCGGTGGGAAGGAGCGATGTTCCTCGCCGACGCCGCCGAAGCCCTCGATCGCGTCGGGCACGCCGCGCTTGCCGCCGACTGCCTCGAGCGTGCGCGCCGCGATCCGCAGAACAGCGCCGCCGCGATCGCGATGGCCGAGTGCGCGCTGCTGGCCCGTCACGGCGATCCGGCTCTCGCCGAGCACGCCTTGTCGGACGTCGAGCGCCTGCCGGAGGCGGCGCTTCCACCCCGCGAGTACTGGCGGGTGACGCTCTTCCGCGCCTACGCGGCGCAGCGGAGCGGGCATCCGAGCGCCGGCGGGATCGCCGCTCGTGCGTTCGAGGAGGCGGCGCGGCTCGGTCAGCCCAACCTGCCGCTGATCAAGGAACGGGAGATCAGCGAATCCCTGCTGGCCCTCGCGCGCGACACCGGCTCGCCGGCGGCGCTCGCGCTCGAGACGTCCTCGTTGCCCGTCGCGCTCTCGGTCCTCGGTCGCTTCGAGCTTACGCGCGGGGGCCGGCCGGTTCCCCTCGCCGGTCAGGCTCAGCAGTTGCTGAAGTTCGTGGCCGCGAACGGCGGCAGGGTGCAGACGGAGCAGGCGATCGAGGCGCTCTGGCCGGAAGCTCCGCCCGAGACCGGTCGCAACCGGCTGCGGACGGTGCTCGGACGGCTCCGTGACGCGGCGGGCGACGTGGTCTCCCGGGAGGGCGAGCACCTCGCGCTCGACTCCGAGGTGCGCCTCGACCTCGTCCAGTTCCACCGCGAGGCGCGCGAGGCGCGGGCGCTGGCAGCCGGCGACCCGACGTCGGCGGTCGCGATCGCCCGTAGCGCGATCGCCCGCTATCGCGGCCCGTTGCTTCCGCACGACCCGTACGAGGTGTGGGCCGACGAGCCGCGCGGCGTCGCCCAGAGCACGATGCTCAACCTGCTCGACCTCTGCGCGGCCGCCGCGACGGAGCGGGGCGATCTCGACGAGACGCGGCGGATCATCGAGCGCACGATCGAGCTCGCGCCGTACGACGACGACCGCTATCTCAAGGTCGCGCTCATTCTCGAGGAGCAGGGCAAGAAAGGAGCGGCGCTCAGCGTGCTCGACCGTGCGCGCTCGGCGCTCGCGCAGCTCGGCATCGATCCGCCGCGGCAGCTCGCCGAGCTCGAGCGATCGATCGCAGCGGCGGGCACGATGCGCAGCGTCGAGACGGACGCCGCCTATGCCGGCGACGGCACCTGATCGACCTCCGCCGACGGTGTGCAAGCGGCTCGCACCGGCGAGGGCGACCCACGAGCGTCACACCGCGACGAAGCGCATCCCGACGGTGCGGCCTATTTCAGCAACCGCGACAGCCGCCGGTCCTTCAGGACGCGTCCTTCCGTCTGGCACGCGGGGCAGTAGTAGATCGTGTGCTCCTCGAAGTCCACGCGCGCGAGCGGCGTCCCGCACCGCTCGCAGGGCTCGCCGAGCCGGTTGTGCACTCGGTAGACAGTCGCGTCCTTCCCGCCCTCGAGCCGCAGCTCGAGGCCGCGGGCCATCTCCGAGCGGATCGCCACGCCGAGGCACGCGATCGCATCGGGATCGAGCTGTGTCGAGAGCGCGTACGGCGACAGCTGCGCCACCCAGAGGATCTCGTTCGCCCAGGCGCGGCCGATGCCGGCGATCAGGTGCTGGTCGCGGAGCAGCGAGTGCAGCCGGCGCGAGTCGGAGGCGAGCACGTCCGCGAGCTGGTCGTCGGTGAGCGTGTCCGCCTCAGGCCCGAGGTGCGCGAGCTCCGCTGCGAGCGCGTCCGGCCGCAGCAGCCACACGCCGGCGCGCTTCTTCGAGCCCGCCTCGGTGAGCACGAGCTCGCCGCCGTCGGTGAAGCGGAGCCTGAACATCGGCGTCTTCGGTCCCTTCTCGCCGGCGTGCAGGTAGCGGAGCCGTCCGGCGCTCATCAGGTGCACCATCAGCACGAGCGCCCCGTCGTCGGTCGGCAGCAGGAACCGCTTCGCGCGCCGCTCGACCCGCATCGTCGAGCCGGCGAGCGCCGAAACCGGCGGATCGAACGTCTTCAGCGTCGCGATGTGCGCCGGGCCGGCCCGCTCGACGGGGTGGGCTCGCACGAGCGGGTCGAGCTGGCGGCGCCACGCTTCGACCTCGGGCAACTCGGGCAGCGTAGGCTCCTCGATCGGTGGACGCGATCAGGGTAACGGTGCGGCGCGGCACCGTGGTCGAGGCGGTGCACCGCGTCCACGTGGCGACCACCGACGGACGCGTGTGGGGCGATCCCGAGCTCCGCTTCTACCTGCGCTCCTCCGCCAAGCCCGTGCAGGCGATCCCGCTGGCCGAGGCCTTCGACGACCTCGACGACGACGAGCTGGCGATCGCCTGCGCCTCCCACCGCGCGGAGGCGGCGCAGCTCGCTGCCGTGCGCAAGCTGCTCGAGCGCGCGGAGGCGCTCGTCGAGGATCTCGAGAACGGCGTGCAGGAGGGAAGGCCCGACGGGAAGCTCGGTCACAACTGCTCCGGCAAGCACGCGGGGATGCTCGCGGCCTGCCGCGGGCACGGCTGGCGTCTGCATCCCTACCGCGACCCGTCTCATCCGCTGCAGCAGCGGCTCGCCGACCTGCTCGGCGGCGGCGAGACGGCGATCGACGGCTGCGGGGTGCCGACGTTCGCGACGACGCTGCAGGACGCGGCCACCCTGCTCACGCGCGTGCCCGACCGGATCCGCGCGGCGATGCGCGCACGTCCGGAGCTCGTCGGCGCGTCGACCGGCGCGACCGACACGGAGCTGATGCGCCTCCGCGACGGCTGGATCGCCAAGGGCGGCGCCGAGGGCCTGCTCTGCGCGGCGCACGCCGACGGGCTCGGCATCGCCTTGAAGTGCGAGGACGGCTCCTCGCGGCCGCTCGGTCCGGCTCTCGCCCACGTCCTCGGCATCGACGAGCTGCGCGACGAGCCGCTCCGGAACAGCCTGGGCGAGATCGTCGGTTCCGTATCGTTGGCGGAACGATGAGGGTCTTCGTGATCAGCGACATGGAGGGCGTCGCCGGCATCGTCCGCTGGGAGCAGGTGAAGGGCGGCCACGCGATGTACGAAGAGGGCCGGCGCCTCTACACCGGCGAGATCAACGCCGCCGTGCGCGGCGCGAAGGCCGCAGGGGCGACCGAGATCGTCGTCATGGACTGCCACGGCGCGGGTGAGGGCTGGTCGTTCAACTCGCTGATCCCCGAAGAGCTCGACCCCGACTGCGAGTTCGTGGTGCAGGACCGCTGGACGGAGTACGTCGAGTACCTGGAGCGCGGCATCGACGCGGCGCTCTTCGTCGGCATGCACGCGATGGCGGGGACGCGCGACGGCGTCCTCGCGCACACGGTCAGCGGGTCGTCCTGGTGGCGGCTGCGCTTCAACGGCGTCGAGGTGGGCGAGACCGGGATCAACGCGGCGCTCTGCGGCACGTGGGGCTGCCCGGTCGTGCTGGTCACGGGCGACGAGGCGACGTGTCGCGAGGCGCGCGAGCTGCTGGGCCCGGGCCTGACGACCGTCGCCGTGAAGCGGGGGCTCGGACGCTTCAGCGCGCGCCAGCTGCCCGCGCAGCGCGCCCGCGAGCTGATCGAGGACGGCGCCCGCCGCGCGCTCGCGGATCTCTCCGCTGTGGAACCCTACGACCCGGGAACGCCGTGCGAGATCACCGTCGACTACAACACCTCGGAGCACGTGGACGAGCTCCGGCGCCGTACCGGCGTGGAGGTCACCGACGCCCGCCAGATCGTGTCGCGCGCGGCGGACTGGTGGTCGGCCTGGCAGCAGTTCTACTTCTGACGGCTGCCTGCACCGGCGCCGCGCACGCCACGACCCGCTCCACCCTGCCGCCGCTGCCGGCACGCTGGCCGCAGACGCTGCAGATCGGCATGGCCGAGGCGCCGGGCCAGACCTGGAAGCCGCTCGGCTTTCGCTACCAGTACCTCGCGGGCGGCGTGAACACGGGCCAGGGCTGGGCGACGTGGAATCCCGGCGGGTCGTTCGTCACACGGTACGAGCAGGAGACCTGGCGCGCCGGCGAGATCCCGGTGTTCACGTACTACCAGCTGCTCCAGTCGAAGCCCGGTGCGAGCGGCGGCGAGGCGGCGGCCGATCTCGCGAACCTCCGCGACCCGGCGACGATGAGGGCGTACTGGGCCGACGTCCGCCTGCTCTTCGCGCGCGCGAAGAGCTCGAAGACGGTCGTCGTCCACGTCGAGCCGGATCTCTGGGGCTACCTCGAACAGGCGGGCGACACCGCGCTCGCCTCGAGCTTCGCTCAGGAGTGGATCAGGCTGCGCAACGAGCTCGCGCCGAATGTGATCCTGGCCTACCACATGAGCGGCTGGGGCACGAAGCACGACATCGTCTACGAGAAGCCGCCCGACGCCACGGTGATCAGGTACGCGACGGAGTCGGCCGACTTCTACCTCTCGCTGCACGCGCACTTCGACATCGCGTTCGAGGATTTCTCCGATCGAGACGCCGGCTTCTACCAGAAGGTCGAAGGCAACCCGAAGACCTGGTTCACGCCGGCGGACTTCCGCCGGCACATGCTCTACGCGCAGACGTTCGTGCGCCTCGCGGGCATCCGCATGGTCGCGTGGCAGATCCCGCTCGGCAACACGATCATGCGGGCGGAGAACGACACCTGGGACCACTACCAGGACAACCGCGTGCAGTGGCTGCTCGGGGCCGGGAGCCGGGCACGGCTCGAGCAGTACGCCGCCGCCGGCTTCGCCGGCTTCCTCTTCGGCCGCGGCGCCGACGGCAACACCTGCGCCTGCGACGCCGCACACGACGGCGTCACGAACCCGCCGCCGATCGACGGCAACACGCGCGCCTCGCTGTCGGCAGACGACGACGGCGGCTACTTCAAGGCGCAGGTGCGCGCGTACTACGCGGCGGGCGTTCTGCCCCTCCCTCAATAAGCTGTCCGTGTGTCCGGGAGCTTCGACGACGAGCTGGCCGGCAACGACCGCTTCGCGCGGACGTTTGCCCTCGCGGGCTTTGCCGGCAGGCCGTCGAAGGGGCTCGCGGTCGTCACGTGCATGGACGTACGGATCGAGCCCTTGTCGATTCTCGGTCTTCGCGTCGGCGACGCCATCGTGATCAGGAACGGCGGCGGCCGCGTCACCGACGACGTCGTCCGCTCGCTCCTCGCAGCGCGCTGGTTGCTGGGCGTCTCCCGGGCGATGGTGGTCGCGCACACGCGCTGCGGGCTGACGGCGGGATCGGACGCCGAGCTGCACGCCGCGATGAGGGACGCGGGCGCCCCCGGCGGCGCGGCGCCGGTGCTTCTGTCCTCGTCCGATCCGGCGGCGACCGTCCGCGCGGACGTCGGGCGCCTGCGCGCGTCGGCGGAGCTCGGGGACATCGACGTGGCGGGGTACGTCTACGACGTCGACACCGGCCGGCTGGCGACCGTCGCCTGACCGCGGCCGAGCTTCGGCCTAGCTCTGCGGCACGATCAGCTCGAAACGCGCGCCCACCGCGGCGTCCCGGTAGACGAGATCGCCGCCGTGGGCCCGGGCGTAGGCTCGCGCGATCGCGAGCCCCAGGCCGCTGCCGCTCTCGCCGCCGCGCGTGAACCGGTCGAAGAGGTGCTCCTTGAGATCCTCCGGCACGCCGGGCCCCGCGTCCGTGACGGCGATCCGGAGATGGCGATCGCCGTGCTCGGCCGAGACGACGACGGGCGCCGCCCCATGGCGTATGGCGTTGATCAGCAGGTTCGAGACGACGCGATCGAGGACGAGCGGATCTGCGACGACGGCGAAGTCGCCCGGCACCTCGACCTGGACGGATGACGCGTCGGTGACGGCCGCGGTGGCGATTCGCTCGAGCTCGCTGCGCAGCACGAGCGGTCTCGGGTCGACGCTGATCGTCTGCTCGTCGAGGCGCGAGAGGTCGAGCAGCTGCTCGAGCAGGCGGCGCAACCGGTCGGCCTGCTCGTAGCTCATGACGAGCAGCTCGTCACGTTGCTCCTGCGGCAGCTCAGGCCGTTCGATGATCGTTGCGAGCGCGCCGTAGACCGCCGCCGCCGGGGTGCGGAGCTCGTGCGAGGCGACCGCGACGAAGTTCAGCTTCAGCTCGTCGAGCATCAGGATCTCCTCGTGGAGCTGGGCGCGCTCGACCGCGATCGCGAGGCGGCTCGCGACCAGCTGCAGCAGCTCGACGTCGTCCCTGCGGAAGAGCCGCGGCGTGAGCGAGCCGACGTGAAGGACGCCGATCGCCCGGTCCTGGACCAGCAGCGGCACGCCGAGGAGCGACTTGATGCCCTTCTCGAGCAGGATCGGGTTGAGGACCTTGGTGTGGTCGACCTCGTCGAGGACGACGGGGGTGCGGCTGGCGGCGACGCGTCCGGCGAAGCCGCCGCCGACGGGGATGCGGACGCCCTGCTCGACCTCCTCCTCGATACCGAGCGCCGCACGTGCGACGAGCTCGTCCGTCCGTTCGTCGAGCAGTAGCACAGCGCAGGTATCGGCCTGGAGGATCCCCCTGATCCGCGGGAGGAGCACCGCGAGCAGCTCCTCGACGCCGAGCTGCGCCAGCGCCGCGTCCGTGACGGCCTGGACGTTCTCGATCCGTCGCCGTGCAGTCCGTTCGGCTTCGAAGAGGCGCGCGTGCTCGATCGCGATCGCCGCGCGGTCGGCGGCCAGCTGCAGGAACTCGACGTCCTCGTGGTCGAAGATCCGCGGGGTCAGCGAACCGACGTGCACAACGCCGAGGACGTTTCCGTGCACGAGCAGCGGCACGCCGAGGAGCGACTTGATGCCCTTGTCGAGCAGGATCGGGTTGAGGACCTTGGTGTGGTCGACGTCGTCGAGGACGACGGGGGTGCGGCTGGCGGCGACGCGTCCGGCGAAGCCGCTGCC
>Ga0335075_10017654_pt1 | contig 10602 bp, 8 predicted proteins | sample Lox_Sample_24_FD_206723 | JGI IMG/M metagenome (GOLD analysis project Ga0335075, IMG submission 206723) | Soil microbial communities from Loxahatchee National Wildlife Refuge, Florida, United States - Lox_Sample_2.4 | ecosystem: Environmental > Terrestrial > Soil > Wetlands | place: USA: Florida... | reverse complement strand
CCGGTGCGTCGGGCATGCGGGCGCGAACGGCGTCGACGTTGTAGGCAAAGCCGTTTATGTGGCGCATGTACGGGGCTGCGTAGCGGTTGCCGGGGTCCGCCCAGGCCACCATCGCCAGTACGTGCGGATCCAGGTTCTTCCAGTTGGTGAGCTTGCTGCGGTCGAGGGGTTGGTATACGCCCGCCTGGATCTGGCGGGCGAAGAAGTCGGAAGAGGTGGTGACGGCGTCGTATCCGGAGTCGCCGGCCAGGAGCTTCGCCTCCAGACCCTCATCGGAGTCGTAGGTGTCGTAAACGACCCTGATGCCGGTTTTGGCCTCGAAATCCTTAACCGTGTCCTTGCCGATGTAGTCGGCCCAGTTGTAGACGTAGAGGACCCGTTCGCTCTTCGAGGCCGGGTGGCCGCAGCCACCGAGGATGAGAGTGCCTGCAAGCAGTGCGGCGGGGACTCGCATGGAGAGACCGGGCGCTACAGCCTGATCATGATGTGACGCGCGACGGTGTAGTCATCGAGGGCGAAGACGGAAAGGTCCTTGCCGTAACCCGAGCGCTTGAAGCCGCCGTGCGGCATTTCGCTGATCGTCGAGAAGTGCGTATTGATCCAGGTGACGCCGTACTGCAGGCGGGCGGCCACCTGCATCGCACGCGATATGTCGCGCGTCCAGACCGAGGAAGCCAGGCCGTATTCGGAGTCGTTGGCCCACGTGATGGCCTCATCGGGGTCGGTGAAGCGGGTGATGGAGATCACGGGGCCGAACACCTCGCGTTGCACGACCTCATCGGACTGGCGGGCGCCGGTGATGATGGTTGGCTCGTAGAAAAAACCGCTGCCGGGTCTGGTACGGCCACCCGCGGTGATCTCGATGTGAGGCAGGGACGCGGCGCGGTCGACGAATCCGGATACCCGATCGCGCTGGGACGACGAGATCAGGGGGCCCATCTCTACGCCGGCCTCGCGTTGGGAGCCGACTTTGATGGTGCGGACGGCATCGGTCAGGTTTGCAACCAGGCGATCGTGGATGGCCGGCCCGGCATACAGGCGGCAGGCGGCCGTGCAGTCCTGGCCGGCATTGTAGTAACCGAAGGTGCGGATGCCGGCAATGACGCTCTCGAGGTCGGCGTCATCGAACACAATGACCGGAGCCTTGCCGCCCAGCTCGAGGTGCGTTCGTTTGAGGTTGGCGGCCGCCTGGGCCAGCACTTTCTGTCCCGTCGAGACATCACCGGTGACGGAGACCATGCGAACCCGCGAGGCCAGCGCTCTACCCACGGGCTCGCCGCGACCGCACACGATGTTGACCACGCCGGGAGGCAGTATCTCCGCCAGTGCTTCGGCAAGCTTAAGCGCGGTGAGCGGGGTCTGCTCGGAGGGTTTCAGCACCACCGTATTGCCCGCCGCGATGGCAGGCGCCAGCTTCCAGGCCGCCATCATCAGGGGATAGTTCCAGGGCGCGATCGAGGCCACCACCCCGATGGGATCGCGGCGAATCAGGCTGGTGTTCCCGGGCAGGTATTCGCCCGCCAGCGGACCGACCGTCGTGCGGCACGCGCCGGCATAGAAGCGGAACACGTCGGCAATCGCCGGGATCTCATCCGACAGCATCGCCGTGAGGGGCTTGCCGGTATTCTGCGATTCGAGCATGGCGTAGCCGGCCGCATCGGCTTCCAGGCGGTCGGCGATGCGCAGCAGCGCTGTGGCGCGGTCCTTCGGCGCGGTTGCGGCCCAGGCGGCGAAGGCGCGCTCCGCGGCGGCCACCGCCGTGTCCACCTGCTCGGCGGTGGCCGCGGCCACCACGGCGATTCTGGCGCCGCTCGCCGGGTCGAGAATCTCTTCCTCCGGTCCCTGTCCCGCGACCAGCCGGCCACCGATCAACATCTGCGTCTGCATGCTCGTCTCCGCCTCATTCGCAGGGCCGCCACGCGTTCAACTCGCTTGCGGCCACCGCGGGATTATTTTATTATGACGCCCATAATATCAAAACGCGCGCGAGAAGGCTTATGAACTCCGACGTCATCATCACGTGTGCGGTCACCGGGGATGATACCAAGGTCACCCGCAATCCCCACTGCCCGATCAGCCCGGCGCAGATCGCCGACTCCGCGCTCGCCGCGGCCCGGGCCGGCGCCGCCATCGTGCACATTCACGTGCGCGATCCGGATACGGGCGCATTCAGCATGGCCACCCGCCACTATCGCGAGGTCGTGAAGCGCATACGCGAAAGCGGCGAGGATGTCATCGTCAATCTCACCTGCGGCATGGGCGGGTACATCTGCGTCGGCGACCGCGGGCTCGAGGATACACCTGCCCCGGGTACGGACTTCGTCAGCCAGGAAGAGCGGATGCGGCACGTCATCGAGCTGTGCCAGGAAGGCCTCTACCGCCCCGACATCGCCACTCTCGACTGCGGCAGCCTCAACTTCGGCGACGACAACCGGGCGTATGTCTCGACGCCCAACTACCTGCGCCGCGGCGCCGGCATCCTGCGCGACCTCGGCGTCAAAGCGGAGCTCGAGGTATTCGATACCGGCAACCTCTGGTTCGTCAGGCAGCTCATCAAGGAAGACCTCATTCCGTCGCCGGCGCTCATCCAGCTGTGCACCGGCATCCCCTACGGCGTGCCGGCTGATACCGGCCACCTGCTGGCGATGGTGAATACCCTGCCGGCGGACTGCATATGGACCTCCTTCGCCATCGGACGCATGCAGATGCCCTGGGTGGCACAGTCCGTATTGCTCGGCGGCAACGTCCGGGTCGGACTGGAAGACAACCTCTACCTGAGTCGTGGTGTCTACGCGAGCAATGCGCAGCTCGTCGAGAAGGCGCGTACCATCATCGAGGCGATGGGGGCCCGGGTCCTCACCCCAGCCCAGACCCGGGAGCGCCTGAAGCTGCGCTGAGCGCGCCATAGAGAACGACGGGAGGGCTCTTGAGCGGACAGGCGATTTATCGCACGCCGATTGCGCCGGAGTGGATCGATTACAACGGCCACGTCCGCGACGCTTATTATGGGCTGATGGTCAGCTATGCCCTCGACGCCCTGATGGACCAGCTCGGGATGGACGCGGCGTACCGTGAGCAGTCCGACGCCTCGCTCTACACGGTGGAGACGCACACGCACTTTCTGCGCGAGATCAGCGCCAACGATGTGGTCGAGGTGAGAGTCAGAGTGCTCGGGGCCGACGAGGTGCGGCTCCACACCGCCCTGGAGTTGGTTTGCGACGGGAAGGAGAAGCCTTCCGCCACCTGCGAGGCGATGCTCGTGCACGTCTCCACCAGTCCCACCGTGCGCATAGCGCCCTTCCCGCCGCAGGTTGCGGCCGCAATCGCCAAGCTGCGGCAGGACACCGCGGCCATGGCCGCCGCCGGACCGGGCTCCCGCCGCATGGAAGTCGTCAGCCGCTAACGTATGCCGGACGACGACCCGAAGGGCGCCACCACCCTGAAGCGCCTGCTGGCGCCGCGGCACATTGCTCTGATCGGCGGCCAGTGGGCTGACGCCGCCGCGAATGCCGCGCGAGCGATCGGCTACAGCGGTGAAGTCTGGCGCGTACATCCCAGCCGTCCGTCTACCAACCAGACTCATTATTTCCGCTCCGTCGACGAGCTCCCGCAGGCGCCGGACGCGGCCTTCATTGCGGCACCCAACCATGAGGTCCCGGCGATCGCCGGCGCCCTGGCGCGCCGGGGCGCCGGGGGATTCGTGTGCTTCGCGGCCGGCTTTTCCGAGACCGGCACGGACGACGGACAGAAGCTCACCGCCGCCCTCGAAAGCGCCGCGGGCGCACTGCCCTACTTCGGCCCCAATTGCTACGGCTTCATCAATCTCTTCGACGGCGCCGCGCTCTGGCCCGACCAGGTGGTCGGCGCCCGGCCGACGCGCGGCGTGGCGCTCATCTGCCAGAGCGGCACCATTGCCCTCAATCTGCTCTTCAACCAGCGGTCGCTCCCGATCGGCTATCTGATCACCATCGGTAATCAGACACGGCTCGCGGTCGAGGATGTGATCGACAGGCTGGCGGATGATCCCCGGATCAGCGCGTTCGGCCTCTACATCGAAGGCATCAAGGATCCCGCCGGTTTCGCACGCGCGGTTGCCAAGGCGCGCGCCGCGGGCAAGCCGATCGCGCTGGTCAAGGCGGGGCGTACCGAGGCGGCGGCGCGGACGGCTCGCAGCCATACCGGCTCACTCGCAGGCACGGACGGGGCGTTCGACGCCTTCTGCCGCCAAGCCGGGATTGCCCGCTGCGATTCGCTGGCAACGCTTTGCGAGACACTGAAGGTGTTGCATACCGGCGGACCCCTTTGCGGGCGACGCGTGCTCATCATGGGCGCATCCGGTGGCGACATGGCCATGACGGCCGATGCCGCGAGACATCTCACACTCGAGTTTCCGGCATTCTCGCCTGACACGAACGCGCGACTGGCCGATCTGCTGTCACAGCGGGTGACTCTCTCCAACCCCTTCGATTTCCACACTCACATCTGGTTCGATCGGCCGCGCCTGCACGCGCTCTTCTCCCTGGTGCACGCCGCCGGCTACGACTCGGTCGGCCTGATGGTCGACAGCCCGCCCGAGGATCAGGCGGACCCGGCCAGCTATGTCGCCTGCATCGAGGAATTCATCGCCGCCTATCCCGGTTTGCCGGCGCGCGCGGCAGTCCTGAGCTCCCTGCCGGAATCCATTTCTGCCAGCACCCGGGCACGCTGTCTCGCGGCTGGGGTCACTCCACTTCAGGGACAGCGGGAAGCACTGGAGGCGCTCGATAACGCGGCTGCGATCGGTGCGGCCTGGGCACGTGGCGCGGCGGTGGAGCTTTGCCGACCTCGGGCCAACCGTAGCGGCGGCAGAACCCTGCCCGAGCACGAGGGCAAGGATGCGCTTGCCGCGTATGGTGTGCCGGTTCCGCGCTCCCAGATCGTGACACCGGACAAGGCCGCCAGAATTGCGCTCGCGCTCGGCTTTCCCGTGGTCATGAAAGCGGCCGGCGCCATCGAGCACAAGTCCGACGTCGGCGGAGTTATTCTCAACGTACGGACGGCGGCGGATGCGACTGCCGCCGCCGAGCGGCTGTCGCGGCTCTCGGGCACTCTCCTCATCGAGGAGATGATCACCGACGCGGTCGCGGAAGTCCTGGTCGGCATCACCGTCGACCCGCAGTTCGGCGCCCTGCTGGTGTTGGGCGCGGGTGGCGTGCTCGCCGAGCTGCTGCAGGACACTGCCACCTTGCTACCCCCCTTCACCGCCGCCGCCGTCGAGACCGCCATCAGCGGACTGGGTGTCGGCAGGCTCCTCGGCGGTTACCGCGGCCGGCCGCGCGGTGACCTGCCGGCGCTGGTGCGCGCCGTGTTGGCCTGCGCACGCTACGCGGAGGAGAATGTGGATCGTTTGCTGGAGCTGGATTTGAATCCCGTGATCGTGCGTCCCGCCGGCCTCGGTGTCGTGGCGGTCGACGCACTGGTTCGCCTTGCCGAGGAGACTCGAGTATGACCGCAGTCAGCGAGCGCGCCGGAATCCGCACCCTCACCGAGGGGCCCATCCTCGAGGTGACGCTCGATCGCCCCAAGGCCAACGCCATCGACCTGGCCGCGAGCCGGCGGCTCAACGAGGTCTTCACCGCCTTTCGCGACGATCCGGCGCTGAGAGTCTGCATCGTCACGGGCGCCGGCGACCGTTTCTTCTCCCCCGGCTGGGATCTCAAGGCCGCGGCGGCCGGCGAGAAGTCGGATGAGGACTGGGGCGCCGGCGGCTTCGGCGGCCTCAATCACCCCCGCAATCTCGACAAGCCGCTCATAGCCGCAGTCAACGGCATCGCCTGCGGCGGTGGCTTCGAGCTCGTGCTCGGCTGCGACATCATCGTGATGGAAGAGCACGCGCGCTTCGCGCTGCCCGAGATCAACGTTGGTGTGTTGGCCGATGCGGGCACGATCAAGCTGCGGCGGCGCATACCCTACCATGTGGCGGTGGAATTCCTGATGACCGGCCGCTGGATGGACGCGACCGAAGCGAAGCACTGGGGACTCGCCAACCACGTCGTGCCCCAGGGCCAGGCACTGGCGAAGGCGCGGGAGATCGCCGTGCAGCTCGCCGCCGGCCCACCCCTGCTCTTCCCGGCGATCAAACAGCTGATGCGCCACACGGAGATGGTTCCCGAGAACCCGGCGTTCGAGCTACACGACAGCCTGGACGCCGTCCGACGCGTCATTCAATCGGAAGACCTGAAGGAAGGCGCGCGCGCCTTCGCGGAGAAGCGCAAGCCGGAGTGGAAGGGACGCTGACTGCGCCCCCGGTCCTGCATCAGCCGCCGAGCGGCCGCAGGAGCGAGCGCGAGATGATGTGACGCTGCACCTCGCTGGTGCCGTCCCAGATGCGCTCGATGCGGGCATCGCGCCAGATACGCTCGAGCGGCAGCTCCGTCATGAGGCCCATGCCGCCGTGAATCTGCAGCGCCTCGTCCGCAACCATCGCCAGCATTTCCGTGGCCTTCAGTTTTGCGATCGCCATGTCCATGTCCGTGGCGGTCTTCTCGCCCAGTTTCCAGGCGGCCTCCAGCGTCAGCAGCTCCGCGGCACGCAGTTCCACCGCCATGTCCGCCAGCTTGAACGCCACGCCCTGGAACTTGCCGATCTGCTGCCCGAACTGCGAGCGGTCGACCGCCCACTGCTTGGCGAGCTCCAGCGCCCGCTCGGCGCGCCCGAGACAGTTGGCCGCGACCTGCAGGCGCGTTGCGCCCAGCCAGGTGTTGGCGACCTCGAAGCCCTCGTGGACCTCGCCCAGCACGGCCGATCTGGGCAGCCGGCAGTCGGTGAATCGCAGGATGCTGTTGGTGTAGCCGCGGTGCGAGACGTTTTTGTATCCCGGCAGTACCTCGAACCCGGGCGTGCCCTTGTCGACCAGGAACGCCGTCATGAGCCGCCGCACGCCGCGCGGCGTGCTCTCCTCACCCGAGACGGCGAACAGGATGGCGAAGTCCGAGTGATCGGCATGACTGATGAAGTGCTTGGTGCCGTTGATCACGAAGTCGCCGCCCTGGAGCATGGCCGAGGTCTTCATGCCCCGCAGGTCGGAACCCGCCTGCGGCTCGGTCATCGCCAGACATTCGACGCGCTCGCCCCGCACGGTTGGCAATAGATAGCGCTCGCGTTGCTCGCCTTCGCAGGCCAGCAGGATGTTGGAAGGGCGTGCGACGCAGGAGTAGTGCAGCACATAGCCGGTGTGGCCGAGCTCCTTCTCATACAGCACCCAGGTGACGGGATCGAGTCCGGCGCCACCCACATCCGTGGGCATATTGGCGGCATAGAGACCCGCCTCGATTGCCTTCGCCTTGAGCTCCTGCAAAAGCTCCGGCCGCAGATGTCCGGTCTCCTCCACCTCCTGCTCGTGCGGCACCAGCTCATGCTGCACGAAATCGCGGGTGGTCTTGACGATGAGCTGCTGCTCTTCGCTGAGTGAGAAGTCCATTCGATCGACCTACGCGGCCGAAGTGCCGGAGCGCTCCTTGCGCAACTTGGCGGCGGCCGGCACGGCGATCCGGGCGGCCCACTCGCGCAGCATGGCGATCTGCAGGCGAACCAGCTCCACCTGCTTCTCGGCCGGCCAGTCGCCGCGGCTCGCGACGGCGCTCGCCGTCAGCCCATTGATGAAGGTGATCACCGAGCGCAGCACGCTGTCGCGCGCCTCCGCCGGCCAGCGCGGCCACTCCGGCCAGGCGCGGGACAGACAGCGCTCGAACAGGCGCTGATATTCACGGTGGAGCCAGGAATTGATGCGCTTCAGGCGCTTGTCGGCCGTGACCTGGCCCCAGAACGCGGTCCAGAAGGCGCACTCGATGAAACGCTCCTCATCGACCGGCAGCATCTCCATGAGCAAGGTCAGCAGATCCGGCCGCTCGCCTTCACTGTTGCGCTGCAGCCGCTCGTCGATGCGCCGCAACATGAGCCGCAACGCGGCGATGATGATGTCCTGCTTCGTGTCGAAGTAATGCGCCACCATTCCCGTGGTGTATCCCGCCTCGCGCGCGATACGCACGATGGTCGCCTGGTCGAAGCCGCCCTCGGCGACGACCCGGCACGCCACCATCGCGATCTCGTCGCGTCGTTTCTCGTGGTCGACGATCTTGGGCATGGAAAGTCTCAGCTCGGCCGGGCCGCGCCGGCGGTGCGCAGTCGCTCGAGCTTCGCGTGCACCGGCTGCTCGAACGGCGCAGCGTGTTTCGCGCGAGTGTCCACGTGAAGATAGAGCTGCGTGGCCGTTGCAATCACGGCCTCGTCCCGGCGGCGGTGCAGTGAATGGTGCAGGCGGATCCGTTTGTCGTCGAGCTCCAGGACCTGGGTGGTGACGTAGATCGGCTCGAGCGCTTTCGCTTCCGCGACGTGCCTGACGAGCGATTCCACCGTGTACACGGCCCTCCCCGCCTGCCGGTAGGCATCGTCCATGCCCGCCCAGCGCAAGAGCGCATCCATCGCATCGCCGAACACCTGCAGATAGCGAGAGTCGGTCATGTGGCCATTGTAGTCGATCCACTCGGGACGCACGTACGTGTCCAACATGCGGACCGGCCCCCGGGCGCCGGCCTCCAGGGCCGCATCCAGGCCGACGGCCGCGCCGCGGCCGCTGCGCTCGTAGAGTCTCTCCTCGAGCGCGCGCAGCGTGGAACCGGCGCCGAGATCGAACTGCTTGAGCACCTGTTGGACGGCGAGGAGATACTCGTCGCGCAGGCGCTCGAGCTCACGGATCGAGCGGCCGTCGGCCTGCGCCTGCGTGCCCTCGACCATCCGATCGATCAGGGTTTCGGTGAGCTCCGGCGCCTCGAGCTTGGTCCACGGCCACTTGAGGCACGGCCCGAACTGCCGCAGCATGTGGCGCATGCCGGTCTCGCCACCCGCGAGGTGATAGATGAGGTTGGTACCCATTCCGGCCCAGCGCAATCCGGGGCCGTAAGTGATGGCGTCGTCGAGCTCTCCGGTGGTCGCCACGCCGTCATTGACGAGGTGCAGGATCTCCCGCCACAGCGCTTCCTGCAGGCGATCCGTCAAATGTCCGGGCACTTCGCGCCGTACGCGCAAAGGATGCATGCCGATCTCGGTGTAGAAACGTGCGGCCGCATCCAGCGCCGCGACAGAGGTCGCCCGCCCTCCGACCACCTCGACCAGCGGCAGCAGATAGACCGGGTTGAACGGATGCCCGACCAGGAAGCGCTCCGGCGCCTGCATGTCCCGCTGCAGGTCGCTCGGCAGAAGTCCCGAGGTACTCGAAGCGATCACGACATCGGCGGGCGCAATCCGGCTCGCCTGCGCCAGGATGCGCTGCTTCAACTCGAGCTGCTCGGGAATGTTTTCCTGGATGAAATCGACCTGCCGGGCCATGGCCTCGAGGTCGGTGGTGAAGGTCAGCCTGCCTTCCGGCGGCAGCGGCGCGAGCGTCAGGCGTGACAGTGCCGCGCGCGCATTGTCGACCGCACCACGGATCCATGCCTCCATCTCCGGCTTCGAGTCCATTGCCACGACGTCGATGCCGAGGTGCAGGGCGCGGGCAGCCCAGCCGCCGCCGATGACACCGGTACCCAGAAGACCCAGCACTTTGACCTGTCGCATTCTTTTTTTATATCATAGTCATAATAAAATAACAAGGTCAGCCGGCGCCCATCGAGTCGACGCCTGCGACGGCCGAGACAGGCGCCACAACAGCGGGGGATGCGATCTGCGGCTCCAACCCGTGGTCGGCCGCGGCCGCCGCGGCGCGATCCGCCGCGAGATCCATCGAGCGGCAGGTGAGCAGATACACCCCCGCGGCCACCGGCAATCCCACAAACATCGATACATCGATGCCGCCGAGCGCGCGCGCAGCGGGCCCGGTGTAGAAATCGGTGCTGAAGAACGGCACCATGGCAATGAACCCGGCGCCGTACGCGAGCAGGCCCCGCCACTGCCAGCGGCCGTACATGCCGCGCGGATTGAAGATCTCACGCACCGAATAATGTCCGCGCCGCACCAGATAGAAATCCACGAGATTCACCGCCGTCCAGGGCGTGAAGAGATAGAGCAGCACCGCCAGCAGCGCAGCGAAGCGCGTCAGGAAGTTGCTCGAGGAGTCGAGGGCGATGAGCGTCGAGACGACCGCGGCCAGACCCAGGGTCGCGATGCGCTTGCCGAGGCCGATCCTGAGTCTCTTGCAGGTATCGCACACGCTGAGCAGCGTCAGCGATGCGCCGTAGAAGTTGAGTGCGGCCACGGTGACGAGCCCGAGCAGCGCACCGATCAACAACACCGGTCCGAAGCCCGGAACGATGCGATTTGCGGCATGCTCCAGAGCCGCGGCCACGTCGAGTCGCGGCGCGGTCGCCGCCGCGATGCTCCCGACCAGCATCATCCACGCCCCGCCGATGAAGGCGCCCAGGTATGTCCACCAGAAGGAGGCGCGAACGCTGACCTCACGCGGCAGGTAGCGGGAGTAATCCGAAACGTAGATGGACCAGCTCAACTGATACGAGGCCGCGGCCAGCAGCTCGGTGAGGAACGGCCCCGCCCGAAAGCCGCCTGGCGCCCATTGCGAGGCGGGAATCCCGAGCATCGCCGCGCCCGCCGAGAACACGGTGAGGAGCGCGA
>Ga0335075_10017653_pt1 | contig 10602 bp, 10 predicted proteins | sample Lox_Sample_24_FD_206723 | JGI IMG/M metagenome (GOLD analysis project Ga0335075, IMG submission 206723) | Soil microbial communities from Loxahatchee National Wildlife Refuge, Florida, United States - Lox_Sample_2.4 | ecosystem: Environmental > Terrestrial > Soil > Wetlands | place: USA... | reverse complement strand
CGGCTTTCAGGCAGCTGTTCGACCGGCACGCGACCGCTGTCTACAACTACCTTTACCGGCGCACTGCTGACTGGTCGGCCGCCGAGGACCTCACCGCGGCGGTGTTCCTGCAAGCGTGGCGCCGGCGCCGTGAGGTGGTCTTCGATCGCGACTCTGCGCTGCCGTGGCTGCTCGGCGTCGCCAGGCTGCAGTTGCGGAACGCGACTCGCTCCCGCGCGCGCTACGCAGCCGCGCTCAGCCGGGTCGGCCGCGAGATTGTCACGCAGGAGTCCCTCACCGATCCTGCAGACCTCGTCGCGCGCCGGCTGGATGACACGCAGCAGGTCATTCAGCTGCGCGCGGCCATCGCCCGGCTGCCCCGGCAGCAGCGCGAGGTTATCGAATTGTGCGTCTACGCCGGGCTCGATCAGCAGGCCGCAGCGCTGTCGCTCGGAGTCTCGGTCAGCACTGTCAAGTCACGGCTGCACCGGGCGCGGCAGCGCCTCGCGAACGAGTTGCGCGCACCACAGCCTGCATCGGTGGCCAGTCCGAGGGAGGAACTGTGAACCCGATCGATGAGCTGGCGAGCCTGCTGCCGCCCGCGCCGCCCAGCCGGGATCTGCCGCACCACGACCAGCACGAGGCTGATCTGCTAGCACTCATCGGCGCCGACCCGGCCGCCGGAGCGCCGCGGCCCTCTTGGCTGCGGTCACCGTGGCGGGGCTCATCATGGCCGTCGTCGTCAAGGCAGTCGTCATCATCGCCGCAGTTGTCGTCGAGGCGAGGACCGCGATGGCTGGCGCCATCCGCGGCGGCCATCGCTGTTGCCTGCGCCGTGGCCATCGTCGCGATTGCGGCTGTCGCGTTGCCCAGTCTGTCCGGCTCTCACAGCACGCCGACCTCGCGGCCGTCCGTGCCCCGCCCGGCCGGGAAAAGCGGGGCACCAGCCGCCGGCAGCAGGCTCACTGTCACCCGGCACTGGATGGTGCCGGCGGGGAGCTTCACCAGCGTCGCGGTCAGCACCAACAACGGGCCTGTCACAGTGGCCGGCGGCCCAGCGAAGTCCGCGGCGGTCACGGCCACGCCGACCTACCGCGGTACAGCGCCGACGATCAGCTACCGGGTCACTGACCGAGCCCTGACCGTGCGCGCAACGTGCCCGCAGGAACGGCACTGCCAGGTAGCGCTACAGCTCCAGGTTCCGGCCGGAGTGCCAGTGCGAGCCGCGACTGACCTAGGCGCCGTCCGGCTGACCGGGCTGACATCTGGAGCTGCTGCCGACTCCCAACTCGGCAATATTTACCTGAGCCGGGTAGCCGGCCTGGTCACGGCACAGACCGAACTGGGCCAGGTCAGCGCCACCGGCCTCACGGCGTACCGGGCAACCCTGACGACCGCCGAGGGCTCTGTAGATGCAGCCTTCTCGGTCGCGCCCGAGCTAGTCACTGCATCTAGCCAGCTCGGCTCGGTGACGCTGCACCTGCCGGGCAACTCGTCTTACGCCGTCACCGCGAGCGCCGATCTGGGCAGCACCTCCGTCACCGTGCCGCGATCAAGCTTTTCGCGGCATGTCGTCAGGGCAAGCAGCCAGCTGGGCTCAGTGACGGTAACCGGGTAGCTGGCCGTCCGGGCTGCGGTCCATTGCGTGGCCGCCGGAGCGGGTATCTGAATGATCGCCCGTTATCGGGGCGCGCAAGCGCCTCCGACAGTTAACACGTACCCACCGGTGCGCGAATCTGTGCGAGAGAGGGACGTCGCCATGCAGGGCAAGGTGATCGCTTTCGAGGAGCACTATAAGCTTCCGGCTATTCAAGAGGCGAACCGGAATAATCCGCAAGAACTGGTGTATGACATCTGGAAGAAGGCAGGACGCTTCGAGACGGACGCGCAAGGCGGGTGGCCAGCCGGCATCTACGATTTGGGGGAGGGCCGGATCGCCGCTATGGACGCGGCGGGGATCGACGTGCAGATCCTCTCGCACACTTCCCCGGGCCCAGAAACCCTCGAGCCATCGCTCGCGGCCGACCTGGCCAAGCAGGCGAACGACGCCGTCGCGGCCGCGGTCTCGACGTATCCCGACCGGTTCCTCGGCTTCGCCACCTTGCCGATGCTCAACCCGGCGGCTGCGGCGAGCGAGCTCGAGCGCCTCGTCCGAAACCAGGGCTTCGCGGGGGCACTGATCAACGGCCACGTCAATGGCCGTTACCTTGACGACAAGTTCTTCTGGCCTGTGTTCGAATGCGCCGAAACTCTCGAAGTGCCGATCTACCTGCATCCCGTACTGCCGCCCAAGCCGGTAATCGACGCCTATTACAGCGGCTTCGATCCGTATGTCTCGACCAACCTGTCAGCTGCAGGGCTCGGCTGGCACATAGACACGGGGATACACTGCATCCGCCTGATCCTGGGCGGGGTTTTCGACCGGTTCCCCCGGCTGCAGATTATCGTGGGCCACCAATTCGAAGCATTGAGCTGGATGGCGTGGCGGACGGACTACTCGTTTCAGCCGGGCGCGAGCGGCGGTCTCAACCGCACCATCAAGGAATACCTTCGAGAGAACTTCTACGGCGGCATCCTCGCCGGCGAATTCGCGAACCAGGAATCCGGCGCAGTGGACAGCAGCTGGAGTCTGTCCTACAACGCTTATCTCGGCATGGTGAACCTGATCGGGATAGACCGGGTTCTCTTCACCACCGACTATCCATACGCCAACATGAAAGCCGCTCGCCAATTCCTAGACCAGATGCCGATCAACCCCGGCGATAAAGAGAAAATCAGCCATCTTAACGCCGAACGCCTGCTCAGGCTCTGAAGGCCCGTTCGGCGACGTCACCGGACTAGCCTAAGCCTTGATCCGCACAATCTGAATCCGCGACTACCGGGGTCGATCAGATCGTCATGCGCTGGCCAAGTTCGAGGATGTGCAAGCGATCGCACAGGCCAGCGGTGGTGAATGCGGCGTCGAGAGTGTCGCGGCCCTCGCTGAAGTGCGCCCAGCCTTCGAAGTGCAAGGGCACGACGTGGCGGGCGCCGAGGACGACGGCGGCCTGGGCGGCCTGGGCACGGGTCAAGGTCAGGTACGCGCCGTCTAGCAGGGCGGTCCGGGCAGCCCCGGTGAATAGGATCGCGACATCGACCGGGCCGAAGCGGTCAGCAACCGCGCCGACATGTTCCGCCGAAGCGTTGTCGCCGCTGACGTACACACTAGGCAGGCCGTCGGCTGTGAGCACGAAGCCAGTTACCGGGCCGGTCGTCGGCTCGCATCCGGGCGGCCCGTGCCGGGCAGGGACGCCGGTGACCCGCAGTGCGGCGCGGTCACCGCGCGGCAGCTCTACGTGCTGCCAGTTCGGCAGTGCCCGGACTGCGCCGTCCAGACGCTGCTGCGCACCGGCGTGCGAGAGGAGCACCGCATCGACCCGGCCGACATCGTCTGGGCTGGCGATGGCTCCGATCGTCTTACGCAGCGAGCGGTTGCCGATCGGGTAGTCCCGGGCGGGTCGAAGGTGGGATCGGTCAGCAACCGCAGACCACCCAACTCCAGAGGTGCGCATCGGCTGCCTCTACCCGCTTCAGCTGCCCCAGCTTGTGCGCCCTTTCCAGCTGCATGCCAGGGCGGGCGTCGCGGGCCTGCTAGCCCGTCTCGCGGTGGCTATGGTCGCTGCGTAGCATCCGGGCTGGTCGGGGGCCTATCGGCTGCCCAGGGGGCGGGTTAGCGCGGGCGTAGGGTTGGCAGCATGGGGAAGCCGGTGATTGTTGTCGTCGACGACGAGGCCAGCTTGCCGACTCTGGCGGGCGAGCTTGAGGCGCGCTACGGGGCGCATTACGAGGTCGCGGCCTACGCGTCGCCTGGGGAGGCGCTTAGGCGGCTGCGTGAGCTGCGGGCTACGGGCCCCAGCGTGCCCCTGGTACTCGCGGGTCAGTCGGTGCAGGGCGGCACCGGCCCGGCGTTCCTGGCGCAGGTGCGGGAATATTACCCGGCAGCCAGCCGCGGTCTGCTGATGGCTATGTGGCCTCCGGCGGCGGCGGCGGGCCCGGTTGGTGATACCGCGGCCCTCGGGCCGATCGATTTCTACCTGCCCAGGCCGAAGTGGTCACCGGATGAGCGGTTCTACCGAGTGGTCACTCAGTCGCTTGGGGAGTGGTGGCGCCAACTGGGCGGACGGTTCGCTCCGGTCACGGTGATCGGAGCGGATCGATCGGCCCGCACCCACCAGGTCCGCGATCTGCTGGCCCGCAACAGCGTTCCGTTCGGCTATCACTGCAGCGATTCGGAGGAGGGTCGGGCCGCGCTGGAGCGCCTCGGCGTGGGCCAGTCCCGCGGGCCGGTGGTAGTGCTCCACCCCGGCCGTGTGCTGGTCGACCCGAGCACCGCCGAGCTGGCCGAGGCCTTGGGGGCTAACGTCCAGCCCGCTTGGCGGAAATATGACGTGGTCATCGTGGGCGGCGGCCCGGCGGGCCTGGCTGCCGCGGTCAGCGCGTCGTCGGAAGGGCTGCGCACCTGCCTGCTCGAGCGGGAGGCCTTCGGGGGCCAGGCTGGGACGACCTCGTGGATCAGGAACCTCGTGGGGTTCCCCGGCGGCGTCAGCGGCGCGGAGCTGGCCGTGCGGGCTTATGAGCAGGCCTGGCTGTTCGGAACGCAGCTCATCTACAGCAACCCGGCAACCTCACTGACCGAACAGGGGGATATGCGCGTCATCGGGCTCGAGGACGGCAGCCAGGTGCGCGGCCGCGCTGTGATCATCGCCACCGGCGTGTCCTACCGTCGACTGGGAATCCCCGAGCTGGAGTCACTGATCGGCGTCGGCGTGTTCTACGGCGCCAGCACAGTGGAGGCCCCGGCCGTGTCCGGGAAGCAAGCCTTCGTTGTGGGGGGCGGGAACTCGGCCGGGCAGACGGCCTTGCACCTGTCGAAGTACGCCGATCACGTCGTTATGGTGATTCGCTCGCGGTCCCTTGCCGCGGGCATGTCGGATTACCTGATCCGCGAGATCCAGACCGCGCCCAACATCGAGGTCCGCGACCACACCGAGATAGCGGGCGGAGGAGGGTCGGGACACCTTGAGTACCTGCAGTTCCGGGACAAGCGCTCCGGCCAGACGGAGCAGGTGCCGGCCGACGCGCTGTTCGTGCTGATCGGCGCCCAGCCGATGACCCAGTGGCTGCCCCAGAAGGTGGGCCGGGACCAGCGGGGATACGTTCTCACCGGACCGGACACTGGCGCACTATGGACACAGCCGCGGGCTCCGTTGCTCCTGGAAACCAGCATGCCCGGAGTGTTCGCCGCGGGCGATGTCCGGCGCGGCGCGGTGAAGCGAGTCACATCCGCCGTGGGTGAGGGCTCGGTCGTAATCAGTCTCGTGCACCAGTACCTCAGCCCGGCTCCCGCCCAGCTCCAGACCTCGTGAATCCGCCGCCTGACCAGATAGGCGCGGCTGCGCCGGGGCGCTGCGTGACCGGGTGCTAGCCAGCATGACACCCGCCAGGGCGACGGCACCACCAGCAAGCTCGGCCGGCCCGGGAATCTGGGAGAGCCAGACCAGGGAGATGACGATGGCGGCAGCCGGGACCAGGTAGAGGCCGACAGTTACTCGCCCGACGTCCATGCGGGCCATCGCGTACACCCACAGCACGAAACCGGCGGCGGAGGGCGCGATCCCGAGGAACACGGCCGAGCCGATGGCCGAGGCGCTGGCGTTCGGCAGGACCTCAGCAGCGAACTGCTCCAGGGCAGGATGAAGATCGTGCCGGCCCACATGGCGTAGACGGTGGCCTCAACGCCGCTGTAGCGCCTCAGCCGGGGCTTTTGCGCAGTATGGAACGCGGCCTGGACGATGGCGGCGGCCAGGACGACCAGCGCCGCGGCGCCGAACCCCAGGCCGTGTGCCGCCGCGATAAGAGCGGTGCCCGCCAGCGCGACGGCGCTACCGGCCCACCGCCGCCCGGTGGGACGCTCACCCAGGAAGCACGCGGCCAGCAGGCTGGCGTAGACCGGAGCAGTCGCTACCAGCAGGCTCGCGGTCCCGGCGGGCACGACCCGCTCGCCGGTGTTGAGCAGCAGCTGGTAGGCGGTCATGCCGGCCAGGCCACACAGCCCGATCAGCGGAAGATCGCGGGCCCGAGGCCGGCGCACTTTCATGAACGGGCAGTCCGGTCGGCCTGTCTGTGGCCCGGCTCACCGTCGCGTCGCTGACGCTGGCGCTGGCCGCGCGTCGGCACCAGCTGTGCCGAGATGAGCCAGCGCGCATGTGCCCGGGCCGGCTTCGTCCCCAGGGTCGTCGCGCGCCACCGACTTTCGCGTCCTGCTCAGCCTGGTCGCGGCAGGCGCCGGGGTCACCCTCGTCCCGCAGCTGGCCGCCTGGCACGTCCCGCCGCAGGTCCGGCTGCTGCGCCCGGCCGCGCCGGTCACCCGGCGGATATTCACCATCAGCCGCCGCGGCGGCGACCGCAAGCCCGCAGTCCGCGTCGTGCTCGATGCGCTCGCTGCCGGAGCCGCCGCTCCGCCCGCTACTGCGGCCTGACCGCTGGAGCGACGCCAGCAGGGCACAAAGCCGACGGCCATGCAGCAGGCCGCGGCAGCCCGCCGCGAGTCGGAAAGCGGTAACGTCCACGAGCAAATCGTTCTCACCCTGAACTAGCACGGACGGCACAGCAGCGGCCAGGCCGGCCGCTCGTCATGTGCCGCTCGGACCGACGTGGAGGCCCGGCTAGTGGCACGTGATCGGCGGGCTCAGCCAGGCGACGTCAGTCCTGCTGACAGCTCCGGCCCGCCCGAACTACTCCGCTACGGTTCTGCGCACGGCCGGTGGGTGCTTGCGGCGATGATCTTGGGGTCGTCGGTGGCCGGGATCGACTCCACGGTGGTCGCCGTCGCGCTGCCCGCGATCGGGCGGAACCTGGATGCGAGCTTCCAGGCCCTGCAATGGACCGTGACGAGCTACACGCTGACGCTGGCCGCACTGATTCTGCTGGCCGGCTCGCTGAGCGACCGCTGGGGGCGGCGGCGGGTGTTCCTGGCTGGCCTGGGCTGGTTCACCCTGGCCTCGGTCCTGTGCGCGGCCGCGCCCGACATCGGATGGCTCATCGCCGCGCGGGCCGTGCAGGGCATCGGAGGCGCGCTGATGACACCGGCCAGCCTGGCGATCATCGAGGCGACCTTCCAGCCCGGCGACCGCACCCGCGCGATCGGGACGTGGGCCGGCTTCAGCGGGGTGTCCGCCGCGATCGCGCCCTTCCTGGGTGGGTGGCTGCTGGAAGCGGGCAGCTGGCGGGCGATCTTCCTGATCAACGTCCCGGTCGCTGCCCTGACCGCGTGGACGACGCGGCGCCACGTTCCCGAATCCCGTGACACCTTGCTGTCTGGGCGCGCCGATTGGCGCGGCGCGCTGGCCGGCGTGGCTGCGCTGGCCGCGATCACCTACGCGATCATTGTGCTGCCCGCCGCGGGCGTCGCCTCGCCGCAGTTCACCGCTGCCGTGATGCTGGCTTTGGTGTCCTCGGCCGCCTTCGCCGTCACCGAACGGCGCGCGAGCCATGCAGTGCTCCCGCCGACGATCTTCGCTCCGGCGCAGTTCCGCGCCGCCAACGCCGTCACCTTCGTGGTCAACGGTGCCCTCGGCGGCTTCGCGTTCGTCTTCATCCCCGCCCTGGAGATCGTCGCTGGTTACAGCCCCGTGGTGGCAGGCTCGGCACTAGTGCCGGTCACCGCTGTGACCTTGCTGCTGTCCGGGGCCAGCGGCAGGCTCGCCCAGCGCATCGGCCCCCGGCCGCAAATAGTCGCCGGCTGCCTGCTGTGCGCCGTCGCGTCCATGCTCGCCGTGCGCATCGGCTCCCATGCCGGCTACTGGACGGCCGTATTTCCGGTGGCCGTACTGTTCGGCCTTGGCCTGGCCTCGCTCCTGCCACCCCTGACCGCCCGCGCGATGAGCTCCGCCCCTGACTCCCAGGCCGGCCTCGCCTCCGGGGTCAACAACGCCGTGGCCCGGGTCGCGGGCCTGCTCTGGATCGCCGCACTGCCGCCTATCACTGGCCTCACCGGCGCGGCCTACACCGACCCGGCCCGGTTCCGGTCCAGCTTTGCCCAGATCAGCTGGGTCTGCGCGGCAGCGTTCACCAGCGCCGCGGCGCTCGGCGCAACCTTCGTCACCCGGCCTAGCCGCCCCACCCCGCCGCGGCCGGCGCTCATCCAAACCCCGGTGCCCCACCTCGCATGTCCAGTGATTCTCCGCGACGCACCGGGCGCACCCGCATCGCCCTCGCTTATCCCTGGTGCGGATGGCGCTCGCTGAGCTGCTTCAGGTTCAGCAGTTGCCGTCGAGCCATGATCAGGTCGCCGACGCACAGCGCTGGGGCCTTCCTGCGGGTGGTTCGCATGACGACCTTGAGCAGCAGGCGGGTCGTGCGGTGGTCCTCGGGCACCAGAACGTAGGACATGAAAGCCCCCATGATCGTGCCCGTCAGATGTTTGCCCAGATCGACCGAGACGATCCTGCCCACTTCACGGCCGCCAGCTGTAGTGAACCTCTCTCCGACGCGAGGTTCGGCAAGACCTGCCAGTTCTCGGGGTGAGCGGCGGCCCAGGTTGTCGATCCAGTCGTAGGAGTACGGCGCGAGCCTTACCTGTGCCACCCATGGCCACACCGCTTCGGCAGGCGCCTCGACACGGACGCCCCGCCAAGCCTGCAACGTGGGCGAAACGACGAATTCATCGCACGGGTAGGACCGCAAGGTCTCGCTGTCGCTCACGCCCCACCGGTCACCGATCACGCACCCATGCTCCGGCAGGCGCCGGGCGCCAGTAAAGCGGCGATCCCTGCTGGCCTCCTTTAGTCGGCTATCGGCAAGCCGATCTTGGGTGGACCGACTGAGCCCATACCGGCTAGATTCGGCCACGTGCTGCTCCGCAAGCTCCGCATGCCGCTCCGCAAACTCGCCGTGCGGGTCTACCGGCGGCGGCTGCGCCGCCGGCTCTTCCGCGGCCCGCTGCCTCGGCACGTCGGCCTGATCATGGACGGCAACCGGCGCTGGGCCAAGCAAGCCGGGCTGGCCAGCCCCAGTGATGGTCACCGGCACGGCGCGGAGCACATCCTGGACGTGCTGTCGTGGTGCCAGGCGGCGGGAATCCGGCATGTCACGCTGTTCTTGTGCTCTGCGGAGAACCTGGCCAGGCGCGAAGACGCCGAGGTGGCCACCCTGATGGACGTCATCGAGCGGATCGTGGTCAACGGAATCGCGACCGCCGACCCGGCGTGGCGAGTGCACATCGCCGGACTGGTGGACATGCTGCCGGCCAGCACCGCCGATGCCTTGAAGCGAGCGGCCGAGGAGACGCGTACCTGCGCCGCTGACGCCCATGTCACGTTGTGCGTCGGCTACGGCGGGCGGCAGGAGATCGCCGAGGCCGTCCGGATGCTGCTCCTGGAGCGGGCGGCTGCGGGCGTCAGCCTGGCAGACCTGGCCGGCACGGTCGCTGAAGACGACATCGCCAGGCATCTGGCCGGTGATGGGCAGCCCGAGCCCGACCTGATCATCAGGACCAGCGGCGAGCAGCGGATGTCAAACTTCCTGCTCTGGCAGAGCACCGGTGCGTACCTGCACTTCTGTGACTGCTACTGGCCGGCCTTCACGGAGGTCGACTTCCTCAGGGCCCTGCGGGATTTCGCCAGGCGATCGTCAGCGGCGGACGACTGAGGATGCGCGTCTCGGTCTTTCTCGGCAGTTCAGTCGGCACCCGGCCCGAATACGCTGCGGCGGCCGCAGACTTCGGTACCAGCCTGGCGCAGGCGGGCGTCGGCATCGTCTACGGTGGCGCGAGTGTCGGGATGATGGGTGCGATGGCTGACGCGGCGCTGGCGGCCGGCGGTGAGGTCATAGGTGTGATCCCAGGAGGCTTGTTCGCGGCAGAGATCCCGCATCCGGGCCTCACCCGCATGGAAGTCGTAGGCACCATGCACGAGCGCAAAGCACTGATGGCCGACCTCGCTGACGGCTTCGCCGCGCTGCCCGGCGGCCTCGGAACCCTGGACGAACTGTTCGAGATCCTGACCTGGCAGCAAATCGGGCTGCATGCCAAGCCGGTTGCTCTCGTCGACGTCGACGGCTTCTGGGACCCGCTGACTGCCCTGCTGGACGAACTGGTCGGTGCCGGCTTCGTGCCGGAAGTGACCCGCGCCTCACTGGCCCGGGTGCGGGATGCCGCCGAATTCCTCGGCATGCTGCGCGCCGCGGGTTCGCTGCCGGTCCAGGCCACCCACGACGCGGAACCATGACCGGCCAGATCGAGGACAGCGAGCGCGAAGACAGCGACGTCGCCGCCGAGGTGGAGTTCATCAGCGCGGAACGGCTGATCTTCTTTTCCGATGCCGTAGTGGCGATCGCCATGACACTGCTGGCATTCTCACTGCCGGTCCCGCATATCCCGTCAGGCGCGTCCGACGCGGTCGTCTGGGATAAGGTCTGGGCCGGCCACATCGACTACCTCACGTTCCTGATCAGCTTCGTGGTCATCGCCAACCACTGGCGGCTGCATCACCGCTTGTTCCAGTACGTCGACCGGCTCGACGCGCGCATCATCACGCTCAACCTGGCCTGGCTGCTGATGCTCGTGATCATCCCGTTCGCGACCAA
>Ga0335075_10017652_pt1 | contig 10603 bp, 9 predicted proteins | sample Lox_Sample_24_FD_206723 | JGI IMG/M metagenome (GOLD analysis project Ga0335075, IMG submission 206723) | Soil microbial communities from Loxahatchee National Wildlife Refuge, Florida, United States - Lox_Sample_2.4 | ecosystem: Environmental > Terrestrial > Soil > Wetlands | place: USA: Florida... | reverse complement strand
TGAAGTCGAAGCGCAGCTTGTCGGGCCGCACCGCCGACCCGGCCTGCTTGACGTGATCGCCGAGCACGTCGCGGAGCGCCTGATGAAGCAGGTGCGTCGCCGTGTGATTCGCCATCGTCGGGAAGCGCTCCGACCACGTCACGACTGCACGCACGCGGTCGCCTGTCGTGAAACCCGCGCCTTCGAACAGCAGGGCCTGGTCGTCGCCGAGCTTGTACGCGGCACGCAGCACGGCAGTGGCGCCGGTCTCGTCGTGGACGAGCTCGCCGCTGTCCGTCACCTGGCCGCCGCTCTCGGCGTAGAACGGCGACTCTCGCAGCTTGCAGAGGAACGTCCCGTCGCCGAGATCGAGGACAGCGCCCGCCTGCGTCAGCACATCGGTCTTCGCGTAACCGACGAACTCCGACGCGAACCCGGCGCCCTGCGCGAACTCCGCGGCGCGCTGCAGCTCGCTCTTCTCGCCGCCTGCGCGCGACACTTCACGGTGCTGCTCCATCAGCTCGCGGAAGCCGTCCACGTCCACCCGCTGGCCGCGCTCCTCCGCAAGCTCTTCGGTGAGCTCGATCGGGAAGCCGTAGGTCGCCGTCAGCAGGAAGGCGTCGTCGGCGGTGATCGCCTCCTTGCCGGCGAGATCGTCGAACACCTTCGTGCCGCGCGCGAGCGTCTCCGAGAAGCGCTCCTCCTCGACGCGCCAGATGCGCTCGATGTCGTCGGCGTGCTCTCTCAGCAGCGGGTACGCGTCGCCCATCTGCTCGACGACGACCTGCGCAAGGCGGTGTGACGCGTCGAGACCGATCCGGCCCGCCTGGTGAATCGCGCGGCGCAGGAGACGGCGGCAGATGTAGCCGCGACCCTCGTTCGACGGCTCGATCCCCTCGGCGATCAGGAAGGAAGCGGCGCGACCGTGGTCGGCGAGAATACGGTGCGCCCGGCGGGAGACGTCGTCCTGCTCGTACGGGACGCCCGACTCGGCCTCGACCCAATCCATGATCTGCCGGAAGCCGTCGGTGTCGAAGACGGAGTTGACGTCCTGGAGGACGCACGCGGTTCGCTCGATGCCGTTGCCGGTGTCGACGTTCGCCGTCGGCAGCTCGACGAGCACGTTGCCGGGCTGCAGGTCGTACGCCATGAAGACCAGGTTGTAGATCTCCATGATCCGGTCGCAGTGCCCGAACTCGCAGTTCGGGTCGCCGCACCCGTACTTCTCGCCACGGTCGTAGAAGATCTCCGAGCACTGCCCGCACGGCCCCGTCTCGCCCGACTGCCAGAAGTTGTCCGACCCGAGGCGGACGATCCGCTCCGGCGGGACGCCTTTGCGCAGCCACGCGGCGATCGCGACCTCGTCCTCGCCGAGCTCGAGCGCAGGGTCGCCTTCGTGCACGGTCACCCACATCCGCTCCGGCTCGAGCCCGAGCACATCGGTCACCCAGTCCCAGGCGAAGTCGACGGCCTCGTCCTTGTAGTAGTCGCCGAACGAGAAGTTGCCCATCATCTCGAAGAAGGAGCAGGTGCGATCGTTGCGCCCGACGTCTTCGAGATCGGTGTCCTTGCCGCCCGCGCGCAAGCACGGCTGCACGCTGACGACGCGGTCGCGCGGCGGCTCCTTCGTGCGCAGGAAGTACGGCTTGAACTGCTGCATCCCGGCCGAGATGAACAGCGTCGACTGGTCGTCGGCCGGCGGGACCAGCGAGTGACCGGGCACGCGCAGATGCCCACGCTCTTCGTAGAAGTGTTGGAACGCTTCGCGCAGCTCGTTCGTCGTCATCGTCACGACGAACAGTGTACGGAGCGCCTAGTTCAGCGAGAGCGGTCGGGATCGAGCTCGTCCGCGGCGATCTCGTCGCGGATCTTCTCGAGCGCCCGGCGGATCAGCCGCGAGACGTGCATCTGCGAGATGCCGACCTGCTGCGCGATCTGCGACTGCGTCAACCCCTCGAAGAAGCGCAGGTGGAGAATCTGCCGCTCGCGGTCGTCGAGCACCTTGAAGCCGGGAGCGAGGACGGCACGGTCCTCGGACACCTCGTACTGATGCTCCACCTCGCCGAGCGACTCGAGCGGGTCGAGCTCCTCGCCGTCCTCGGTGCCGCCGCCGGACGACAGCGACAGAGACGAATACGCGCGTCCGGACTCGAGCGCTTCGAGCACCTCTTCTTCCTCGACGCCCGCCGCTTTCGCAAGCTCGGGAATCGTCGGCGAGCGGCTGAGCTGCACCGTCAGCTGCTCGATCAGCTTGGAAAGCTGCACGTTCAGCTCCTGCAGCCCGCGCGGCACGCGCACCGCCCAGCCGCGATCGCGGAAGTGGCGCTTGATCTCGCCGATGATGTTCGGGGTCGCATAGGTCGTCAGCTCGACACCTCGGTCGACGTCGAAGCGGTCGATCGCCTTGATCAGTCCGATCGAGCCGATCTGGACGAGGTCGTCGAGCTGCTCGCCCCGGTAGCTGTAGCGCCGTGCGAGCGAGCGCACGAGGGACATGTACTGCTCGATCAGCTGCTCGCGCGCCTGCAGGTCGCCCTGCTCGTGATAGCGGCGCAGCAGGACCTTGTCGTTCTCAGCCACGCGTCGCCACCCTCTTCGTCAACCGCACCCAGTCGCCGTCGACGTGCACGTCTTCGACCGTCGTCTCGAGGACACGCCGAAGCCCGAGCTCGCCGTCCGGCTCGTGCTCGATCCGGTCGAGCACTTTCGCCGTGAGCGGGCCGACCAGCGTCTCGAGCTCGCCATCGTGCAGACGCATCCGCACGGTGATGTCTCCGGCGGTCGGGTCGGTGTTGTCGAGGATCGCGTCGAGCGCGATCTGCATGTCCTCGAGGTTCTCGATCGTCAGGTCGAGCCGGACGGCGAGCCCGCCGAGGACGAGGTGCGCGACGCGGTGAAACTCCGGCTCACGCGGGAGCGTCAGCGTGATCTCGTCAGTTGCGGTCATGACCGGCCTTCAGCTCTTCGTCGAGATCCCGCTCGCGCCGGGCTGCTGCAGCCTTGGCCTCGGCGACGGCGTCGCCGAAGCTCCGCTTCGCACGGAAGGACGCCCAGCCGTGGCTCACGCCGGCGCCGAGGCCGGCCAGCTTCCGCACAGGCGTCTTCACGGCGAAGCTGACCGAGCGGACGGCCTCGTCGACCGCCTCGACGGCGTCGACGGCGCTGTCCGTCGCTGTGTCCAGCTTGTCGAGCTGCGCGTTGACCCGATCCACGGAACCCCCGACTTTGTTGATAACGGGCAGAACCTCACGTTCTGCTCCCCGAATCAACGAGGAAAGCCGGTCGAAAGTTACGGCCAACCGCAAAAACGCCCAACCGAGGCCGATCCCCACCGCGACGAGGAACACCGCAAGCGCGAGGTCGGCGAGATCTCCGAAGGAGAAGGCGACGATCACAGATGCAGCCTAGCCAGCAGCCGCGGACGTGACGACACCTGCCCCGACGACGACGTCGCCGTCGTAGAGCACGGCCGCCTGGCCGCGGGCGACGCCGTAGGCGGGTTCTGCGAGCCGGAGCCGGAAGCCGGAGGCCCTCGGCTCGACGGTCGCGGCAACCGCCGGCGAGCGGTACCGAAGCTTCGCTTCGACCTCCTCGACGTCGTCGTAGAGGCGCCCGCGGACGGAGACGACGGAGCGGGCCAGCGCGGCGCGGGGAGCGGCGACGACCGTGTTCGTGCGTGCCTGCGTCTCGATCGCATAGAGCGGCTCGGCCGCTGCGACGCCGAGCCCGCGGCGCTGGCCGGGCGTGAAGCGCCAGTAGCCGTCGTGCGTGCCCAGCACCTGCCCGTCCGGATCGACGATCCGACCCGGTGACGCCTCGAGGCCGTGGCGCGCGAGGAACGCACGGTAGTCGTCGCCCGCCAGGAAGCACGCCTCCTGGCTCTCTGCGCGCTCCGCGGCCGCGAGGCCGGCGGCTGCCGCCTGCGTGCGCGTCTCGACCTTCGTCTGCCCGCCGAGTGGGAAGCGGATCCGGCGGAGGTGGCGCGGGTCCAGGGTCGCAAGCATGTAGCTCTGGTCCTTCCGCTCGTCGGCGGCGCGTGAAAGCAGGAGCCGCCCGCCACGCTCGACGATGCGCGCGTAGTGCCCGGTCGCGAGCGCGGATGCGCCGACGCGACGAGCGAACGCGAGCAGCTCCCCGAAGCGGAAGCCGCCGTTGCAGCGGATACAGGGGTTCGGCGTCTCGCCGCGCGCATAGCCGCGCACGAACGGCGCCACGACGCCCCGACGGAACTCCTCGCGCAGGTCGAGCGTCACGTGCGGCACACCGCGCTCATGGCAGAGCTCGCGCGCAGCGATGACCGCGCTCGGCGAGCAGCAGGCACGCTCGGCGCTCGGGCCCTGCGGGTCGAGCCACAGGCGAAGGGTCACGCCGACCGGTGCCGCGCCGGATGCGAGCAGCGCCACGGCGCTGTCGACGCCGCCGCTCATTGCAACCGCGACGCGCTCCTCGTTCCGCGCTGCCGTCACGGCCGGTCCGATCGCATTGGCGAGCGCGTCGACCGGCAGCGTCTCGCCGCCGACTGCCGCCGCCTCGAGGAGGGTCAGCCCGCGCAGGTCCTCGGCGACCCCGGGCGCGTCCGCATCCACGATCCGATCGCCGTCGACGCGCAGGCGTACCGCCGCCCAGTCCTCGCCACGCGACGAATCGCCGAAGAGCTCCTGCATGACACCCAGAGTAGTTGTGGGGGAGCCCGAAGGCTCCCCCACCGCACTCCATGTCGCCGACGATGCTGCGTCCGTGTGAACCTGGACAAGCCAGGTGGGTGCCGTGCGAGACGTCAGCGCGAGGCGCCTATTCCCGACGCGGGCTCCCTTTCACATGGTGTTGGTTCTACATGGATACGCAGCGCGCGAACGACGTCGAGCACTCGGCCTTACCGTAGCCGACCTTAAGAGCTCCTTTCACAATGATGTTCGTCGACCGGGTGCGATCGGCGAGTGCGATGCAAGGACGCAGGGAGCGGCGATAGCCGAGGCTATCGCCTCGACCGAGGACGCGGCAGCGTGCCGCCGAACGCGGCCGGACGGCACAAGCGCTCATTGTGAAAGGAGCTCTTAAGACGGAAGTCGCGCGTACGACCAGCGGATCGGCTGCACGCCGCTCAAGCCGACCTCGCGTGCGAGTGCCTCGGTGAAGCCGAACTGTCGCCCGGTCGTGTACGGGCCGCGCTCGATCACCTGCACGAGCACCGTCTTGTGCCGAAAGGTGACGAAGACGTGGGTACCGCACGGAAGGGTCGGGTTTGCGACGCCGATGGTGTTCTCCGAGAGCACGACGCCGCACGCCGTCGTCCGGCCGGCGACCGCCGGTCCGCTCGCGCCGGCAAGCGCGGTGAACGAGCCGACAGGCTGAGCCTCGTGCTTCGTCGTGTGCTTCGTCTGGGCGATCACCGCAAGCGCGGTCGCGGCCGCGAGCACCGCGAATCCCGCCAGCGCGACCTCGCGCACGGCGAGGAGCGACCTCATCCCGTGGCTGCGCCGAGCAGGTCGCCGAACGACTCGCGAACGAGGCCGTCGAAGTCGATCGGCAGCGCCCCGGTCGAGTCGGCGTAGTCGCGGAGATAGAGGAGGATGAACTCGCGCTCCTCGTTGCCGCCGTCCCGCTCGCGCACGGCGCGCTCGAGATCCCAGAGGTTCCAGCGTCGCGGCTCCGACGACACGAACACGACCGGCTCGGGCTCCGGTTCGGGCTCCGGTTCCGGTTCCGGCTCCGGCTCGGGCTCCGGCTCGGGCGGCGGCGCCAGCGCGATCGCGACGGGCTCCGGCTCGGGCTCCGGCTCGGGCTCGGGCTCCGGCTCCGGCTCGGGCTCCGGCTCCGGCTCGGGTTCGGGCTCCGGTTCGACCATCACGGCAACCGGCTCGGGCACGGGCTCGCGCGGGAGAACGCGCACCGACTCGCTGCGCACGGGCTCCGGCTGGGGCGCGGGCTCCGGGGCCGGTTCTTCGGCGCGCGGGGCGCGGGCCTTCGCCTTCGCCGTCCGCCGCTCGGCGCGGCCGCGCGAGAGCGCGTGCTCGACGATCGCCGACAGCACCCAGACGACCAGGACAACGCCGCCGATCACCATCCAGCTCGAATGCAGGACGCCGGTGATGACGGCGGCGAGGATGATCGCCGCCGCCTCGACGACGAGCCGGATGCCCGGATGATGGCGGATGAACGTCATTCGCCTAATCCTGACGGGTCGAGCGGCCCGGGAGAACCCGCACGCCTTCCGGGCGCGCGGGCACCTCGACGGCCGGCGTCGCATCGCCGGCGCCGCCCCGGCCGAAGCGGCGCTTCGGCGCCGGTTCGGCGAGTGGGTCGAGGCTGTAGCGGGCGACGCGCTGTGCCGACCGTGCCAGCACGACGTTGAGCTCCGGCTCAGGCGCCGGAGCCGGAGCCGGTGGCGGAATGGTGCCCTCGGGGACGACGGGCGGAAGCGAGACGGGCGGCTGTTCGAAGACGGGCAGCGGCTCCGGGGGCAGCTCGGCCGCGTGCCACGGATCGGGCTCGGACTCGGGCTCGGGTTCCGGCAGGAGCTCGGGCGCGGATTGCGGCTCCGGCTCCGGCGCGGCGGCGATGCGGCCGCTCGCCGGCCATTCGCCGAGCATCTGCTCGCGGAGCGCGGCGGGGGCGATCCAGGTCGGCGCCTCGTCGCGGCTCGCGTCCGGATACCCGCCGACCGCAACTTGCTCGAGCGGCTGCGCCGGCGGCAGGTTCACGTTCGGGACGTAATAGCGAGGCGGCAGCCCGCTGCCGTAGTGCGGCTCGCCGCGCCAGGCGGCCCACTCGAGCGCGGCGACGATCACCCAGCCGAGGAGCATGATCCCCGCGATCTGGACCGCGCTCAGGTGCGCGAACGTCAGCACCCCGGCGAGCAGGAACAGGAAGAGCACTTCGATCAGGAAGCGTGACCCGCGGCGCTCGGTCATGTCTTCCCCTTTCGACTAGGAGGCGTCGTCGCCTTCGCCGTGGCCGCCCTGCGGCGGCTCCGAGACCGGCGGCGGGCTGATCGGCGGCGGGATCGGCGCGTCGTGCGGAGGCTCCGCGTCGGCCGCGGGCTCGGGCTCGGCATGCTGCTCGGGCTCCGGGGCCGGCGCGAGCTGCGGCGCGGCCGGGGCCGGCGCGGCGGGCCGCGAGGCCGCAGCGTTTCGGCTTCGACTCGATTCGGCGGAGGCGCGGGCGGCGGTGACGATCGCCTCGGACACCTCGGCGAGCGCGTCGGGCCCGAGACCGGCGGCGGTCAGGAGCTGTTCGGCGCCCTGCTGGGCGCGGGCGAGGATCGCACCTGCCTGCGCGCGCGCCCATTCGAGCGTCTGCTCGACTTCGGCGCGGGCGGCATTGGTGAGCTCGGTCGCCTGATGGCGCGACTGCTCGAGCAGCCGCGCGCCGCGGGCTTCGGCCTCGCGCAGCTCCGTGGTCGCGTCGCGATTCGAGTTCGCGAGCAGCTCGCGCGACTCGTTCTTGGCAGCGTTCAGGATCTCGTTGCGCTGGCGCTCGCTCTCCTCGCGATAGCGCTCGACCTCGCGCTCGCGCTCCTGCAGCTCGTGCTGGCGGCGCGTGACCTCGGCCTCGGTGCGCTGGAGCTGCGAGGCGGATGCGTTCTGCGCGTCGCGCTCGAGCGCGTCGGCGAACTCGGCGGCGGCGCGGATCAGGTGCAGCGCGTCCATCCGCACTGCGTGCCCGGTCGGATCGACGCTCGCGGTCTTCCCGGCCGCCTGGAGCACACGGACCTGCGCCTGGAGCTGGAGCGCGTGGCGCCGGAACGCGTCGAATGCACTCCGGACGCCGTCGGCCTCGAAGGCGCCGTCACCGGTCTGAGGCAGGTCCTCGAGACGCGGGAGCGAGGTGAGAGGCGACGGATTCGGCGACGGCGTTGTCATGGCAGCGTTGAATCATCCGGCGGGGCCGGAGACCCGAAGTATGCCTTGTCTATCGGTTGGAGTTCGGTCTGCGCTTTAGTCGTCCTGCGGCAGCGCCTTGATGCCGCTCTCGGCAAGCACCGCATCGGGCATCGCCGTCGGCGCGCCGGTCAGCGGATCCGACCCGCTCGAGACCTTCGGGAAGGCGACGATCTGGCGGATGTCCGGCTCGCCTGCGAGCTGGGCGACGAACCGCTCGATGCCCATCGCAAAGCCGCCGTGCGGCGGCGCACCCATCGCAAGCGCGTCGAGCAGGAACCCGAACTTCGACTGGGCCTCGTCCTCCGAGAGGCCCATCGTCCGGAAGACCCGCTGCTGCACGTCGACGTCGTGGATACGGAGCGAGCCCGAGCCGAGCTCCCAGCCGTTCCAGACGAGGTCGTAGTGCTGGCCGCGCACTCCCGCCGGGTCGGCTTCATCCCACAGCTCCTCGCCCGCGACCGGCGCCGTGAACGGATGGTGCATGAACGTCCACGCGCCCGTCTCCTCGTCGTGCTTGAAGAGCGGGAAGTCGACGACCCAATGGAAGACGTCCACGTCGTCCGGGATCAGCTCGAGCTCGCGTGCGAGGTGCAGCCGCAGCAGGCCGAGCACGTGACCCACCGTCTCCTCCTCGTCGGCGACGAACAGCGCAGTCGAGCCCTCCTCGACTCCGAAGGATGCGAGCTCGGCATCCGAGAGGAACTTCGCGATCTGCGACAGGTTTGCGAGGCCCTTCGCGCCCCATTCCTTTGCGAATCCCTCGAGCCGCGCGTGCTCGGTGCGCGAGAACGTTCGCGGGACGACGATGTAGCGCACGCACGGGGCGTTCTTGAAGACGCCGAACTCCGAGTCGCGCGTGATCTCGGTCGCATCCTGGATCTCCATTCCGAAGCGGAGATCGGGCTTGTCGCTTCCGTACTTCGCCATCGCCTCGCCGTAGCCGATGCGTGGGAACGGTCTCGACGGCGGTGTGCGGCCGACTCCCTCGAAGGCGCCGACGACCGCGGCCTCCATCACGTCGAGGACCTCTTCGCGCTCGACGAACGCCAGCTCGAGGTCGAGCTGGCGAAACTCGAACTGGCGGTCGGCGCGGAGATCCTCGTCGCGCCAGCAGGTGGCGATCTGGTAGTAGCGGTCGTAGCCGCCGATCACGCAGAGCTGCTTGAACAGCTGCGGCGACTGCGCGAGCGCGAAGAACTTGCCGGGTTGCAGGCGCACGGGAACAAGGAAGTCACGCGCGCCCTCGGGCGTGCCGCGCGTCATGCTCGGCGTCCAGATGTCGACGAAGCCGAGCTCGTCCATCACGCGGCGCATGCCGGCAATCGCCTTGTGCGCGAGCCGCAGGTTGTGCTGCATGCGATGACCGCGCATGTCGAGCCAGCGGTAGCGGAGGCGCACTGTCTCGTCGACGTTCTCCTCGTCGATCTGGAACGGCAGCGGCGTCGAGCGCGAGAGGATTCGGAGCTCGTCGACCTGGAGCTCGACCTCTCCCGTCGGCAGGTTCGGGTTGACCGCCTCGGGCGCGCGGGCGACGACCTCTCCGACCGCCTGGACGACGAACTCGTTCCGGAGCTCCTTGGCGACGTCGGACTCCTTGAGGACGAGCTGCACCTTGCCGGTGTGGTCGCGCAGATCGACGAACACGAGACCGCCGTGGTCGCGGCGTGTGTCGACCCAGCCGGCGAGCGTCAGCCGTCGCCCGATGTGCTCGGGTCGAACCAAACCGCAATGGGTATCGCGCCAGCTCATCGAGCGGTGAGGGTAGCGACGAGCTCGTCGAGCGCAACCACCTGGTCGGCTTCGCCTTCGCGCCGAATCGTCGCACCGCCGGCGCCGACGACGACGATCGCCGCCGCACCGGACCGGCCGGCCTGTGTCAGCTGACCCTTCAGCGAGCGGCCCGCGTAGTCGGTGTCGGCGGAGGTGCCCGCCTGACGCAGCGCGGCGAGCGCGCGCAGGATCTCATCGCGCGAGCCGTCCCGGTCGCACACGAAGAACACGTCGATCGCGGGCGACGTGAAGGCAATGCCTTCGTTGTCGAGCGCGAGCAGGAGCCGCTCGAGGCCCGCGCCGAATCCGATCGCCGGCGTTGCCGGGCCTCCGATCTGCTCGACAAGACCGTCATAGCGCCCGCCACCGCAGATAGTCGAGTTGGCGTTCTCGTCCGGCCCGATGAACTCGAACGTCGTTCGGGTGTAGTAGTCGAGCCCGCGCACGAGGGTCGGGTCGAGCGTGAACGGCACGCCGTAGAGCTCGAGGTAGCGCTGCACCTCCGCGAAGTGCGCGCGGCAGTCGTCGCAGAGCGACTCGCCGATCTTCGGTGCGGCTTCGAGCGCCGCGCGTACCTGGGGGCTCTTCACGTCGAACACCTGCAGCGGGCTCGTGTCGCGCTTGTGCCGAGCGTCTTCGTCGAGCACGTCTGGATGCGCGTCGAGCCATTCGTTCAGCCGCGCGACGTAGGCGGGCCGGCAGTGTGCGTCGCCGATCGAGTTCAGGTGAAGCTCCCACTGCGTGACGCCGAGCCGGCGCAGGAGCTCGTAGTAGAAGTGGATGATCTCCGCGTCGACGGCCGGGTCGGCCGAGCCGATCGCCTCGAGGGAGAGCTGCCAGTGCTCGCGATAGCGGCCGCGGCCGGGCGCGCCGTAGCGATACATCGGCGCGATCGTGTACGCCTTCACCGGCTGCGGCTCGCGGTGCAGGCCGTGCTCGACGTACGCGCGGCAGATCGGCGCGGTCCCCTC
>Ga0335075_10017651_pt1 | contig 10603 bp, 11 predicted proteins | sample Lox_Sample_24_FD_206723 | JGI IMG/M metagenome (GOLD analysis project Ga0335075, IMG submission 206723) | Soil microbial communities from Loxahatchee National Wildlife Refuge, Florida, United States - Lox_Sample_2.4 | ecosystem: Environmental > Terrestrial > Soil > Wetlands | place: USA... | reverse complement strand
GTCAGCAGCGTACCGGCACCGTTGACCTCGATTGCACCGCCCTCCAACACGGCGTCCGCCCGTTCGACATCCATGCCTGAGATGCCAGCGATGTGGTGCGGCAGTTCATCGTCGAGGCTGTGGACCCACCGCGTCCCGCCCCAAGCGTCGAACTTCCACTTGATCATACGCCGCCGCCCCGATTTCCCACAAAGTGCAAAGCCACCGCTGTCACGAATCCAAGGCCAATCGTTCGGTATAGTGTGAATCTTGAGCCGTGGATGCTGCGTCAGCTCTGGGGACTCCCGTTCCAGGTGCGCCGCGATTTCGGGGTGCATCCCGGCATCGTGCGCGACGATAAGGACCTCTTCTCCGGCGCATAACGCGCGCGCCATAATGGCCCAATACCGCTCAATAACTTTGGGGCGGAAGGTATAAGGCCAGTGCGGATGTCCGGTTTGACCGGGCCAGGGGTGGGGCCACACTATCCAAGTAGCCCGGTGCGGTTCCCATTCGGCGGGCAGACGAAAATCCTTTGGCATTCAAGCGCTCAGCGTCTGGAGACTGTAATGTCTGCTGCAGCCGCACTGTACCGGTGGTCGACGAGATCGCGGAACCTCGTGTACACGTCCTCATAATGTTTACGCACGGATAAAGCGTGGTCGGTGAACACAGTGAACTGCGGCGGAAGCATTCGGGTCCGATAGATCGGAAAGTCATGGCTCGTCCGGTTTGTCGTGTGCATTCCGAACGATATGCACATTTGTTCACCTTCGCCGGTGGCGGCGTCGGTTACCACGTCGAGCACATAGATATTCTTCTGCGCCAGCCGGTATACTCTCAAAAAAAATGCGTCCAGCAAACGGCACAAATTACCCGGCGTCCGATATTCCTCCAGAACTCCGATAGAGCAGATGTAGATGCGATAGAAATCGGGAATGTCATAGCGGCGGATCTTGTGCTCGAGTTCCGCAATGTCTACGCTGCCATTGCAAATTTCCTGAAAGGTCTGGTCAAATAAGGGCATAGCGTTGATGTAGCCAACCACTTCTGTGGACTTTCGATCCTTGAGAAGAATGTATATCAACGGATTGCGCCGGTACCAGCGTGTTACACAATCATAGCTGGGCAGCGGCGTGCCCGGCGCGTGTGCAAATACCCGATTGTCAATATCAACGGTCTGTCGTATGTCGCCTTCCGTAACATGTTCCTCTGACTGGACGTAGGTATCGCTCAGAAGGTAATCGTGGGCCGCTACGACCGGTTCGATCGAGACAAACCAATCGAGCACACGTTGAATGGCCTTGCGGCACTTTAGCGCTGCTCGACGTGTCGACTGCTCGCTCGACGGCTCCCACTTTGCCTGACCCAGGTTGCACAATGCTAGCAAATGCTTCGCCACGGCATCCGAAATCTGGTGCGCGGCGAGCAAGCCGTCGACCACCTGTTCGAAAGGCACGCTGCCGGACGGATGAGAGGAGGCGCACCGGCTATTCGAGAGGTATACATGCCGTGCGAGGATCTCGGCGCACCGCCAAGCGTGTTGGCATACCATCGCACCTTCCAAACGCCTGCTGCGAATCAGCGCTTCATATTCACCTTGAAACTGCTGTGCGTCGTGCTCCGGGAGGGCCGCCAACAACTTGATCGTTTCCGGCACGGCAGAGATGGCGACGGATGCGGCGGTCGTTTCCCGATCGCCCGGCGGCGTTTCGATACTAGAAGCCGAAACGGGACGAGCGGTGGTAAATGCTACGGGCGCTCTACCTCCGGGATTAACGATCGCGAGTGTCCCTAGCGACCGGAGCGCGAGGGCAAGTTCCCGATGGGTGCCGTCGGCATTCGGATAATCGATAATGCGCAATCCGGCCGATTCCAGTTGTCGGCGGCGCAATGGGGGAACGGGATATGGGACAAGCGCGAAATGTTGAGGCGGCTTCTCATTTGCGATTGCTCGGATTTCCGCGAACACCTGATCGAGATCGGCGTCCGAAAGGCCGCATCCCACAAAAACCATCGGGCAAGTTGCGAACAGCGCGCGAAACATCCCGAGACACTCGGGCGATCCGAACATTCTCCGGTCATATTGTTCCCGCGAAAAAATCCAAGTGTCGCGCTCCAATAGGCTCCCATGGAGCTTGAGAATGTATCCGCGCCGAGAGGCAAGATCGGCGGTCACACGGGCAATCGACGGCCACGTACCGTTCAGGGCACGTTCCAGAAAGTAATCCAGGTTCGTCGTTAGAATGGCACGAAGCTTCGGGGCCAGCGCCGCAATCGCCCTGGCCGCTTCTGGCACATCGCGCTCTCGGTCACTGAGCGCGTTCTCGATTGCTAGGCCAAATTCCTGAGGCCCCAAAGCGAGCTTTACCGCTGAAAGAGCATCGATCAGGTTGCCCTTGCTCAAGTATTCATTCGCCTCTTCGATCGCACTGTTTGACGCCACCGCGTTGATGCGGGTTATAAGTTGACGGGTGAGCTGATGCCAGTTTGGCAGTCCAGCGGCCGCAGATATCCCGGCGCCAGCGAACACGATCAGGTTTCCAGCCGCATAGGCTTCACAAAGGGCCGAGAAGACCGGATCGGTCTCGAGCATTTCCACAGGATAACGCGCCAACAGTCCGTCGAGCCGCGTCGCCTAATCGCCGCTGAGTAGCGGGCGCGGCGGCTAGCACGTTCTCCGCGCGGCTTACGGATTCCATCGGCTGCCATCGGTTAACTCGTTCGACTATTTTACGGGCAATCCGAGGCGATGCATCGGGAAAGTTCTGGGCAAGACCGCAGCCCGCCATACCAGCGAAGAATTCGTCTCGTTCTAGGGGACGTGGTGGTCAGTTGTCCGCCCAAACAAGAGATCCACATTATCCTGGACAACCTCTCGGCGCACAAGACGGGCAAGGTCAAGCATTTTCTGGAACAGCATCCCGAACTACAACTGCATTTCACGCCAGCCTACGCTTCCTGTCAGCCAGGTAGAAATCTGGTTTTCGAAGCTACAAAGAGATGTGATCATTCGGGGGATCTTCACCTCGGTGGAAGACCTATCCAAGAAGATCCTGCGCTACATCCGGCTCTATGACAAGGTCGCGAAACCCTTCAAGTGGAAATACAATGACGTCACGAAGAGGATTCGCAAGCACTAGCGATGTCCAGCAGATAGTCAACTACAAAAGCACGTGGGCACCCGGTCGCCAACTGGCTGCAGGCTCCCTAAATCAACACACAGTTTGGTCGCAGGCGGACCCGTTCGTCTCCTCTAGTCGGGTTTGTATGTGCGAATTCGCAAGATTCAGCAAACTTCAACACTTGATGGTTTGCAGTCATCGAAGCTGAACACATGATACATTCGCGATCGACTGCGTCGAAAGGGACGGCGGGAATTGTGCTCGACGGCATCCGAAACGCGCACGGGAGCCTCGTGCATTCGATTGCCACGCCGCATTGCCAAGTGTCGCGGTTCGACATCGCCTGATCGAGGCCGGGGATCAGCCGCGCCAGCGCAACTAGGTTCGCTGCGCACGAACGGTGACCCTGGTGTGCCAGCATCAGCACCGCAAACTGCTCGAAATCGCCGTCACGCATATATGCTTGCCGGCAGGTGAGGTCGTCCATGGGGCCGTTTGCGGGCGTTTGCTACAATAAAACGTATCTCCGCAAGAGCGTAGGTTAGCTGATCTGCGCCCTGTGATCGCCTCCAATGTTTGACAATCTCTCTGACAAGCTGCAGCGGGTCTTCAAAAACCTGCGCGGCGAAGGCAAGCTGACGGCCGAAAATATGGAGTCGGCGCTGCGCGAAATCCGCGTGGCCCTGCTCGAGGCCGACGTGCATTTCCGCGTCGTCAAACAGTTCATCGAGTCCATCAAACAGAAGGCCATGGGTGAGGAAGTGCTCTCGGCTCTATCGCCCACGCAGCAGGTGATCAAAATTGTCCGCGACGAGCTGGTCCATCTGCTGGGCAGTCATCAATCGAAGCTGCGTTTCGCCAACGAGCCGCCCAGCGCCATCATGATCGTCGGGCTGCAAGGCTCGGGTAAAACTACCAGTACCGGCAAACTGGCGCGCTGGCTCTCGAAGAACGGCCACAATCCGCTGATGGTTTCCGTGGACGTGTATCGTCCCGCGGCGCGCCAGCAGCTCGCCGTGATCGCACGCGATGTCAAGCTGCCGATCTACGCTGGAACACCGGAAGAGACCAAACCGGCGGACCTGGCGCGATCGGCGCGGCGCGAGGCGGTGCAGACCGGAAAAGATGTCGTGCTGGTGGACACTGCCGGACGCCTGCACATCGATGAGCAGTTGATGGCGGAGCTGCGGGAATTGAAGGAACAGCTCAACCCCAGCGAGATCCTGTTTGTCGCCGACGCTATGACCGGACAGGACGCGGTGAAATCGGCCGACGAGTTCAACAAACAGCTCGGCATCACCGGCGTCATTCTCACGAAGATGGACGGCGATGCGCGCGGCGGCGCGGCGCTCTCCATCCGCAGCATCACCAACCAGCCGCTCAAGTTTGTCGGCGTGGGTGAGAAGTTCGACGCACTGGAGCCGTTCCATCCCGATCGCGTGGCGCAGCGCATTCTCGGCATGGGCGATGTTCTGTCCCTGATTGAAAAGGTCCAGGAGAACATCGATCAGAAGCAGGCCGAGGAAACCCAGCGGAAACTGCTCGAGAACGAGTTCACGCTGGAGGATTTTCGCGACCAGTTACGGCACATCCGTAAGCTCGGGCCGCTCGAAGGGCTGCTGGGCATGATGCCGCAGCTGGGGCCGTTGAAGGATCTCAAGAACGTCAAGGTGGACGAAAAAGAGGTCACGCGCGTGGTGGCGATCATCGATTCGATGACGCGCCAGGAGCGGGCCAATCACATGATTATCAACGGGGCTCGCCGGCGCCGCATCGCCAAGGGCAGCGGCACCTCGGTGCAGGAAGTAAACGCGCTGTTGAAGCAGTATGCACAGGCGCGCAAGATGATGAAATCGATTACCGGCGGCGGTTTCCTGGGCAAGCGCCTGGGCAAGATGAAGCTGCCTCCGGAACTGTTCGGCGGCATGTAGCGTACGCCGGCGAAACAAATACGATATTTTGGAGAAAAGATGCTGATGATACGACTGGCGCGTTTCGGCGCCAAGAAAAAGCCGTCCTACCGCGTGGTAGTGATCGACAAGGAACGGGCGCGTGACAGCCGCGCCGTGGAAGTGCTGGGTTTCTACAATCCCGTGAGCCAGCCGCAGGTGGTGAACCTGAAGCACGATCGCGTGGACTATTGGATGAAGAATGGGGCGCAGCCTTCGGACACGGTGAAGCGGCTGTTGAAGAACAATCCGGCCCCGGCGCCGGAAGCCGCGCCGGCAGCGTAGCGCCGCCGAGTATTGGCCACGGATGGACGCGGATGAACACGGATATTAAACAACACGGAGAGTTTTGTTTTATCTGTGTGCATCCGTGTGAATCCGTGGCCAATACGTTCTTGCACCATGAACCCAGGGCGTAGAATAAGGTCAGGGCCAAGTTAAATTGAGAGAACTCGTCGAAGAGATCGCCAAAGCTCTTGTAGACCAGCCCGAACTGGTCACCGTCCGCGAAGTGCAGGGCGAGCAGGTCACCGTTCTGGAGCTGCGCGTCGCCCCCAGCGACTTGGGCAAGGTGATTGGAAAACAGGGACGCACGGCGCGTTCGATTCGTACCCTGCTGGGCGCAGCCGGCATGAAGTTGAATCGCCGCTTCACGCTCGAAATCCTCGAGTGACGCCCGAACAGTCTCTCGTTGCCATCGCTCATATAACCCGCGCGCGCGGCATTAAGGGCGAGGTCGCCGCCCTTCCGCTCAGCGACAATCCCGAGCGCGTGCGCCGCGTCTTCATCAACCGAACCGAGTACGAAGTAGAGAGCGCCTGGCGCCACGGCGATCAGATCATATTTAAATTGCGGGGAATCGATTCCATCGATGCGGCCGAACAACTGGCCGGCGCCGATCTGGAGATTCCCATGGAAGAGCGCGCCACGCTGGCTGAAGGCGAGTATTTCCAAACTGACCTGGTGGGATGCGCGGTGGTCACGCGCGATGGCCGCAACGTCGGCGTCATCACCGGCTGGCAGGAATATGGAGGGCCGCCGCTGCTCGAGGTCGACGCGAATGGAAGCGAAGTGCTGATCCCGTTCGCCAAATCGATCTGCATCGAAATCGATGTCGCCGCTCGCCGCGTGGTCATCGATCCGCCCGACGGACTGCTGTGAAGTTTCACATCGTCACAATTTTTCCTGACTTCTTCGACGGGCCGTTCCGGCATGGCGTGGTGCCTCGTGCGGCTGAGTCGGGAATTGTCAGCATCCAAATTTACGACCTGCGCGACTGGACCACGGACCGGCATCGCACTGTCGACGATCGTCCTTTTGGGGGCGGGGAAGGAATGCTGCTGAAACCCGAGCCGATCTTCAAGGCCGTGGAAAGCATCTGGCCGGAACGGTCCGAGCGGCAGCGAATCGTGCTGCTCTCGGCTTCCGGGAAGAGTTTCGACCAGGCCGCCGCGCGCCGGCTGACCGCCTTCGACGAACTCCTGCTGATCTGCGGCCGATATGAAGGCGTCGATGAGCGTGTGGCCGAACATCTGGCCGACGAAGAGCTTTCTGTCGGTGATTTCGTGTTGAGCGGCGGCGAATTAGCGGCTGCCATGGTGGTGGATTCGGTGGCGCGGCTGCTCCCGGGCGTGCTGGGGCATCCCGATTCGGCCGTTCGTGAATCGTTCAGCGAAGACGCGCTGCTCGACTGTCCGCAATACACGCGCCCGGCCGATTTTCGCGGTTGGAAGGCGCCGGAAACGCTGCTGGGAGGTAATCACGCCGAGATCGAACGGTGGCGGCGCGAGGCGGCGCGAGAGAAGACAGCACGTAACCGGCCAGATTTACTACAATAGTAACTTCCGGACCGCGCGCGTAAGCAAGCGGTTTCGTTTGTAGGCCGCACAGATCGGCGCGGAACTGGAACAGTGCCCCGCCGTGCGTAATTGCTGCTTCTGTGCGTCCGAGTCCAGCAAAGGATCCGACACCCATGCAAAACGCGTTACTCACAAAGGTCGTTAATAAGATCAAACGCTCGGATGTGCCCGTGTTTCGACCCGGCGACACCATCCGGGTCCACGTAAAAATCAAAGAAGGCGATAAAGAGCGCCTGCAGGCGTTCGAAGGCACGGTGATCGCACGCAAGAACACGGGCCTGGGCGAAACCATCACGGTGCGCAAGGTCAGCTTCGGCCAGGGCGTGGAGCGCATTTTCCCCGTGAACGCGCCGGTGATCGATCACATCGACGTGGTCAGAACCGGACGCGTCCGGCGAGCGAAGCTGTATTATCTGCGCGGCCTGAAGGGCAAAGCCGCGCGCCTGCGCGAGCGCGAATAGGCCGGCTGCCGCCGCTTACGCGTGAGGTGTCACAGCAAGTTCGAGCGTGAGGCGCATTCGCAGGGATTTCGCCTTGTCGCGGGCGTGGACGAAGTGGGCCGCGGGGCTCTCTTCGGTCCCGTATTCGCCGCGGCGGTGATCCTGTCGCCCGAGCGCCAAATCCGCGGCCTGCGCGATAGTAAACAGCTAACCGCCGAGCGCCGCGAACAACTTGCCGTGAAAATCCGCGAGAAGGCTGTCGCCTGGGCCGTCGCGGCCATCGATGCCTTCGAGATCGACCGCGTCAATATCTATCAGGCGTCCCGGCTGGCGATGCGACATGCCATCGAGCAGTTGAATCCCGCGCCCGATTATTTGCTCATCGATGCTATCACGGTGGACCTGGCGGTCGCCCAGCGCGCCATCATTCACGGCGACGCGCTATCTCAATCCATTGCGGCCGCGTCTATTATTGCAAAGGTGAACCGCGACGCCTGCATGTGCGAATGGGACCGGGTTTTCCCGCAATACGGCCTGAAGAATCACAAAGGCTATTCGACCGACGAGCATTGGCGCGCACTCGAGAATTTCGGTCCGACTCCCATGCATCGCTTCAGCTTTTGGCCGGTGCGCGAGAATTGTCCGCACGCCTTATGGGCCGGCTATCCCAAGCAAGCCTCACTGTTCGATGAGCAGCCCGCTCCGATTGAAGACGCCGGCGAAGAATACCGGGAGGCGGCCGCTTGGCAGTAAATCCTCAGCCGCGCATCGAGGTCCCGCCCGAGCATGCCGGCGTCAGCGGCTGGCACGCCAAGTTCAAGATCCTGCTTTTCGTCGTATTTACGTTTGAAATCGGTTTTTTTCTGCTCGTGTTTCCCTGGCTCCAGGGGTGGGATCGCACCTCCATTCCCGTGGTGATTACCTGGCTTGCGCCGTTGTGGCACAACTCGTTTTTTCGCGGCGCGATCAGCGGATTGGGAGTGGTGAACATCTACATTTCGCTGCTCGAGATCTCGCGTCTGCGGCGGGCGACCTGACGCAAAGCGGCTAGAATGAGAAGGTTGTTCTGTTATGAACGAGATTGAGGGCCGCCGCGAGGCTGCGGTCGCCGACGCTTCCGAACAGCGCGCGGCAATCGCCACGGAGCCGGTGGACATGGCCGCCAGTGCGCCCCATGCCGCAGTTGAAGCTCGTAACGGCATCGCCGAATGGATCGTGACCATTCTGCTGGTCCTGTTCGGCTTCACCACGCTCGTCCAGTCGTATGTGATACCCACGCCATCGATGGAAGATACGCTACTGGTGGGCGATCACCTGCTGGTGGATAAGCTGACGTATGCGCCGCCCGGACGCCTCAGCCGATACCTGCTTCCGTATCAGGAGCCGAAGCGCGGCGACATTATCGTGTTCCGCTATCCGCTGGACATCTCGACCAACTATGTGAAGCGGGTGATTGGAATCCCCGGCGATCGCATCAAGCTGATAAACAAGAAGGTATATCGCAACGGACGTCCGCTCGATGAGCCGTACGCTTACTACAAGGCGCCGTATCCCGATTATTATCGCGACAATTTTCCGAGTTTCCCCAATGTCAGCCTGACCGACAGCGCGCGCGACATGCTGCAGAATCACGTGGTGAACGGAGAGGTGGTGGTGCCGCCGAACAGCTATTTCGCCATGGGAGACAATCGCGACAATTCCTCCGACAGCCGCTATTGGGGATTCGTTCCGCGGGCGAATATTATCGGCAAGCCGCTGCTTATATACTGGTCTTACGATACCGACACGCAAAGTCTGGTGGGAAGCTCGCCCGCGGCGTTGATTCGCCATTTCGAAGACTTGGCGCAACATTTCTTTACCCGGACGCGCTGGCGCCGGACATTGATGCTGATACATGGCTACGACACTGACCACTAAGCCCGCAAAACCCGCCAAGAAAGAGAAGCCCGTACCGGAGCGCAATTCGCTCGCCGAGTGGATCGTCACGTTTCTGTTGCTCGTGTACGGGACTTCGCTGATCGCGCAGCCGTTCGTGATCCCGACCTCGTCGATGCACAACACGCTGCTGACGGGAGATCACCTGATCGTCGACAAAATCTCGTATGCGCCGGGCGGAGCCGTGAGCAAGCACTTCATGCCGTATCAGGACGTGAAGCGCGGCGACATTATCGTGTTCCGGCATCCCATTTTCCTCTGGGAAGACTACGTGAAGCGCGTGATCGGCGTCCCGGGCGACCATCTGAAGCTGGTGAAAAAGCAGTTGTGGTTGAACGGGCATGCGGTGAACGAGCCGTACGTGATTCACATCAGCGACAGCTACGATCCGTATCGCGACGATTTTCCGAACGGCGGCATTCTCTATGGCCCGCCGTATCCCGGAATGCCGCCGGACCGCGCGAACGAGATGCTGGAGAAGGATGTAGTAAACGGGGAGTTAGTGGTGCCGCCCGGATTCTATTTCGCGATGGGCGACAACCGCGACAACTCGCTCGACAGCCGCTATTGGGGATTAGTGCCGCGCGAGAACATCACGGGGAAGCCGACGATCATATTTTGGTCGTACGACGCGCAGACGGCGGATCTGCAGAGCTACAGCGCGCATCACCTGATCGATTTGGCGGAACACTTTTTCACGAAAACGCGTTGGGACCGGACGCTGAAGCTGATCCACGGGTACCCGCTGCAGTAACGCTCGGAGCGAGAGTTCGTAGCGATCTGGGGAGACATGCTGCAAAGATGGTTCGCTCTGTTGCCGCTAATAGTTGCTCTCATTGGCCAACCTGCATCGCCGCTTGACAAGCAACCGTCTGGGAAAGGGATCGCGTTATCCGCGAGCGGCGCGCCTCTCGATCGAGTATGGGTTCAGGAACTCGGGAGTTGGGACGGCAGCTTAACGAAGGCCGACGGCATTTTTCGATTCCATCTCGGTAAGTCAGTGAGACTTTTGCTGGTGAGGGATGGTTTCCGACCAGAGCTTGTAGCAACCACTGCTGATGAGGGCGAGCGGACAATAGTGTTGCAGCCCGAAGCGGATGCCTCTCTGACACTTCCATTTTGTAAGGTGCGAAAGGCAGGGGCTCTGCCCGAACTCGAACTCGCAAGAAAGCCTCACGTTCGCGTAAACTACGGCCGTGAGATAGATTTCCATGGCTATGCGGCGACATACATTGGCAGAGATGGAGTTGCCCAAACGCTCGCCAGCATGACCGGCGTTCACGTTGCGGGGCTGACTCCGGCGCCGGATTGGATCG
>Ga0335075_10017650_pt1 | contig 10603 bp, 10 predicted proteins | sample Lox_Sample_24_FD_206723 | JGI IMG/M metagenome (GOLD analysis project Ga0335075, IMG submission 206723) | Soil microbial communities from Loxahatchee National Wildlife Refuge, Florida, United States - Lox_Sample_2.4 | ecosystem: Environmental > Terrestrial > Soil > Wetlands | place: USA... | reverse complement strand
ATGCGCGGATCCGCTGACCGGATGACCAGCACGTGGTCGACGGCCTGGCAGCCCGCGATTGCGCCGCCGTCCCCGCCCGCCAGCGCGATGGTGAGCATGCCGAGTTCGCGGGCGGTGAGCAAGCCGGACAGAACGCTGGCGCAGTTGCCGTCGGCGGAGATGCCGAGCGCGATGTCGGCCGGGGTCGCCAGGTAACGCAACTGGTGGCTGAAGACTGCGGCCAATCCGCTGCGAGCCGCGATGCCGGTCACCGTCGCAGCGTCGGAAGTCAGTGAGATAGCGGGCAGGGCGCGCTTCCCGACGATGACCGGATGCACGAACTCGACGGCCACATGCTGCGCGTCAGTGCTCGCCCCGCCGGTACCGAAGACGACAAGCTTGCCCCCCCGGTGGAACCTGATCGCCATCTCATGGCAGGCCGCAGCCACTGCGGCTGCCTGGTCGGCGAAGTCAAGCACCGGCCGCTCTCTGCGGTCGAAGAGGTCGCTGACCCGAGGCCCTTCTGAGGCTTGCGGTGTCGTCATTCGACTGGCTCCCCATCGGCAGCTTTGCCTAAGTCGACCTCGGCCTCTACGTCAACTGGGTCAGATACCTTGAGTGCGCCCAGGAAACCTGAGTACGGCCTGATGCCAAAGTCTGTCTGCCGCACGGTTGTGGTCGCCCGGTAGCCATCGGGCGCAGTCTGGCTCACCGTCAGCCGCTGCTGCCTGGACTGGCCTGCCAGGCTGAGTGTCCCGGTAATGGTACCGCCGGCCCCGTCCGGGCTGGCCTCGAAGTCCGTCGCGGCAAACGTCAGCTCCGGCTGGCGGTCAGCCGATAGCACCTTACGGGCGGTGACGGCGATCTCGCGTTTGTCCCTGTCGGTCAGCGGCTTGATGCCGCCCGACCCCGCACGCACGACCAGTGCGCTGATATCGACCTTGACCGTCAAGCTCACCGGACTCAGGTCCGCGGCCAGTACCAGTTCGCCAGTCCACCGGGGAGCCTCGATAGTCAGGTCGTGCCCTGCCCCAGCGGCCAGCCCGTCGCGGTGGGTCCGTAAGGTTATCCGGCCCGCGTCGGGGCCGAACGTGTGCCGTCCTGGCTGCATCGGCATAGGTGAACGGTAGGACACAAGTGGGGGGACGTCCAGAGGTGCGGTTAGACAGCTATGACCATTCCCCGCAATTTGCCTGCGTGATGCTCCTGAACCAGAGCACCGCGAATCAGGGAAGGGGGACCTCGCCGAACACTTCCTGAATCCGGCGCAGATCACGCATCCGCGGCTCGGTCGCGCCGCCCACCCAGCGGCTGACCGTCTTCACCGAAACCCCGAGCTGCCTGGCCGCGGCTTCTTGCGTGAGCCCTTCCCGGCGCAACGCGCTCGACATCCACTCGGCGAAGGTCTTCGGGGTCGCATCGTCCTGGCCAGCGGTGTCCAGACCCGTCGGCCGGCCTCCGATGGCTTGGTCCGCTGCGCGCGGCGGCTCAGGTACCGAGGCCTGCGGGGAGGGTGCCCGCCGCGCTGTGCCCGGCCTGGCAGATGTGGCTGGCAAGCCACTGAGCTGCGGGCCGCCCGCGCCCGCGGTCGCGTAACTGACCGGCGGGCCTGGCGCCACTGGCGACTGGATCGCGGTGTCGGAGTGCAGCACGTCTACCTCGACGTGCTCGGGAAAGATCCGGAACGCGACCTGGATAGAGCCCGTCGGGCCAGCTGCATCCAGCAGTGCGCGGAAGACCGTTTCGCCGACCTCTCTGGTGCCTTCCTCGGTCAGCGGCGACTCCGCGAGGCAGCGCCGGACGAAGTCCCTGATGTCGGGGATGGAGGACGGCCGTGCCGGGAACACCTGAGACAGCACGACTACAGGAACTACCTCGATCGGGGTCCCCGCGGGTCCATGGCTGGGCTCCGCCACCGCTTCGTCTCCCTCTGGCCGCCACCCCTTGGTGCGGCACCCGGGGTTGCGACCAATCTACGTGGTGGGAACAGGGAACGGAAAGCCCGGCGGTCCATCTGGCTGAGCCGCCGGCGGTTGCGCCACGACGTTCCGCCATGGTTGCCTTGCGTGCTGGTTAGCCCGAACAGGCGCTCCCGCGTGTCTCATCCGCGGCAAAGGTGTCTTGACGGGCTGGGGGTAATTGGCCAGTTTTGACCAGGCGCAGATCAGGTGAACAGACATTTATGTCCGGTGAACTGACGCTTCCGTCTTGTCGCCAGTTAACGGCGGGTCTAGCATTGCGACCGTCCGCTCAGCACCGGAGGCGAGGTGCGTTGTGAGCCATAGCGTCCGCGCATTGTCGCTGGGTGCGCAAGCGCCTGTCCCGCCCTCGTCGTTGCCGGTTTCCCGGCTGTTAGGCTCCGCGGCAGGGGGGAAACCGCCGGGAGCGAACCCGGATGCCGGGGGCAGGGCAAGCTCCCGTTCTCTGCTGCCTGCGCAGCTTGCCTCGTCGTTACCGCAGCTCTCGTCTTATCACCGGCACCGGGTTCAGCCCGGTCGCGGATCAGCCGTCCCCGAAGCGAGGAGGTGGCCTCATCATGACCACTGAGACACAGGCTGGCTCATCATCTGCTGGCTCACCAGCGGGCACCAGCGAGCCAGTCGTTCACATCCTGTGGATGAACGGCGGACTTGGCTGCGACGGAGACTCCGTCGCCCTGACAGCGGCGACTCAGCCGAGCATCGAGGAGATCGCACTCGGCGCGCTGCCAGGACTGCCGAAGGTCGCTGTGCACTGGCCGCTGATCGACTTCGAGTGCGGGCCGGAGACCGGCGCTGACAACTTCATCGAGTGGTGGCATAAGGCCGACCGCGGCGAGCTCGATCCGTTCGTCCTCGTGGTCGAAGGCTCTATTCCGAACGAGGCGATCAAGCCCGAGGGTTACTGGTGCGGCTTCGGCAACAACCCGGCCACCGGGCAGCCGATGACCACGAACGAGTGGCTGGACCGGCTGGCACCCAAAGCAACCGCAGTACTCGCCGTCGGAACCTGCGCGACCTACGGCGGCATTCACGCGATGGCCGGCAACCCGACGGGCGCAATGGGCGTGCCTGACTACCTCGGCTGGGACTGGCGGTCCAAGGCCGGCCTCCCGATCGTTTGCGTCCCTGGCTGCCCGATCCACCCCGACAACCTGTCCGAGACCATTCTTTACCTGCTGTACCAGCTGGCCGGCTCGGCACCGATGATCCCGCTGGACGAGGCACTCCGGCCGACATGGCTGTTCGGCGCCACGGTGCACGAGGGCTGCGACCGGGCTGGCTACTACGAGCAGGGTGACTTCGCCAGCGAATACGGCTCACCGAAGTGCCTGGTCAAGCTCGGCTGCTGGGGTCCGGTGGTCAAGTGCAACGTGCCTAAGCGCGGCTGGATCAATGGCGTCGGCGGCTGCCCGAACGTCGGCGGCATCTGCATCGCCTGCACCATGCCCGGCTTCCCTGACAAGTTCATGCCGTTCATGGACGAGCCGCCCGGCGCCCGGGTATCAACCGCCGCCAGCAGCTTGTACGGGACCGTCATCCGCGCGCTGCGCGGCTTCACCGCCAAGACGGCTGACGAAGAGCCCAAGTGGCGCAAGAAGGGCGACGAGCTCCTGACTGGCTACAAGCAGACCTGGTGACTCACGACGCACCGCGCTGCCGGGCGGCATGCCCGGCTCGCGGCTCCGCACGCGGAAGAAGGAACTGGATATGACTGCGGTTGAGGACAGCTCAGGCATCGTCGAGATGGCCTGGGACCCGATCACCAGAATCGTCGGCAGCCTCGGCATCTACACGAAGATCGACTTCAACCAGAAGAAGGTGGTCGAGTGCCACAGCACATCGTCTATCTTCCGCGGCTACAGCATCTTCATGAAAGGCAAGGACCCGAGGGACGCCCACTTCATCACTAGCCGCATCTGCGGCATCTGCGGCGACAATCACGCCACCTGCTCGGTTTACAACCAGAACATGGCCTACGGCGTCCGCCCGCCGCACCTGGGTGAGTGGATCATCAACCTTGGCGAGGCCGCTGAGTACATGTTCGACCACAACATCTTCCAGGAGAACCTGGTCGGCGTTGACTTCTGCGAGCGGATGGTCGGCGAGACCAACCCCGGCGTGCTCGAACTGGCCAAGCAGACCGAGGCGCCGCACGCTGCCGAGCACGGCTACAAGTACATCGGCGACATCATGCGCTCGCTGAACCCGCTTGAAGGCGAGTTCTACCGGGAGGCGCTGCAGGTATCCCGCTCGACCAGGGAGATGTTCTGCCTGATGGAGGGCCGGCATGTGCACCCCTCCACGCTGTACCCGGGTGGCGTCGGCACGACCCCGACCGTGCAGCTGTTCACCGACTACCTAACCCGGCTGATGCGCTACGTGGAGTTCATGAAGCGCGTCGTTCCCATGCACGATGACTTGTTCGACTTCTTCTACCAGGCGCTGCCTGGCTATGAGGAAGTCGGCCGCCGCCGCGCCGACATGGTCTGCTGGGGCAGCCTCAACGACCCCGAGCACTGCGACTTCCGGTACGACCACATGACCGACTGGGGCCGGAAGATGTTTGTCAGCCCCGGCGTGATCAGAGACGGCCAGCTGCTGACCAACGACCTCGTCGAGATCAACCTGGGCATCCGGATCCTGCTCGGCAGCTCCTACTACGAGGACTGGGAAGACCAGGAGATGTTCGTGACCCGCGACCCGCTGGGCAACCCGGTGGACCGCAGGCACCCCTGGAACCAGCACACGATCCCGCGGCCAGCAAAGCGCGATTTCGATGACAAGTACAGCTGGGTCATGTCGCCACGCTGGTTCGACGGCCAGAACTACCTGGCTGCCGACACCGGCGGCGGTCCGATCGCCCGGCTGTGGGCTACCGCGCTCGGCGGCCTTGTCGACTTTGGCTACGTTAAGTCGACTGGCCACAGCGTGCAGATCAACTTGCCGCGAACGGTCACCAGGCCTGAGGTGACCTTCGAGTGGAAGATCCCGACGGACAAAACCGGTGCACCGCTGTCGAACGCGATCGAGCGCGACCGCGCCCGCACTTATTTCCAGGCCTACGCGGCCGCGTGCGCGCTGCACTTCATGGAGAGGGCTCTCGCCGAGCTGCGCGCGGGGCACACCAAGACCTGGGAGCCGTTCAACGTGCCAGACGAGGCGAACAGCTGCGGCTTCACCGAGGCCGTTCGCGGCGTCCTGTCGCACCACATGGTGATCAGGGGCGGCAAGATCGCCAACTATCACCCGTACCCGCCCACCCCGTGGAACGCCAGCGTCCGCGACAGCTACGGCACGCCGGGCCCGTACGAGGACGCGGTGCAAAACACCCCGATCTTCGAGGAGAACCCGCCAGAGACGTTCAAGGGCATCGACATCATGCGCGCCGTCCGAAGCTTCGACCCGTGCCTGCCCTGCGGCGTGCACATGTACCTGGGCAACGGCAAAACGCTGGAGAAGGTGCATTCGCCGATGGCGGCCGTCCTGGCCACCTGACAGTCGCATGAGCAGCGTGCAGAAAGTAAGCGCCCGGGTTGAGGAACTGCTCGAAACGCTGAACTCCGGCGGCTTCGGCGGCGCGGCACCGGCCGCTGAGGAACTGGTCAGCCTGCTGGTCGGCCTGTACGGCGACGGCCTGGCGCAGATCGTGGCGGTGCTCACCGGCGAGGGTCAGGCCGGCCAGGAGATGCTCCGCAAGCTGGCAGACGACCCGCTGGTGGAGAGCTTGCTGCTGGTGCACGACCTGCACCCGCTCGATGTCGGCACGCGGATACAGCGCGCGCTTGACCGGGTACGGCCGTACCTGGGCTCGCACGCGGGCGGCGTGGAATACCTCGGCGTCACCGACGGCGTGGCGCGGCTACGGCTGGAGGGGAGCTGTCATGGGTGTCCGTCCTCGACGGCGACGGTCGAACTGGCTATCACCAGCGCGGTCAAGGACGCTGCGCCGGAGGTGACCGACGTGATCGTCGACGGCATGACAGCCACACCGGAGCCGGCGCTACTGCAGATCGGCCTGCGGCCCCCAGAGCCTGACTTTCGAGCCGGGAACGCCGCTTCCTGGGTGCAGCTGCCGGATATCGGGCCGCCGAGTTCGCGGCCAGTCAGCGCGTCGGCAGCCGGCATCCCTGTCGTCATCTGCGCGGTGCGCGGCACGCTGTACGCCTACCGTGACGCCTGCGCAGGGTGCGGCGCGTCGCTGGCCGACGGCGCGCTCGAGCGCGAGATTCTCACCTGCCCGGCCTGCGGCGCCCGGTATAACGCCCGGCTTGCCGGGCAGGGTACGGGCGACTCAGGGCTGCACCTGGACCCGCTGCCGCTGCTCGCCGACAGCCAGGGTGTGCGCATTGCGGTGCCGGCCGCGGTGCCGTCGTGACCGGCCCGGCCGGCCCGACCGGAGTGAGCGCGCTGCGCCGCTTCGCGCGGCCGCTTGTGGACCAGGCGGCGCCGGCCAGGACCGGCGCGCCGAAGCTGCCGGTGCCGGGTGCGCCCGCGCTGGCCGACGGCGGGCCGCCAGTCGTGGAGGGCTGGCGGCCGGTGCAGAACGGGCCGGCGCCGGAGCGCTGCGAGCTGTGCGCTGCCGAGATCCCGGCCAGCCACGGCCACGTGGCCGACCTTGAGGCCGCGTCCCTGCAGTGCGCGTGCCGGGCCTGCTATCTGCTGTTCACCCAGCCCAATGCCGGCCGTGGCCGGTACCGGGCGGTGCCCGACAGGTACTTGCACGATCCCGGCCGGGTAATGACACCGGCCGAATGGGACCAGCTGGAAGTGCCGGTCGGGCTGGCATTCTTTCTTCGCACGTCGCGCGACCAAGGCGCCCTGGCCGGCTTCTACCCGAGTCCGGCCGGAGTAACTGAGTGCCAGCTTGACCTCGAGCTATGGCAGCAGCTTGTGGCCAGCTACCCGCTGCTGTCGGCAGCTGCCGATGACGTCGAGGCCGTACTCATCAGCCGGACGGGCGACGGCGTCGAATACTTCCTCGTTCCCGTCGATGTTTGTTATGAACTGGCCGGCCGGATGCGCCTGAGCTGGCACGGATTCGACGGCGGCACGGAGGCCAGGGACAGCATCGCCGCCTTCCTCGCCACCGTGCGGGGCCGCGCCCGGCCGTACCGCGACGGGTCGCAGGATGCCTGAGCTCAATTTCGACTGCGCCGGCGCGCGTGCCGACAAATACGCGGTCGTGCCGTCGATGTTCGTCACGCTGCGGATCAGCGAGACTAGCGGCGCGCGGGTCGAGGCGATCGCGCTGCGCTGCCAGTTCCGGATCGAGCCTGCCAGGCGCCGCTACAGCGACGACGAGGCGGTGCGGCTTAACGACCTGTTCGGCGATACCCAGCGCTGGGCGGACACGCTCAAGCCGGTGCAGTTCACCAATGTCTCCGTCATGGTGCCTGGCTTTACCGGGACCACCGAGATCGACCTGCCGGTGCCGCTGACTTACGACATGGAGATAGGCGCCACCCGTTACTTCGCTGGGCTCGACGACGGCGAGATCCCGCTGCTGCTGCTCTTCAGCGGCACGGTCTTCTGCAGCGCGAACGAGCGGATGTCGGTGACGCAGGTGCCATGGAGCTCCGAAACTCGCTACCGGCTGCCGGTCAGCGTGTGGCGCGAGGCCATCGACGCGCACTTTCCCAACTCCGCGTGGATCCGGCTCAGCACCCAGACCTTCGACGACCTGCTCAGGTTCAAGTCCGCACGGGGACTTGTGAGCTGGGAGGCGACCATCCTGCAGCTGCTCGCTGAAGCCGCCAGCACCGCTCCTGCTGATCAGTCTGCTGCTGACCGGACTGGAGAACAGACATGAGCCTGTCTCCCGACCACCTCGAGCACGCCCGCCGGGTCGCCGACGCGATCCTCTACGAGGGGTACCTGCTGTACCCGTATCACAAAGCCGCGCAGAAGAACCAGGTCCGGTTCCAGTTCGGCGTGCTGATGCCGCGCGGTTACGACATCGTCGACCGCAGCGAGGCCAGTTCCTGCCAGACCGAGTGCCTGGCGGAGTGCCGGGCCGATGCGCAGGTGCAGGTAATCGTCCGGTTCCTGCAGCTGCAGCGGCGCACCGCAGTGCCGTCGCCTTCAGAAACACCCGAGGGCGAATCAGCGCCGCCTGACACCAGGTCCGGGTCGGCAGCGGGCGCTGTGACGGTTGACGACGCTGAGTACAGCTCGTTCGACGAGGCGGCGGAACGCGAGCAGCGCGTCACCGCCACTGTGCCGGAACTCCTGGGCGCCGGCACCTGCCATGAGTTCCACATTCCGGCCGGCGAGGCGACGCAGCAACTCACCGACTCGAACGGCGAGGTCGCCGGCCTCCTGGTCAGGCAGTGGGCAGCGCTGGACGGGGTGATCAGGCTGCGCGCGCAGCGGGCGGCCGGGCCGTTCCAGGCGCTCCGGCTAACGGTGCAGGTGGAGAACACCACGATGCCGTCGGCGCCGCTGCGCGATCGCGATGACGGGCTGCAGCGTGCGCTGATCGCGGCGCACTCGCTGATCGGCCTCTCCGGCGGCAAATTCCTGTCCATGACCGACCCGCCGGAGTGGGCCACAGCAGCGGTCGCCGCGTGCCAGAACACCGGCACCTGGCCGGTCCTGGCCGGGCCTGACGATTGCGCCAACCTGATGCTCTCCTCTCCGGTCATTCTCTATGACCACCCCGAAGTGGCTGCTGAGAGCCCCGGAGACCTGTTCGACGCGACCGAGATCGATGAGATCCTGACGCTTCGCACGCTGGTGCTGACCGACGCCGAGAAGCGCCTGGCCCGCGCGACCGACAGCCGCGCGGCCGAGCTGCTTGACCGGATCGATGACATGCCGCCTGAGGTGCTGGAACGGATGCACGGCGCGATCAGGTACCTGCGGTCCGGGCCGGCCGGCGGCGCGGTCGCACGAGCCTCGCAGGTCACTGACAGGCCAGCTGTCCCGTGGTGGGACCCGGGCTCGGACGCCTCGGTATCGCCTGAAGCCGATCATGTACTGATCGACGGCATCCGGGTGGCGAGGAACTCGCGCGTGCTGATGCAGCCTGGTAGCCGCCGGGCTGATGCACAAGACCTGTTCCTCACCGGACGCGAGGCCATCGTGGAGGCCGTGCTCTTCGACGTCGACGGGCAGGCGCACCTCGCGGTAACGCCAGCCGATGACCCGGCAGCCGACCTGCACCGCAGCCATGGCAGGTTCCTTTACTTCGCGCCGGACGAGGTAGTGCCGGCGGCTGAGGCAGCGGCCGAAGACCAGATGCCAGCCGGCGAGCTGGCCGCCGCGCCGCTGCCAGCTCAGCAACTCATGGCCGAGCAGCCGGAGGGAGGGAAACGATGATTGTGAAGCTTCTCAAGGCAGCGCTGCTTGCGGCGGTGATCGCCGCGATCGTGCAGTCGGTGCCGGACATTAAGCGGTACCTGGAAATACGGGACATGTAACGGCGCGGGCCGGACACGCAGACAGGCGGCAAGCAGCTTTCGGACCTGGAGAGGCAAGGCAGATCATGGAAACTCTCATTGGTTTCGTGGCCGGTTACATCGCCGGCTGCAAGGACGGGCCGGACGGGGTCAAGCGCCTGCGCGCGGCCGCCGCGGACATCTGGAACTCCGGCGAGGTCAAGCGGCTGGCCGGCGAGGCGATGAGCTTCGCAGAGGGACTGACACGCGACGCGCTGGCAAAGCGGGGCGCGTCCGGCCGTGGCCTGGGCGGCCTGTCCGGAGCAGTCGGATCCGTCACGGACGTGCTGGCCCGCCGCGGCGGAGCGACCGGTAAGGGCCCCAGGGCCGCCTGACTGCTCTAAGTCCTGCTTGCCTCCCGATCGGGCGGCCGCTACCGGCGGAGGGTAGCGGCCGGGCGAGGTTGTGCCAGAGCGCTGCGTTTGGCGGCATGGCCGGCAGCCAGTACCGTCGTCTCAGCATGCCCCCGCTCAGGATTTGGGACGATATCGCCGTGGACGGAAAGCTCATACTGACCGACGGCTCGACGGCTCCGGTCGATGAAGTCACTATTAAAGGCGCCCTCGAGGCCGGCAAACTGCTCTGGCTCGATCTCAGGCCTGCCGATCCAGACGGCATCGCATTGCTGCGCGATGACTTCAAGATGCATCCGGTGGCGATCGAAGCTGTCACCGAGTTCGGCCAGCGACCCAGGGTGGAGGACTTCGGCGATGTCGTCTACCTGGTCAGTTACGGGGTCACCGGGCCAGCCAGGGACGACCTCACCGAGGTCCACATCTTCATCGCCAAGGACTACCTCGTCACGATCAGGAAGGATCACTGCCACGCGCTCGACGCACTCTGGGACCGGCTGGGCAAGCCTGGAGGCCTGCCCCTCGGCACCGGCAGGCCGACGCGGCTGGTCCTCGTCCACCACATCCTGGATAGCCTGATCGACAGCTTCTTCCCCAGGCTGTCGGATTTCGACGACCACATCGACGAACTGCAGGAGCAGATCTTCGCCAAGCCAAGCAACGACCAGCTTGCCGAGCTTTTCAACATGCAGCGATGGCTGGTGAACGTGCGCAAGCTGGTCGCGCCGCAGCGCGACATGATGGCGGCGCTCGTCGCAGGCATGGTGAACATGCCGGGCATGACTCCGGATGGCGAGCCCTACCTGCGTGATCTGTACGACCATACGATCCGGATCAGCGACCAGATCGA
>Ga0335075_10017649_pt1 | contig 10603 bp, 12 predicted proteins | sample Lox_Sample_24_FD_206723 | JGI IMG/M metagenome (GOLD analysis project Ga0335075, IMG submission 206723) | Soil microbial communities from Loxahatchee National Wildlife Refuge, Florida, United States - Lox_Sample_2.4 | ecosystem: Environmental > Terrestrial > Soil > Wetlands | place: USA... | reverse complement strand
TATATCTGACTATAGCGGCGTTTGATAGCGGTGTTCCCGTCATTTTGCGCGCCGTTGAAATCCTTGGTATCGAGCAATCCCGCACGTGGAAAACTGGGACATTGAATGAATTCCGAAGTTTTGTTGGGCTCGACAAACATACCGATTTCGAGAAGATGGTTCCTCCTAATTCCGGTCTCGGCATTAGAGTCAAACAGTTTTACACTGAGCCTGAGAACGTCGAACTCTATCCAGGTGTGATTTTTGAGAAGAACAATCCAGCACCCGGCATTAGTGCACCTGAAACGATTGGTACGGCCATCTTAAGCGATGCGGTCTCCCTTGTTCGCGGAGACAGATTTTATACCGTCGTACGTCCTAGGACTGACTCTTCTCTAATGTGAGGACTATTCACGAGCTGCATTGACAGCCTGGGGATACAATTTTGTCGACTCAGATCCCGACGTCGCTTTTGGGAACGTCTTGTATCGATTGTTAATGCGCTCTTTCCCTGGATGGTACCAATACAATAGTGTCTACGCCTTTTTCCCGTTCAACACCCCTACGAGAGTCAAAGAAATCCTCACGGCGATGGGAATTGACAAGTTTTTCTCTTGGGACCCTCCCCGTGAGGGCCCAAACCCGATCGTTTTCTCAACTGCAGTCAATGTCAGAAACATCCTCGAGAACTACGAATTGTTCAAAGTTGTTTGGGGTCCGGCCATTCTTCGACTTACTCAAGGAAATGATTACATGTTGGCGGGAGATAAGCCTTCGAATTTCGCTCAACATGAAGATGTTTACAAAGCAATGTACTCCGATGTCACTGATTGGGCGACGGAAGTATGGGACTTCTATACCACATATACTGAAAAATTGATTCGAGAGAATGCAGTTTCTATGGGTGACTTCTATGAAGTTGACGCTGTCGCGGAGTACCGACCCCATCGTAAGAGGCTGACCATAGCATCATCAACATGGTTCACGCCAATTTCGTCAGTCAATATTTCGGTATTCCGCTTAGCAAAGATTTCACCGCTCAGTCACTCTATTACAGTCTTGGGTTGTTTCTGGGCTGCGTGTTTTACGACACGGATGAAGCAGGATCATTAAAACTCAGAGCCATGGGAGACGCTGCATCGAGCGGACTGGCCAAAATCGTTACAGCATATGTGCAGAACATTTCCGAAAACATCTCTGTGGTCGATGAAACCTTGCTCCCTTCGTATGGTGATAAACTTATTAAGAGATTGCTCGGACAGGGAAAATCAGTGACGGAAGTCGTTTGGATTCTTATCAGTACATCCTCGGCTGCTGTGCCTACTCAAGCACAAAACGTACTTCCTCGCCTACATTGCGTTTCTGATCTCCAGTGCTCCCAGACTCTTGACTTTTATCTCCGTCCAGAACAAAAAAAATATTGGGAAGGAATTATTGCCGCATCTCAGCAGGATACTAAAGAAAATAAAAGGGATTTGTACGGCTATGCTTCCGAAGCTTCTCGATTGAGTACCACGACATATGGCTTAGTCCGCCTTGCCGCAGGAGCTGCTGAGATATCTGAACATGGAAAGACTTACAAAGTCAAAGCTGGAGACCTTATCTATGTTGATATCGTATGTTTCCTGTTGTTTTCCATTTGCTCATTCAGGCGTCTGCGAATCTCGATCCGGAGGCATTTCCATCCCCTAAGGAAGTGATCTTGAACCGTCCAATGAATTCGTATTTCTACATTGGATGGGGCAAACATCGCTGTCTTGGCGCACAAATTCAAGTGATTGCCAATGCTGCTATTTTGAGAACATTTGCTAGGTTGAAGAAGTTTCGAGGCGCGCCTGGGGCTCAGGGAACTTTGAAGTATGTTTCCTCAGGTGGAAGAAAGGCATTCTTGAATCCCGAATGGAGCAATTTTTGGTTTTTCCCAACCAGTATTGTCCTTAAATTTCCGTGGCTAATTTTTTAGCTATGAAAGTTCATTTCGACGAATTCTCGTCCTGAACTGTCCTTTATGTAATGCAATCGACTTTAGTTGGTACAAATTCGATTGTCTGTCTTTAGGGGCTTAACAGATAGTTTTAGGATACTTTATTTTAAGTAGCTCAACGCATCTAACGTTCGTTTAAATATACTTGCTACTTTACGATATGTTACCTTTATCCTATATCCTCATTGATTGCCAACGAAACGTGCGATTTCGTGCTTCTCTCGGATGAAGGTGATGGAACGATTACGGTCCCAGTCGACGAGCGCACTTATCACGCGATTGATGGATGCCATCTCATCGCTACCGAATTTCGTTTTGACGAAGTGGATGGAGCAATACAATGCAAAGGACAAACGGTACATGCCGAATTCTGTCACGCCTGCGCATTTTCCCAAGGCAACCGCTGTAAACCTATTACCAGAACGTTTCGGCGTGAGACCGGTTTATTTTCCGAGAATATGTTTTGCGTACTCCATCAATTGACGGAACTTTTGTCATTTCCACTACGCGATCACGAGCAACTAGAATGAGACGAGAAGGGGGTTTGCGACTTCTAACGGTGTTCACTGTCGACGCCACACTCGACTTAGTGTGTGCTAGATAACTATTCCCGAGAGGTTGTATTATAACCCCTAGCCGCTCACGAACTGCTATACCTACTCCGCAATAGATCGCATGGCCATCTTGAGCTCCGACATGTAGTCGGATCCCCGCCAACTCTTTCCTTTTAGATTTGGCACTCCATAACCTTCAACTAACACTACAACACCTGTGCTAGAGGATATTTCTGGGAGAGTATTCCAATTATTAGCCCGCAAATCCGGAAAGACTCTTGCGGGCAGCACACCATCTCTAATCATCACTATAAGCACTTCCTTCACCCAAATCTCACAATTTCAGGTGACCATGTTCCATGGGCGTTGTCCACTCAACTTGTCGGCATATCCTCGCAAAGAAAGCCTCAGTGATCCATGGCGAGTCGTCCAAAAGTTGATGTAGCAGAAGACGAACGGACTCATCGGTGTCGAATGCCTCTTCGCGGAAGGCGGTATGCCTGCTTATCCCAGAGAAACGAGCATAGCAAGCACAAAAGTCGTCCGTTGCGTGGTAAAGGGTCGGCGTATTAGTACGTCCCAACTACCCACCTTGAAAATTCACTCCAAGGCTATCATGTCTACATCTCGAGCTAATGGAAGGGAAGAATTTGAGATGTCTAAACTCTACGCAGTGCGATTCAGACAAGGACCAGCTACGGCGACAATGCACTGGGGCCTCTTTCTTGGAAACTTCCCCGGTACCGGGAATGAAAAGGACGGACGAGATAGCGGGTCAAGCCAGTTGCACTGCCCTATCGACTGGCTCGACATTTTATATCTAGGAATGCAATGAAGAGAGGTCGGGCTCCTCTTTCATCACAAGGGTTAAAGGGCTTGCTGGCCCAAGCGTCGAATTGCGTCTCTTTGTTCCTTACGCAATATGTTCGACAGAGACGTACGGATATTCGGTCTTGGTACGTCCCCCAAGAGTCACAACTTTGTTTCTAAGTTGGGCGTGAAAACAATGGTCGGGTTACGCGGCCCCCACCCTGTGGTCCTTTGGATATGGATGAAAGATGAATTAGTCGATTATGCATGCACGCTTGCTAGTAGGACTCATCCGAACTTATCAACCATGTTGTCATTGTGGTGGACTCGGACATTCAGACAAGTCGTGTTGGGCACAGAATCAAGGGAACAGTCGAGGAGCTGAATCTACTGGAAAAAGGTGAAGGTTCCATAGGAAGAGTCGAGTTATTAAGACCTGCTTGAATCACTGAAGCCATGTCAAAAACTGGACTCAGGGCGGAGAACATTGATGAGGTACTGAAAGCAAAATTGCGTGAGCCGGCAGATCAGCCGTATCACGGAGATGTTACTTTGGACATTTACAAAGGGGTGATTAAATATTGTGAATCATTTCAAGAATCAGGTGTTTAAGGAGCACACAGGACCACGGTGTAGCTTTAGCTCCTAGTTCGATTTAATGCGATTATATTCTCGGGTCATATCTTTTTTAAGGAAGTGTTTATTAAAAGGGAGGTGTTGCCAGTTTAAGCTTTTAAAGGTTCGGCAAGTTGGCCCCAAATAAAATTCTCCGCCGGCACACAAAGCAAACATTCACCTTTGACCGTTTACCAGATCATTTCGTAAGAATATCCACCCAGAAACGATTGTCAATGGTTCCACCGACGGCCGTATTCATTGGCTTGCTGGCTATGTTGGTTGCTCGTGTTTACCCAACTCCCGCCACAATCGACACCTCCTTAACATACAGGCTAACAAACGATTACTCCGGCCCCTCGAAGTCCTTTGCAGCGCTCGCAGATGGTTCGGGAACCGTCGAAATGGCAAACACAACATCGTCTCCACTCCAATACTGGACATTTGTCTTACTCGAAACTGGCCCCCAGTACGCTCTTCGCAACGTTCAATATGGCGACGGTTATTCCCTCGACGTCTACAATACTGAAGGCGTCAACAGCACTACCGTCTATTTAGCCACCACGGGAACGTCCAGTGGACAATATTGGACCCTTACGCCGTGGGGTGATGGGACGTATGAGTTGACGAATAATTTCACAGGGATGAATGAAAGTTTAGATGTGTATTCCGATACCCTGCAACCCACGTTGGACCCTCCGGATTATTCCGGAGAGCATTGGACCTTTACAAGCGTAAATCTTACCGCTATAATTAGTTCGTCAGCTATCTCGGGTTCGAGCACCGCCTCCGCGCCAGTAGCTTCCACATCGGGCATTGCGACGGGATCAGGATCCAGTCGAACGTTCTTTTCGACAGCGACTCAGTCTATGAATGCATCATCTTCGACACCTCCAACGTCTACGGGGCATTCTGGACTGTCGACAGGCGCAATTATCGGTATTGCGGCGACCTTGGGGGGAGTTGTCATTCTTATTACAATTGGACTACTGGTTTATTTCAAGCTGAAGTTTAAGCAGAATCAGGCTGCGGGAGTTGTTGTTGAAGAGGTTCCAGACCAAGGAACTACAACCGAAATACCAATGAATATGATCCCAAAGGAGGCATCGCTTGGTGTTGGAGTTGACACAAATGACGGTATATCTGGCAGACTTGGCAGCGACAGTGCGGAAATTTCATCCGGAAGACTGAACAGGAACTAATGCTTTCCAGTCAGTGCAATCCAAGTTACACAGTAGTATTAGTTAATTTACAAGCTATGTAAAGAGACCTCCCAAAATTATGCGTCCTGTCAAAACTTGGCCACCATTTCATCAAAAAGAACCATACAAAGTTGACAATTAGCTAAATAGAAAGAGAAAACTAGTTCCGATATATATAATACCAGCATGATACCCCGACTGTATATTATACTCATAATTGCACCTTGAATAATTTCTTATTCTATATTATACCTATATAATCCTTTGCCTATGGAATGCGGGACCAGCGCCGGCGTCCAGCGTCCAAGTCCGCTGCTGCTTCATGCATGGTTTTAAAATTCATCAATCACGGGACCATACTGACCATGTGCACCAGCCTGGTGTTGTGTGAATGGAGCACTGCGGACTATCGTGGTGAAGGGCCAATTGATCACGTAATTATGAGAATACAGTTTTGGTCATGCGACTGGATTTCCGTGGGGTTAACCGATTCAATAGGTCGAAAATACAGCTTTGGTCCATGGGACCGTATTCTTGAGGCTGTGCAGTCCCAATTCAGGGAAATCCGGTTTCCGAACGAAACTGAATTTTCGTGGGGGTGCAAACTTAATTCATTGCCAAAAGCGACAGTGCAGTGGCTCATTCAATTTCCAACCAATGCAACACCTTGCTACACATGGTTAGCATGGTTCCCGATTAGTGAACTTTAAAAGGAGTACAGCCTGGCGGTATGGGCACATTTTGATTTTCCCCCGTGGGCCATAGCATTGTGGCGACCAGTCAGGTTATGCGAAAATTGGCTTCATTGGATATTGATTTTGCTACGATTGAAATTCATGAATACCTCCACAACCACCAACGCAATCCAAACAAAAAGTAATCCATCGAAAACAGCATGAAAAGTTACTATAGTCACCCTAAACCCAACCCTAGCTCCATTGTCGTTGGTCTCGACGATACAGTAGTTAGGGGAAACCAAGGACCGACTGCCATTACTGCTGCAGGTGCAATTATGAAATAATACAGCCTGCGCTAACGCGCAGGATATAGAGTAGGACAGGGTGATGACCGACTTGCTTTGTTTCGATGACGTTAAATGAAGATGGATTGAACAATAAAACTATGAACGATAGTTAAGTCTGTTAATGCATTTATGCGTGCCGACGGGTGTAAACTTAACCTATATAGTACGATCCTGTGAAACGAGCGCCGATCGCCATATTATAATTTCACCTTTTCAAGGCGCGGATCCTGACTAGATCGGAGGCTGCAATCTTTTCCTTGCAGCGTTTACGACGCCGAAATCGAGACTTCCAATTGTCTCAAAACCGATGTCCTCAGGGTCGTCATCCCTTTCAGATATTTCCAACTTGCCGTCATGTGCCACAATCTTCCATTGGCCTTGTTGCATGACATAATTTTGGGGCAGACCAGGGCCCAGCCGAATTGGCCTTGTAGTTTTCCGATCGACTTTCATACAGAGCAGGCCATTTTGCTCCACAAACGTTACTCTCCCTAGATCGAGAAAATATCCAGTCGCAGGACTACGTGGATACAAGAACTTGCCATGGTACGTCGGTAATATGTCGATGCATAATTTGAGGCAAAGATTTCTGCAGGGATAAAATTTTCCTTTATGCTCCACACATCCGGGAATGAACTTAGAAAAGACATCGTTAATGGCAGGTCTCAGCGTGAGACGGGGGATCCCGCATAGTACCAGTAGTTGGATTCTCTGTGAAGTTGGGGGCATGTGGGAAGGGTACGAGAACTCTCCGCTGTGACTCTTATACGGTGCATGCCGACTGACTGGAGATTCACCCCGATTCCCTGTGCTTCTTTGTTCAATTGGATAAACCCAATGCAGACAACTACGTTCTGCACCCCCGGCACGTATCCACTTTCGACGGTATCCGTATACATCTGGCGATTGGGTTTCTGAATTTGCGGCTTGCTTAGAGAACGCTACGGATACTGCCTGAGGAAGGTTGCCTTGAAGAGCAGCGGTGGTTGTTTGTGACTCGGTGATGGTGACTCCCCTGAGTAGGGCTTCAGACGGTTTTGGATTGCTCGCATACATCTGTGCTTCGTATTTTTCGCGTTCTATTTCTTCTCCTTCGAATGTTGTAATGGTTGGCCCTAATTGCAAATGAATTTCCTCAAGTTGCAGATCACTTCGGTCCGACGACTTCAAATCTGTGACCTTTGCTTCAAAGGACTCTGCAGTGATACAGCAAGACGAACGGTTTCTCTCTTCGCGACCCACATCAGTATGGAGGTGCTCGGCTTTCAAGTGCAATGCAATACCAATTTCTTGGCCTTTCCCGTGGAGCCCGATCACATCTACTTTGCAGATAAATGGTTGAGACCGTATGGGATCGTCTGTTGCATCCGATGGTGGTTCCGGATCACTCCCCGGTGGACGTTCATTGATGTCGCCGTCTTCGTCTCCGGTTCCTCGACCGCCCCCCTCACCCCCTCTACGACCGTTCGGTGCAATTCCCTGTTGATCATCTTCCGCCTGCTGTCTCTGAATCATTGAGCTGGCACTCGTACCGGTTGTCTCCTGTTGTTGGGTTGATGTGTTGCCTTCAGTCCTTGTGGAACATGAGCTACTTGGATGTACGAAAGTATTAAGATTCCTAGGTTCCGCATCGGTTGAACTTGAGTAAAGTCTTTCGACGCTGTCGCTGCTGTTGGCTCCGCTTGTTGACTTAACTTCGAAACTTTCATCTACTCAACATGAGCATTGTTAGCAGCCCCGAGTGATACCTTCGTTCCCGCCCGTCATTGTCTCTTTATCATAGGCCAAAGCTACTCCAGTACCGAGATCAAGGAGCGCAACTGGTGAATAAAGCTCCGTCGCAATACTCAGCATAATAGGGTAATGAGTCTCCGCTAGCCCTTTTTCTCTTTCTTCCCTTGTTAAGTTCTCTGACGGATCAATGTCGAAACAAGTCATCCATAGCATCTCTCGTGTCCCTGAAGGAATTATTAAATGCTAAAGATCCGTCCTACATACCTTGAAAACACTGTAATTGCTCAGGGATTAGTACTGTAAATCCACACGGCACCACGTCGTAGCCAGCTTCGAATATGTATTTTCCTCTCAAATTCTTCACTTTCTCTGTAAGCATCACAGAATTATCCATAATCATTTGTGACAGTCGAACCGGAAAGGTGATTGAAAATGTTGCAACAATTGTTGTATCTGAATACTGCGCGGAATGCAAAAATGAACCTTCATCGGCATTTTTAGGATCGTTCTCTGTATCTTGATAGAATTCTAAATCATCCATTGCTGGAAGGTCATAGATCCACTTCTCGGTCAGTTTAGATTTAGCCACTTGCTGATGATATCGGGGGTCGGGCGGGGCTAGAGTTGACGCGTCGGACGTCGTCGTACGTACTGAGGCCGGCGCTTTACCGGAAGGATGATGATGACTACTAGTTTCAGCTGGTCTTCCGCGACGAACGGCCAGGGTCTCAGGGAGAATCAGGGGATGGGCATGAGTATAAGACCGTACATACGTTTTGGGGAATAAATCGGGCATTCCCGTGCCATGATAACCTTTCTCATGCTCCGTTCTGTAGAGGTCCACTTTCATGTATGCGAGTTCTTGTGTTTTCCACCAATTCGACACCAACATTCCCCATTCGCCTATTTTTTCCATTTCTGCAATTGTTCTAATCATAGCACTTACAACCGCTGCATTGTTCCTGTCCAAAGCCGTTCTCAGAGTAAGATTAAACCAAATGAACGTAGCAAATAAATCATCTCGTCTTATTCCGATCTCTTGAAGCGCCATGGCCTTCACATAATCCTCTTCAAAGCTTCTCGCAAGAGCTCGTTTAACGAGACATATCACGAATAAAACAAAGGTATCTTGTTTATTGAGTCTCTTTGCGTCTGTAATTTCTTGAACAACCTTCAGTTGCAACGTAATTGGACTTTCCGCTTCACTACTAGTAGATGCCCAAATGGGATGCGCAATACCGGTTTGCCAACCGAATGTTCTTACTACTCGCAATGCCTTAGCTCGTGCTCTGATATCATGTCCAACAATTACAGTGTCTCCCAAATATCCCAACAAATGGAAGAGTTGGTCGACGTCTAGACTGAGGGAGTTGAAAAGGTGAGGGTCCAGCATTTTGACAGTAATTGTGCATTCTGCATGGCAAATTAGAAGGAACGGAAGGTGAGGATTTTGTTTGAGGACTGGCGTTGAGTAGAGAGTTTTAAGAGAATGCGGGTGGAACAGTTTGTTTAGGTTTATAAGGACGGAGAGAATGTCGCCTTTACCAGAGAGGGTTGCTAAGGTTTGATTGTCAAGGCTGTTGAAGGGGATATGGATTGCGGGGTGCTCATACGTTTGGTGAGCGGTTGAGTAGTCGACAGGGGTTTTAGCTTGGTCCTGTTGTGGGGGCCCCAATCCATCACGGGATGATGCACTTGGGGTTATTGGAGATCCAGTGGACCTAGCTGGAATTTCATTAAAGGACTCGGCATAAGTGTCTTCGGAAGCGCCTTCGGAAGCGTCCATGCCTTGAAGGGATGACATGGTTGTCTTCCGCGGTGGATATCCAATCCTTAAAAACAGGCAAATCCGAGAAACTGCGGACAATCGTAATGTCTGCAAGACTAAATGTAGCTCATATTAAATTTTATTTCCTCTGCCACATGTACTTCATGGGACGCTAGAGAATCGCAACAAGGACATACAACGGCGGACAGAATTGGGTTTGCACCCCCACGAAAATTCAGTTCCGTCCGAAAACCGGATTTCCCTCATTCGGAGTCCGGAGAGACTTGGGCTTTCACGACGAAAACCCGACTCTCCGGCCCACACCTACCACCCAATCACCAGGTTGTGCAACCACATACGAAAAGGTGCTTGGCCATTTAATACAGAACAAGTGCGAGGAATGTGTTGTTGCCTGACAAAAGATGCCCTACACTATAATACATGCGTCATCACACCCTCAATTATTTCATAATTGCACCTACTCTATACGTATCCTATCTATATAATTCCCTACTCTATATCCTGCGCGTTAGCGCAGGGTGAATTATTTCATACTTGCACCTGTAAGTATGGTGGTGCACCATATTATAATTTTTCTCCACACAAATTATAACCTGTACTTACACCCCATTTGGCCTGTGATGTTACTTCTGAGCGGTGGTGCTGTGGTGGTGGTGCTCCTCTACCCTGTCTCCTCTACCCTGTGTACCCTATCTACCCTACTCTATATCCTGCGCGTTAGCGCAGGGTGAATTATTTCATACTTGCACCTGCAAGTATGGTGGTGCACCATATTATAATTTTCGTCCACACAAATTATAACCTGTACTTACACCCCATTTGGCCTGTGATGTTACTTCTGAGCGGTGGTGCGGTGGTGGTGGTGGTCCGTCAACTTTGAAATCACCGTTAAATTCTCTGATAGGCCAATTC
>Ga0335075_10017648_pt1 | contig 10604 bp, 4 predicted proteins | sample Lox_Sample_24_FD_206723 | JGI IMG/M metagenome (GOLD analysis project Ga0335075, IMG submission 206723) | Soil microbial communities from Loxahatchee National Wildlife Refuge, Florida, United States - Lox_Sample_2.4 | ecosystem: Environmental > Terrestrial > Soil > Wetlands | place: USA: Florida... | reverse complement strand
ACACCGTCACTGTCGACGGCCTGGCAACCCGCCGCCTCTGGGAGGGCCTGCATAACAACAAGCAGGGCCAGCCAGGCAAGCCCGGCACGACGTGGCTGCCCGGTCATACATTGCCCCTCGGCCAGCAGCCCATCGCAATCATCCGGGTCAACAAGGACACCGACGAAGTCGTCCGGCCTATCCGCGTCACGCGCCTCGGGCCGGACGACGGGGTGATCGACTCCGCCGAGACCACCCAGCTCCTGTACCGGGCGGAGACGGACTTCGGTAACCCCGTCTGGTTCCTTGTCACTGTCCCGCCCCAGTACGACGGCGCCGGCGCGGGGCGCCTGGGCGACAAGAAGACCAGGTGGACCGCCGATTACGGCTCCAGCGCCGAAGGTGACCTGCGCAGGAACGAAATGCGCGCCAACTGGTACGCCATGAACGCCACCGAGATCTACGTCATCCCCGTCGCCAAGACTATCGACTGCCGAGCGCTTGCCAAGATCACGGCCAGGCTCTGCCACCAGTCTCTCGCCTGGACAGGCCGAACCCGCTATCCCGTGCCCCTTCACGCCGCCCAGCAGATGGACCTCGACCATCCCCAGTACCGGCGGTCTGCGGTAGGGGAAGACCCGGAAGCCGATTCAACCGGGGAATCTGCGGTTCAGGACGCCCCAAAGGAAGAATAAGGATTTCGCGGATGGGAGGCTAAATCCCGAGCTCCGCCTTGATTGCGGCAGCGGCGACTCCGCAGCCTATGCTGGTAGCGACAGCGCGCGGCCGGCTTCTGGGAGTAGTGACAGCGCGCTGGCTATGCGGTTCACCTGGTGCGGTACTAGGTGGAACTCTGAATCTCGTAGCTACTGCAGGCCGAGGAGCCTGAGTGACTAGGGACTCCACCTGGTCGATTCCGGCCCGGTTCGAGCGGCTCCGCCTCCCGTGAACCCGCGGCGTGTCGGTGCAGCAACCATCGTGCAAGGTGGTTCGATGGCGGCATGGCCAGTCTCCGTGACCCGCTTCCCGATGACGCGCTCAGCTTCTTGCGCGTCATCGCTGACGGATACGCTGCCGCGGGCGGCTCCTGGCCGTGTTGGCAGTGGGTTAGGCAGCAGTTGTGGACTCGGCATGACCTTGATGCGGAGCAGATCCTGGGCGGCCTGCCGACCTGGAAGCATGACTACCGGCCTGCCCGGCTCGGTTATCGCGGCCAGCCCATCCCGAATATCGCCGACGAAGTGCCGCTCAGCATTCATGGTATGGCGTACGTGTATCCCGCTCTACCTGCCGTCGGGCAGCTCGTCGACGCATTCCTCACAGCGCTCAGGATCGCCGCCGTCATGCAGCGCGACATCACCCCCGAGCCCACCAGGCCAGCCGAGCTGAAGGTCCCAGTCGAAGACTTCACTCGGACGGTCAACACGGCCGCCGGGACAGAGCTGACGGCCGCCCAGCTGTGCGCCGTCCTGCGTGGGGAGCCGGCGACCTGGCTCGGTATAAATCAGCAAAACAGCGACTGGACCTGGAACCTCACCAGCGTCCGGCTCGCCCCGTATGCCGAGGTCCGGTCAGTCGATGACTACCTGACTCTCCTGGATGCCCTCGTCGCACTCCCGGAGCAGCCCGCGCTTCCCGGGTACCTTCCTCCGCTCGCCTTGCCCGAAGCATTCGATCACCTTGGCCTTGCCTGGCGGATCGCCACTGACCAGCGGCTTTTCCGCATCCCGCGCGCTGCCATACCGGCTAAGCTGACCCAGCCCGCGGGCAGCCAGGAGGAATTCGAGTCCCGGTGCAGCGCCCTCTGCGACATGATGAAATCCTTCGACTTCCCGGCCGAGGGGGGAAGTCTTAACAACATGAAGGCCCGGCTCAGCGACCTCCTCGGTGAGGAGGCATCCGGCCGGGCGCGTTCTGCGGTGGACACGTTCCGCCAGATCTTCGCGCTTCGCGCAGGCCAGCAGCATCATGGTGCGGACGTAAGCGCGGAACGCGCCAGGACCGCCCTCGGCCTGGCCCAGTTCGGTACCGACTGGGCTGGCGCATGGGACCACCTGCGGGCAACGGCGGTGCAGGCGCTCACGATAATCCGGGAGGAGATCAGCCCGCTGACTGACTAGCGTTCCCGGCGTACCGCCGTATGAGGGTAACTCGGAAGCCGCTGCCAGGTCACATGCGCACCTGCCGTTGCGACGCGCTCATGCTGCTCCGCCCATACAGGACGGGTCTTCACGCGGCGGTATCCCTTAGCTGAACAGTTCGTCGAGTTCTTCGGCTAGCTCGATGGCCTGGGGCCATCCGAGTCGGATGAATGATTCCAGCAGCCGGCGCACCGCGTCGATTGCCTCGTGGTCTCCGAGGAAGATCGCGCGGTTGTCAGCGGCGAAGCGGCGGATGAATCCGAGGGCGGCGTCGGCGCCGGCTGGTTCTCGCCAGTACGCGGCGTCGCCAGTGACCGCCTTGACGATGATCAGCAGAGCCTGTTTCGGGGAGGCCGAGGCGATGTGGTCAGCGGCCTGGACGATGTGCTGGGTGACGCGCGGGACATGGATCTCGCTGAGCCCGTCCAGGAGGGGCATGGCCAGGAGCGCGAACCTCTGACGGTCCCCTCGCTGCTTTGGTGGCGGGTTCTGGCGCTTGTCGTCCGTTGCGCCGCTTTCGGTGTAGAGCAGGCGGGCGATGTGGTCAGCATAGGTGACCGCGGCGGCGGCCCTGGCTTGCTGCTGGCCAGATGCTCCGCTCGGCTTAGTCGCGTCGGCGAATGCAGCTTGGACTTGCGCTATGCCATTCCCGGTCAGGCGCAGCAGGCGCTCTTGTGCCGGCCTTGCCGCGGGATCTGGGGGATTGAGCAGGTAGCTGAGGCAGTGCAGGGCTCCCGTGGCCCGCTCGGCGTGGTCGACTGGTGCCGTGATCCAGGTGTCGAGGACTTCGCGGGCGTAGGGAGTGCCGTATGCGGCACCGAGGACCGCGATGATGCTGACTCCGATGCTGCCCTGATCGGTCGGCCCGACCGGCTGCTCGCCTGCCGGGGATGCCGATATCACGGCCCAGCGCGGCGTAGCGGCCAGCCGCGCAAGGACCGTGTCGATACGCACAGGGTCCTGGTGGACGAACCTGGCCAGCATCCGGATCAGGTGAGTAGCGACGTGCCGGTCCGGCTCCTGTATCAGGCGCCGTTCCAGTTCCGTGATCTGGGTGTCCTGGGTGTCAAACAGCACCGGCAGTGCATCGCTGGCAATGAACCTGTAGAGCGGGTCCGGGCCGTCGAGCAGGGGGGTGAGGGATGCGCGGATCTCCCGGCCGTGTGGGGTGCGCCAGGGCTCGTCGGCGTAGAGGCGGACGAGCGCTTGCACGCTTCTGGTCGCGGCTGTGACGCCCCAGCCGGGGGTGAGGCTGGATGCCCAGGACGACTGGTCGGCGCCGCGGGTTGCCGCTGTGGCCTGGAGGCTGGCTGGATCCGGCAGAGCGCTGAGCAGCGTGGTGGTGATCCTCGTGCCGAGCGTGCCGTCCGGCACTGTGTCGGGACAGGCGCCCAGCCGCTCGGCGATCTCAGCGGCCAGGTCCACTGCCTCGGGCTGGCAGCCGCCCCCGGCAATGGTGAACGCCTCCAGTTCATCCCACAGGGCGATCAGGGCGCGGCACGTGGCGGGATCACCGGCTTGCCGGGTGTGCGCCGGGTCCTGAAGCCGTTCCCGGATTTTGTGTGCCAGGTCGTCGAAGGAGCCCGGAACCGTATCCTCCTTGCTCCATTCCGCGCGGATCGGCATGTCCGGCACGTCTTGCAATGGGGGCAACCCAGCGGGGGAGATGCTTCCTGGCGTCTGCGCGGCTGGCGGCGGCGCGCTGGAGCCGGGCGCTGTCTCCTGCAAAGAGGCGAGGATCATGCGCGTGCGTTCTTCAAGCACCGCACGGCGTGGCGGGGCTAGTGGCGCGGTGCGGGCGTCGGCGATTTTCCGCACAGCATCCAGGAGGCACGCGACTTCCGCAGGGGTCAGCGAGGCGGCTATGCGTCGCGCGGCGTGTGCTGCCTCATTCCAGGTTTCGTGGTAGGCGTACAGGCTGGGAGTGCTCAAGGCAGGCAGCAGCGCCCGCGCCAGGGCCGCCGATTGCGCACTGGCCGCGCGGGCCAGCAGCCGCTTCCATGTCTCGCCGTGGTGCAATTCGCTCACAAGACGGGCGGTGATCTGCCCGAGGGTGATGCCTGGATGACTGGTGTCCGGCCCGCCTGCGCCGGCCGCCTCGGCCAGGTCCTGCAATCCTTGGCAGTACGCGCCGGTCATAGTAAGCAGGGCCTGGTACCCGCCGGCGAACGCGAGCGGTGCTCCCTGGCGCACGTATGGCGGTTCGCGCCACTCCGGTGGGGCGAACTGGTACAAGCGGGGCAGTTGCAGGATCCTCAGCAGGAGAGCCGTGGCGGTCATGGGGTCTGTCCGCATGAGTTCCTCGAAGCAGGTTCCGACCGTGTACCGCTCGCCCTCGACATCCTGCTGAAGGTTGCTGGACAGCTCAAGGATGGCGCTGCCGAGCATCGGGCTGGGCGTGCGGCGGGTCTCCTCATATTGCCAGGGCGCTAGCCCGATCTCGATGGCGAGTTCGGGCGATTTGCAGGCGACTGCGGGCAGGATGCGGGTCAGGTGCCGGATCGCCTTCATCCCCCAGTCATGCAGCGCGCGGGGGGCGATGACGGTGCCGACGACCGGGATGACTGCCACCGGATCAGCCGCTGCGGCCAGGGCCAGCAGCCGGGCGGCGGGGTCGGCCAGCATCGTCCGGGCCGGATCGGCGGGGTCCTTCAAGGCCACCGTCATGCAGTCGACAGCTGCCGCCGCCGTCCACGGGTACCCCGCGCGACCGGGAACAACGTGCTGTGCGGTTGCTGCACGAACCGGTAGCTGCGCGGCCACCAGCGCGAGGTCTACGTCGTCGGCGGCCCGGGCGTGCCGGGCAAGGCCACAGGCCAAGGCGTCGATGCATTCCATCGCCTCGTGACGGTACTTTCGCGCTGTGGCGGCGGCTAGCAGGAAAGCCAGGTACCGCGCATCGGCGCCGCTCCACCGCCCGGCATGGTCCGTGGCAGTATTGGCTGCGGCTTCGGTCAACGGCGCCAGATCCGCGACATCGTTCATTTGCAGGGCGGCGACGCGGGCAGCCTCGCTGGCGGCCAGCAGGTGCCCGCTTGCCGGGCTGGCGAGCCTCAGCGCAAGGTGCCAGAACTCGCGGCGCGACTCATCGGCGCCCCACGCGTCGCCCAGGCGGTATTCCAGGCTCGGGCGCACGGTCATGGCCAGGTTTGGCTCAGCGTCCAGGACATCGGCAAGGCTTCCGGGCCGGTCGAGATCGCCGAGGGCCAGCATCGCGACGGCGTAGTCGAACAGCACCGGGTGGGAGAAACCGGTTGAGGCATTCACTCTGCCAGGGCGGGCCGGGGTTTCCCGCAGAACCCCGTTGTGGTGAAGAGCCGTGAGTGCTTCCATGGTTGCCTCGGCGGGCAGGTCAAGAGGGCTGACCGCTTGCCGGCCGCCGGCGAGCATCTGGCGGACGAGAACACGCAGGGTGCGCACCCTGTCCAGGGTTGACGGCCCTTGCCCGACGCGCCTGCGCCAGTATTCGGCGAGCAGTTCAGCTCTGGTGTGGACTTGCAGGATGCTCGCGCCGTCCTCGGAGATGAGCTGCCCGGCCAGGTCCAGGTTGAAGGGGTTGGCGAGCAGCTCGCGGAGACGGGGGCTGGCCTCGTCCAGCAAGCCCGCCAGCCGCGGACTCGCCGCGCGCACGACACCTAGCTCTTCACCAGTAAGATCGCCCACCAGCAGGTGCCGTACCCTGGCCAGGTCGCGGTCAGCCGCACCGGCATCAACGGGGACGCCGGGGAACATGTCCTTCCAGCTCTGGCTGTGCTTCAGGTCGAATGAGCGGATCGTCGCCACGATCTGCCATCGTGTCCCGGACAGCGCCGCCGCCAGGGTCGGGAGCCAGCCTGGCGCGTCGGCTCCGCGGGCCTGATCGATGCCGTCGATCAGCACCAGCCCAGGCCGCCGGCCGCTCCATCCGGCCAGCACGTCGGACAAGTCGTGTGCCAGCCCCAGTTCAGCGCGCGTCGCGCCCTTGCTGGACCGCAGGTCGTCTGAGCGCAGAACAACCAGGTCGTGCGTGTCCCGCGCGGAACCGGCCAGCGTGTGCAGCAAGACCGTCTTGCCGGAACCCGGGACGCCGGTCACGGCCAGATTCCCGGCAGCGCCAAGCAACGCCGGCTCGACGGACCTGGCCAACCGGACCGGTCCGTCGGGGGTAGCGACGGAGACAGCCTCCCCGAGCAACTCGATGTTCGCTCCGCTCAGTGCGCGCAGGTGATCGATGTCTCTGCGCAGGCGCGCGAGAGGCCGGAGCACGATCCCTTGCGCGTCCAAGATCTTGACCAGTCCGACACGGTCGAGGTACGCGCGTTCCTCAGCCAGCCGCTGCCCCTCGGTCGCCAGCGCCTTCCACAAGGTCTCGGCCGCGGTGGCGTCGCCCGCGAGATCACGCAGCATGATCCGTACGGTGGCGTAGTCTTCGCCGTCCTCGGCGATACGAAGAGCGCGGACAGACAGCACCCCGGCCAAGCGGCGCAATTCGGTCTCCGTGATGTCCCGCGCCCACCGGTCCTTCCAGCACCGGCCCACATGCCTTTTCAGAACACTGAGCGCTTCGCGCTGGTTCGCGTTCGGCGCTGCGTCGGCCACGGGCACATCCGCGGGAAGCCCGCGGAGCCGGCTCACCACGGGCGCCAGGTTGGCGTTCACGGTGCGCGGCGCGGAGTCGTCCGATAGGATCAGCACGAGATCGCGGTCAGGTTCCAGGGGGCGAAGCCCGGCCGTCGCCCGGTCAGGGACACCCACTTCATCGATCTCGACCAACTGCCTGACAGCTTCCCCGAGGCCCCCGCCCGGACGCTGCTCGACTCGCATCCCCTTCTTGGCCTGAATGGTGACCCAGCCGCCTTCGTCGGTGACCAGGCCGACATCGTCAACGGGACGGTTCGTCTGCCCGCCCACCGCGACTATCCGGCGGCCCGACGCCCACCGGGGCAACGGGTCTTCCGTGAGCATGTACGCAGCGGCCCATGCCAGGCAGCGCCCTTCGTGGCCCACTCCCCCCGCGGTACGAGTACCGCCTGCTGAACTGCGTCCCATGGCCCCCCACGTCGACCCTTGCCAACAGCATTAGGCCAGCTTGCATTGATCCGCCACAGCGTCGGCGAAACGGATGCGAAGAGACTACCGGCATGCGCAGACATTTCGAGGGAGCAGCAAGGACAGACCCAGTCCGCAGTAGACGGACTGCGGCCACGTTATGCCGGATAGAACGGTCTGTTCGGCAACATGCCTGCACGGCCCCCCAGGCTCGCCCACGCCGACATCTGTGCATGCTGGCCGAACTCGGCATCGTAGCTGTCCGCTGCAGCGAGAGCACGGCCCTGGTCGCCTGCTGCGAAACCGCTCGCGAGCAGGGGGTGCGCATCGCCGAGCCGTTCGAGTTCGCGGCGGAGCCAGGCCGACGGCACCGGACGGTAGGAGTCCATGCTTCCGTCTGCCCGGACGTACGGCACCTGGCTGCTGCGGCCGGGGGTGCCTTGGAGCCGCTGATCTTCTTGAGCTATGAGCCGCAAGTATTCAAAGCGCTCCCAAGCGTCTCGGTAGGTCGCGTCGCCGAGAGCAAGATGCCGCGTGAAAACAGGGCTCAGGAACTCGTAGAGGTGCCGGGATGCGCCCGCGATGGAGAGCGTGTGCGCGGGATCGAGGAGGTGCGCGGCCACGCGCATGCGGTTGCCGTCAAAAGGATCAAGGACGGTCGGCTCGGCAAGCAAGCGCGCGGCCAGAGGCCAGCGCTCACTGGCAACAGCGGCAACGCCCGCGGTGTAGATGATCATGGTGGCCGGCGCGCGGACCATCTGGATCAGCGCGGTCGCTCCGCCTGCGGGGCGCCACTGCGCGAATCGCTCGATGTCGTCGAACCACCACTTGTCGGTGTCTGCGTCGCCCCAGTAGGTCGTGGTCGCGATGAGGGCGAGCGCTACTTCGGCGCCGGCTTCCAGTCTGGCGAGGCGCCGGGTGTGCTCGGCTTGCACGTCCTGGGCATTGAAGTTGTCTGTCGTGATGACGTCCAGGTCGCGTACCTGGTCGAGTTCTTCTTTGATGGTGTCGTGCAGCGGGATGGCGGTGCGGTGTCCGGCGAGCGCTCGTTTGGCCGTGGCGACGGCCGCCTCGGCGGTCGCAGGGTGACGCCGCTGGCTGTATTCCAGGGCAGCACAGGCATCGGCCAGGCGCCCGAAGAAATCGTCAGCTGTCGCCTGCACGAAGGCACCCTGACGCTGGGTGCACAAGTCGGCGGCGTACTCGCCCAAGGGGTAGGGATCGACCCAGTAGGTCGCGAACCTGCGGGTCGGGCACCGGCTGAGCGCGTTACGCAGTGCGGTGTCCCAGGTGGCTGACCACCCGCCGATGACCAGCCCGTACTCGTCGAACACGCGGTCCAGCAGCCCGTCAAGTCCGGGAGGGTAGCTGCCGAGTTCATCGGCGGTGTTCAGCATGCTGCTCGGGTTCAGGTAGTCCCCGTGGAGGTGGACCACCAGGCAGCGCTGAGTGTGCAGCGGGGCAAGCCCGGCGATGTCAGACGGCGACGCGACGATCGTCGGCTCGATCCCCTCGGCGCGCAGGGCGGACTCGGTGAGACGGTCGAAGTTGGTGGTCAGGATCACCTTGACCAGTCCGGTGGCGACGAGTTGCGCCACTGCCTGGTGAGCTGCCTGCGGAGACTTCTGGCCCGCTTCGCGTTCTTCCTCGTCGGGCTCGAAGAAACTTCTCAGCAGGGCCTGCCGTTCCTCCGCGGTCTTGGTCAGCGACTCCAGCAAGTCGTCGTAGGTCGATGGCTTGCCGTAACGATGGTGGTACCAGGCGAACGGGTCATCGGTATCCGCCCCCTCCGCCCGGGCAAGCCTACGAATCAGTTCTTCCTGCACTCCCCAGGCCGAAGGGACTCCGGCACCGACAGAGACGCCAGCTCCGAGGAGCAGCGCGTACGCGCCAGGACTGCTCCGCAGGGCAAACGCCAGCATCAAATGAGACTCCACGCACTCTCCCCCGCTCACCCGGGCACGGCTACATCAACGTGCCACATCGTGAATTAGAGCCTCCAGTAGAGTAGTCCCCCGCCAGACGCCTCGGGCCGTTCCCGTGCCGCTCATCGTTCCCGTGCCGCTCATGAGGCACCTACCGCCGCAAGTTCCCTAGCCCGGTCCGGTGCCTGATCCCGGACCTCGTCGCTGTAGCCAACTGGTAGATCACCACTAGGCACCTGCTGAAGGTAGCCGTGAGCTTCGCTGTCTGTCACTGCATCGCGAGAGTCGCGGATCCGCTGCACGAGTGCGCGTGCGCGCATGGAGCCGATCCGCATCTGCTTGCGCAGCGTCTCAGTGGAGACCGGCCGGTGATGACTGAGGCGGTGCGCCTGATCAATCCGCCGCGCCTCAGGTAGCAGTTCCTCCAGCCCCGCCGCGCCTGCCCTGTGACCCGCCCTGTCAACGGCCTGGCTCGCATCTGGTCCGTTGGATGTAGTCCCACTGGCTGGGCTGGTCAGGTGCGGTGCTGAGCCTGCGGGCAGTTCTTCAACAGCAGGCCGCGCTTCGCTGGCATGTAGTGCCGGAGCTGGGATGCCGGGGCGGGCGTACAGGAAGCGGAGCATGCCGGGTCCGGTCTCGGCCCAGCCGATGAGCAGGCCGGGTCCGACGGAGTCGAAGGCGGCCCGGCCGTAGGCGCCGGCGGTGACCGGCCCGGCGATGTTCAGTGCCAGGGTGGCCGTGCCGCAGGCGGTGAGCAGGATGCGGGCCGGGCGGAGTTGATCACTGGGCACCCCGGCCATGGACAGCTGCCGGATGCCGATGAGCAGGCCGGCCACGGACAGGTCGACCGCCGGGCCGACCAGCGGGGCCACCAGCGGCGGTACGCCCAGGGAGCGGCCCAGCGCCCAGACGTTGCCAAACCCGAACGCGAACGTCAGCGCGGTGATCGCGGCGAGCACGACCGTGATCACCCGCCGGGTGAACACCTCGCCTGTTAGCTCTGCGGAGGCCGCCGGGCCGTCGTGGCGGGTGGTGATGACTGGATTGCGGATAGCCTCATCCATGGATTCCTTGCCCTCCTCAGCAGGGCGGGGTCAAGGTCTCGCTGGGGTGTTGGCGCACCCCGGCGGGACCGCCTTCGGCGACTTCGAGGCTCCAGAACCTGGCGTAGCCAGACTCTGGAGTAGCGCCGATGGCGGGCTTCGCGCGAGGTGACCTTTAAGTCGCCGGAATCGTCCACCAGCAGGGTGGAGGCACGCGCGGTCCAGCTCCGAGTGCAGCGTTCTAGAGAGGCGGCGGATGAAGGCCAGGAGCGAGCAGGAGACGGCGATCGCGGTCATCGGCTCCCCGTTCCTGGGCGGGGCTCGAACGCGGACTCGACCACGAGCGTCCCGGTGCTATGCTCTTTCGAGCGCCTGCGGTTCCCTTCTGCATTAGGTCCCGTTGGGGGCACCAGAGTTTCCGCAAGTCAGAGCGATTTCTGACAGATTCTGCTGGTCCCGCCGGGCTTCGGGAGGTATATGCCACCTCC
>Ga0335075_10017647_pt1 | contig 10604 bp, 12 predicted proteins | sample Lox_Sample_24_FD_206723 | JGI IMG/M metagenome (GOLD analysis project Ga0335075, IMG submission 206723) | Soil microbial communities from Loxahatchee National Wildlife Refuge, Florida, United States - Lox_Sample_2.4 | ecosystem: Environmental > Terrestrial > Soil > Wetlands | place: USA... | reverse complement strand
CGCGATGTCCTCGGTTTCGAGGTCCGCAGGGACGTCGGTTCCGGCAAGATGCGCTGGATCACCGTGGGGCCGCCAGGCCAGCCGGGCACTTCCATCCTCCTGGCGCCGCCGGCAGCCGACCCCGGCATCACCGACGACGAGCGCCGCACCATCGCCGAGATGATGGCAAAGGGAACCTTCGGCTGGATCATGCTGGCCACCAACGACCTCGGCGGCACCTTCGAGCGGGTGCAGGCAAGCGGCGCCGAGGTCGTCCAAGAGCCGATCGAGCAGTACTGGGGGGACCGCGACTGCGCATTCCGCGACCCCGCCGGCAACCTGGTCCGCATCCAGGAACTGCGCTGAGCGACGGCCAGGCAGCCGCTCCAAGATGGAGACAAGGATCATTCGCCCGAGGGCCCGTAGCAGGCAGAGGCCAGCTTCCTCGCGAACGATCCACAGACATGCAGTAGCGACATAGTGCTGCCACAGGAACGGGGTTCATATGGCGGGAAGTGCTTCTCAGGAAATAGATGCCATCATCAGCAAATCAGCTGACTGGCGAGGCGAGACGCTGTCGCGACTACGCGGGATAGTTCTGGGCGCTGGCCCAGCCGTAGTCGAGGAAGTGAAGTGGAAGAAGCCCTCCAGGCCAGAGGGAGTGCCTGTGTGGTCTCTCGAGGGCATCGTATGCATCGGCGAAATGCTCAAGAACGCCGTACGATTGACGTTCCCGAAGGGTGCCCAGATGAAGGACCCGAAGAAGCTCTTCAACGCGCGCCTGGACAGTAGCAGCGTCCGCGCTATCGATTTCTTTGAAAGGGAGAAGCTGCCGGAGGCCGCTTTGAAAGCGCTCATTGTCGAGGCCGTGGGCCTGAACCTCTGAAGCCCGCGGTCAGCGGTGCGCGGAAACGGCACTGAACGTAATACGCCTATGAGTGACAGGCCTTGGTCAGTTGATACGGATTGCCTCAGCCACTTCGCTCAGGTCGTTGTTCAGCTGATGATCCCGCCCGGGCAGCTGACGCACCTGCGCCTGCGGGATCGCCAGGCCGTACAGGTCGGCATGCGAGGGCGGGGCGGTCTCGTCCTGGAGTCCGTGGAACACGTGCACCTGCACGCCCGGCGGCAGCCTCGCGCCGAGGTCGCTCGTCGGCTCGAACTCGTCGCTGGGCCAGCCGCCCTCGCCGACGAACGGCGCGGCGATCAACACGATCGCCCCAAGGCCGCTTGGCGACTGCTTGGCGAACGCATTGACGAGGATTGTCGCGCCTACCGAATGGCCGTGCGCGGATAGCGCACCTCATACCCGCTCCCGAGTTCTCGCCTCAGGCTCTTGACCAGCTTGTCGTCCCACTCATCGTGCGCGCCCGCGCCGCCGCCCTGGATGAACAGGATCTGCCGAGCACGTACCATCGTGATCCCTCCGCACCCCTTCGTGACAAGCCGAATCGATGCTCGCTGCTGGCCGGAGTCTATTCCGGCGCAGGCAGGTGTCTTCGAAGGCCAAGGCGACCTCCGCCGTGGCCGCCTTATGCACCGCCCTCGCTGGACCGGAGTGCGCGCTCATGCCGCTGTCGTGCGATTGACCGTGCGGTCAGCGGGTTTCAGTGGATCGCTACTTGAAGGGGACGGTGACCGGACCGGGCAGCGGGCGGTAGACCGCGAAAAAGTCGCGGTCGTCGGGAACGAGGTAACGGGTGGGCGCCTGCATCGGGTTTGGCCCGACCATCGTCGGAACGAGACCGCGAGCGCCGTGCGTGTAGGTGATCAAGGTGTGCCATTCAGGGTTGATGTCGAACTCCATTGCACGCACTGCACCGACGTGCTGGAGGATCTTCGCCAAGGTGATCACGGTCTGATCGTCGGCCGCGACGTAGATGAGGTTGCCGCGACGGTCGATGCCGACACCGGTGCGCCAGACGGCGGAGAGGCCACCGAGCGTGTACCCCCACTGCGGGCTGTTCGGGTCGTCGTTCAACTGTGGGTTTAGTCGCCCGTTCCAGACGATCGGGGCCAGGCTCTGCCGGGCCCACGCAACGTCCGGCCCAACGTTCGGGCCGCCGTTCCACTTCACGATCGCGATGCGACCGTCGCGATAGCCGATGAGCGTGGCGTTGCCGTCCTTCAGCGGCTCGTTCGTGCGGCCGTTGTCGGCCGAGCCGTTATCGCCGTCGGTGTAGGTGAAGCCAGCGTTGAACGTCGCGAGCAGCCGCGAGCGCTGATCGTAGGGGACCATCATCGGCCCGCGGAGGGCCGCGCTCGGGGGCTCGTAGCGGCCCGGATAGTAAGCGATCTCGGTGCGTCGATGGTCGAACCAGGCGACGTAGGCGACCAGTTGCGGATAGTCGAGTTCGGGGCGGAAGGTAGTCACGAGCACGGGCGGGCCACCGTCAACCAGCGGGCCGGTCGGCTTCCAGGCCCCTTCGCCGGGTAGCCGGTGCGGGAAGACCGGCTTGATCGGCGGCGGCCAGTCGGCGGCCTGTGACGTCGGCTGGCTGGTTCGCGGAGGGTTAAGCCCGATGGTCGGCTGGCTGGTTCGCGGAGGGTTAAGCCCGACCGTCGGCAGGCTCCTCAGCTGCGGTCCACCCGTCGTCGGCGCATTCAGGCTGTAATCGATGTGCTCGCCCTCGTCGACCAGCCAGTTGCCGAAAGGCACCTCGTTCCTGACCCACTCGGCGCTGCGCTCGCTCCATGACATGCTCGTAGGCTGCACCATCCAGGCCGCATACGAAGCGATCGCCCACGACAGCAGAGCAATGAAGGGAGCCGCGATCAAGATGCGCCGGCGTAGCCGCCTGCGCCTGATCGCAGACCCGCCCTGCTGCTCTCCCCGCCCTGCACTCGGGGCTTCCGACGCCGAAACTGGTGGAGATCCAGCCGCACCCGACGGAGCACTCACACCAGAACCGGCGCTGGCTCGCCGTCGGCGCGTCACACCGTCATGCTCGCACGCCCGCAGCCGACGGGCACGCGGAACCGGCGTCCGCTCGCGGCCTACCTGACCAGCTAGTCGTCGTAGGAGATTTCTGTCGTCCACTCGGGCCGGTCGTGCGCTGCCCAGTACGCCTGCTTGAGCCCGAGGGTCAGCGGACCGGGGCCGCCGGCGCCGATGGGACGGCCGTCCAGGCTGCCCACCGGCATGACCCCGCCCGCAGTGGTCGTGAAGAACACTTCCTCGGCCGCCTTCAGCTTGTCGACGTGAAGCGGACCGACCTTCGCCGGTAGCCCCAGCTCTGCTGCCAGCTCAAGGACTGTCAATCTCGTGATGCCAAGCAGAGCGCCCTCGGCTGGGGTCATGAGCATCCCGTCGACGATCGCGAAAACGTTGTACCCCGCGCCCTCGGTCACGTTGCCATCCCGGTCCAGAAGAATCCCGGCGTCAGCGCCAGCGTCCAGCGCTTCCCACAGTCCCCGCATCATGTCGCCCCACTGGAAATTCTTTACCCTCGGATCGAAGGCTTCCGGCGGCGTGCGCAAGACAGTGCTCACCACCGCCCTGATGCCCTGCTCCTGCAGTTGCGGCGAGAACACCCAGATGTACGGGCAGGCGAATGCGTAGAACTTGTTGGCGTACCGCCGCGGATCTCGCGACGCTGACAGCGGAACACCTCGTGTCGCGATCATGCTGACGTAAGCGTCACGAAGGCGCGCTTTGCCCACCAGCGACAGGAGAATACGGCGGATGTCGGAGTCATCGACCGGCGGGCTGAGGCGAAGCGCGGCACGGCTCCGAGCGAACCGGGCCAGATGATCTTCCAGCCGGAAGAACTTGCCGTTCCAGACGGCCACCACATCGTAGGTGACATCAGATCGGGTGAACCCAGCCTCGACCAGCGGCAGACGCGCGTCGGCGAGCGCGCAGACCTGCCCGTCAACATAGGCCAGACCCTGAGAATAAGGACTGTCAGCCGCAGCCGCCGTCATCAGAACGCCCTTCCACGAAGACCCGCGTGATCACTCCGACGCAGGACAAGCCTCCAGGCGCAGCGTACAGCGGGCGGCGCGGAAGAACCGGTGCGGTCGCTGCGCCCGGCATGCCTGCCGCCCGATCGGACGTTGTGCACCGGAGATCGATCAGCTCGGACCGCCCGCTCCACGGCGTAGTGGCCGCCGCTGCTCGTCGCGCGCAGGCCCTGCTGTGCGAGGAGCGCGACGCACGCGAAGCGTGCCGCGTCATAGGCGAGGACGTAGGCGCTGTAGGCATCAGTTTCGATTAGGCCCGCTGCCGTGGACGCGGTTCTATCTGCCTGCGCGAGAAGCAGGGTGCCATCAGCCGCGGGCCCTGCGATGTTCTCGAGGTCGCGCCGTCGCAAGAGATCTTCCACCTCGGCCTCGCCCCGAGGCCATCTACTCATCGCCCGCCTGCGCCTTCTCTGTAGACGCGCCGACCGCGTTGCCTGGCTCTAGGACCGGCACGAACGGTCCGGACCGAATCTGCCGCACGAGCGGGTCGGTGGCGTCGCGCCATGCTCTCGCAGTGCGGATCACCGGGTTGACGGGCATTCCCAGCCGCTGCTGCGCGTGGTCAGCGGCGTCGTAGACGAATTCGCGGGTCGTCCGCCCGACAACGAGCACGTCAAGATCGTGCGGGGGCGGGCCGGGCTGTCCCAGGTAACGCGCGGCCCAGGAACCGAATATCAGCACGCGCTCAGCATCCGGCAGTGCCGCGAATGCCTCTGCTATCACCTGCAGAGGTCCCCACGACAGAAGCAGCAGTTGACTCAGCGGCCCGACAAGCCGGTTCTGCTCGTTTGCCCGGACCAGCGCCGATCGTCCGACATTCCGGCGGCGCAACAGCCCTGCGTCGGTAAGGCGCTTAACTTCGCCATGGACGGTGCTGAGCGGCGCGCCGAACCGCTGCGCGAGGTCAGTTAGGCTCATCTCTACGTCAGCGTCGAGCAGCAGCGCGGCCAGGATGTCGGCCTGGAGCCCTGACCGGAAGATAGGCAGGAGCGCTGGCGCCACGCTTCGCATAACTTGAAGATATATTCAATCTATCCGTAGCGTCAACCACCGCTCCCCTCGGGTCGTCGGCGGCTCCCCACAACAGCTTTCGCATCCACTGATCGGCGCCGCGGCCTGTTAACCAATCCACCGCAGAAAGCGGGGCCCTATCGGGCCAAGGCTGCCACGGAAACCGGCGGCGGCGTCAGACAGGTGGGCCGGCCGGCCGTGCGCCCATCGGCCAGATGGCCACGGACATCTCGGCAGATCAACCACGATAGGTTCGGCAGATCACCCGACCCTGCGCCAGCTCGAGCGGTCCTGGAAGACATTAGTAGCCGCACATCGAGTTGTCGGGCCTTCGCTGGTAGCGTGCCGCGGGTGATCGAGGTCGTGGAATATGACCCGGCCTGGCAACTAAACGGATCGTCGACTGTGACATCGTGGTCGCCGTGTGCCTCTAGGATGCGGTGCGCGCGACGCCCATACTGTACGGGACGGCGAAGCATGGGGGCGTGATGTTCGGCCAAGCGGGCCCGGTGCAGTCCCAGGTGCAGAACCTGGTTGCCACGGCCGGCGCTCAGCAGGCGCAAGGCCGGCCTGCAGGCGCCCTGGCCACCCTGCAGCAGGCGCTCGCTACCGCTCAGGCCGGCGGCCCGGCGCTCGTCGGCCAGGTGATGGTTGCCATCGCCACCTTGAGGGCGGCCACGGGCGATAACGGCGAGGCGGCGTCTGCCATGCAGCAGGCTGCGCAGTTCTTCGGCCAAGCCGGTGACGGGCCCAGCGAGATCCGTGCACAGATCGAGCTTGCGTCGCTGCTCGCATCGTCTGGGCAGGCCGACAATGCCATGGGCCTGCTTCAGCGCTGTCTCACTGCCGCCAGCCAGCTAGGGGGCAATCAGCTGGTGGCCGAAGTGCACGGTGCCGTCGGCCAGCTGCTGTTGGGTATGGAGCAGCCTCAGGCCGCGGCGCAAGAGTTCCGTACGGCGCTGGACCTGGCGACCGGACTTCCCAGTCCGCTCGTGGCGATCCAGCTGCGCGTCTTCCTCGCCATAGCAGTGTTCAAGTCCGGGGACGTGTCGGGCGCCAACTCCCTGCTGGCCGAGAATGCACGCCGCGCCCGCGGCATCCCCGACCCGACCATGAGTGCGATGGGGTTGGGCGCGGTCAGTGACGCACTGCGAGTCATCCAGCGGCCACTGGATGCGCTGACCGTCGGGCAGGAGGTCGTGGCCAAGCTCCGGCATGCGGGGGCGCAGCCTCAACTCGTGCAGGCGACTCTGGCCCTGGCGGACATCTGCGCCCAGGTCGGCCGCCCGGCCGAGTTCGCGCAGCACAAAAGCGAGGCGCTGGTTGGAGCGAACCAGCTCGGCGGACCGGCAGCGGTCGCCTCGGCGCTCATGCAGCTCGGGATGATGGCCATGCAGCGCGGCGACCAGATAGCTGCGGGCGACCTGCTCGGGCAAGCGCGCGCGCAGGCAGTAGCCGCAGGGGTCCCGCAACCGCTGGCGCTGACCCAGACGCTCGGCCAGCTCGGGCTATGAACTCTCGCCGTAGAGTCCGGACAGCTGGCTTCCGTCCGGTGACATCAATAGCAGCGCCGCAGTCTTGGCCGGGAAGGTGTCCGGGCTGATACCCCGCCGGGACAGCTCGGCGGCTACGTCCGGCATCACCTCTCGCGGCGGGATCACCAGGTTCTCCATGGCCTGGGCGAGGCCGCCGAGGCGGTCCAGACCTGAGATCTTGCGCCACGGAGCGGTGACTGAGTTGGCGTCGACAAAGGCATCCGCCACAAGGCCGACCGCCATCGAGTCGTTCCCGACTTTGAACTCGGAAAAGGCCTGCTGAAGCTCCATGAATGCGGCCTGCTGCGCTACTAGGTCCGGGCCCTGGCCATCTGGATCGCGGCGCAGTTCCGCCAGCGCCGCCCGGTAGTCCGCCCGAGCGTCCCGCCAGTCATTGTGCCCGTCACCGTTCAGGCCGCGCATGTAATAGAACTCGGCGCGCGCCGTCAGGCTTCGGATGCGGGCCTGCGATGTCGTGGCCGCCGTGACGGCGCCCACCCAGAACTCTTCGGCGCTTGCTGGGTCCCAGGCCTGGCTGAGTGCGTAGGCGAGGACCATGTTCTGGAACCAGTCAAGCGTGATCCCGGGCAGCCTGGCCAACCGCCTGGCCTCCAGCGCCTGGCCCTGGAGTGCCGTCAGCGCCGCGCTCTCCGAAACAACGGTATCGAGCTTGAAGGTGGTTTGCGGCTGCGCCATGGTCGCCAGGCTGGACTGGATCCTCTCGATAAGGTCGTTCAGCTTCTCCCGGAGCTCGTTGAGATTCTGTTCCTCGGTGGAGTCCTGCGTGCGTTGCTGGACCCTATAGGCCAGGTACGACACCACGAAGGCAACGATCGCGACGACAAGGCTGCCAAGAGAAATCAGATCTGCGGCCGACATATCCCCTCCAGCACGCGCGGCCGCCGACGACAAGCCCTACAGCAGCGCCGCCGGTGCCGGGGCCGCCCACGACATCGATAGGCTCGTCATAGCTGGTCCGCGTGATGGCGTCAACCGCCGACAGCGTACCTGGGCGTACAGATAGAGGTCAGCGGGTGGCCAGCGGGACAGTCCGCCGACCATCCAAATGCATTCGACCGACACCCGATCTGGCCGGCTCCCGGGACGGCTATGCGCCGACTGTTGACACCGCTCTGAAAACTGCGCCTTTAGCCGAGGCACTCAGGCGGAGAGTGACCGGCACAGCGGGCACGCCGCCGAATCCGCCGGGTCGAAGCGACCCGGGAGCGGCCTGACGGCGCGGCCGTCGCACAGCGCAATGTACTCGTCCTGCCGGTGCAGCTCGGCGGCGTGAATCGTCACTGGTTCCTCGCCGTGCCTGGTTCCCCGGAGATAACGGCTGGTTTCCGGTCTCATGACGCCCCCCGCAGTGACCGTGGCATGTCAGATACCCATGAGACCTGCCGGTCAATCCGTGATGCACCCCAAGCTCCGGCTCGTATCCCCGGCCGCAGGACACAGGGCCTCGCCCATCGACGGGGACCTGCCAGCTGGGTTCACGACACCGCCAAGTGCTCGCTCATGCCGTTGGCAGCTATCTGCGGTGTCGAGGCGATAGCGTAGGCCCAGTGAGCAGGGTGCACGACATGGGCGGGCAGACGGGGTTCGGGCCCGTCCCCGTCGAGGATGATGGGCAGTTTTTCCAAGCCGACTGGGAAGCCCGGGTGTATGCGATCGTCCGGGTGCTGCAGCGGCGCGGGGTGATCAATGCCGCCTTCGATGATCTACGCGACGCTATTGAGCGGATCCCGCCAGCGGAGTACCTGACCATGTCCTACTACGAGCGCTGGCTGCGGGCGGCCGAGATGCTGCTGGCCGAGCGGAGGCTGCTGGCCGATGACTAGGTTCGCGGCTGGCGCCCGGGTGCGAGCCCTGGCGGCGGATCCGGACGGCCACACCAGGCTGCCGCGGTATGCGCGCGGTCACCTGGGCGAGGTCGTCGAGGTTCGGGCGACCTGGCAGCTGCCGGACGCGGCGGTACACGGCGTGTTCCGCGCCGAGCCGGTCTACGCAGTGCGCTTCAGCGCGGCTGAGCTGTGGGGTTCGGGGTCGCATTCAGTCGTCCTCGACCTGTGGGAGTCTTACCTTGAGGAGGCGCCGTGAGCGGCGAGCACGGCGAGCTTCCCGTGGCAGCCAGGGTCCGCAGGCTCGAAGAGCGCTTGATCGCCGCTGGGCTGGCGACCGACGAGGAGCTCGACGACATCCTCGAGCGCGTGTTTACCTCGGCCTCGCCGGTCAATGGCGCCCGGATGGTCGCACGTGCCTGGGGGGAGCCGGGCTACCGTGATCGGCTGCTGGCCGACGGCAACGCCGCGGCCGCCGAACTCGGCTTCGGCGCCGGCACCCAGGGGTACCTGCTGAAGGCGGTTGAGAACACGCCGGCGGTGCACAACATGATCGTCTGCACGCTCTGCTCGTGCTACCCCACCGCGCTGCTCGGGCCGTCGCCGAGCTGGTATAAAAGCTTCGCCTACCGGTCGAGGGCGGTGCGCGAGCCGCGCGCCGTGCTGGCCGAGTTTGGGCTCGAGCTGCCCGACAGCACTGAGGTCCGGGTCTGGGACGCCAACTCCGAGACGCGCTACCTGGTGCTGCCGCTGCGTGCAGAGGGCAGCGACGCGATGGACGAGAACGAGCTGGCATCACTCGTCACAAGGAACGGGCTCATCGGCACTGCCATCCGGTAACCAGCCGGTTCGCGGCCGCCGCCGGATCTGGGACGCTGACGAACGCGCTCGCGTGCCGCCTTCAGCGTGCGCGAATATCCCGGCCGGGCATGGACCGGGCTACGGCAACGGCTGGGATCTGACGGCCGCGAAGATCTGTGCGAACGTCCGGGTCTGCAGTGCGAGCTGGTGGGCCTGGGCGTCCGTCAGGTGCGGGTTCAGCTCGGCCACAAGCTCAGCGCGGGACTGGTATCCCATCCGGGGGTCGGCATGTGCCCGGTGCACTCGTCCGGCAGTCGGCCCGTACTGGGCGCGGGCCGTAAGGGCCGCCGCGAGGTCGCTACCCAGGTCAACCGCCGCAACGACGAGGACCTGGCTGCCGGGCTGGTCGATCAGGTTTTCGATCACGGCGAGGGCCAGGCCCAGTTCCAGGTAATCAGCATCGTCGATGACCACCAGCGTCGGCGCCGACACCGAAACTGCTGCCACGACCCGGGCTGCGCGGGCGGCCGCGCTGTTCGCATCAGCCCGAGTGTCGTCCGCCAGGCTGCCCCTGGCAGCTGCGGCCAGGCCAGCCACCAGCAGCGAAACCGTCCCCGCGAGCCCGGACCACAGCAGGCTCCCGACCCCCAGCCGCGGGGCACCGCGCAGCCGGCTGCGGCACAGCAGCGCAGCTGCCTGCCCCCGCACCTCGGTCCCGAGCAGGCCGTCCCGCACAGCCAGAGCCTGGCGGCCGTGCTCGCCCGGCAGCGACCGGCCATTAACGCGCACCAGCGGGCAGACCGGAGCATCAGCCCTGCTGATCATGTCCGGCAGCCGGGCAAGGACAGTCGACCGCCCCCAGCCCTCTGGGCCCACGAGCAGGACCGCATGCGAGCCGACGCCTCCGCGCCGTATCCCCTCCCACCACTGCGCCAGCTCCGCCGCCGCCACCTTCTGCCGCTCTCCTAGCATTACGCCAGCCTAGAAGGCCCCCAGGGCCGCTTCTGCACGTGCCGAGGTGCACGGGCGCGTCGCCGACATGAGAATGGCTGGCGTGTTCGTCCGCCTAGAGCTCGGCCGATGGGTCAGGTTGCCAGTTCGAGCCGCCCTAGCGAGCCGCTGCCGAGCGCCGTGTACTGCAGGAAGCGCCGTCGGGTGACGCCCGGCACGACCGGCTGGCCGGGTTCCCACGGAGCCGGCTGCAGCGGAGACGGCCGCTGAGGCGGACTCGCCCGATTGGTATCTCCCGTGCCATTGACGCCTCCGTCACAGCGGGGGGTACTTGACACATCTCCCCCGCCGACCGCGAACGGGCCGTTCGGCCCGTTCGCGGCGGACCGGTAACACTCGGCGGGGACCCGGCAGCCGTCAGCCAGGTCCTCAGACAGCAGGTCGCGGACTTCGTGGCTGCCAAACAGTGGGGAGGGCCAAGTGAACTGGTTCTGGATGAACGTTCCGCTGGAAGTCG
>Ga0335075_10017646_pt1 | contig 10604 bp, 11 predicted proteins | sample Lox_Sample_24_FD_206723 | JGI IMG/M metagenome (GOLD analysis project Ga0335075, IMG submission 206723) | Soil microbial communities from Loxahatchee National Wildlife Refuge, Florida, United States - Lox_Sample_2.4 | ecosystem: Environmental > Terrestrial > Soil > Wetlands | place: USA... | reverse complement strand
CGGGCCAGAGAAGTTCATCCGCGCGCTGGACGACGGCCTCGACCCCGGGCGGCACGGCGAGGTGAAGCTGCACTTCTACACCTTCGGCGGCCTGAAGGCCACGTCGGAGTGGGTCGCCGAGTTCCGTCGGGGCTAGCTCTTCGGCACGTCCCCGGCGACCTCCCAGATGTGCCCGGACGGATCGGCGAAACAAGCGGTCCTGATGCCCCACGGCCGGTCCATCGGCCCGTTGATCAGCGTCACCCCGCGCTTCGCGAGCTCGTCGCACACCGCGTCCACATCGCCGGCCCAGATCGTGAACTGCGCGCGCGCCCCGGCGTCCGGGCCGCCGACCCGCGCAGGCGCGATCAGCTCGGGCGCGTTCGAGACCCGCAGCACGTTCACCATCGTCTCGCCGAACATGAAGACCGCCGAGTCCGCGTCCTCATAGTGCACCGGCAGCCCGAACACCCCGGTGTAGAACTCCTTCGACCGGCCCAGGTCCTCCGTGAAGAGCGTTATCGCCATGATCTTGTCGCTCTTCACCAGCGCGTCCACGTATCCAGCTCCTATCTGCATGCCCTGCCGTCCCACGTAGAACCGATGCCACCGAGAACGGGCCGTGAGCCAACGTTAGCCCGCGCGCTTGCGATTGATGATCTTTCCAATCGCGACTCAATGGGTAGGAATTGGCGGGGCCACCCAAGCCACGCCTACTCGAGGAGGAGATTCGCTGATGACCGCAACCGACGAGCTCTTGCGGAACAACGCCGCCTACGCCGCGCAGTTCTCCGGACCGCTGCCGCTGCCGCCCGGCAAGGGCGTCGCCGTCGTCGCGTGCATGGACGCGCGGCTCAACGTCTACGCCATCCTCGGCCTGAACGAAGGCGAGGCGCACGTCATCAGGAACGCGGGCGGCGTGGTCACCGACGACGAGATCAGGTCGCTGGCGATCAGCCAGCGGCTGCTCGGCACGACCGAGGTCATCCTCATCCACCACACCGACTGCGGCATGCTGACGTTCACCGACGACGGGTTCAAGCGCTCGATCCAGGAGGAAACCGGCATCAAGCCGGCCTGGGCCGCGGAGGCCTTCACCGACCTGGACGAGGACGTCAGGCAGTCCAGGGCCCGCATCCTGGCCAGCCCGTTCATCCCGCACAAGGAGTCGGTCCGCGGCTTCGTCTTCGACGTGGCCACCGGCAAGCTCAACGAGGTCAGCTAAGCCTCAAGCTGCCTGTCGATTGCGCAATCGACCCGCTCTATCGGGGTCAATTGCGCAATCGACAGGTCAGACACCTAGGACGGCTACGCGCCACACGTGGCTGCGGCACAGCCCAGCCGTGACCGGCGGCCACCCGCGTGGCATGCTCGGGGACATGCGACCGACGCTGTATGAGTTCGCGGGCGGTGAGCAGGCGTTCGAGCCCTTCGCCGCCGCGCTGCACGCGCGCTGCCTGGCGGACCCGGAGCTGAATCATCCCTTCTCGCACGCGGACCAGAACCCGGAGCACGTCCCGCGGCTGGCCGCCTACCTGGCCGAGGCGCTGGGCGGCCCGCCCAGGTACTCGGCCGGGTGCGCCGACCAGACGCATGTGGTCTGGCTGCACTCGGGCAACGGCGACATGAACGACCTCGGGCGCCGGTTCGCGGACTGCTTCATGCTCGCGGCCGACGACGCCGGCTGGCCGCCGGACGCGGAGTTCCGGGCGGCGATCCGCGCGTACATCGACTGGGCGGTGGACGAGGTGGCGCTGTCCCACCCCGACGACACCGACGTCCCGTCAGGCCTGCCGCTCCCGCGCTGGTCGTGGGACGGCCTGCAGCGGTGATGCGGGCTTAACCGGTTAGGGCTTCCTGGCCACGCCCGCCACGGCCTCGCGGCTGCCCGGTCCGGCCTGCCCCTTGGGCAGCCACTCAGACAGCGGCGCGACCCCGGGCCCGATCAGCTCGAGGCCTGTGAAGAACCGCAGGATTTCCTCCTGGCTGCGCGGGCGCATGAACTCGGCGCCCGACTCGTTGTAGCGCCGCGTGTGCTCCGCCATCTCTGCGGGGCTGCGGTCGCTCGGCGCGTGGACGATGACCAGGAAGCTGCCGGAAGGCACCGCGTCCATCAGCTTCCGCACGATCGCGTACGGGTCGTCTTGGTCGGGGATGAAGTGCAGCACCGCGAGCAGCAGGATGGCGACCGGCTCTTTGAAGTCCAGCGTCCTGTCGGCGGCCGCCAGGATCGTCTCGGTGTCGCGCAGGTCTGCCTGGATGTAGTCGGTCTTGCCTTCGGGGGAGCTGGTCAGCAGCGCCCTCGCGTGCGCGAGCACCACCGGGTCGTAGTCCGCGTAGACGATCCGCGACTCGGGGGCGGCGCGCTGCGCGACGTCATGAGTGTTGTCCGCGGTGGGCAGGCCGGTTCCGATGTCGAGGAACTGCCTGATGCCGTAGTCGACGGTGAGGCTCTGCACGATGTCGATGAGAAAGTGGCGCACTGACCTGGCGATCGCCGGAAGCGAGGGCATCGCGGCCATGATACTGTCGGCGGCCTCCCGGTCGGCGGCGAAGTGGTCCTTGCCGCCTACCCAGTAGTTCCACATCCGCGCCGGGCTGGGCACGGAGGTATCGAAACCACGCAGCTTGTCGGTCAGGTCGTCGGCCTCATCGTCGGGCACGTTCGCACTCATCTGAACGAGTCTAAACCTCATCGAGCGCGCCAAATGGAGGTGCGCCCCATGGCGCGGGCGGAAAGAATCATGTCCATGGAGACACCTCCCCGGCTCGTGCCGCTGCTCGAGCAGTTCGACTGGGCCTGCCTGCGCTTGCTAAACCGCATGACGGGCCCCGAGGTCGACAGCGGCAACGGCCTCCCGGTCGCGGTACCGCCGATCACGGACGAGGAGTACCTGTGGGAACCGGTCCCTGGCTCCTGGTCGGTCCGCCGCCGCGCTGACGGTCCGGGGCAGGGCGCGACGGTGCTGCTGGGCGCCGGTGACTGGGGACGCGACTCGGCCCCCGAGCACCCGTATCCGCCGCCGTTCACCACCATCGCGTGGCGGCTCAGCCACATCAGCGAGATGCTGGCGCTCCGCGCGGACTACACGGTCGGCGACCGCGACATGACCAGCGACACCTTCCACAACAGCGGTGCCGCCATGGGTGGCGTCAAGAGCTTCAGCGACGCCGCGGAAGCGTGGCGGACGGCCCTGACAGGCGCCGACGACAACGCGCTCGACACCGTGGGGTACAGCACGTACCCGTACGGCAGCGACCCTGGCGAGATGTTCCTGGACATCGTGTGGTGGGTCAACCAGGAGATCTTGCACCATGGCGCCGAGGTCGCGCTGCTGCGCGACCTCTACCGCGCCATGCACTCAGCCTGACCCGGCCTCGCGCGCGCGCTCGATGAGCGCCGCCGCGCCGTCCAGGATGCGTTCGACTCCCCACAGGAACTCATCGCGTTCGGAGACCGTGCCCGCAGCGGGGTTCCACGCGATGCGGTGCAGCCGCGGGTAGGTCTGCTCGTCGAGGAGTTCCCGTAGCAGGGACTCGAACGGAGCCGGCCGCCCGGACGTACCATCGCCGTCGCCGGCTGCGGCCCGCGCCGCCGCGGCGGCGCGGGCCGCGTCGTTCGCCATCCGGGCCTCGCTGAGCGTGTACGAGCTGAGCAGGCCGATGATCCGCAGCTTGTCGGCGTCGGGGAGACCGGTGCCGTCGAACGTCGCGAGACCGTGCTCGACGAAATGCAGCGAGTTCGGTGCCAGCGGGGGGGCGGCCATCGGCATCTGGGTGATCCACGGATGGCGATCGAGCATGTCCCGCTGGATGATCGCCCACGTCCGCAGCCGGGACCGCCAGCCGTCGCCCTCGATGACAAGGTCCTCCGCGCCTTGCGCGCTGGCGTTCCACATCAGCTGGAGCAGCTCTTCCTTGCTTGCCACGTGCCGGTACAGCGACATGGTGGTGAAGCCGAGCTTGTGCGCGACCCGCGCCATCGATACGGCCTCGAGACCCTCGGCATCGGCGACTTCCATGGCGGCCGCCACGATGGCGTCCGCCGACAGCCCGGCGCGGGGACCGCGCTTGCCCCGCTCGCGGCGCCCCCACAGCAGGTCCAGGCCAGGCGGCAACGGCATTCGTTCGTCCGCGTCTGGCATCTCGCCGCCCCCTCTCCGGATCAAGAAAGCCCTTGACGTTAACTGTGTACCCAATATACCTTCTGTGTATGACATACACAGTTACCGCTCGCGGACTCCGCAAGTCGTTCGGCGGCAAGGCCGTGCTCGACGGGGTGGACCTGGACGTGGCGACCGGGGTCATCGTCGCCCTGCTCGGCCCGAACGGCGCCGGCAAGACCACGCTCATCCGCATCCTCGCCACGCTGATCCGGCCGGACGAGGGAACCGCGTCTATCGCGGGCCACGACCTGCTCGCCGACCCCATCGGGGTAAAGCGCTCGATCAGCCTCACCGGTCAGTACGCCGCGGTCGACGACATGCTCACCGGCGAGGAGAACCTGCGGATGATGGCCAGGCTGCTGCATCTCGCGCCTCGCGCGGCGAAAGCCCGCAGCGCGGAGCTGCTGGCCGAATTCGGCCTCTTCGACGCCCGTGCCCGCCTGGTCAAGACCTACTCCGGCGGCATGCGGCGGCGCCTCGACCTCGCGATCAGCATGATCGCGCGGCCCAGCCTGCTGTTCCTCGACGAGCCCACGACGGGCCTGGACCCGCGCAGCAGGGAGCAGCTGTGGGGCACGGTCCGGGGTCTCGCCGACCAGGGGGTGACGGTGCTGCTCACCACGCAGTACCTCGAGGAGGCCGACCAGCTCGCCGACCGGATCGCCATGCTGGACCACGGCCGGGTCGTCGCGCGGGGGACCGCCGACCAGCTGAAGTCGAGCCTCGGCGGCGAGGTCGTCCGGCTGCACTTCGCCGACGGCAACGGCTACCAGCGCGCCCTCGGCGCGCTCACGATCCTGCGCGCCGACCAGCGGCTGCGCACCATCGAGGTCGGCACGGACGGCTCGGCGGCCTCGGTGCACGACCTGCTCGGCACGCTGCGCACCGCCGGGGCGCCCGCCTCGCGGGTGTCGGTGGGCCGGCCGAGCCTGGACGACGTTTTCCGATCCCTGACAGGAGGCACCCGATGACCGCCTACGCCCTGACCGACACCCAGGTGATGATCTCGCGCAGCGTGCGCCGCTCGCTGCGCGACCCGGAGGCCTTCTTCACCGCGCTGATGCTGCCCATCGTGCTCATGCTGCTGTTCGTCTACATCTTCGGCGGCGCGATCGAGACCGGCCACGGCGGTTACGCCGATTACGTGGTGCCCGGCCTCATCGTGCTGTGCGCCGGATTCGGGGCAGGCACAACCGCGGTCGCCGTCGCCACGGACATGAGCAGCGGGATCGTCGACCGGTTCCGGTCCATGCCCATCCGCGGCTCGGCGATCTTGTCCGGTCACATCGCCGCCAGCCTGGCGCGCAACCTGCTCGCCACCGCGCTGGTGATCGCCGTCGGCCTGGGGGTGGGCTGGCGTCCCGAGGCCGACCCGGCACGATGGGCGGCGGCGGCCGGCATGATCGTGCTGTTCATCCTGGCCATGTCCTGGCTCGCCGCCGCCTTCGGCCTGCTGCTGCGCAGCCCGGAGGCCGCGAACGCCGCGACGTTCGTGCTCATGTTCCTGCCCTACGTCAGCACCGCGTTCGTCCCCGCGCGCACGATGCCCGCCGTGCTGCGTCCGATCGCGGCGAACCAGCCCTTCACGGCGGTGATCGAGACCATGCGGGGACTGTGGATGGGGCACACCTCGACCGGCGTCGCCCTGGGCCATGAGGCGTGGCTCGCCGTCGCCTACTGCGCCGGCATCCTCGTCGTGTCGTTCGCCGCGGCCTCGTGGCTCTTCCAGCACCGCACGGCGGCGTAACGGCGCCGTGGCGGCGCCGCGACGGGGGCGCGACGGGGGCGCGACGGCCCTTCACCCGTGCACGCCGGGTGAAGGGCCGTCGCTATCGAGTAGCCAATTATTGAGTCACGAAATGGCAACTTGTCCTCAACTCACAATGAGCAGCGCGCGTGATTGTGGCGAAGCATGCGTACGTTCGGGACAAAAGTGAGGTGTTGACACTGGTTATGAGCCGGTTTAGCTTGATCTCAATTTATTGGTGGATCAATTCGTATGCCGCAGCGGGCAGCCGCATGCCCGGGCAAAGAAGCAGCAAAGCAAAGGGGTCGTTAACCGCAAAGAGATCGCAGAGAGGCGGACGAGCGATGGTGCGCTTGACGGGAACGCGGCAATCGACGAGAACTGGCTCGCGCTGGCGTGCGATCGTAGTCGCCGCCTGCCTGGTGACAGGGATCGCGGCCTGCAGCAGCTCGAGCTCGAGCAGTAGCAGTTCGGCCCCGGCCAGCTCCGCGCCGGCCACTTCCGCGCCGGCGAGCTCCAGCCCGGCGACGAGCACCTCGACCGGCGAGGTCACCGACTTCCAGCAGTACACCGGCGGATCGGGCGCGGCCAACTCGAGCCTGCCGGCGGTCACGATCGGCTGGGTCAACGAGCAGGGCGGTCCGCCGAGCGAGACGTTCCCGCAGGCGACCGCCGCCGCCGAGGCGACCGTCAAGCTGATCAACAGCCAGCTCGGCGGCGTGCACGGGCATCCGGTGAAGCTCGCCACCTGCTTCAACGCCGCGGTCGAGGCCCAGGGCACCACCTGCGGTGAGCAGATGCTCAGCAACAAGGGCGTCGAGGTGATCGCCGAGGGCATCGACGCGGTCGGCAACGCCTCCATGTACAGCGTGCTCAACGGCCAGATCTCGACGATGATCGGCGTGTCAGCGGACCCGGCGGACGACACCGGCAAGAACGCCTTCGAGCTCGAGGGCAGCGGCACCAGCGCGACGGTCGCGTTCGGCCCGTTCTTGCGCAAGCAGTACCCGAGCGCGCACACGATCGCCATCGCCTACCAGAACCTGCCGGGTGCGGCGCCGATCAGCCAGGCCATCAGGAACTCCGCGCAGAAGAGCGGGTTCACGGTCACGATGATCCCGTACTCCTCGACCGCGACCGACCTGATCGGCCCGGCGACGGAGATGGAGCAGGCGGACATCACGGTCCCGGACTGCGGGTTCGTGGACTGCCCGCTGATGGCCAAGGCGATCAACGAGATCCACGGCACCAAGCCGGCGATCTCGGTCCCGCTGTGGACCGACCTGCCCGGCGCGGCCTACCCCGGCGGCGACCTGCCGCACTGGATCGCCGGCGAGGCGACCGCGAACCTGGCCTACACCGCGGACCCGGGCGTGGCGGCCTACTTCAAGGCGATCGAGGGCAGCGGCCTGTCCTTCGCGAACGCGATCAACCCGTTCGCCGGCGTCGCCTTCGGCAACCTGCTGCTCGCGGTCAAGCTCATGAACGAGATCCCGTACTCCTCGCTCTCGCCGTCCGCGGTCACGGCCAAGCTCAAGAGCTACGTCGGCCCGATCCCGCTCGGTCCCACGCAGATCAACTGCACCGGCACGCTGTACCCGGCCGACACGAACTCGTGCAGCGACTACGACCAGTTCTTCCTTTACAACGGCCACAACCAGTGGAAAGAACTGGAGAGCTGGTCGAACTAGCGACTTAAGGATCCCGCTCCGTGCAGAACATCCTGCTCTTCGCCGTCCTGGGTCTCGGTGAGGGAGCGCTGATCGCGGCGCTCGCCATCTCCGTGGTGGTCTTCTACCGGGGCTCAGGCACGGTGAACCTGTCCATGGGCGCCATCGCCATGGTCGCCAGCTACCTGTACTACAGCGTGGACAGCGGCTCGTTCGGCTTCCACCCGCCGTGGTGGGTGGCGCTCATCCTCGTCCTCATCTTCATCGCGATACTCGGCACGGTCATCGAGCTGGCCCTGTTCTGGCCGCTGCGCACGAGCTCGGCGCTGGCCAAGCTGGCCGCCTCGCTCGGGTTGCTGCTGCTCGCGCAGGCGGTGATCGCGCTCGCCTACGGCAACAGCTCGCTGTCGCCGACGTCGATCCTGCCGAGCTCGACGGTGCACCTGTTCGGCAGCACGATCCCGGTCGACCGGCTGGTCCTGACGGGCATCGTGATCGTGCTCGGCGCCGTCCTGTGGGCCGTGTACCGGTTCTCCCAGTTCGGCCTGGCCACCAGGGCGGCGGCGGAGAGCGAGCCGCACGCGATGTACGCCGGGCTGTCGCCGCGCCGCCTGTCGCTGGTCAACGCGGTGCTCGCCAGCGTCATCGCGGGCGCGTTCGGCATCCTCGTCGCGCCGCTGATCACGCTGAACACGACCACGCTGCCGCTGGAGATCGTGCCCGCGCTTGGCGCCGCGCTGTTCGCCGGGTTCAGCTCGCTCGGCGTGGCGACCTTCGCCGGGCTGCTGATGGGCGCCGGCGCGTCGCTGCTCAACTACTGGTCCTCGCAGAGTTGGTTCCCGCAGTCCCAGGGCAACCCGCTGAACGGCCTGCCCGAGCTGCTGTTCTTCGTGCTGGTGGCGATCGCCATGGCCTGGCGCGGGTCGAAGGTGCCTGCCCGCGGCGAGGTGACGGAGAAACGGATGCCGCTGGCGCCGCGGCCGGAGAACCTCCTGCGCTGGTCGGTCATCGCGCTGGTTGCCGGCGTGGTCCTGCTGATCGTCTTCCCGTACGAGTTCAGGCAGGCGCTGGTCAACTCGATGCTCGGCGCGATGCTGTGCCTGTCGCTTGTCGTGGTGGTCGGCTTCGTCGGGCAGATCTCCGTGGTCCAGGTGGCGCTGGCGGGCGTGACCGGGTTCGCGATGTCGCACCTGATGATCAACATCGGCGGGTTCTGGGGGGACTTCCCGATCGCGCCGCTCATCGGGATCGCGGCCGCGCTGATCGTCGGCCTCATCACCGCGGTCGGCTCGCTGCGCGTGCGGGGCGTCAGCCTGGCCGTGGTCACGCTGGCGGGCGCGGTAGCGATCGAGCAGTTCGGCTTCGGCAACGCCGCCTGGGGGGAGGCGGCCACCGGGTCGCCCATCAATCCGCTGCACGTCTTCGGCCTGAACCTGTCGCCTGAGGCGTCGTTCCGCGGCATCGACGGCAAGGTGCCGAGCCCGGTCTTCGGCTTCGTCGTGCTCGCGGTGCTGGTCCTGCTCTGCCTGTTCGTCGCCGGCATCCGACGCGGCGCGATCGGCCAGCGGATGCTGGCTGTCAGGTCGAACGAGCGGGCGGCGGCCGCCGCGGGCATCGACGTGCGACGGGTCAAGCTGACCGCGTTCATGGCGAGCGCGCTGATCGCCGGCGTCGCGGGCGCGCTGTACGCCTACAACTTCGGGACGGTCACCTCGGACCTGTTCGGCTCGGTCAACGCGCTGGTGATCATCGCCTACGCCTACTTCGGCGGCATCACGATGATCAGCGGCGCGCTGTTCGCCTCCCTCGGCGCGACGCAGGGCCTCATCCCGCAGGCGTTCCAGACCTGGTTCGGGCTGAACGGCAACTGGCCGCTGCTGATCGGCGCGGTCGGCCTGCTCGTCACGCTGGTCGCGAACCCGGACGGCATCGCGGGCACCGCGTACTGGAAGAAGCGGGCGAAGTCCCGCCAGCGCGCGGCCGCGGCGGCCGCCGGCACCGGCGCGGGCGGTCAGGAGACCGAGGCGGTGGTGGCTTCCTCGAAGGCTGGCCCGGGCACCGGATAGCCCCCTGCGCGTAGCGGGCGCTGGCATGATCGATAATTGCGTATGGCCATGCCCGCCTCTGACGCACCAGCCGGCAGCGACGACACCGCGGAACCCGTCGCGCCCCGGCGCGCGCGGGCGCCGCAGGGGCAACGGCGGCAGCGGCTGTCGGCGGCGGAGCGCCGGGCCGACCTGCTCGAGGCGGCGGTCGTCGAGTTCGCGGCAAACGGCTACCACGCCACCAGGACCGCCGACATCGCGGCCAGGGCCGGGGTGTCGCAGCCGTACGTGTACGCGCTGTTCCCCGACAAGCGGGCGCTGTTCCTTGCCTGCCACGACTGGACGACCGAGCGCATCAAGGAGACGCTGACCAGCGCCCGTGCCGCCGCCGGCGCGGAAGAGCCCGCCGAGGAGGCGCTCGGCCGCGCCTACCGGACGCTGCTCGACAGAAGGCCGCACCAGGTGCTTTTCCAGGTCCAGGCGCACGCCGCGGCGACCGCGGACCCGGTGATCAGGGCGCCGGTCAGGCAGCGGTTCATGGAGATCATCGAGCTGAGCGAGCGGCTGCACGACGCGCCGCGCGAGGTGGTGCTGCGGCACCTCGGCCGGGTCATGCTCGGCAACGTCGCGGTGGTTCTCGATCTCCCGCCGGAATTCCGTCCCGCCGGCTAGTGCGAAAAACAGTTTTATCCGTAACGGTCTCGTGGTGACTCACGAACCAAAAGCCATGACCGATTGAGAGCGTTGACACCCCTGCGCGGCCACAGTTAACGTCAGTGAAAACTGATTGGTCAATCAATCCAGCGGAAGGCTCGCGGCGCAATGACTTCCGTATTCCGCGCTCGTGGCGTCTCGGTCAGCTTTGGCGGCGTCCGGGCAGTGGCCGGGGTTGACCTGGAGATCGCCGACGGCGAGCTCGTCGGTCTTATCGGCCCGAACGGCGCCGGCAAAACCACCTTCATCGACGCGATCACCGGTTTCGTGCGCTACCAGGGCG